>Ga0182021_10000175_pt1 | contig 61920 bp, 57 predicted proteins | sample 612E3MmetaG_FD_120493 | JGI IMG/M metagenome (GOLD analysis project Ga0182021, IMG submission 120493) | Permafrost microbial communities from Stordalen Mire, Sweden - 612E3M metaG (Illumina Assembly) | ecosystem: Environmental > Terrestrial > Soil > Wetlands > Permafrost | place: Sweden...
AAGGCCGCCTAAAAGCAAATCTCTCGCGTGCCGCGGGTCCATACGGGAGAGGAACTTGGCGTTGATGAGGCGTCGTGGCAGAGAAGAAAAGCCTGCCGCGTAAGCACCTGAAATCAAAGGGTCTCGGAAGGAGTTCCTTAGAAGGCGGCTGCAGGCAAGATTGCCTGCCCCACATCTGTTTCACGTGAAACAAGCTCAATCTTCCTCCTGGCGGCCAGTCCTCAGGAAGCGCTGCTCGCCCCACGGCAGGCGCATCGGCGCCTGCCAAACAAACCCAATTCCCTCGGGAGCCTCTTCGCCTCCAGTCAATAGATCGACACTTGGCGCCAGGTTCTTTAGGAACGAAGCCAAATCCTTGTAGCTGACGGCCCGGGAAATCGCCCAGTCGAATTGCTCTTCCACGTCTTCAGCCCGCCTGGCCAGTACGCGAACATTCGGCAGGCTGCGGCTGGCTTCGCGTAGAAAGACGGCCTTCCGCTGGTGGGATTCAATCAGAGTGATCGAGCATTCCGGGCGGAGCACCGCGACGGGGAAGCCCGGGAAGCCCGCCCCGGAACCAATGTCCGCTACTCGCAGAGAACCCTGAGGCAGATGTGTCCCCAGAAAAAGCGATTCGCAGTAGTGCCGCTCCACTGCCTCTTCCATCCTACTTATGGATGTCAGGTTCAGAACCCGGTTCCACCGGAGCAACAACTGGTAATGTGCCTCAAGCGCTTCCACCTGCCCGGGTGACAACTCGACGATTCCAGCGAGGCGCTGCCTCAGCACGTCAGCAAACATGACTGGCGCTCAGATACACGTCTAGAACGGCGATCGCAGCCGGAGTGACGCCCGGGATCCGCGCGGCCTGGCCCAGTGTCGCCGGCCGCACGCGCTCCAGCTTGTCGCGGATCTCGCGCGACAGGCCGGGGATCCCGGCAAAACCGAATTCCGGCGGAATGCGCCGCCGCTCCGCGTGTTTCATGCGCTCCATCTGCCGCTCTTGCTGCGAGATATAGCCGCTGTACTTGGCTTCCGTCTCCACGGTATTCAGCAGACCCAGGGCGGGCTCCTCACCCAGCGTTTCGCGGATCCATCCGGAGATTTCCGCTATGGAGGCTTCCGGCCGCTTCAACCACTGGCCGTGGCGGTGCCCTTCCAGAGCCTTCTCCAAGCGCTCCTTTTGCCCCATTTTGCGCGTGAACACTTCCCAGCGCCCATCGCCGACCAAGCCGGCACGGCGGCCCAGCGGAGTCAGCCTGGAATCCGCATTGTCGATGCGCAGATGCAGCCGGAACTCGGCGCGCGAAGTGAACATGCGATACGGCTCGTCGGCGCCCTTGGTGATCAGATCGTCGATGAGAATTCCGGTATAGCCTTCGGTGCGGCCGATGATGACGGCATCCTTGCCGCCCAGACGACATGCCACGTTCATGCCGGCGACCAAGCCCTGGCAGCCGGCCTCTTCATACCCGGACGTGCCGTTGATCTGGCCGGCCAGATAGAGACCGGCGATGGATTTGACCTCCAGCGTGTGGCCCAGCTCCCGCGGGTCGATGGCGTCGTATTCTATGGCGTAGCCGGGACGGATCATCTCGGCACGCTCCAAACCGGGGATGGAGGCCACCACGGCACTCTGTACATCGATGGGCATGCTGGTGGACATGCCGTTGACGTACACCTCGTTGGTGTCGAGACCCTCCGGTTCTAGAAAAATCTGGTGACGCGGCTTATCCGGAAACTTGACCATCTTATCTTCGATGGAAGGGCAATAGCGCGGCCCGATGCCTGCGATCTGGCCGCTGTAAAGCGGGGAACGCGGGATGGCCTCCAGCAGTATCCGCCGCGTTTCCTCGGTGGTATAGCCGATGTGACACTCGATCTGCGGCCGGTCGATCTTCGCGGTCAGAAACGAGAACGGCGTCGGCTCCGCATCGCCGGGCTGCGGTTCGAACTGGCTCCAGTCGATGGTGCGGCCATCCAGGCGCGGCGGCGTCCCGGTCTTGAGCCGCGTCCATTTGAGACCGAGGCTGCGCAGTTGGTCGCCCAGTAACTGCGAAGGCGCTTCCCCATTCCGGCCGCAGGTGTACTGCATCTCGCCGACATGCGCCAAGCCATTCAGAAACGTGCCCGTGGTGACAATCACGGCACCCGCCTCGACCGCCCGCCCGTCGCGCAAGTGAACGCCCGTGACGCGGTGGTTCTCAATTGCGAGCGCGGCCACTTCGGCCTGCTTGATCCTAAGGTTAGGCTCCTGTTCGAGGACTTCGCGCATCCGCACGCGGTACATTCTCTTATCCATCTGCGCACGCGGCGACCAGACGGCCGGACCGCGGCTGGTGTTGAGCAGGCGGAACTGGATGCCGACGGCGTCGGCCAGTTCGCCCATCACCCCGCCGAGGGCGTCGATCTCGCGCACCAGGTGGCCCTTGGCGATGCCTCCGATGGCGGGATTGCACGACATCTGCGCCACCAGGTCGAGGTTCATGGTCACGAGCGCGGTGCGGAGGCCCATGCGCGCGCAAGCGCGGGCGGCTTCGCACCCGGCATGACCCGCGCCGACCACCACGACGTCGTACCTCTCGTGCATTGATATGATTGTAGCGAAATGAGAATCCTGGTCCTTGGAAGCGGAGGGCGCGAGCACGCGCTGGCATGGAAACTGGCACAGTCGCCGGGGGTATCGGTCTTCGCGGCTCCCGGCAATCCGGGTATTGCGAAAGTCGGCACGTGCCTGCCGGTTGTGGCGGGCACCTCTTATCTGGAGATCGCGGAAGCCATCGGCGCCGATCTCACGGTGGTCGGGCCGGAAGCGCCCCTGGTCGCGGGGGTGGTGGATGCGTTCCGCGCGCGCGGCCGGAAGATCGTGGGGCCGGACCGCAACGCGGCGCAGCTCGAAGGCAGTAAAGTTTTTGCAAAGAACTTTTTCATACAAAGGCATATGCCCACGGCCGCGTTTGCGACCGTCGAGAACGAGACCGATGCGCGCAAGGCGCTAGACCGTTTCGGTTTTCCGGTGGTATTGAAAGCCGACGGGCTGGCGGCGGGTAAGGGCGTGATCGTTGCGCAGGACCGCCAGGAGGCCGAAGCCGCGCTGGGCACGCTCAAAGGCCGGTTGGTGATCGAAGAGTTTCTGCGCGGCGAAGAGGTGAGCTTCATCGCGCTGTGCGACGGGAAGGACGTTGTGCCGCTGGCGCCCACGCAGGATCACAAAGCCGTTTTCGACGGCGACACCGGTCCCAATACCGGCGGCATGGGAGCGTATTGCGATGGCGCGATTCTCACCGGCGCGCAGACCAAAGCGATTCTGGACGGCGTGATCTATCCGACGGTGGAAGCCATGCGCTTCACGGGATTCCTCTATGCCGGATTGATGATGACGGCGGCGGGGCCCAAGGTGCTGGAGTTCAACGTGCGGCTGGGCGATCCCGAGACGCAACCCCTGATGCACCGGATGGCGTCGGACTTCGTGCCCGCGCTGATGGCGGCGGCCAGCGGCGAGTTGGCGGGCGTGAAACTGGAATGGCGCACGGGGCCGAGCGTATGCGTGGTGCTGGCGTCGGGAGGCTATCCGGGCGACTATGCCACCGGCACACCGATCCGCGGTATCGAAGCCGCGGAGGCAACCGGCGCCACGGTATTCCACGCGGGAACCCGAGCGGGCGCGGGCGGCGTCGTGACGGCGGGCGGCCGCGTGCTCGGCGTGACGGCGGCGGGGCAGGATCTGGCCGGCGCCATCCACGGGGCGTACGAGGCGGTACGGCAGGTGAGCTTCGAAGGGATGCACTACCGGACGGACATCGGACAGAAGGGACTGCGGCGGCGCGGATAAGGCGACCGATCGGCGATTCCTTATGTGAATCTCGGCAACCCCTGTGATCTGCTGTTCACTCCGGATCCGCCCCTCGCGATGCAACCCAAGCCAGAGTCCCTGGCAGACGGATTGCTGGTAGACCCGCGTGTCCATCCGCTCCAACTCACCCGCCTGGCGGCCGCGCCACCTTCCGGCCGCGGCAATTCTCCTTTGCCTGGCCACTCCGATCCCCGCTCAGAAACTCACCTTTGGTGTTGTTGCCGGCACCAGCGCGACCAGTGACTTTGAGAGTGGGACGTACCACTTTCCAGGCGGAACAATCCCCGATGGTGAGACGACCTCGTCAACCTGGACGGTCACCCCAGGCTCCAGAGGTCTGATTATCGGGCCGAAGCTCGAACTGAAACTCCCGGGGAATTTCTCTCTGGAAGCCGATGCTCTGCACCGGGCGTTGCACTCAACCACAGGCATGACGGAGTTCTTCTCGGGCGGCTCGCACATAACCTTCAGCCCTTTCACGCAAACGCATGCTTCGTGGGAGTTCCCGGTGCTCGCGAAGTATCGCTTTCGGTGGCCGCCCCTCCATCCGTTCCTGGAAGCCGGCCCTTCCATGCGACCCGCGGGAAACGGCGCGAATGTGTCGCATCTGGGCGTCACCGGCGGGGCCGGAATCGAGTTCCGTGCGCGCAACTTCGATATTTCGCCGGCCATCCGGTTCACGCGCTGGAATGCCGTCGGGGGCCCGGTAACCGCAGTCCAAAATCAGGTCGAGTTTCTGGTTGGGTTCGCCCGGAGATCCGAATCCGGAGGTTGGGCGTCGGGATTTGGGAAGCGGCTCTCGGCGGGCGTCTTGGCGGGAGTTGGATTGGGGGACGATCTTCAGACATCCAACAACCCGTCATACTTCTCCGCCGGTCAACGCTCCGACTCCAACAGTCCCATCGTGGGCGTGCTCCTGGAGTTCGCGCTGTATCGCGAGCTCTCTCTCGAAGCCAACGGGATCTACCGGCCGCTGCACGCCACCGACCTCTCCACGGTTGAAGGCGATCTTCGCTTCGCCGTCCTTACCTGGGAATTTCCGGTGATGGCCAAATACAGGTTTCGCCCGTTCCGCACGTGGCGTCCGTTTGTGGAGCTTGGACCTTCGTTCCGCCTGGATGGCAATTTCAACGGCCCGATGCCGTCACACTACGGTGTCACCACGGGAGCGGGTGTGGAAGCTCGCCTCGGCAAGCTAAGGATCTCGCCCGCCATCCGCTACACGCGGTGGGGCCAGCCGCGATCGCCGCAAGGCGGGGGCACCTTTCGTAACGAAGTTCAAGCGCTCGTGGGGTTTGCTTTCTAGCCGCCACGGTTGCTAGGGTTCAACGCTACAATAGGAACTCAGTGGGGACGTAGCTCAGTCTGGATAGAGCGGTCGCCTCCTAAGCGACAGGTCGGCAGTTCGAGTCTGCCCGTCCCTACCACTCTCCATGGCGGATTCCCCGGTGATCGCGTTCGGGCCGTTCCATTACGACGCGGAACAGCGTCTGCTGTTCCGGCAGGGCGAAGTGGTTCCGCTGGTGCCCAAGGCAATCGACACCTTGCACGTGCTCCTTGATCGGCGCGGGCGGGTCGTGGAAAAGGCCGACCTTATGAAGTTGGTCTGGCCGGACACCACCGTCGAGGACGTCGGCCTGGCGCGCAACATCTCCCTGCTGCGCAGGGCGCTGGACGACGAATCGGGCCAATACATCGAGACCATCCCGCGGCGCGGATACAGGTTCGCCGCCGAGACGGCGAACCAGGGGCCAGGGGTCGGGGAAACGGCGGTGGCTCGCGCTGTTGGCCGCCTGCCTCGCGGCGCTCGGCGGAATCGTCTACTGGCAGTTCTACACGCCGTCGAGATACCTGCCGCGAGGGGCGGGGATCGCCAGCCTGGCGGTGGTCCCGTTTGAGTCGCTGACTTACGAGTTAGATCGGTCCGCCTTCGCGCGGGGCCTTAGCGATCTGCTGGTGGCGGACTTATCGAAGCTGGATCGGGTCCAGGTGATCTCGCCGAGCACGGTACGGCGCTACACGTGGCTGGGAATCTCCACTGGATTCATGGGGCGCCTGCTGGGGCTCGAAGTACTGGTCGAGGGGACGGTACCAGAAGGTTGGCGAGCGGATCGCCATCACGGCGCGTCTCGTGGATGTGCATACCGGCAGGCTGATCTGGGCCGAGAGCTACGACTATCCGGCGGCGGACTGGGGGCAGATTCAGGCCGAAGCCGCGCGGAAGGTGGCTGCGCAAGTAGGAGCGCATCTGGCCATCCACGGGCGGTTCCCCCAGTCCGGTCGGTGAGAAAAAACCCGCGAAGAACTCGCGCAGGGATTCCGAAGGGAATTCGAAGCTCCTTTCGCCCCCCGCTGGGCCGATTCTGGTGCTGAAAGGAGTCTCATTTCATGCAACTTACGAATCTAGCGGCCGCCGGCTTGATCGCAGCTCTGGCGGTTGCGCAGGCCCCCGCGCAGACGGTCCGGGTGGGCACGTTTCAAAAAGCGTCCGTTGTGGTGGCGTTCTATCGGTCCCCGTTGTGGGCCGAAAGTCTGAAGGTGAAGACCGCGGAGATGGCCACGGCCAAGACGGCCAACGACACCAAAAAGGTCCAGGAACTGAATGCCTGGGGAACTGCTCATCAGGAGTTGGCGCACCGGCAACTGGCGGGTGAGGCGCCCATCACCAACATCCTCGAGGCCTTGGCGCCGGCCTGGCCGGAGGTTGCGAAGAAAGCGCGGGTGGCGATGATTGTGGCGGACTTGCCGTATGTCGATAGCTCGGTCGAAAAAGTGGACGTTACGGAGATGCTGCTCGACTGGCTGAAAGCCGACGAGCGGACACGCACCATTGTGCGGGGGCTGAAATGAGCGTCATATGGCGCGCAGCGGTGATAGGCCGATGGACGGCGCGGATTGCGGGCACGCTGATGGCCCTGTTCTTCCTGGCATTCTTCGTCGGAGAAGGGTTCCCGAACATCTTCCTGCTCCCCTGGCGGCAAAGTCTTTCGGTCCTGCTCATGAGCGCCATGATGGCGGGGCTGCTTCTCGCCTGGAAATGGGAGGGGCTGGGAGGCGCGGTCGCGCTGGCGGCGGTCGCTCTGATGCTCCTGATCGGCACGCGGGGGATTGGGTTGTTCCTGGTGCCGGCGGTGATCGGCTTGCTGCACATAGTGTGTTGGTGGAGTCTGAGATCGGGCGGCGCGATCTGGGAGGTGCCCGGGAAAGTCCCGATCGTCGTGGGGCTGGCGGTCGCGGTCTTCATCCTGCTTTGCGCCAACGAGATGCTCGGCATGCCCCCGCTGATGACGCCGGCTTTCCATCCGCCGCCGGAGTTAGTGGGGACCTGGGAGGCCAAGCTGGGGAGTATGGACGCGGCCTTTGCCATCAATCCCGACGCGTCGGTATCGGGTAGGATTGGGGACGCGACACTGATCGGCGGGCGCATGATCTACAACCGAAGCTGGTTTGGGAGATTCATGCGTTGGCGCACTGACTACTTGATAATGAGCAAGCTGTCGCGGGTTGTGCGGCCATCGGAGCGAGTCGCCGGTGACGGGTTTACGGCGCCGCTCACGCTGAGGGGCGTGGGGTTGGAAGGAGCGCTCTTTCTGTCGCAGCAGCCGTTGGGCCTGAAGCTGAAGAGACGGTAGGCGGCAACCGCTCTCTTACGTTCGCGGCTCCGATGCGTTGCCTCGACGCCTTTCCGAGCCGCGAACGTAAGAGAGCGGTCCCCGGCCCAGCCGCCGCCTATGGTATTACAAGGATCATGCGTATTCTGCAAGCCATTGCGTTTCTGCCGGTGGCGCTGGCGCTGTCCCACGCGCAGCCGGCCGTCGAAATCCGTGTCGATGCCGAGGCGAAGCTAGGCCCGTACCGCCCCATCTACTCCTACTTCGGCTACGACGAACCCAACTACACCTACTCCGCGAACGGCAAGAAGTTGATTGGCGAGTTGGCCGCGTTGAGTCCGGTACCCGTCGAGATCCGCGCCCATCATCTGCTCGTTACCGGCGATGGCACGCCGGCTCTGAAGTGGGGCTCGACCAACGCCTACACCGAGGATGCCAGCGGCAAACCGGTCTACGACTGGACCATCCTCGACCGCATCTTCGACAGCTACGTTCAGGTGGGCGCCCGGCCCTTCGTCGAGATCGGATTCATGCCCGAGGCGCTCTCCACCACCCCCCAGCCCTACACCCGGCATTATCCCAAGCCCGACGACGGCAAGGGCTGGTCCTACCCGCCGAAGGACTATGCCAAGTGGGCCGAGTTGGTGCGCCGGTGGGTGGTGCATTCGGTGGAGCGCTATGGGAAGGCGGAGGTGGAGCACTGGTCGTGGGAGCTTTGGAACGAGCCCGACGGCAGCGGCTACTGGCGCGGCACCCCCGAGGAATACGACAAGCTCTACGATTACACCGCCGACGCCGTTAAGCGCGCTTTGCCGGCCGCTCCCGTGGGCGGCCCGGGCACCACCGGTCCAGGCGGAGCCAGGGGCGCCACGTTCCTCAAACAGTTCCTGGAACACTGCGCCCACGGCCTCAATGCCGTGACCGGCAAACCCGGCGCGCCGCTCGATTTCATCAGCTATCACGCCAAAGGGCAGGTGCGCATGGTCGACAACCACTCCCGTATGGGACTCGACCATAACCTGCTGGACGTCCAGAAGGGCCTCGAGATGGTCAACGAGTATCCACAGTTCCGCGCGCTTCCCATCGTGCTCACCGAGTCCGACCCGGAGGGCTGCGCAGCCTGCGTGGCGCGCCTGTACCCGCAAAACTCGTACCGCAATGGCACCATGTACCCCAGCTACACGGCGGCCTCGATGAGCAACATCTTCAAGCTGGCGGACCGCTACAAGTCCAACCTGGCGGGGATGCTCACGTGGGCCTTCGAGTTCGAGGACCAACCCTACTTCGAGGGTTTTCGCACGCTCGCCACCAACGGACTCGACAAACCCATTCTCAACCTCTTTCGCATGGCCGGCCTGATGCGCGGCGACCGCGTCAAAGTGGAAAGCAGCGGCTCCGCCGGGCTGGACGCCATTCTGCAATCGGGCGTGCACGGCGCCGCCGACATCGACGGCCTGGCCACCCGCGCCGGCAGCGAAATGGCGGCGCTCATCTGGAATTATCACGACGACGATATGCCCGCCGATCCGGCCCCGGTGCATGTAACCATGGCGGGCATTCCGAAGACCGCCGCCCGGGTGCTCATCGAGCACTACCGCATCGACGACGAGCACAGCAACTCCTACACGGCCTGGAAGCGGATGGGATCGCCGCAGCAGCCTTCGCCCGAGCAGTATGCGCAACTGCAAGCGGCGGGAGGGCTGCAACTGCTAGACTCGCCGCGGTGGCAGGAGGCCAAGGAAGGGATCGTGGAGCTTCGCTTCCCGCTCCCGCGCCACGCCGTCTCGCTGGTCCGCCTGACCTGGTAGGCGTCTACCGTACGTACGTGTCGCTAAACACGTACGTATGCTACGATGAAATACGGAGGACAAGATGCGCGTCACCGCTTCGAAACTGCGTGAGAATGTCTACCAGATCCTCGACGAGGCGATCGAAACCGGCGTTCCGGTCGAGGTCGTCCGCAAGGGCAAGGTGTTGAAGATCGTGCCCGATAAGCCGGTCTCCAAGCTCGACAGGCTGAAGAAGAGGAAGGGACTCGTCGGCGATCCGGAAGACATCGTCAGCATGGATTGGTCCAAAGAGTGGACTGAATTGAAATGACGATCTACGCGGACACTCACGTTCTAGTCTGGCTCTTTTATGGCGAGACCGGCAGGCTCTCACCCGGCGCCCGCCAAGCTATCGAAGGGAACGCGATTCTAGCTTCGCCCGCCACGGTCCTGGAGATGGAACTTTTACACGAGATTGGCCGGATAAAGCATTCCGCTTCGGCAGTGGTGGACACACTGGCCACTGACCTCGGTCTTCGCGTTTGCGATCTGCCGTTCCGGACGGTGGTGGAGTATGCCCTGAAAGAGAACTGGGGCCGGGATCCATTCGACCGATTGATCGTGGCGAATGCCAAGGCTGCCGAGGCCCCGCTCATCACCAAAGACGCCCGAATCCGCCGCCACTATTCCCGCGTCGTCTGGTAAACCCAAGAACCGCCCCCCTACGGTTGGGCTGTGGGACAGACGCTTTCGTCTGTCAATCCGGCGTCCCCGGCTTGCGCTCCCCCTACCATTCGCTGTATAGTTCATCCGAATTACCCGGAGGCGCCGTTATGCGGGCAAGCGCAGGTTCCACACTCTTGAGCCGACTTAGGCATTGGATGTCCCCCAGCCAGACGGAACCGTTGTCGGTGTGGGAAATTCTGGGCGAAGAATACTGGCGCGGCGCCGATCCGCCGCGAGATCCCGACGACTGCGGCGATAGCGAGTACGCCGCCGCCTTGCGGGAGTTCCGGGAAAAGCGAGCGGCTTGCCGGGCTGCCAAGGGACTCGAGGCCGCGCCGGCCAATGCGAGCTACCAGGCGGCCGAACTGGCTTTCCGAAGGATTTTGATGGCGCGCCTGCACGCCGGGAAAAGGACGGCCCTGTGCTTCTCCGGCGGCGGCATCCGGAGCGCCACCTTCGGGTTGGGCGTGCTGCAAGGACTGGCGGCCCATTCCTGGTCTCCGAAGGACCCCGCCAAACCGCCGCGCCTGCTGGCCGGCGTGGACTACCTCTCCACGGTCTCCGGCGGCGGATATCTGGGCGGTTGGTTCTCCGCTTGGGCGGCGCGCCACGCCCAAGGGTCCGCCGGCGTCGTCCGGGAACTCGCGGCGGCTCCGGACGCGGGGTGGGAGCCGGAACCGGCTCCGCTACGGCATCTGCGCAGGTTCTCGAACTACTTGAATCCGGAGCTGGGGGCCTTTTCGGCCGATACCTGGACCCTGGCCGCCACGGTGGTCCGCAACATCGTTCTGAACTGGCTGGTGCTGCTGCCCCTCCTGGCGGCGTTTCTGATGTTGCCGCGAGTCTTCCTGGCCACCGTCGTGCAATACCCGTGGATTCCAACCGGCTACCTTCTCTACCCGGCGGCTGCCCTGCTGGTGGCCGGGGTAGCCTACATGATCATCGACCTTCCCAGCGCGGGCGACGCGCGCCTGTCGCAGGCGCGGTTCGTTCTCTTCGGATTCGTCCCCCTGTTGCTCTCCGCGTTCGGTTTTTCGCTCTACTGGGCCTGGTTGGGCGATCTCCAAAAGGAGCCGGGACCGGCCGGTTGCGTCGCATATGGCGTCGGCGTCATGGCCCTGGGTGTGGCCGCCGGGTTGGCGTTTGCCGTGTGGAAATACCACGAGTTTCGTCCGGCGTGGCTGTGGAAAGGCCTCGCATTTTCAATGGTGACCGGCGCTGTCGGCGGCCTGTTCACCTTCTGGATGACCTGGCGGTTCACCGACCCCGCCACCGGCGACCTCTATGACGACCGGCTGTACGCGTGGCTCGCGGTGCCGACGCTCCTGGGCATCTTCGCGCTGGCTCAGGGCCTGCTCGTGGCCCTGACCAGCAACATCGCCGAGGACGAGGACCGGGAATGGTGGGCGCGCGCACTGGCATGGCTCTTCGCCTCGATGGTTTGCTATTTCGCCCTGAGCGGCGTGGTCCTGATGACACCCGTGCTGGCGCACCGGCTTCCGCCGATTGAGTGGCAGGCCCTGGCCACAGCCGCCGCCGGTTTCCTCGCCAGCCGGCTGGGTTTGAGCGCGAGCGTCTGCGCAACCAAGGAAAACAAGGATCCCAACAAGGCTCAGCTCAAGGCTTCCCTCTCCCAACTCGCGGCGCGATTCGCTCCAAAATTGGTCATGCCGGTGTTCCTGCTGCTCCTCGTCGGGCTGATCGCTACCTTCAATGAAAAAGCCAGCCACCTGCTCACGGTGTGGTTACATAGACCGCCATCCTGGAGCCCCTTCCACGCGGTCCACAAGCCCATTGCTCCGCTGGTGGAACTGTTGCTGGCGGCGCTGCTGGCCATCCCCGCGTTGATTCTTTCCAGGTTCATCGATGCCAACAAGTTCTCGCTTCACGCCATGTATCGCGTGCGCCTGATCCGGACGTTTCTGGGAGCGTCCAACAGCCACCGGAAACCGCACCCGTTCACCGGCTTCGATCCCCACGACAACCTGTCCATGGCCGATTTGTCCCCCCGGCCGCTCCACGTGGTGAACGCCACGTTGAATCTGGTAAAGGGCGAAAACCTGGCGTGGCAGCAGCGCAAGGCGGAGTCCTTCACATCCACGAAATACCGTACCGGAAGCTGCCGGCTGGGCTACCAGGAGTCGCGGGTGTACGCCGACAGGATCTCCCTCGGCGGCGCCATCGCGATTTCCGGCGCCGCGGCCAACCCCAACATGGGCTACGCTTCCTCTCCGCTCCTGAGCGTCGTCATGATGCTCTTCAATGCGCGCCTGGGCGCCTGGCGGCCCAACCCCGGCGAGCCCGGCCGAGGGTACTGGTCCAAGCCGGGGCCGACGTATTCGGTCAGGCCCTTCATCGACGAGGCCTTCGGGCTGACCAACGACAAGAATACCTGGGTGAACCTCTCCGACGGCGGTCATTTTGAAAACCTCGGCCTCTACGAGATGGTGCTGCGGCGATGCGCCACCATCATCGTCGTGGATGGATCCCAGGACCCTTCCTTCCACTTCGACGATCTGGGCAACGCCACTCGCAAGATCCGCGTCGACATGGGCATCCCCATTGAGTTCCGCGACGGTCTGTCGATCGCCAGGGAGATTACCGCGGCATCCAGGCATTGCGCCGTGGGCCGGATCGTATACAGCACGGTGGACGGCCAAGGCGTGAAGGATGGGACCCTGATCTACATCAAAGCCTCGCTCACCGGCAATGAGCCTCGGGACGTATTGACTTACGCGGCCGAGAACCCCGCCTTCCCGCATCAGTCCACCGCCGACCAGTGGTTCGATGAGTCGCAGTTCGAAAGCTACCGCCGTCTGGGCTATCACGTGGTCGAAGAGATCTTCCAATTCCGCGACGATGTGGCTTCCATCGGCGAGTTCACGGATGCGGTCCGAAGCTACCTCAACCCTCACGCAGCCACTCCGCCGGCGGCCCCCGGCGCCCCATCGAGCGGCGGCGCGGCCGGCACTCCATAACCGGCCGGGCGCCGCCCGTTACTCGGCCGGGGATTCCAGACCGAGCGCGGCCCTGAGCCGGCGTACCTTGTCGCGGCTGACCGGCAACTCGGCGCCTCCCCGCAGGCGCACCGCCGCACCAGCACACGGCCCGCGAAACTTCATGAAAAAGCGTGGTTTGTGGGGCGGGCAATCTTGCCTGGGGACTCGCTTTCAGCGGGTCCAGCCGCCTGTAAGGCGGCCTGCTTCTTCGAACCTGCTGGACGGCGCGGACATTCACGATGGCGGAACGGCGAATCCGCGGGAAGGGGGCCGCATCGAGGCGCGTCTCCAATTCCGCCAGCGAGGGGCTTACCCAGGCCCGGTCCGGCCAGGGCCATCCACAGAGCAATTCCAGGTAGTGGAGAACCGCGGCCGGGATCCCTCCGCCCTCAGACCTCGCGCAACCGCTCCGCCGCCGCCTCCGGCGTGATGTCGCGCTGCGGGGTGGCCAGCATTTCGTAGCCGACCAGAAACTTGCGCACGGTCGCCGAGCGCAACAGCGGCGGATAGAAGTGCACATGCAGATGCCATTCCTCGTGCTCCGGGCCGTCGGTGGGACGCTGGTGGATTCCCATCGAGTACGGGAACGAGACGTGGAACAGGCGGTCGTAGCGCGCCGTGGTGCGCTTCAAAATGTCCGCCAGGCCGTCGCGCTCTGCGCCGGAGAGCTGGTCGATCGACGCCAGGTGCCGTTTGGGAACCACCGCCGTCTCGAACGGCCAGACCGCCCAGAACGGGACCACCGTCAGGAAGCTCTCGTTCTCTTCCACCACGCGCTGGCGCGCCGCCCGCTCCAGTTTCAGGTACTCGCACAAGAGGCATCCGCCGCGCTCCTCGCGCCACGCCCGCTGCGACGCCTGTTCCTTGGCGACTTCATTCGGCAGGGTGCGGCTCGACCAGATCTGGCAGTGCGGGTGCGGATTGCTCGCGCCCATCATGGCGCCGCGATTCTCGAAGATCTGCACGTAATTGATGGCCGGGTTCGACCCCAGCTCGGCATACTGCTCCACCCAGACATCCACCACTTTCCGCAAGTCGGCCGGGTCCATGCCGGCGATGGTGAGGTTGTGCCGCGGCAGGAAGCAGACCACGCGGCAGATGCCGGGTTCGGATTCGGCAATCAGCAATCCGCCCTCTTCGTACCGGTCCACCGGCGTCGATGGCTTGAGCGCCGCATAATCGTTATCGAAAACAAACGTCGAGGTGTACTTGGGATTGTGCACGCCGCCCGCGCGTACATTGCCGGGACACAGGTAGCACTTCGCATCGTACTCCGGCTCGGTGGCCACGCCGCCGCTCTCCACCTGCCCCTGCCAGGGCCGGGCGGTGCGCTGGGGAGATACCAGCACCCATTCGCGAGTGAGTGGGTTGTACCGCCGGTGAGGATCCTGCTTCCAATCGAACATGAACTTCTATGTTAGCGGCTGGCGGGTTTCACCAGGAAACGCAGCGGCAGGTCGGCACACTGGGTGATTCCTATGCGAGGGGTCGTCATGATCTCGAACGCCCGCGGCACGGCCGGCTCGCGGACCACCAGCGGGCCGCGCGTCAGGTCGGCGCCGTTGTGCGCGCGCGTGATCCCCAACGCCAGCGTCAGCTTGCCGGGTCCGGAGGCCAGGTCTTCCACCCTGCGCGCGGCCGGCCGCCGCTGGCGCATGATCTCCACTCCGGCCACCGGCTCCAAAGCCCGCACCAACACACATCCGGGCTGTCCCGCCGGCTCGGCCACGATGTTGAGGCACTCGTACATCCCGTAGATCAGGTACACGTAGGCGTGGCCCGGCGGTCCGAAAATGACGCGCGTGCGCTCGGTGATGCCGCGCGCGGAGTGCGACGCCAGATCGTCGCCGCCCAGGTACGCCTCGGTCTCGATCACGATGCCCGCCGTCTCCCCGTGCTCCAGCACCTTGCCGAGCAACCCGCGCGCCACCTCCGTGGTGGGCCGCTCGTAGAAACCGCGCTTCAGGATGGGGCCGAACCGCATCGCGTAATATCTTCCCGCATCCGCCGGTACAATGGAAGGGGCGCCCATGCGACTATTCACTGGCCTGGACCTGCCGGCCGAGGTGGTCCACAACCTGCAGCGGCTTCTGGAACGGCTGCGTCCCACCGCGCGGATTCACTGGAGCCTTCCCGCGAATCTCCATATCACCACCAAATTCATCGGCGAGTGGCCCGAAGAGCGGCTCGGCGAGCTGAAGGTCGCGCTCGCGGCCCTGGAATCCCGGCCGCCCATCGCCGTCCACATCCGCAGGGTCGGGTTCTTCCCCAACCCGCACGCGCCACGGGTGTTCTGGTGCGGCATCGAAGCGCCCGGCCTGGATACGCTCACGGCCCATACCGACGGCGCCACCGCGGCCCTGGAAATCGCCCGTGAGACGCGCGCCTTCTCCCCGCACCTGACGCTGGCGCGGATCAAAGAGACGGTGCCGCTCCAACCTCTGCGCCAGGCCGTTGCCGGGCTGCCTTCGCTCGAATTCGGCGAGTTCCAGGCAGCCAGTTTCTTTCTGTACCAGAGCACCTTGAAGCCGTCCGGTTCCGTGTACACTAAACTTGCGGAGTTCCCGCTCGTAAAGCCATGATCCCCATCCTGGTTCTGCTCGCCGCGTACCTCCTCGGCGCGATTCCGTTCGGATATGTCCTGGTCAAATGGAAAACCGGCGCCGACGTGCGCTCGGCGGGGAGCGGCAATATCGGCGCCACCAACGTGCTGCGCACCACCGGACGCGCCGCCGGCATCGCGACGCTCCTCTTCGACGTCGCCAAAGGCTACCTGGCGGTGTGGGTGGCCGGCCGCCTCACCGCGCAAGACTGGCTGTGGATGAGTGCCGCCGCCCTGGCTGTGATGGCAGGGCACGCCTACCCCGTGTTTCTCAAGTTCAAGGGCGGAAAGGCGGTCGCCAGTTGGCTGGGGGCATTTCTATGTCTTACACCTATAGCACTTGTCGCGGTGCTGGTGGTCTTTGTGGCGGTGGTGGCCTGGACGCGATACATTTCCATGGGTTCGATCATCATGGCGGCCACCCTGCCGCTGGCCATATGGCTGATTTTGCATCCGCCGCTGCCGCCCATACTCGCCGCGATCATCGCCGCTGTGTTTATTATCTACAAACATAGTAGTAATATCCAAAGACTGCGCTCCGGCCAGGAGCACGTCTTTAGTTTCGGAGCGCGCAAGCCATGAAGAGCCCCGAAGTGGGGCGGACCCTCTGGTCGGCCGCGGACCGCGACGAATTGTGGGGCAGGTTTTCAACCTGCGGCGGATTGTCAATCCGCCTGCCCCCCTTTGGACGCGCCCGCCCCGACCTCCGCAATGCGGGGCAGGCTGGCAGCCCGCGGCCCGACGCTGCGTGCCTTTGGTTGCTGCTAGGCTGCTTGGTAGGGCAGGCGGTTCCGCCGGCCTCGCCCGCTTGCGGGCGTTGGCACACGAGTGGAGTATCCAGGAAACAACTAGACAGTGGGGCAGGCCATCGTTTTCTGTGGCCTGTTGGGATGGGCCTACGGCCCGCGAAACCCCATGAAATAGCACCCTTTGTGGGGCAGGCAATCGTGCCTGCGGACTCGCTTTCAGCGGGTCCAGCCGCCAGTAGGGCGGCCTGCTTTTTCGACCCTGCCAACGCAGACGACGAAAAACGATCATCTGCGCCACCGAACCCGTGGAACAGTCCTGTCCAGTTATTTCTTGGACAGTGCACTAGTCTTGTGGCGAGCCACAAGCATGAATAGCCTTGCCATCATTGGCGGTGGAAGTTGGGGCACCGCCCTGGCGATCATCCTGGCGCCCCGGTTCCCGCGGGTTCGCCTGTGGGTCTACGAAGCCGACCTCGCCGAGCGCATGCGCGAGACCCGCGAAAACGATGTCTACCTGCCGGGTTGCCGCTTGCCCCGCCACGTGGAGGTGGTCAACCAGCTTCCCGCCGCGCTGGACGGCGCGGAGATCGTCCTCAGCGCCATACCGTCTCACCTGGTGCGCGGCCTGTACCAACAGATGCTCCCGTTTCTGAACCAATCCATGGTCTTCGTCAGCGCCACCAAAGGGCTCGAGAACGGCACACTTCTACGAATGTCGGAAGTGATCCGGGATGTTCTGCGGAACCGCCTGGCCCCCCGCGTAGCGGTAATCTCAGGTCCTACCTTTGCTCTTGAGGTTGCCCGGTTTGAACCCACGGCCCTGGTGGTAGCTTCCACCGACGCCACTCTGGCGGAAATCCTCCAGGGGGCCTTCTCGGGCCCTACTTTCCGTCTGTATGCCAATTCTGATCCTATAGGTGTAGAAATTGGTGGCTCGGTCAAGAACGTAGTCGCCATTGGCGCCGGCGTGGTGCATGGTCTGGGGCTGGGCCACAACGCCATGGCGGCTCTCATCACACGCGGCCTGGCGGAAATCACCAGGCTGGCTGTCGCCATGGGGGGCGCGGCGCAGACGCTGGCCGGCCTGGCGGGACTCGGCGATCTGGTGTTGACCTGCTGCGGCGATCTCAGCCGCAACCGCATGGTGGGAGTCGAATTAGCCCATGGTAGGAAGTTGGAAGAGATTGTCAGCTCCATGAAGATGGTCGCCGAAGGCGTAAAAACTACTAATGCAGTATCCGATCTCGCCAGACGGCATTCGGTGGAGTTGCCCATCGCCGAACAGATGCTCCAAATGCTACAGTTTGGGATATCTCCGCGCGAGGCGATCCAGCGGCTGATGGACCGCTCGTTGAAGGGGGAATAGGGTCGGTCGAATTATTCGCCTGGGGAACGCAACCTCGGATGCCAGAACGGGTTAAGACCGATATGGGAGGAGCCACAGCGGCTCTGGATTACGATGCCGAGCTCATGCTCCGCGTCAGAGACGGAGATGGCGCCAGCTTCGGACTGTTGCTGGAGAAGCACCGCTCGCCGGTTGTTCATTTCCTCTACAGAATGGTCCAGAATCATGCGGTGGCCGAGGAGTTGGCGCAGGAAGTTTTTCTGCGCGTATACCGTTCGCGGAGTTCCTACGAGCCGACCGCCAAATTCACCACCTGGCTGTTTCGGATCGCGACGCATCTGGCGTTGAATTCGCTGCGCGACGGGAAGAACGAGCGCTTGCAGGAACGCTTGGACAAGGATTCCCCCGAGATGCCGGCGCGGCAGGTCACGGATCGCAGGCCATCGGTGGAGCAGACCATGGTGTACCAAGTCAGGCTGGATGAGGTTCGCCAAGCCGTGGCGGCGCTGCCCGGGAAGCAGCGGGCGGCAGTCCTGATGCACAAGTACGAAGAGATGGAATACTCGCAGATCGCCAGAGTGCTGAGATGCTCGGAATCCGCGGTGAAGTCTTTGTTGTTTCGGGCGTATGAGACGTTGCGCGCCCGTTTGGCCCATATGGCATAGGGAAGAAGAGGTTGGTATGAAGTGTCCCATTGAGACCCCGGAGAATGCGCAGTTGCTGTTGGCGTACTGTACTCGCAAACTGAACGCCGAGAGCACCGCCATCATCGAGCGGCACATGGAGATCTGCCCGGCCTGCCGCCAGTTCTCGAGCGGCCAGCGCGCGGTTTGGGAAGCGCTGGACGCCTGGGAAGCAGCGCCCGTGACGGTGGATTTCGACCGGCGGCTTTACCAGCGCATCGATCGGGAAGTCTCCTGGTGGCACCTGCTGATGCGGCCTTTGCGCCCCATGCTGGTTCGCCAGGGGTTGCCTATCGCCGCGGCCGCCTGCCTGCTGGTCGTGGCGGGCGTGATGTTGCAGCACCCCGCCAGTGCTCCGCCCGCGGCCCAGCCGCACTCCGCGCAAGTGGAAACTCCGCAACCCGACCAGGTGGACCACGCTCTCGACGCCATGCACATGCTGGGAGAGTTCAGCTACCGCGTGCGGGGCGGTGCCGCCGACTCCAAGATGTGAAGGATGAGCCGCGCTCCCCAATTCGCCGCGGTCTTGTGGCTGGCCTTGGCTCCTAGCCTTGTAGGGCAGACGATCGTTTTTCGTCGTCTGCCACCGCTGAGGCGCTTCTCGCACCTGGCAGAGTCGAAAAAGCACGCCGCCCTACTGGCGGCTGGACCCGCTGAAAGCGGGTCCGCAGGCAGGATTGCCTGCCCCACAAAGCACGGTTTTTCATGGGGTTTCGCGGGCCGGAGGCCCATCCTGGCAGACCACAAGAACCGATGGTCTGCCCCACTCTGGACTGCAGCCGCTTACCAGAACGGACCGAAATCGAAGCCGGCCCTCGTTCCTCCGCCGCGCGCGGCCGCCGCGCGGCCGAATCCACCGCCCAGAAACGCTCTGAAGCAAGGGAATGCTCTGCCCAAGGCCGGAGGCGGGCGGATTCTGAATCCCGGGAACCCGGTTCTGCGGATGATGGCCATGCCGCCCGAACGGCGCGAGCAAATGCTGGAGAGACTGCCGCCCCAGCAACAGGTGCGCCTGCGTCAGGCGCTCGACAACTTCGACCGGCTTCCGCCCGCCGAAAGAAGCCGGCAAATGGGCATCCTCAACATGTACGCCAACCTGCCGCCGGGCAAGCAGGCGACTCTCACCACCCAGATCCAGTTCTTTAACCATCTTCCGGACGATCGTATCGCGGTCCTGCGCCCGGAACTGCTGAAATTACACCGCATGTCGGAGAGCGAGCGGAGCGACCGCATCGCCAGTGATGAGTTCAAGAGCAGGTTCACCCCAGCCGAGCAGCAGGTGCTGACCGAGATCTCCCCCTACTTCCCGTTTTCCGTCCGGTAGCCGGGCCGCACGACCCCATCGGGCGCCCTACCGACGGCGCTACGTCTCATATCGAAAATAAGCATTGTTTTCATCCGAGAATTCTGCTAAGTTTCTTGAACCAATAGGGTATCCGGCATCCGGAAGGAGGGCCGACCAAGATGAAAAGCCATATCTACCGGGAGATGTTACGGGAAAAACGCGCGGAGGTCCTGTCGGGTTTGGGAATCAAATTCGACACGCTGGCGAGCATGGGACGGGTCGCCGAAGACGACCAGGCGCAGTTCTTGAACGATGAATCCGTGTCGCTTCACCTGAACCGCCTGGACTACGCGAAACTCCGCCTGATCGAAGAAGCCCTCGACCGGCTGAAGTCGGGCGACTACGGCATTTGCCTCTGCTGCGAAGAGCCCATTCCGCCCAAGCGGCTGAACGCAGTGCCTTGGGCGCGGTATTGCATCCGGTGCCAGGAAACCGGTGCGGAGCGGGAGTCGCACGAAGTGCGATCCGGCGAGCCGGTCATGGCGAAGTAACCGGCCGGCTCGAATTACACGTGCGGCTCTAGCATCTTCTGCACTTCCGACTTCCCGATGGCTCCCACGCGCTGCTCCACTACGTTGCCGCCCTTGAACAGTAGCAAGGTCGGGATGCCCCGTACGTTGTAACGCATGGCCGTGGCACCGTTGGAATCCACGTCCAGCTTGCCAACTTTCACTTTCCCGGCATACTCGCCGGCTACGACATCGATAGTGGGCCCCATCTGCTTGCAAGGGCCGCACCACTCGGCCCAGAAATCCACCAGAACCGGCACGTCCGACCGGAGCACCTCCTGGTCGAATCCGGCATCGGTAAAGGTTAACGTGTTCTGACCTGCCATTTCATCTCCCGATTGATTAGAATACCGTTCCAGCCAAAGGATTCACGCCCACCCCGGCCAGCAACTGCCGGTAGAGCGCCGAATACCGGGCGGCCGAAGTCTTCCACGAGAAGTCCTGCGCCATCCCGCGCCGCATCATGGCGCGCCAGGCATCCTGGTCGGCGAACGCCTGGGCGGCCGACCGCACCGCACCTAGCAGCGCCTCTCCGGAATACTCCGCGAACTTGAACCCGGTGTCTTCTTCGATGGTATCATCCAGGCCGCCGGTGGCCCGTACCACCGGAACCGTTCCGTACCGCAAGCTGTACATCTGGTTCAATCCGCAGGGTTCGTAGCGGCTGGGCATGAGGAACAGGTCCGCGCCGGCTTCGATGCGGTGGGCCAGCGCGTTGTCGAAGCCGATCCGCACGGCCACCCGCCCGGGGTATTCGGAGGCCATCCGCAGGAAGAACTCCTCGAACTCCGGCTCGCCCGTGCCGAGGGCCACCAGGGACATGCCCCCGGCGACGATCTCGCCGGCCACTTCCGCCAGAATATCGGCGCCCTTCTGCCGCGTGAGCCGCGAGACCATTCCGATCAGGGGGCCGTCGCTGGCATCCGCCGGCAGGCCGAATTCCTCTATCAATTGCCGCTTGCAGGTCTGTTTTCCGCTCAGATCGTCCGCCGAGTAGCGGGCGGGGATAAACGGATCGGTTTCCGGATTCCACTCGCGGTAATCCGCGCCGTTAAGGATGCCGGTCAGCACATCGGCGCGGGCCAGCAATGCTCCGTCCAGCCCGAAGCCGAACTCGGGCGTCTGGATTTCGCGGGCATAAGTGGGACTGACGGTCGAGAGCGCGTCCGCGAATTCGATGCCACCCTTGATGTAGCTGATGCGGCCGAAGAACTCCATGCCGTCCGGTCCATCGACGGCGGCGTCCAGCCCCACCTCGGGCAGCGCGGTCTTGGGAAACAGCCCCTGATAACCCAGGTTGTGGATGGTGAACAGCGTCTTGACGCCCAGGAAAGTCGGATCCGTGGCGAAGATCGTGCGCAGGTAGGCGGGCACCAGCCCGGCTTGCCAATCGTGGCAGTGGAACACCTCGGTACGGAAAAGAAACCGGGCCACCGCCAGCGCGGCGCGGGCCAGCACGGCGAAGCGTATGTGGTTATCCGGGTAGTCCACGCCCAGTTCGCCGTAGAACCCTTTACGTTCGAAGAGCGCCGGGCAATCCACCAGGTAGAGGGGAAACTCCGCCGGCGCCTGGTAAATCGAGACGTCAATCCGCGCCGGCCCGAAGTGGATGGAAAGGCGATCATAGACGCGCCGGGCGGTCTTGAGATCGATGCAAGCATAGCGCGGAATCACCACCGCCGCTTCGTCGCCCAGCGCGCGCAGAGCGGATGGAAGAGATCCGACGACATCGGCCAGGCCCCCCGTCTTGGCGAGCGGCGCGGCCTCCGAGGAAACCATCAGGACGCGGGCCACACAGGAATTGTAGCAAGCCTTCAGGTGGCGCCGGCCACTGCCTCCAGAAAGCGGCGCGCCACGCGAGGAGCGTCGAACTGTTCCACCCATTCGACGCCGGTCGAGCCGAGCGAGGCCCGCGTCTCGGGGGAGCGGTACAGCGCCTCGATGCCGGCGGCCAGCGCTTCCGGGCTATCGGGCTCCACCAGCACCGCATGCGGCGCCACTTCCGGAATGGCCGCCGCGCGGGAGGCGACGATGGGCTTGGCCGCAGCCATGGCCTCCAGCAGCACGATGCCGAAGCCTTCCTGAACGCTGGGCAGGCAGAAGACGTCCGCGCGGTTGTACTCGGCCTGTAACCCGGCGCGTGAAATGTCTCCCAACCACGTTACCGTTCGGTCCAGCTTCAATTCGCGCGAAAGCCGGTGCAGTTCGGGGGCGCATGGGCCGTTGCCGGCGATCCGCACTTCCAGGCCGGGGATGCGGCCGGCCAGCGCCGCGGCCGCGCGCAGCAGCACGCCCACTCGCTTGCGCCGGTACAGCCGGCCGACGAACAACACCGTGAACCGCGTGGAATTCGCCGGGTGGAGCGCCAGCAGGCGCCGCCACTCGCCCAGATCGATCAGCTCGGGCACGATGGCGGGGAACTCGCGCAGCCCGTAGAATTCCCGCGCGCGTTCACCGGAGTAGCGGCTGGAAACCAGGACGCGGGCCGCGCGTTCCACATGCAGCCGCTCGCAGCGCGCCTGCACGGACATGGTAAGACGCGTCAACCCGGATTCGAAGCGGACTTCGTCGGCAATCACCCCCTTCAGAGAGGCGATGTGCGACGGGCCGCGGGCAATCCGGTAGCCATCCATGTCGAAACCGACGGTAAGATCGAAACCCGCCGAGGGCCTAAGACACCGGTTAAACCACAGGCGCTCGCATGTGTACACGGGCAGCCGCACGCTCGGGGTGGAGAACTCGACGGCGTGGCCCAGGCGCTCCAGCGCCCTTGCCAGGACGTGAATCCCGACGTAGGTGCCGCTGCCGCGCTGGATATCGAGCGGCGTCGAAGTGAGGAACCGGATTCGCACTTGCACTACGCGCAGGACTATGATTACACATGCCGCATTGGGACGCCGCGATATACCTGAAATTCTCGACCGAGCGAACACAGCCGTCTATCGACCTGATTCAGCGCATTGCGATTGCCGATCCGCACCGCATAGTGGACCTGGGGTGCGGTCCGGGAAACAGCACCGAAGCGCTCCGGCGGCGCTGGCCCAACGCCTCGATCGCCGGCCTCGACAGTTCTCCGGAGATGATCGCCGCCGCGCGCCAGGCGTATCCTTCGGCCGCCTGGGAGGTTGCCGACGCCGCTACCTGGAACGCCTCGGAGCCCTGCGACGTGGTGTTCGCCAACGCCTTGCTGCAGTGGATTCCCGATCACGCGCGGCTCTGCCGCCACCTGATAGAGCAGGTAGCGCCGGGAGGAGCGCTGGCCGTGCAGGTGCCCGCCGCGGCCCACTACGAGTCTCCCGTTCACCGCGAAATCCGCGACGTCTCCCGGGATCCCGCCTGGCGCGACCGTCTGGAACCCGCGCGCACCATGTTCACCCATGCTCCCGCGGCCTTCTATTACGATACGCTCCAGCCGCTGGCCTCCCGCATAGACTTGTGGGAGACCACCTACTACCACGTCGTGGCGGGCCCGGAAGCGCTACTCGAGTGGTATCGCGGCACCGGCCTCCGCCCCTTCCTCGAAGCGCTGGCCAACGACGAGGAGCGGCGCGACTTCGAGCGCCAGGTGCTCGACCGCTACATCGCGGCATATCCACGCCAGCCCGGCGGGCGTGTGCTCTTTCCATTCCAGAGGCTGTTCTTTGTCGCGTGCCGGTAGACGCTTTTGTGCGTCCCGGTAAACTAGCGTCCATGTCTTCACGGCCCGCTCCGGGCGGCGCGCGGTCTTAGGCGGCAGAGTCCCATTATTGTGCACTCCCGGCGGCAAAGATTACACTGGAACCGGAATGCCAAAAGCGGTTTGCCTGCTGAGCGGAGGGCTGGACTCCTCCACCTGCCTGGCCCTGGCGCGTCGCGAGGGGTACACCTGCTACGCCCTCTCGTTCGATTACGGGCAGCGCCACAAGATCGAGCTGGAAGCCGCCAGGCGCGTGGCGGCCAGCATCGGGGTGGAACGGCACCTGGTGGCCAGCATCGGCCTGGATGCGTTTGGCGGTTCGGCGCTTACCAGCGGCATCGCCGTGCCCAAGGCGCGCTCCGCGGAGGAGATGAGCCGCGGCATCCCGGTCACCTACGTCCCCGCGCGCAACACGATTTTCTTATCGTTCGCCCTGGCGTGGGCGGAGGTGCTCGAAAGCTCGGATGTCTTCATCGGGGTGAACGCCCTCGACTACTCCGGCTATCCCGACTGCCGGCCCGAGTACATCGAGGCCTACGAGCGCATGGCCAACCTGGCCACCAGGGCGGGGGTGGAGGGCCGCACCCGCCTCAAGATCCACACCCCGCTGATGCGCTTGACCAAAGCCGAGATTGTGAAGCTGGGGCGCGAGCTGGGGCTGGATTTCAGCCTCACCTTCAGTTGCTACGATCCCGATGCCGCGGGCCGGCCGTGCGGCCAGTGCGACGCCTGCCTGCTGCGCGGCAAAGGCTTCCAAGAGGCGGGAATTGAAGATCGCTGAGCTGTTCTACTCGATTCAAGGCGAGGGCTCGCTGGTGGGCGTGCCCTCGGTGTTCATCCGCACCAGCGGATGCAATCTGCGGTGCGCCTGGTGCGACACGCCCTACACTTCGTGGCAGCCCGAGGGCGCCGATCTCACGCCCCGTCAGATTGTGGATGAGGTGAAGTCCCACCCGGCCCGGCACGTGGTGGTGACCGGCGGCGAGCCGATGATCGCGCCCGAGATTGTCCCGCTCACCGGGCGGCTGCGCGAGCTGGGCCTGCACATCACCATCGAAACCGCCGGTACGGTTTTTCAGCCGGTCGCCTGCGACTTGATGAGCATCAGCCCCAAGCTGGCCAATTCCACGCCCGAGGGCCGCTGGGCCGCCCGGCACAACCGCCTGCGCATCCAGCCGGAGGTGCTGTTGGAGTTGATGGCCGGCTTCCCGTATCAACTCAAGTTCGTGATCGAAAACCCGGACGATCTCGACGAGGTGCGGGCGCTGATTGAAGCGTTGAAGGCGGATCGCAGCCGCATCATTCTGATGCCCCAGGGCACGGACCGCGACCAGTTGCGCGAGCGCTCGGTATGGCTGGCCGAAATCTGCAAGCAGGAGGCCTTCCGCTTCAGCCCGCGCCTGCACGTCGCCCTATGGGGCCACCGGCGAGGCGTGTAGGGAAATCGGTTGGCAGGCGAAAGCGCCTGCCCCACAATGTTGTGTGTGGGACAGACGCTTCCGTCTGTCAACCCGGAGTGCGGTAAACTGGCGTCGGTATGCAGCGAAAATCGCTTTGGATTGTGGCAATCGCGGCCCTGGCCGGCGTGTACGCTCTGGCGCAGGCTCCGCAGAGGCCCCCAGGTCCGATCGTGCCGCCGTCTAACCTGAAACCCGGGTCCGGGATCAGTGGACCCGGGGCCACGCCCTACGAGGCCCGCCCCCGGTGGGTGGCCCTGAATCGGAACGTCACTGGTTCTATCGTGAAACTGGGGCTCGTTCCCGAAATCAAGCTGCTGATGGACATCCAGATGCGCGACACCGTCATCCGCATCGGCGGCGATGGCATGTACTACCTGACCGGTTCCACGGGCGAGGACATATGGGACCACAACGATGGCGTGGAAGTGTGGCGCTCCCCCGATCTGAAGAAATGGGACTACCTCGGGCTGGTCTGGAGTATTGAGAAGGACGGCACCTGGGAGCGCGAGTGGCGCTGGCATCGCAAGCCCGTGCGCGCGCTATGGGCGCCGGAACTCCACTACGTCAAGCGGCTGAAGAACTACTTCATCACCCTGAGCATGCCGCCCGGCGATCGCGGCATTCTGAAGAGCACCTCCGGCAAGCCCGAGGGACCCTACGTCAACGCCCTGGCCAATGACGCCAAGCTCGACGGCGACATCGACGCCTCTCTTTTCGAGGACGACGACGGCAAGGTGTACCTGATTTACGAAGGCGGCATGATCGCCCGCATGAAGGACGACATGAGCGGGCTGGCCGAAGATCCCAGGAAGCCCGTGCTGCTCGATCCCGATACCAACCCGGCCCACCACTGGGACAATTGCGTAACCCACCGCAAATGCCTGGATATTGGCCACGAGGGCGCTTCTCTGTTCAAGCGCAACGGCAAGTACTACCTGACCGCGGCCGATACCTACGAGGGCCGCTACAGCAGCATGGCCGCCATGTCGGATAACATCTATGGCCCCTACAAGGGGCGCCACGAAGCGGTCCCTTCCGGCGGCGGCACCAACTACTTTCAGGATAAGCAAGGCAACTGGTGGGACTGTTTCTTCGGCAACGAAGATCAGGCGCCCTTCCGGGAGAAGCCGGCCATGGTCGCCATCGACTTCGATAAGGATGGCAAGATTCATCCTGTCAAGCGGTGATGGCATGTTTTCGGCGTCTTACGATGCCACCACAAAGGTCATTTCCAGTGCCGCCCTGGTTCTGTTCCTGGCGATCGCGCTAGCCACCCACAGCGTGGCAGCCTACCCGGCGCACCAACGGGTTTGCCAATCCGCACTACCGCTCCGGATGGTTCCGGGTGGCCAGCGGCAAGACCGTTCGCCTGTACCGGGCCGACGGCACGCGCCTGGTGCTTCTGCCACCGAAAGGCGATGGCGCCGCCGTTCTTCTGGAAACCAGGGAACCGGAGAAGTTCGTGGTTGAAATGCGGCGGAAGTGGGCCGGGCCGGAATCGGGAAATGGCGGTGGACGATGAGACTGCCCGCAACCCGGCGATCCCGGCGATTCCTTCACAGTCCCCGACGGCCTCCACCTCTGTTAAGCTAATCCTGAATGACAGTCGATGAGATCCGTGAACTGATCAACCTGGCGGCCGAAACCGGGGTCGCGGAACTGGAAGTGCAGCGCGGCGAAAACCGCGTCCGCATCCGCCGCGCGGCCTTCCCGGCGCCCCAGGAGTTCGTTGTGGCTCCGCCCGCCCAAGCCGCCCCCGCTCCCCCGCCGCTTCCGCCGTCCGCGGCTCCCCTGGACAAGGGCCGCGACCAGCCCCCCGACGCCAATCTGACGCTGGTGAAGGCTCCCATCGTGGGCACCTTCTACGAGTCCCCTTCGCCCGGCGCCGCGCCCTTCGTCCGCGTGGGCGAGCGCGTCCAGCCCGGCAAGATCCTGTGCATCATCGAGTCCATGAAGCTCATGAATGAGATCGAGGCCGAATCCTCCGGCATCGTTGAAAGCAAGCTCGTCATGAACGGGCAGCCGGTGGAGTACGGGGAGGCCTTGTTTGCAATCCGTGCGGTTTAGCAAGGTCCTCATCGCCAATCGGGGCGAGATTGCCGTTCGCGTCATCGCCGCTTGTAAGGAGTTGGGAATCCGCACGGTGGCCGTCTATTCGGAGGCCGACCGCTACAGCTCGCACGTGCGTTTCGCCGACCAGGCCATCTGCATCGGCCCCGCCAAGAGCGCCCGTAGCTACCTGGACATCGCCTCCATCATCAGCGCGGCGGAAATCACCAACGTGGACGCCATCCACCCGGGCTACGGCTTCCTGAGCGAGAACGCCGCCTTCGCCGAGGTTTGCGAAGCCTCCCGCATCAAGTTCATCGGGCCGCGTCCCGAGGTCATCCGCATGATGGGGGTCAAGGAGCGCGCCCGCGCCTTCATGCGTGAGATGGGTGTGCCCATACTGCCCGGCTCGGCGGGGGTCCTCACCAGCCCCGAAGAGGCGCTCGAGTTGGCTGCCGGGATCGGTTATCCCGTCATCCTCAAGGCCTCCGCGGGTGGCGGCGGGCGTGGCATGCGCGTGGTCAACCGGGCCGAGGAGTTGCCCTCGCTTCTGGCGCAGGCGCAGCAGGAGGCCGGCGCCGCGTTCAGTTCGGCCGATGTGTACCTGGAGAAGTTCATTTCAGCGCCGCGGCACATCGAATTCCAGCTCCTCGCCGACGAGTACGGCAGCGTCGAGATCCTGGGCGAGCGCGAGTGCAGCATCCAGCGCCGCCACCAGAAGTTGCTCGAAGAGTCGCCCTCGCCCGCCGTCGACGACCGCCAGCGCGCCGAAATCGCCACCGCCTTGAGAAAGGCCATCGCGGCCGCCGGGTACACCAACGCCGGCACGGTGGAGTTCATTATGGACGAGAACGGCGAGCTCCATTTCATCGAGGTCAACGCGCGCGTGCAGGTGGAGCACCCCGTTACCGAATTCGTAACCGGCATCGACATCGTCAAGAGCCAGATCCGCATCGCCCAGGGAGAGCGGCTGGCGGACATCCTGCCCGGCCCCGTCCAGTTGCGCGGCCACGCCATCGAGTGCCGCATCAACGCCGAGAATCCCGAGACCTTCGTGCCCTCGCCCGGCCGCATCACCGGCTTCCACCTGCCCGGCGGCATTGGCGTGCGCGTGGACACCTTCGCCTACACCGATTGCGTGATTCCGCCTTATTACGATTCCCTCATCGCCAAGCTCATCGCTTACGGCTCCGACCGCGGTGAAGCCATCCGCCGCATGCGCCGCGCGCTCGATATGTTCATCGTCGAGGGAATTCACACCTCCATTCCGTTGCATCGGCGGATTCTCGACGACCCCGATTTTCAGGCCGGCCGCTTCGACACGAATTTCATCAAGCGATTCCCGCCCGCCGGTAAATCCGGCGCCGCGGAGTAGCCCACCGCCATCCGGCGAGCGTGGGTTCCCGCTCTGATTTGCACGCTTCTCGGATTAAGCTGGCAACTGCTCACCGTCCACTTCAACTACGGCGGCAACCTCACCGCACTCTTCTGCACGGGTTCCACCGTCCCTAATCCGCTATTTTGTCCCGCTGTGGGGGTTGATCCGGGGGCTCCTGTTTCCGCGGAGCTTCAGCGGGGAACGGAAGCTGGGACGCCTGCCCCTGGCGATGGTGGTCCCGCGCGTTTGGCTGGAGATCGCGCCGCAAGTGCTGGGAGTGCTGCGGGGGGGGTAGCGAGGCTCCGACCTCTGTTTTTGAAGGGTGGCACCGCCTCCTATCGCCCCCGGGAAATGGGGGAGGCTGTCCACGACGACATCGGCCTGGATGAAGCTAGACAAGCGCGTACTAGTACCGCGCGTCTGGCTTGAGATTGCGCCCCAAAAAGTACTGAAGGTACCGCGTGGATTGTCCTGGTTGGTCCTTGCCAGTTTTTTTCGCCAACTGTTAAGTTGCTTGTTTTCATATAATTAGATGCATTTATTTGGATGGGGGTCAATTTAGTCGTAATAGTACCGTCTGCTCACTTGGAGCGATGAAAATATCTCCGCACAAATTTCCGACAAATTCATGTTGACAACAAGGGTCAAATAAGGTTTTACTAGCTAAGTCGGCTCTTGGGCGGGGCCTCTGGGACGCACTCATTCCGGGGTTTAGGGTCTAGCTCTCTGGAGTTGAATTTAGGAGGAGAAATATGCACAGATTCAGGTTGGCGTTGCCAGCCGTCGTCTTCATTGCGGGAGTCGGGGTACTCGCGCAAACTCAAACCACACAGGCACCGAAGGCGCAGGGCAAGGTAGCCCTCGGTGACGATTATTCGACGTCGAACCGCACGCTCAGCAACATGCGGCGCACGACCAACGCCCAGCGGAAGGCCGCCGCCGCGCGAGCCGCGCAGGCCGCTAGGAAGAGTGGCGCCGCCAGCGGGCAATTCACGCCCGAGGTGAACAGCAATCAAGTCCCAAGATTGACCCTGCCGAACTATGCCTTGCTGTTGAGCGGTCTGCACGCCAACTACGTCAACAGCCCGGCGATTCCCAAGTTCACGGTCACTCTACCCGGCCTGTGCGCGGGCGCCGACGCGGATACGTCCTCGACGCGTTGCATCCCGGTGGCCAACCCGGACACCACCACCTATTCCGGGTCGGACTACTACGAACTCGAAGAAAAGGAATACACGCAGCAATTGCATCCGTTCCTTTCCGGCCCTACCCTGCTGCGCGGATATCACCAGACCAACAGCGGCACCGCCAACGCCGGCGTCACCAACCTCAAGACTCCGCCAACAGGCACTTATTACCTGGGACCAATCATCGTGGCGCAAAGCGGCCGACCGGTTCGGCTTAAGGTCACCAACAACCTGCCCCACGGAACGTCGGCCAACCCTGGCTTGGGCAACCTGTTCATACCGACCGACACCACCGTGATGGGCTCCGGAATGGGGCCGAACGGGGGCAGCGAATTCTACACCCAGAATCGCACGGCAGTCCACCTCCACGGCGGCAACACGCCATGGATCAGCGACGGAACGCCCCACCAGTGGTTCACTCCCGCCGGAGAGACCAATAGCAACGGAACGCTCACCAGCTATAAGAAGGGCGCGTCGTTTATGAACGTACCCGACATGATCGGCCCGGGGAAGTCCATTCCCAGCCCCAACGATGGCGACGGCATGGCGACCTACTTCTACACCAACCTGCAGAGCGGCCGCCTGATGTTCTACCACGACCACGCCTACGGCATCACTCGTCTCAACGTCTATGCCGGTTTGGCCGCGGGTTACCTGATTCACGATGCGTTCGAAGACGCTTTGATCGCGAGTGGCGTCCTTCCCAACCAGTCCGATCTGGGGGGTACGGGGGGCGGACTTTACAAGTGGGGTGTTCCGCTCATCATCCAGGACAAGACCTTCGTGCCCGACACCAGCACCATGAACGTTTCTACCGGGTATACGTTCGGCACGCCCCCAGTCACCACGGGCGGCGCGGATCCCACCTGGGCGACCGGCGGCTGGGGCGGGACGGACCATGGCTACGGCCACAATCTGTGGTTCCCGCACGTGTACATGCCCAACCAGAACCCGGTCGACCCGGAAGGCGTGAATGCCATGGGCCGGTGGGACTACGGTCCCTGGTTCTGGCCGGTTCAAACGTCTCTGAGCATGGGGATGCCGGGGCCCTGTTCCGACAATTCCGCGGCCACTTGCCCCAACATTCCCAATCCTTCGCTGGTTCCCGAAGCGTTCATGGACACCATGGTGGTGAATGGCGCTCCCTATCCGTATCAGACGGTCCAGCCCAAGGCTTACCGCTTCCGTATTCTGAACGCGTCCAACGACCGCACGGTGAATCTGCAAATGTACTACGCGGTGGACCCGGCCGTGTATACGCCGCAGCAGTTCGATAAAACCGGCGCGCCGGTCGGCACGGCCCTGGTCGGGGTATGCAAGGCAGGGGGCACGCAGGCCAACTGCACCGAGGTCGGGATGGTCGATGCGGTTCCGCACAAGACCGCGAATCCGCCGCTGGCCCCAAGCTCCAACTCCTATAACAATATGCTGCTTTGTTCGACCGCGACGCCGGTCGGCGGAATGGGCCTCGCCAACGTGGCCGCATTGAACATCGCCAGCACCCCCTACGCCGGTGTTTTCGGCACGGGCCTTCCCGGAGATTGCTGGCCGACCTCGTGGCCCACGGACGGGCGCGACGGCGGCGTCCCGGATCCGCTGACCGCGGGCCCGGCCATTATCCAGATCGGCACCGAGGGCGGTCTGATCCCGGCGCCGGTGGTGATTCCCTCGACCCCGGTTGGATACAACTACAACCGCCGCGACATCGTGGTTCTCAACATCTCCAGCCACGGGCTCCTGCTCGGCCCCGCGGAACGCGCCGATGTCGTTGTCGACTTCTCCCAGGTGCCTACCGGTTCGACGTTGATTCTTTACAACGACGCGCCGGCCCCGGTCCCGGCCTTCGATTCGCGCTACGATTACTATACCGGCGATCCCGAACAGCGCGACACCGGCGGCGCGGCAACTACCCTGGCGGGCGTCGGCCCTAACACCCGCACGGTGATGCAATTCCGGGTTGCCGGAACCGCCGCGACTCAGTACAGCCTGACCAACCTGCAAAGCACGACCGGCTTGCCCAACGCCTACAAGGCTTCTCAGCCCCAGCCCCTGGTGCAAGAAGCGGCCTACAGCCCCGTGTCTATTCCAACCGCAACCTACACCGATCACTACGCCCGCATCGGGGACACCGACCTGCGCATCAACCCGACCACCGTCTCCCCCATGCAGCCCAAGGCCATCCAGGAACTGTTCACCACCGACTACGGCCGGATGAATGCAACCCTGGGCGTCGAACTGCCCCTCACCAGCTTCCTCACCCAGACCACCATTCCGCTGGGCTATGTCGATCCTCCCACCGAGGTCTTCAACCCCGGCGAAATGCAAATCTGGAAGATTACGCATAACGGCGTGGATACCCATGCCATGCACTTCCACCTGTTCGACGTGCAGGTGATCAACCGTGTCGGCTGGGACGGCGCCGTCCGCGCGCCCGACCCCAACGAGTTGGGCTGGAAGGAAACCGTCCGCATGAATCCTCTGGAGGATGCCATCGTGGCTTTGAAGCCCACCACCATGACCCTCCCCACCTCGATACCCATTGCCAACAGCTACCGGCTGCTGGATCCCACCTCACCCGTGGGAAGCAGCGCGCAATTCACGGGCATCGACCCGCTTACCAACAACCCCATCACGGTCACCAACCAGATGACCGACTTCGGTTGGGAGTACGTCTGGCACTGCCATCTGCTCGGCCACGAAGAAAACGACATGATGCGGCCCATGGTCATGACCGTCCCGACTCCTGGCGCCCCCACCAACTTGACGGCGACCGCGGTCTCGTCCACCCAAGTGAATCTCTCCTGGAACTATGTCAACGCGCCTTCACCGGCTGCACCGGCTGCCGGATTCTACATCTTCCGAGGGCTCGGCGCGCAGACTCCCGTACAAATTGCGAACCTGGCATCGCCCACGGGCAGAGCGTACTCCGATGTCACCGTCGCTCCGGCCAGCACCTACACCTACTACGTGGTGGCCTACGGGGGTACCCCCACTACGACTTCCATCCCGTCCAACAACGCGACGGCCGCAACGGGCATCGTCGCTCCAGTCAATCTGACGGTCCGAACACTCGGTTCCGGAAGAGTTACCATCGGCTGGCAGCAGCCCAACACCGCCGGCGTAGCCGGGTACTATATCGAGCGCGCTGTCGGTACCGGCGCCTACTCACGCATCGCTACCGTGACACCCGCGACAACCCTGGTATACACCAACAATTCCCTGACGGTAGGCCAGCGGTACACGTATCGCGTCCAGGCGTTCTCCACCGGAGGAGCCCTCACTTCGACGTATTCGAACGCGATCACCTTCATCGCCCAGTAAACCCGATAGGGGCCCGCCGGAGGCAACTCCCGCCGGCCCCTTCTAGAATAGAATCCATGGGGGAACATAAAATGAAAAGTCTCTTTACGATCCTAATACCGCTCCTCGTACTGGCCGGAACCGGGGTGGCCGGCCAACTGGAGTTTGCCATCTGTACTAACGATCAACTCCAGTACAACACGCCTGTTTCTTGCACCAACAATGGCGTCACCCTCAACTACTCCAGTTTCGGACAGGCGGACACGGCTCTGACGAACGACGAAGGACTGACGGGCTCGACATTTGGCACCTACAGTCTCATCTTTCCTGGCACGGAAAATTACCTGGACCTGCCTTTCACGATCAGTCGGCACGGATCTCCCCAGTATTTCCAATACCTCGATGCCAGCCACCACGCCGGTGTCGAGGTCGATCTCAATCTACTGGGGTCCGGTGGCATTGGGGGTCCGGGTTACGTGGGCAGCATGAGCTTTTCGCTGAGCGGGGACACGGGGACGGGCCGCATTCTGATTCATGGCGTCCAGTTCGATCAGCTCTACCTGAACTTCTATCCACAAGCTGTTACCGATGCCACTAGCGGCTTAAGCGATACCGCCAACCAGTTCAGCGTCGGCATCGAAGAAGGCAGGTACATGAACACGCCCGAACCGGGCACGCTCCTTCTGCTGGGCACCGGTCTGCTCGGTCTGGCGTTCGCCGCCAAGCGAAGACTATCCTAAGGGCCTTACGGCCCGCTCCCTCACGCCCGCCGGCGCCTGGTGGCCGGCGTGATGGGTTAAACTCGGGATGTGCTGGTCGTGTTTGAGAGGGGCCGCTATGTTGTTGCACAGGTGTGTTCCACAGCTTTCCAGAATCGTTAAGCTTTATTCCTTCCTGCTGGTTTTGGCGCTTGGCGCCCAGGGCCAGTCCTACGTCTTCACCAAAGTCTTGAACAACAACACCCAGCGCCCCGACGGCAATGGCGTGTTCAACATCAACAACCTCACCATGCCGGCCTTCGACGGGCAGTGGGTGGTGTTCAAGGACTACGGCAACAAGGACGACGGCAGCCTTCAGGCGCTCTGGTCTTTCAACACCGCCGACGCCACCTTTCACAAGCTGGCCGACTTGAGGACCACGGTGCCCGGCACCACCACCACTTTCACCGACATCCAGCTTCCCGATACCGCGCCGCTGGTTCGCAAGGGCACGGTGATTTTCGTCGCCCACTACATCAGTGGTGCGCTGCGGCAAGGTCTCTTTTCAGTGCCCGCGGCGGGCGGCCCCATCGTCAAGATCGCCGACTACTCCACCGCCGACCCGACGGGCGGCACCTTCAACCGGCTGGGCGCATCCGGAAGCCAGGCGGGCGGGTTCTCATTCGATGGCGCCACGGTGGTGTTTGCCGGCCAGGGGAGCACTTCCACCAACGGTGCCTATTCCGCGCTGTCCAATGGAACCTCGCTGGCCCTGGTGGCCGACTCGGCCCATCCGTTCACCGGCGGCGGCGTTGCCGTCGGCAGTTTCTCCACCCCCACCGTGGGCGCCAACAACGTGCTGATGTACGGCACCGACGGCACCGACCCGGCCACCGGCTACAACGGTCTCTACCTCGCCATGGTGGGTGGCAATGGCACACCCACCGAACTGGTGAATTCCAAACAGCCCCTTCCCGGCGATCCCAACGCCGCCTTTCACACCCGCTTCGACGCGCCGGTGATGGCCCTCGATGGAATGCTGGCGGTGTTTCGCGCGGACAATTCGAACGCCGGAGCGACGGCCCCGCTGTACGGCCTCTACACGGCCGACCTCGCTTCCCACGCTGTCGGTAAGATCGCGGACGTGAATTCCACCCTCACCGGCCTGGGGAAGCTTTCCGTCATCGCCACCAGCGGAGTCGCGGCCAATCAGGGATCGGTGCTCTTCAAGGCCGGTGACACGGCCGGCGCCAACGCCCTGTACCTGTGGAGCGGCGGCTCGGCCAGCCGCATCGTGGGCAGCGGCGACACTCTCGACGGGCAGTCCGTGGTCAACGTGCGCGACCCCGGCAACGGTTCTCTTTACGGCCAGGGCTTCGCCTTCAACGTGGATTTCGGCAGCCTGCTCACCCAGTCCCTCTACGTCGCCGTGCCCGCTTCCACTTCGACCAAGCTGGCCGCGGTGATGAACAGCGGAAGCTATGCCAGCGCCTCCATCGCCCCAGGTGAAGTGGTGACTCTGTTCGGCACGGGCATCGGACCGGCCACGCTCGCTTACTACCAGTTGGACGCCAACCAACGCATCGGCACGCAGCTTGCGGGCGTGCAAGTCGCGTTCAACGGCTATCCCGCCCCGCTGATCTATGTGAGCGATAAACAGAGCGCCGCCGTTGTGCCCTTCGAGTTGGCCGGCGCTTCGAGCGCCCAGGTGGTGCTGCAATATAGCGGCCGCCCTGCCTCCACCGTAACCGTGCAGGTGGCCAACACCATGCCCGGCCTGTTTGCCGCCAGCCAGGCGGGCAGCGGGCTGGGCGCCATCCAGAATTCCGACCAAAGCTACAACAGCGCCGCCAATCCCGCCGGCCCCGGATCGCAGATCGTGCTGTGGATCGCCGGTCTCGGACCGCTCGCTCCTTCGCAGCCGAATGGATCGTTTGTCGGCACTCCCCTGCCGTCGCTGCAATTCCCCGTCACCGTCAACATCGGCGGCCTGCCGGCACAGGTAGTATATTCCGGGCCGGCCCCCACCGCCGTGGCCGGGCTCTACCAGGTGAATTGCGTGATTCCGCTGGCCACGCCCTCCGGCAACGCCGCCGTGACAGTGACGGCCGACGGCCGCTCGAGCCAGCCCAACCTGATCCTGGCGGTGAAATAGAAGTTTGTGGGGAGGCGCTTCCGCCTGCCAACCGGCCCTACTCCGGGAACCGCCGCGGAATCGTCCCCGTGGAACCGCTCTTCCCTTTGCTCGCCTCGGGCCCCGTGGAAACCGCAGCCCGCGGCGCCTGGTAGTTTCCAAAGTTCAGTTCGCTTGGGCTGAAGCTCAGTGAGCGGTCGAGCAGCATCTCGATGGTGCTGCCCTTGGCCAGAACCGCGTCCGGACCCCGCGTCAGCAGCACGCCGGCCATCCCCGCCGCCGCGCCCGCCGCCGCGCCGATGGCGCCGCCCATGCCCATGTGGCCCGCGGCGTTGCCCGCGATGACGCCGATCGACGCTCCCGCGGCCGCCGCCTCGCCCACCGTGCGCGCATCCCCGGCCTTGTTGCCCTCGCTCCTCACTTTGCCTTCGGCGCGGTCCAGTTCCTCGTTCGAACCCCCGTCCATGCCGCCGATCCGCGCCCGGAAATCGCGCGTCACGCCGTTGGGCAGGGTCAGCGAGTCGAAGCGCACGTACAGCTCGCCGCGCCCTTTCACCCGGCCCGGCTTCTTGATCTCGGTCACGGTGCCGGCAACGTAGCTGCCCACCGGGATGACGATCCGTCCATCCGCCAGAATCGGGAACGCGGTCTCCAGATATACGCGATCGCCCACGGCCGAGTGCTTGGTGCTGATGCTGTTGATCAGGCTCAACGGCACCTTGGTTCCGGCCACGACGGTATACTCGGCGGCCGGGGGCGCCTCCTGCGCCAGGCACACCGCTCCCGCCGCCACAAAACCCACTGCAATCAGAGGCCGTAAGAACATCGACATACTCCTCAACCGATTCTAGCGCCGTGGGGCAGCCATTCCTGGCTTGCAGCCGGCCTTCAGCCGGCGCTTGCGGGGATCCGAGGACGATCACACGCCTCGCAAGAGCCGCCTGAAAGGCGGCTGCAGGCAAGATTGCCTGCCCCACTGCTTTGGCTAACCAATATACTTAACGCGGCCCAGCGGCATAAAGTTGCGCCCCTCCTCACTGCACCGCCAGTTTCAAGCCCGCCGGACTGGATTGGTCCGCAATCGCCACGCGGATCTCCGGGTTCGTGCCCGTATTGTCCGGCAGCACCAGGTTGATCTGGTAAAGCCCGGCCGAGCCCGGGGTCACGCCCGCGTACAGGATGCTGGCTGGATTGATCGCCGTCCCGCCCAGGTAAACCCTCAGATCGCTCAGCCTCTGAATGGCCGCCGCACTCTGTGCGATCGCCGTCTGCTCCGGATAAGACTGAGTCCTCCCCAACCCGCAGGCGTAGACCACGATGATCTCGCCTGCCCGCGCCGGCGAATCGGGCGTAATCAAGGAATTGTCCAAGTGCGCCACGATGGCATATCCGGCGGCCGTCTGAAACAGCGCGGGCGCCGCATCCACTAATGTCACGGTGACCACCGGCCCGGTTTTTCCATTGCTGGCCACCGAGATCGTCACGTCCATGGCGAGCTTGTTGACGGGCACCAGGAAATTGACCTGGCCATCCGAGACGTACAACAAGGGCGCCGGCCATCCATCCACGTAGACATGGGTGCCGTTGAGCTCCGTTGGCGGGGTGTTGTTGACGATATCGCCGGCCGTCACCCCCTGGCTCGAGCGCGACAGGGCCGAACCGAAGATGGTGACGATGGAATTCGGCGCGAACGGACCGGGGGCATAATTCGATGCATTGACCATGCTGGCCGCGGAATAGGCAGGCACTTGCGCGCGGGCCGCGTTCGCGGACAGCAGGGCGAGCAGCAACCATATTCGTAGCATTGGTATGTAGTGCCCGCCAGCCCGCGAGAATCTCGCAAGATTCGCACGACGGAACAAGCGGGTGTGCGTCTGCGTACCTCCCAAGAGGTGCCCCCATGCTTCAGGACTTCATCTTCGCTCTCAAACTTCTCTTCAAACAGCGCGCTTTCACCGCCGCCGCGCTGCTCACGCTGGCCCTCGCGATCGGCGCCAATACCGCCATCTTCACGGTGCTCGAGAACGTGGTTCTCCGGGGGTTGCCCTTCCCTCAAGAGGAGCGCCTGGTGACCATGTACAACCGCTACCCCGGCGTGGGCGTCGACCGCGGCTCGAACGGCGTCCCCGATTACCTGGACCGCCGCAAGATGACCAACGTCTTCAGCGAAGTGGCGCTCATCGGCGGTGCCGGCTACGAAGTCGGGGTAGAAGGATCTCCGCAGCGCATCCAGGGGCGCAACGTGACGCCCTCGTTCTTCCAGGTGCTGGGCGTGCGGCCCCTGCTCGGGCGCACCTTCACCGAAGAAGAGGCCGTTCTCGGCAAGGAAAAGGTCGCGGTCCTCACCGAGGGCTTGTGGAAAGACCTGTTCGCCCGCGACCCCCATGTGGTCGGTAAGGATATCCGCCTGAGCGGCTCACTCTATCGCATCGTCGGCGTGATGCCGGCCGCTTTCGGCATCCCCGGAGACGACGATGTCCGCGTATGGACCGCGTTCGCCTTCACCCAACAGCAGACCAGCGACCAGGCCCGCCACAGCAACAATTGGGAGATGATTGCGCGGCTGAAGCCGGGCGTCACCCTGGCCCAGGCGCAGGAGCGCATCGACGACCTGAACCGCCGCAATCTCGACCTCTTTCCCCAATTCCGCCAACTCCTCATCAATGCGCGCTTCGCCACCAAGGTGGTTGGCTTGAGGGATGAACTGACGCGCGACATCCGGCCCACGTTGTATCTACTACAAGTAGCGGTGGCGGCGGTGTTGCTCATCGGCTGTGTGAACCTGGCCAACCTGATGCTGGTTCGCTCCAACGTGCGCATGAAGGAATTTGCCATCCGCCACAGTCTGGGGGCCGGTCGCTGGCGGCTCGCCCGCCAGTTACTGACGGAAAGCGTAGCCCTCGCCGTGATGGGCGGCGCGCTGGGAATCGCCGTGGCCTACGCCGGCGTCCGTCTGCTTTCCTACCTGGGCGCCAAAGACCTGCCGCGGGGCGCAAACATCGGGATTGACTCCGGCGCGCTGGCGTTCACTGCCGCCGTTGCCCTGCTGACCGGCATGGTGTTCGGCGGCGTGCCCCTGATCCACGTGCTCCGGCGGGATCTGAACGCGGTATTCCGCGGCAGCGAGCGCACGGGAACCGCCGCGCGCGGCGCAGTCTGGGTTCGTTCGACATTGGTAGTATGCCAGTTCGCCTTCGCCTTCGTACTGCTCATCGGAGCGGGGTTGCTCACCATGAGCTTTGCGCGGCTGCTTCGGGTGGACCCTGGGTTCGACCCGGAGAACGTGGTCACCGCCCAGGTGGCCGCTCCGCGGGTTCGCTACGGCGACGACGCCCACACGCGGGGTTTCTTCGCGGACCTGCTCCAGCGGCTCTCCGCGATTCCCGGCGTGGCGCACGCTGGCGCCACCACGTATCTGCCGTTCAGCGGCGAAGGAAACTCGAGCGTGATCGCCATCGTGGGCCACGCCCTCGCGCCGGGGGAGAATCCTCCGGTTCCCGGACGGAACTATGCGACTCCCGGCTATCTCCAGGCCATGCGCATCCCTCTCCTTCAAGGCCGCGACATCTCCGATTCCGACGGTCCCGACGCACCCAAAGTCGTGCTCATCGACCAGTTCCTGGCGCGCAAGTACGTTCCCAAGGGCGACGCCGTCGGCGCCAGGATCACCAACGGGATCCAGATTCCGGGGGACCCGCGCAAGCCCGACGAGTGCACCATTGTGGGCGTGGTCGGCAGCGTCAAGATCGGTAACCTCGCCGAGAACAACCCCGTGGGGCTGCTCTACTTTTCCTACAAACAGTACCCCCCGCGAAGCGTCCACCTGGTGTTGCGGACCCAGCGCGACAACCCGCCGCTGATTGCCGCCATCCGGCGCGCGCTGCACCAGGCCGACCCGGAGCTGCCGTTGTACGACGTCAAGACCATGCCCGAACGGCTGGCGGCTTCCTTGCGGAACCAGCGCGCGGCCATGGGGTTGTGCCTGATCTTTGCCGGCCTGGCCGTGCTGCTGGCGGCCGTCGGCATCTATGGCGTGCTCTCCTACTCGGTCGAGCAGCGCACCCGCGAATTCGGCATTCGCGTGGCCCTCGGCGCCAGCGGACGGGAAGTGGTGGGCCTGGTGGTGGGGCAAGGCCTGCGCCTGGCCGCTCTTGGACTGGCGGCCGGGGCGGCGGGCGCTTTCGCCCTCACGCGCATGATGTCGGCCTTGCTATTCGATGTGCGCCCGTCGGACCCCACGGTGTTCGTGGCGGTGGCGGCCGTCCTCGGCGCGGTGGCGGCCATCGCCTCGCTGATCCCCTCGGCGCGGGCCGCGCGCATTCCGGCCGCCGTGGCGTTGCGCTACGAATAGAACAACGTGGGGCGGACGCCCCCGTCCGCGCCGGACCCCCTGGTCCGGCTCTTCCTGTGTTCGAGCAGGTCGACCAGGGGGTCGACCGCGGGCCAGGGAGCCCGCCCCACCAAATCGTCCAGGCTGTGGACAGTGCTGTAATACTCAGTTCACTACTTGCGCGGTCAGCACCAGGAACAGGGCCGAATCCGCCACGCTCACGCGCCCGATCACCACCTTCTGTCCCTGCTTGATGTCCACATCCGCCTGAAGGCCCACGTTGGCGTAGGCATACGGCCCTGGGCTTGACTGCACTGGAATAACACTGTCCAGGTTCAGTTTGTCAATTCGAATCGTGGTTTCATCGCCCCCTATGCCGGCCGAGGCAATCCTGAATTGCGTCCTCACGGGCGGCGTATTGGGTCCCATCTGCGTTGCGCGGCCCGAACTGCTGGTCGATGCCGACTGCCCGACCCGCGTCCGCAGCGCCAGGATATCCAGCAAGCGGTAGCTCTTGAACGCGAAGGCGTTCTTGAGTTGCGCCACCACGCTATCCAACTCTTTCGGCATGGCGCTCGGCTCCGTGCCGGCGGTCTCATTCCCGATCAACAGGTAGGCGGTCATTTCGATGTTCTTCGACGCGGCCGATGGTACATCCAGCCGCTGGATGGCCTCCTCGATAGCCGCCATCGATGGCCCAACACCCGTTTCCACCGCCAGCGCGTGCATATCGGAGTCCGGGCGAACCGAGGCGTTAAACACACGCAGCAATTCGGCAACCTTGCCCGGGTCGGCGTACTTCAGGAGGAACAACTTCTGAACGCGCTGCCCCTGCGGCTGCGCATTGCTCTTCTGGTCTTCCTTCTTGGCTTCCTGCGCCGCCAGGGGCAGCGCAATCAACAACAGCGCGAACAAGAATCGTTTCATGGATCATTCTCCTCGTTTTCTGTCTGCAATCCAGTAAATGACGACGTTGGGGTCGTCGGTCTGCAACTTGACCATCAAAGGCTCCGGGTCGGGAGTGTCGGGGACGGTGGACGGTACCACCCGCCGCGCCACCCTGCCATGGGGCCGGGGAACCGCGGGTGGCTCCTCAGGATCGGCTATGACCAGCGGATGGTTGGCCGCCACGACGGGCGCGGGACGTTCCGGCGTCCGCCCCGGCCACAGCGCCATCCCTGCCAGCAACACCACCACCGCGGCAGCCAGCCCAAAACTCCAGGCCCGCCGCCGGGCCCAGAGGGCGCCCCGCCGCCGCTCTGGCTCCAGCTCCGCCACCACCCGTGCGCGCACCGCCGAGAAGTGCGCTTCCGCCAGCGGCTCGTCGTGAGCTTCCTGCAGCAACGCCAGGCTCTGTTTCAGCCCGGACGCGAGCACCTGGCACCCGGCACATTCCCGCAGGTGCCGCTCCAGTTCCACCGCCTCCAGGGGCGGCAAGTCCCCCCCGGCATGAAGGGAGATCCGTTCCTCCCAGTCCCGACAGTTCATGTCCGCCTCCTGAAGTAGCGCTCCAGGAAATCCTTCACTTTCATCCGCGCTTTGCTCACCTGCGAACGCACGGTTGCCTCGGTGGTCCCCAGCGCCCGCGCCACCTCTTCGGTCGAAAGCCCTTCCAGATCGCGCAGCACCAGCACGGTGCGCTCTTTTTCGGAGAGCATCCGCAAACTCATCTCCAGCGCGCGCCGGCGCTCCGCTTCGACGGTTGCCCGCTGCGGATCGGCGCCCAGCGCCGGGAGCCCCGCGGCATCTTCCATCGGGCCCGAGACCTGCCGTTTGCGCTGCGCATCGTGGCACACGTTGACCGTCACCCGGTACAGCCATCCCGAAAGGTTGCCCGGCGTTTCCACCTTATTCAAATTGCGGTACAGTCTCAGAAATACTTCCTGCGAAGCGTCCTGCGCGTCTTCGAGTGTCCCCAGCAGGCGAAGCGCCGTCACCAGCACCAGCCGCTCGTACTGCCGCATGAGCAGCTCGAAAGCGGCCAAATCGCCCGTCTTAGCCGCCTCCAGAGGGAACCCGGCGGGCTTGGCGTGGTCCTCGGAGTCGTCCATCGGACCATCCGTCGCCAATAGGGCCAGGGCTTTCATCCTTTCCATAAGAGTAAACTCGCGCTGCCCCGAAAACGTGTATGTTATTTTCAAGGTTGAAGACCAAGGCCCACCATCCTGCCGACAAGACGCTCCTTGCCACGCTGCTGATTGTCTGCTGCACGGTTCTGGCGTACTTGCCCGCCCTGGGAGGCAGTCTTCTCTGGGACGACGCCGCCCACGTCACCCGGCCGGAGCTGCGCTCCCTCCACGGGCTTTGGCGCATCTGGACCGACCTGGGCGCCACCCAGCAATACTATCCCCTGCTGCACAGCGCCTTCTGGCTCGAATACAAGCTGTGGGGGGACGCGACGCTGGGTTACCACCTGGCGAACCTGCTGCTGCACGCCGCCGCGGCCATTCTGGTGATGCTCATCATGCGCCGGCTGGGGCTGCCAGGGGGATGGCTGGCCGCCTTGATCTTCGCCCTCCACCCGGTTTGCGTCGAGTCCGTGGCGTGGATCGCCGAACAGAAGAACACCCTCTCGGCGGTCTTCTACTTGAGCGCGGCGCTACTCTACCTCCACTTCGACCAGACCCGGCGCCGTTCCCGATACTTCCTGGCTCTGGCGCTATTCGTCCTGGCGCTCGCCACCAAGACCGTGACGGACACGCTGCCGGCCGCCCTCCTGGTGGTCTTTTGGTGGCGGCGCGGCCGGCTCGGTTGGAAACGCGACGTGCTGCCTCTGCTGCCGTGGTTCGCCCTGGGCGCGGCGGCGGGCCTGTTCACGGCCTGGGTGGAGCGGACCTTCGTCGGAGCGGAGGGCCCGGATTTCGCGCTGACGCTGGTCGAGCGGTTCCTGCTGGCGGGCCGGGCCATCTGGTTCTACCTCGGCAAGCTGGTGTGGCCGGCCAATCTCATGTTCTTCTATCCGCGCTGGCGGGTGGATTCGGCGGAGTGGTGGCAGTACCTGTTCCCATTGGCGGCCCTGGCGGCTCTGGCGGGGTTGTGCCTGCTGGCCCGCCAGCGCCGAGGCCCGCTGGCCGGCGCCCTGATCTTCGCCGGCACGTTGTTTCCGGCGCTGGGCTTCTTCAACATCTATCCCTTCGTCTATTCCTACGTTGCCGACCACTTTCAGTACCTGGCGAGCCTGGGAATCATTGTCCCCGTGGCCTCCTTCGTCGTGACAGCAGCCACAAGGCGCCGGGCTCTTGCTGCGGCGTCCGTCGCCCTGGCCGCGCTCGGCTGCCTCACCTGGCAGCAGTGCGGCATGTACAACGACATGGAGACGCTCTTCCAGCAGACCCTGGAGCGCAATCCCACCTGCTGGATCTTCCACTACAATCTGGGAGTGCTCATCGCCGGGGTTCCGGGCCGGCTGCCAGAGGCCATCGAACACTATCGTGAGGCTGCGCGCCTGAAGCCGGACTACGCCATGGCGCATTACAACTTGGCTCTGGCGCTGTCGCAGACGCCGGAACGCTTGCCCGAAGCCATCGAAGAGTACCGGGCGGCCTTGCGCGCCAACCCGGGTTCCTCCCAGACCCACAACAACCTGGGCCTGGCTCTGTCGAAGATCCCGGGCCGCCTGCCCGAAGCCATCGAAGAGTACGGAGCCGCGTTGCGCCTGGCGCCCGACTCCGCCGAAGCCCACAGCAACCTGGGAATCGCCCTGCTGAATACCCCCGGCCGCCTGCCCGAAGCCATCACCCACTTCCAGGCCGCCTTACGGATCAATCCGGGTTCCGCCGAGATCCACAACAACCTGGGCGGCGCCTTCTCCCTCGAGCCCGGCCGATTGCAGGAGGCCATCGAAGAATACCGAACCGCGCTACGCCTTCAACCCGACTACCCCGACGCGCGCTACAACCTGGAAATGGCGCTCTCGAAGGCGCGGTGAAAGAACGGGGGCCCCGCGCCCGGTTCTGATCCCATTATGTACATTACAATTTACGCTAATGTACGTATTGATGTACAATGAAGCCATGAAGGTGACGATTACCGAGTTCCGCAACAATCTCTTCAAGCTGGTGGAGAGGGTCATCGCCGGGGAAACTGTGGAGTTCGTTCACCAAGGCGCCACCATCCGGCTGGTAGTGCCTGAGGGCCGGTCCTCAAAGCTGGACCGGCTCACTCCCCGCCAGATTACGAACCCCGGCATGACAGAGGAAGAGCACCGGGCTGCCGATCGGAAGCTGCAAGCGGAAATCCTTGGCGAAATGGAAAAAGACTGGGCGGAGCTATGATTTGCTACGTCGATACCCAAGTAGCCGTTTGGTTGGCGGAAGGGAATCTTGCCAAGATCTCGCAGAAGGCGATTTCCCTGATGCAACTGGGAGACGTTCGCATTTCTCCCATGGCCGTGGTGGAATTGCAGTACCTCTACGAGATCCGGCGAATCGTAGTCCCGCCGCCGGAGATTCTGGTCAAGCTCAACGCGGAAATCGGACTAACCGTGTGCGATCATCCTTTCCCCATCATTGCGGAAATCGCGCTGGGAGAAGGTTGGATCCGCGATCCCTTCGACCGGTTCATCGTGGCCCACGCCAAAGCCAATGGTGTTGCGCCCCTACTGACTACAGATGAGTTGATCCGGGCGAACTATCCGAACGCCAGGTGGTGAGGATTCCAGCAGCGGCCCTGGAACCCCGCCTTGTGGTCTACCTTCAGCTCGATGTCTCGACCCATTCGGCTACCAGCCGGCGGATTTCTTCCTCAGGCGGCCTCATAGAGAACCCTGCCGTACTTGTGCGCCGGATAGGCGATCCCGCCGATGACGTCCTTGGTGGCCTCGAACCGTTCCGAAGCGATGAGTATCACGTCCACCGGATACTCGATGTCCCCAATGGCATCCGCGATCTTGAGCCGCTCTTCATGCCGATTCTTCGCGGTCGGAGCGACGACCAGCAGATCGATGTCGCTGTCCTTCGTCATCTCACCTGTCGCGGCGGAGCCGAACAAGATGATCCTGTCCGGCCGCGCGACGCTCAACACGCGCCGGACAATCTCACCCAACAACCCTTCATCGACGCCCATTCGGTTCCATCATAGTCTGCCGGAGGCCGGGTTGGAAAGCCACGGCGACTATACCGGGCGGCAAGCGCGAGCGGGGCGGTCTTGGAGCATAATTGAATCATGGTGACGCGGGACCAAGCCATCGCCGAGATTGCCCGCCGCCTGGTGGAATATTACCATCCGGAGCGCATCTACCTGTTCGGGTCCGCCGCCCGGGGCGACGTCGGCCTCGACAGCGACTTGGATTTCTGTGTTGTCGTTCCGGACAGAACTCCCGACGACCTGCTTCGTAGCGGAGAGATCTATAGTCTGCTGCGCGGCATGGGTTACCCGAAGGATGTAGTTGCCTGGCGTCGCACTGACTTCGACGCCCGCGCCGAGCACGTACGCGCATCCTTGCCGGCTACCGTCGTTCGAGAAGGCAGACTGCTCTATGACGCCCGACCAGTTGCGGCTTGAGGAGACACGGCTTTGGTTGGACCGTGCTCGACGAGACTTGCGCGCGGCGCTAGCCAAGCCAAGCTGGACTCGAGCTGCAAAAAGCCGACACTGTGGTAGGTGAAATCGAGCGACGCCTGACTCCATGCGCGCCTGGCTGGCCCGGGATCACACGTCCAGATTCTTGACGTCCAGCGCATTTTCTTCGATGAACTTGCGGCGAGCCTCTACGTCTTCGCCCATCAGCGTCGAGAAGATCTCTTCGCATTCCACGGCGTCCTCTAAACGCACTTGCAGCAGCGTGCGTTTGGCGGGGTTCATGGTGGTCTCGGCAAGCTGCTCCGCGTTCATTTCGCCCAAGCCTTTGTAGCGCTGCACGGAGGCGTCCTTCTTGCCTTCGTTCTTGACGTAGTTCAGCAGGTCCAGCCAGTTCGGCTGGGCTTCGCGGCGCTCGCTCTTCACCACCACGAAGGGTGGCTCGTTGAAGCGCGCGATGGCGCGGGCCAGCGCGCGGAAGCGCCGGAACTCGGGCTGCGCCGCCAGCGCCAGCCCGATGGGCCGCTCCGCGTTGGTGGAATCGTGGAAGATCACGGCGTACGACGAGTGCTCTTCATCCCGCCGCATCTCCGGATTCACGCCCAATTTCCGGAGCGCTTCGAGCACCGGCACCAGGTTGGCTTCCTCCTGGAACTCCGCCTTGTGGTCCACCTTCAGCTCGATGTTCGAAAGCGCTTCCACCACGCGCGCGTCGCGCAACCGCCGCTCCACCTTGTGGAACATCTGCTCGTACTCGTCCAGGTTCAGCAGGAAGGTGCGCAGCTCCACGCCTTCCAGCACCGCCCTGGCGCCGTTGCCATTCGAATGGATCTCCAGCGTCAGGTTCTCCGTGGCCCGGCGCATGATCTCCTTGGTGAATTCCTTCTCGTCCTTGATGTACTTCTCGCTCTTGCCCTTTTTGATGCGGTAGAGCGGCGGCTGCGCGATGAAGACGTGCCCCCGCAGGATGAGTTCGGTCATGTGCCGGAAGAAGAACGTCAGCAGCAGCGTGCGGATGTGCGAGCCGTCCACGTCCGCGTCCGTCATGATAATCACTTTGCCGTAGCGCAGCCGGGCGACGTCGAAATCGTCCTTCCCGATGCCCGTGCCCAGGGCCGTGATCATGCAGCGGATTTCCTCGTGCGCCAGCATCTTGTCGTAGCGCGCCTTCTCCACGTTGAGAATCTTGCCCTTCAGCGGAAGAATCGCCTGGAACCGCCGGTCGCGCCCCTGCTTGGCCGTGCCGCCGGCCGATTCGCCCTCCACCAGGAACAGCTCGCAGCGCTCCGGATCCTTCTCCTGGCAGTCCGCCAGCTTGCCGGGCAACCCGCCGGAATCGAGCGTTCCCTTCCGCCGCGTCAGGTCGCGAGCGTGGCGCGCCGCCTCGCGGGCCCGAGCCGCCTCAATCGCCTTGCCGACAATCTTGCGACCCACGGTCGAGTTCTTGTCGAAGTACTCGCCCAGCTTGTCGTTGACGAACTGCGTCATGAAGCCGGCGATATCGCTGTTCAGCTTGCCCTTGGTCTGCCCTTCGAACTGCGGCTGGGGAACCTTCACGCTCACCACCGCGGTCAGCCCTTCCCGCACGTCGTCGCCGGTCAGGTTCTCTTTCACGTCCTTGAACAGCCCGGCCTGCTGGCCGAAAGCGTTGATGGTGCGCGTGAGCGCCGAGCGGAACCCGCTCAGGTGCGTTCCGCCATCCACCGTGTTGATGTTGTTGGCGAAGCTGAAAACGTTCTCCGAGTACCCGTCGTTGTACTGCAGCGCCACTTCCATGGTGAGCGTCCCAGTGGGCGTCTCCCGCTCCGCCTCGAAGTGAATCGGTTTGTCGTGCAGCACCGTCTTGCCGCGGTTCAGGTGTTTGATGAACTCCGAGATGCCGCCCGAATACAGAAACTCGGTCTTCTTTTCCGGATCGACGCGCTCGTCGCTCAGCGTGATTTTGAGGCCCTTGTTCAGGAACGCCAGCTCGCGCAGCCGTTGCGCCAGCGTGTCGTAGTTGTACTCCGTCATCTCCATGATGGAGGCGTCCGGCTTGAAGGTGACGCTGGTTCCCGTTCTTTTTCCCGCCCGGCCGGCTTTCGCCAGCGGCGCTTGCGGCGCGCCGCAGGCGTACTCCTGCTGCCAGGTGTAGCCATCCCGCCAGATTTCCAGCTCCAGCCGCTCCGAGAGCGCGTTTACCACGCTCACTCCGACTCCGTGCAAACCGCCCGAGACTTTGTAGCTCTTGGAGTCGAACTTGCCGCCGGCATGCAGTTTGGTCATCACCACCTGCGCGGCCGAGACTCCTTCTTCCTCGTGTAGATCCACCGGGATGCCGCGGCCGTTGTCGATCACCGTGACGGAGTTGTCGTCGTGGATCGTGACCGTGATTTCGGTACAGTATCCCCCCAGCGCCTCGTCCACCGAATTGTCCACCACTTCGTACACCAGGTGGTGCAGCCCCATCTCACCGGTCGATCCGATGTACATGGCCGGACGCAGCCGTACTGCTTCCAGTCCTTCGAGCACCTTAATACTAGTGGAATCGTAAACGTCGGGGGTATTCACTTCACTCGCCATATTTCCTTACTTTGGCAGGGCATGCTTTAGCTTGCCCTTTTCCTGCCGCCAGCCTGCGTCTCAAATTCTCATGGGCATAACGACATAGCGGTATTGGTCCGTTACGCCTTCGCCCGCCGGCCGCATCTCGCCGGCACTCTTTTGGTCCTTCAATTCGAACGCCATATGGTCCTGAGGAATCACGCGGAGGAAATCGAGGAGGTACTGCGCATTGAAGCCAATCTCAAGGTCGGGACCCTGGTATTCACTGGTTACACTCTCCTCGCTCTCGCCGGTTTCCACCGAGGAAGAGAAGATGCGAACCTCACTGTTGGTAAACTGCACCCGGATCGAGCGCGACCGTTCGTCCGCAAACTGCGCCACGCGCTCAATCGCCGAGCGGATTTCATCTTTCTGCAGCTTCGCTACAAACTGGTGGTCCTTGGGCAGAACCCTTTCGTAATCCGGGAAATTGCCGGTCAGCTTGCGCGTGATCAGAAGCCGATGGCCCACTTGGAAGAACAGGTGATTGTCGTCCCCGGCAAAAATCGCCTTGCCATCCGGTCCCGCTTCTTCAGCCAGTTTGACCAGCTCAACTAGCGCCTTCTTGGGAACCAGCGCCCGGAATTGCTTGTTGGTTTGCCCGCTGTCGGCAGCCGCCGCCTGCACGTACGCCAGCCGGTGCCCGTCGGTCGCCACCATCGTGAGGCCCTCGGGACGCAGGAACAACAAAGCTCCGTTCAAGGTAAACCGCGACTCTTCCATCGAGATCGCGAAGGACGTGCGTGCGATCATGGATGCCAGCAGCTTGGTGGGTATCTCCGCGATCTGCTCGGGCATCTGCGGCAACTCTGGAAAGCTCTCCCTGGACATGCCCGCGATTCGTGTCTTGGAGCGCCCGCACGTGATGCTGGCCCAATGGTTCTCCAGGAACTTCATGTTGACGTCGCCTTCGGGCAGCAGCCGGGCATACTCCAGCAGCTTTCGAGCCGGCACGGTGCCAGCCCCTTCCTTCTTCACCCGCGCCGGACAAGAGCAGCGTATCCCCAACTCCAGGTCCGTTGCCGTCAACGTTACGCGGTCGCCCTCGGCTTCCAGCAGCACGTTGGAGAGAATCGGAATCGTGGTCTTCTTCTCTACCACGCCCTGCGACAGGCTCAGTTCTCGTACCAGATCGGATTTGCCGACTGTGAATTCCATGGGGCTAGAGCTCCTATTCTTTCCAGGCTATATAAATGGTCCTATAAAGAACCGTATTCATCGGGCCTGTGCAAGCTGTCGAAGACTACCTAAATTATACTAAAATCAGCTACTTTTCTCTACCGGAACTTGAGGATCGCTGGGTTGAAAAAATCGGAAAAAGCGGCCGTGCGGCGTTTTTGCACATTTTTCCGGGCGCCGCTTTGGAGGCCACTGTGGAAAAAACTACGAAGTTCATTGTAATGAGTCCATTAGACTGTGGAGTAGCCTGTTTAATTCCGGATCTATATGACGTGCCTGCTCAATTTTGTTTACGGAGTGGATCACGGTGGTGTGATGCTTCCCTCCGAAGGCCCGGCCAATCTCCGGTAGCGAGGCGTCCGTCAGCTCTTTCACCAGGTACATGGCTACTTGCCGCGGGTAGACCACCTTCTTCGTGTTGCTCTTTTCCTTGAGCTGCGACTGCTTCACCTGGAACCGTTCCGCCACCGCCTTCTGGATGGAATCGATCGTCACTTTGCGGTCCTGCACGTGTACCAGGTGCTTCAGTACCTGCTGCGCCATCTGCAAATGAATCGGCGTTCCGGTTAGCGAGGAATAGGCAATCAGCTTGATGAGAGCGCCTTCCAACTCCCGTACATTGGACTTGGTCTTGGCCGCCATGAACGACCGCACATCGTCCGGCAGCTTTACTCCCTCCGCCTCGGCCTTCTTGTCCAGAATGGCCATCTTGGTTTCCAGATCCGGCGGCTGGATGTCGGCCATCAATCCCCATTCGAAACGCGAGCGCAGCCGCTCCAGCAAGCCTGGAATGTCCTTCGGCGTGGCGTCGCTCGAAATCACAATCTGCTTCTGGTGATCGTGCAGCTCGTTGAAAGTGTGGAAAAACTCCTCTTGCGTGCGCTCCTTGTTTCCCAGCAGTTGAATGTCGTCGACCAGTAGAACATCCGCCTCCCGGTAGCGCTGGTGGAACTGCTGCATACGGTCCGTCCGGATGCAGGCGATCATCTCGTTCATGAAGCGCTCGCTCGAGGTGTAGATGATCCGCATCGAGCCGAACTTGTCGATCAGTTCGCGCCCAATGGCGTGCATCAGATGGGTCTTCCCCATCCCCACACCTCCGTATAGAAACAGCGGGTTATAGCTGCGCGAGGGGTTGGTAGCCACGGACCGCGCGGCGGCATGCGCGAACTGGTTGCAGGCTCCCACTACGAAGGTATCGAACGTGAATTTCGGATTCAGATTCAGGGCGGAGTCCAACTCGCCGCCTTCCACCGCCGCTATCGCCTGGTTCCTGGCGCCTTGCATCGGCAGCACCTCATAACAGACATGCTCGATGGGCAGCCCCAGTTCCTGAAGCCCGCTTCGCACCAGGGCGGCGTACTCCTTCTCCAGCCATGTGCGGGTTTCGTGGTCGGGTACGGAAACGAAAAGGGTGGCTCCCTCTGTGCGACCGTATACCGCGCCTTTCAGCCAGTTGTCGTAGCTCTCGGTACTTACCTTCTGCTGCAAATAACTACGGATTCGATCCCAGGAATTTATCAACTTTTACACACCACAAGCACACAATTTCCACAGTGTTTTCCACAACAGAGTGGGGTTAGCCGATGCTCAATTCAGAGGAATTGCCTGGCGAGGCTCGCTCCAGCTGCGCCGGAGTCGCCAGTCCGCACCTTTGGGCAGCCGAAAAGTAGTCTACCACAGCGCCAAAGCTTTCTGACAAATTTATAAATGTCCTGATTTCAACAAGTTTCCCGCAACGTTTGACAGTTCGAATGTTTCTGAAGGACAATGGAAGTTTCTGGCGGGCGGGAGTAACTCAGTTGGTAGAGTGCGACCTTGCCAAGGTCGATGTCGCGGGTTCGAATCCCGTCTCCCGCTCCAACGTTCTACCCTCCGGATTGGCCATGATCAAGCGCTGTTTCCTACTGCTCGTCGGCGCCCTTCTGGTGGCGTCCCTGGTTCTCGCCCAGGATTACAAACTGGAGCCCCTTTCCACGGCCGCTCCCGGCCTGCCCGCGGCCTATGAACCTCTCATCCAGACCGCGGGATACCGGATCGCCGGACCCAGCGGCCCCTGGTGCGAAATCTGGTTCCGCAAATCCATACCGACCGGCGCCAAGTCTGCCGATGGCGCTATCGTTTTCCCGATTGCGCAGGGCACCCTAATCGGCATTTTCCGTTTTCCGGCCACCGGAGCCGACCGCCGGGGTCAGACCATCAAGCCCGGCGTCTACACGCTTCGCTACGGCATCCAGCCCGTCGATGGCGCGCACGTGGGCGTCGCTCCCCAACGCGACTTCGCGCTCTTGACGCCCATCGCCGACGATGCCGATCCCAATGCCATGCCGGCCTTCGACCCTTTGGTCCAGATGAGCCGCAAGGCCTCCGGCACACCGCATCCCGCCGTGCTCTCCATCGAGACGCCGTCGGATTCGACCTTCCCGGCGATCACCAAGGAAGGCGACCACGATTGGGTGCTCAACGTCAAGATCGGCAACCTGCCGCTATCCATCATTGTGGCCGGCAAGGTCGAAGCGTAACGCCGGCGGCATCCGACCTCTACAATGCCATTCTGAGCGGCAACGCCCCCTCCGCGGCCGAGGCTGCGCGCCAGGCGCTCGCAGGAAGGCTTATGAGCAATCAACCAATCGAAGACAACGACATGCCTGCCGAGATCGATTTCAGTAGAGGAGTTCGCGGCCTCCACCACATCCCTCCCGGCGCCAGGGTGCTGATGCCCGCCTCCATCGAGAAAAGCGTGTGGACGTATTTCTCCGGCAAAGCCGAGGATCGTGGCATCCAACTGTTGGAACTCTTGACCGAAGTGCTGAAGCGCGATATCGAGATTAACGAGGCGCTGAAGTAGAGCGGTCGCTCCCCCCCTATTTCTCCAGCGCCAGCCCCGATTCCTTCAGCGCGCGCCAGCCGCCGTCGATTGCTTGCCTGGGCGATCATGCCGGTGTACCTTTAGAGTTGTGAGCCCTCTCGATAACATCTTCGAGGACCTCAAGGCGCTACCGCCGGCCAGGCTGGAAGTGGCTGCCGATCTTGTCCACCGCCTCAAGCGGATCAGCGAGGAAGAGCGACAGGCCATTTTCACTCGCACGGCGGGCGCACTCTCAGCGGGAGAGGCCGACGAGTTGGAGCGGGTTATCGAAGAAGGCTGCGAGAAGATCGATGAACACGGCTGGTAGTGTCCTGCTGGACACCAACGTGGTCGTCGCGCACCTCCGAAATGACCCCGATCTCACAGCGCGCTTGAGAGCCACACCTGCCATCTACGTGCCTTGGGTGGTCTTGGGCGAACTCCACTATGGCGCGCTTCGCGCCCAACGGCGGGAAGCACAAATGGCTCTGATCCGCGATTTTCTGCAAACTGCCATCCTTCTGCTGCCGGATCGGAGCACCATTGAACGCTACGCCCAAGTGAAAGCGGAACTCGCTGGTATGGGGCGGCTGATCCCCGACAACGACATTTGGATCGCCGCAATGGCCCGTCAGTTCGATCTTCCGCTGGTAACCAGAGACGGGCACTTCGCGGCGGTACCGGCGCTGAAGACTCTAGCCTGGTAGCTAGGCCAGTGTATTGCGGACTCTTGCTGCGCCGCGAATGGTTGCAGCTGTGTCCGCCACATCGATCATGGGCCTCCACGGTTCGCCCTATTTCTCCAGCGGCAGCCCCGATTCCTTCAGCGCGCGCCAGCCGCCATCCAGCGAAACCACGTTGGCGTAGCCCATTTTCCGCAGATTGTCGGCCGCCAGCGCCGAGCGGAAGCCGCCGCCGCAATACAGCACCAACTCAGTGGACTTGTCCGGGTACTTGGTTTCGATATCGCGTTCGATGATCCCCTTGCTCAGGTGTACCGCGCCCGCCACGCGGCCGTCGGCCCACTCGCTGTCTTCACGCGTGTCCACCAGCACGTGCGGCTCTTTGGCGGCCACCATCTTCTTGTAGCCTTCGATATCGATCTGCCGGATGCGCGCTTTCGCGTCATCCACCAGTTTCAGGAACTCCGGAGCATGCGTCATGGTCGATTCTCCTCCCTATTCCACCCGCCGAATCCTCGCCCCCACGGCCGCCAGTTTCGTTTCGATTCTCTCATAGCCGCGGTCGATGTGGTATACCCGGTCGATGACCGTCTCGCCCTTGGCCGCCAGCGCCGCCAGCACCAGTGAGGCGCTTGCCCGCAGATCGGACGCGATCACGCCGGCGCCGGTCAGCTCGCGCGGCCCGGCCACGATGGCCTGCTTGCCGTCCAGCCGGATGTTGGCCCCCATGCGAGCCAGCTCCTGGGCGTGCATGAAGCGGTTCTCGAAAATCTTCTCCACGATAATGGCGATCCCCTCGGCCTGCGTCATCAGCGCCATGTACTGCGCCTGAAGATCGGTGGCAAAGCCCGGGTACTCTTCCGTGGTCATATCCACCGAGCGCAACCGGCCGCCGCCCCGCACGCGCAGCGTCGCGCGATCCGGCTGTGTCACTTCCACCCCGGCCTGTTGCAGCTTCGACACCAGCGCCCCCACGTGCTCCGGATTGCAGCCCGTCACAGTTACGTCGCCGCCGGTGATGGCCCCGGCCACCAGGAACGTTCCCGCCTCGATGCGGTCCGGAATGATGGTGTGCTCGGCGCCCTCGAGCCGCTCCACGCCCTGAATCCGTATGGTGGAAGTGCCCGCGCCTTCGATGCGCGCCCCCATCTTGCCCAGCAACTCGGCCAGGTCGGCCACCTCCGGCTCGCGCGCCGCGTTGCGCAGCGTGGTCTCGCCCTTGGCCAGCACCGCCGCCATCATGAGGTCCTCCGTGCCCGTCACCGTGATCCGGTCGAAGTGGATTACCGCTCCGCGCAGACCCTCCGGCGCCGTGGCTTCGATGTAGCCGTGCGCCTGTTGGATGCGTGCGCCCAGCCGTTCCAGCCCGAAAATGTGCAGGTTGATGGGCCGGTCCCCGATGGCGCAGCCTCCTGGCAGCGAAACGCGCGCCCGCCCGCAGCGGGCCACCAGCGGCCCCAGCACCAGGCTCGAGGCGCGCATGGTCTTCACCAGTTCGTAGGGCGCTTCGGGGCAGACAATCCGCGGCGTATGCAGCCGCACGGTCTCGCCCTCCGCCTCCACCTTCGACCCGATATCCACCAGCAGCCGCTCAATCGTCCGTATGTCCCGCACGCGCGGAATGCGCTTCAGGGTCACCGGTTCTTCGGTCAGCAGCGCCGCAGCCAGCGCGGGCAGCGCCGAATTCTTCGACCCGCTAGCCGGGATCTCCCCTTCGAGCGGTGTTCCGCCCGTAATCGCGAACTTATCCATTCAGAACCCTCGCAATACTCCCGCCGGCTTCGCCCAGCCTCCGCTCGGCCTCTTCCCGCGTGGCGCCCGTCCTGCCCATTACAATGGCCGCACGCACGGAGTTCCCGGCGGCCCCCAGCAGTTCACCCGCACGCTCGTAGGTTACACCGGCGGCCTGCGCCACAATGCGGCGGGCGCGGTCCACCAATTTCGCGTTCTTGGGCTGGACGTTCACCATCAAGTTGCCGTAAACGTATCCCAAGCGGATGAACGCCCCCGTAGTGAGCATGTTGAGCACCAGCTTTTGCGCCGTCCCCGCCTTCATGCGCGTAGAACCGGCGATCGCCTCCGGTCCCACCAGCGGCGTGATGGCAATCGCCGCCGCGCGTGCCAGCTCCGAATCGGGTGTGCAACTGATTCCCACCGTGACCGCGCCCACGCGCCTGGCTTCCGCCACCGCTCCCAACACATACGGCGTCCGCCCGCTGGCCGCGATCCCCACCAACACATCGCGCCCCGTGAATCCGCGCTCCGTCACATCGCGCGCGCCCATGGCCGGGTCGTCCTCGGTGGCCTCCGTCGCGCGGCTCAACGCCGCCGGGCCTCCGGCGATGATTCCCTGCACCATCTCAGGAGGCACGCTGAACGTCGGCGGGCATTCCGAAGCGTCCAGCACGCCCAACCGCCCGCTGGTCCCCGCGCCGATGTAAAACAGCCGCCCGCCGCGCTGGAACGCCTCGACAATGGCATCCACCGCGCGCGCGACGGCCGGAATCTCGCGCTCAACCGCGTCCGCCACTTTGTGGTCCTCGGCGTTGATCACGCGCAGCATCTCTTCGGTGGGCAGCGTATCGATTGCCGCCGAAGCCGGATTCCGCTGTTCGGTAAGAAGTTTCTCGAGCCCCGGCATGGCTCTATCTTAACAACCCGCGTTTCCACGCCCATCCGCAGGTCCGCGCTGTGGGGCGGACGCCCCCGTCCGCGCCGGACCCCCTGGTCCGGCTCTGGGACGGGCAGCCCGGCCCGGGACGCCGAGGCATGCCCGGCAGCCGTGCGATCATAGTCGTGAATCGAGGATCCAGCGTGCCCGACAAAGGACAAGTAGCGGTTGACAAGTTAGCCGAGGGCTACAACTGCGCCCAGTCCGTACTGTTCGCTTTCTGCGACGAATGCGGCCTCACCCCGGACGCGGCACTCAAAGTGTCGTGCGGTTTCGGCGCGGGCATGGGCCGGAAACAGGAGGTGTGCGGCGCCGTTGCCGGAGGCATCATGGTCCTCGGCCTGCTCCGCGGCCGCGGCGCGCTAGACGGCCGCTCGGTCACGGAGGCTCTATACCCCATGACACGCGAGTTCATGGATGCCTTCGCCGCCAAGAACGGCAGCTACCTTTGCCGCGATTTGCTCTCCGGCTGCGAGCTGACTACCGAAGAAGGCCAGCGCCGCTTCAGAGAGAATGGCCTGCTTGAGAAGGTCTGCAAACCGTGCGTTCGTTCCGCCGCGGAGATACTGCAGGAGATGGCATGAACCGCGGCGGGACCGTCGCATGGACGGCGGTCGGCTGTATTAACCCGGCTGTCCGCTATTGGGACCGGTGTGTTTGCCGCTGAACCGCCAAACCGGCCCGCAGGCACTATCCTCTCGTAGATAGAACAACTTGCGCATGGCCCCAGGCGTGCTCGAATCACTTCTCGTATGAGCGTCCATATTCATCTGCGCCGGTTGCTGCACTCCCGAGTCTTCCTGGCGACGGCGGTCCTGGTCCTGGGTCTGGGCTTGGGCGTCAACATGATTCTCTTCAACACGGTCTACGCGCTGCTCTGGCGTCCGCTGAGCTTTCCTCAACCCGACCGCCTGGTCACAGTGCATAGACGTCTGAGCGACACGATAACGGGACAAGATGCGTGGATTCTGCGGGAGCAGACCGCCACCATAGCCCAAGCCGGATTGGAAACGAGTGCTCGCCGAGTGACGCTCCTCGATGGCGACGAACCTCTCGAGATGCCCTCTGCGGCTGTGGATTCCGGCTATTTCAAGGCGCTCGGGCTTCAACCTGTCGCAGGGCGGTTCTTCGGCCAGGAAGAGGACCTCGGCCAAAGCGCCGAGCCGCGGGCGGTGCTCACCGAATCCGCCTGGAAGACGCGCTTCAGGTCGGATCCCTCCGTGGTCGGGCGTATCTTTCCTTTTCAGGACGGCGCTCGACGCCGCCCCATGCGCGTGGTTGGGATTGTGTCCACGGCGGCCACGCTGCCCTTTGCACCGGATGCCGAAATCCTGCTGTCGATCCCCTCGGCCAGCGACGGGGTGCGCTTGAATTCCGGCGATGCGTTGTACCGCTCCGTGGTGCGCCTGCGCGCAGGTTTGGCCCTTTCAGAAGCCTCGGCCCAAATCGATAGCGCTCTCGGGGCGATGGACCGCAAAGCGCCGCCGGCCGCGGCGGGACGCCCCCGGACGGAGCCGTTACGCTCGGCCCTGGCCCCCGCGAACCCCCCGATTCTGTTGCTCTACGGGTCGGCGTGCCTGCTCCTGATCCTCACGTGCGCCAATCTGGCGAGTCTGTTTGTCGCGCGCGCCATGGCAGGGGCCCATGAAACCAGTGTGCACCTGGCCTTGGGCGCCACCCGATGGCGCTTGCTGTGCGCTAACTTCCAGGAAGCCTTGCTCGTGTGCGCGGCCGGAACCGCGCTCGCCTTTACCGTGGAAGTCTGGGTCCGGCCTCTCATTCCGCGGTTCATCCCGGACCTGAAACTCATCGGCCCCGAATTGCTGGCCACGGGACCGGTGCTGTTGGCTTTTGGAGTCCTGATCTGCCTGGGGGTCTCGGTAGTGGTGTCGGTAGCGTCCGGCTGGCGGCTCCAAAACATCGGCCTCGCGGAAGCTCTTTCCCACGGTGGTCGAGCCGTGTCTTCGAGTGCGGGAAGGTTTCGGGCCGTGTTGGCTGCCGCCCAGTTGGCCATCGTCCTGACTCTGCTCACCGTGGCGGGGCTGGTGGGGCGGAGCTTCCTTTCGGCCTTACGCTCGGACCCCGGTTTCGATCCCAAAGGAGTGTTGGCATTCCAGGCATCCCTACCCGGTTCTCAGCCTGCGGCCATGCCCACCATCTTGGATCTTCAGGTTGCGATTGCGTCGATTCCAGGCGTGAGAAGCGTCGCGTTCGCGGCCGAATTGCCCGTTGGTTCGCCCACCTTCGGCACAGTCACTGCCGCGCGCGGCGGCGATTTCACCTCAACCGATCCCATGATTAGTTACCGCATGATCGGTCCCTCCTATTTCAAAACCCTGGGCGCCAGCCTGGCGGCCGGCCGGACCTTTTCGGAGGAGGAAGTCCAGCACGGCCTGCCGGTCGTGATTCTCAACCAGGCGGCTGCCCGGCTCTTGTTTCGCGGCGAAGAACCCGTCGGGCGGACCGTGCATTCGGGCTTTCACGGTCTCCGAAGCGTTGTGGTGGGCGTCGTGAAGGACATCCGCACCAGGGGCCTGGATCGGGTACCCGGCTCCGTGGTCTACATGCCCTATCTCCCCGGATGGGGCGGCTTGGAATTCATGGTTCGATCCGATAACTCCTCTGCCGCGTTCGTTCCCCTGCTCAAAGCCCGAGTGGCCGCTCGGAACTCGGCGGTGACGCTGCAACAGTTCAGGCCCTTGCGGGACGTTCTGGACGAGACCGTTCAGCGCCGGGTCGTTTCCGGCGTGCTCGTCGGCGGTTTTGCGCTGTTGGGCCTGATAATCAGCTCGGTGGGACTCTATGGCTCCCTGGCCGCGCAAGTTCAGCAGCGCCGGCGGGAAATCGGCGTCAGGATCGCGCTGGGGGCTACCGTTCGTACCGTGGTGACCACCGTACTGGCCGAGGGGATGCGGATCGTCGCCTTCGGAGCGTTGGCAGGCCTGGCGGGATCGGCGGTAGCCGCGCGCCTGATTCAGCCGCAATTGTACGGTGTGGGACCGTGGGATCCATCTTCCTTTGCGTTGGCCCTGATCCTTCTGTCGAGTGCCGCGCTGGCCGCTTGCTTAATTCCCGCCTTCCAGGCCGCGCGTGTCGATCCGATCAAGGCTCTGAACGTCCAGTAGGGGCGCGCCTCACGCTATATTCGGAATAGTGCGCTACTTCTTCACCGGCCGCCAACTCCCCGTCCACGCCATTCTCCTGGTCGAAAGCGGATCGCGCGAGCTTCTGGAAAAGGCGGTCCCCAGTCTCCGCCAAACCTGGGGTGCCGATGTCCCCATCGACCTGGTCACTTGCTATTCCAGCCTCCCCCGGGGCTTTCACCCCGAAACCACGCGCGTCTACCGCGTCGCCGACCACCGCGGTCGCGCGGGACGCCGCAAACTCTACCGCGAGCTCGCCCGCAACCGTTATTCCATCTTGGGCATCGTCTGCTCCGAAGAGCCGGTGATGACCAAGTGGAAGTGGGTGCTGGCCCTTCGTATCCCCGCCAAGGTTCTTATCGTCAACGAGAACGGCGACTATTTCTGGTTCGACCGCCAGCACCTGGGCGTCATCCGGCGGTTCGCGCTGCTCCGCACCGGCCTGGCTGGCGCCGGCGCCGTCCGCACCCTGGCGCGCCTGTTTTCGTTTCCGTTCGTTTTGCTCTATCTGCTGCTCTATGCCGCAACCGTCCACGCTCGGAGGGCTCTGCGTCGTGAACTCAAGCCCACCGCTCTCTAACGTTCGCGGCTCCGCGCGGAGCCGCGAACGTTAGAGAGCGGTGGGTCATAGCCAAAGGAGGTTGATTTATGAAATCTATTCAAGTGAAAATCCCCGGTGGTCCCGAACAGATGGCATTGGTGGAAGTTCCCAAACCCACGCCGGGTCCCCAACAAGCGCTGGTGCGCATCGCCGCCAGCGGCGTCAACTTCATCGACGTCTACTTCCGCACCGGCCTCTACAAGTCGGAGATCCCCATCGCGCTCGGCAGTGAGGGCGCGGGCACCGTCGAGGCCGTCGGCGCGGATGTCGCGGAAGTCGCCGCCGGCGACCGCGTAGCCTACGCCATGGCGCGCGGCTCCTACGCCGAATATGCCCTGGTTCCAGCCGCGCTGCTGGTCAAGATCCCCGATGCCATCGACTTCCAGACGGCTGCCGCCGCCATGGTCCAGGGCATGACCGCCCACTACCTCACGCACTCCACCTACCCGCTCAAGAGCGGCGATACCTGCCTGGTCCACGCCGCGGCCGGCGGCGCCGGAGGCCTCACCGTCCAGATGGCCAAGATGCTGGGCGCGCGCGTCTTCGGCACCGTCTCCACCGAAGAGAAAGCCCGCATCGCGCGCGAGGCCGGCGCGGACGCAGCCATCCTCTACACCCAGTGCGATTTCGAAGCCGAAGTGAAGCGCCTCACCGGCGGTCGCGGCGTCGACGTGGTCTACGATTCGGTCGGCAAAACCACTTTCGACAAAAGTCTCAATTGTCTGCGCCCCCGCGGCCTGCTGGCGCTCTTCGGACAATCCAGCGGACCCGTCCCGCCCTTCGACCCCAACATTCTCAACCCCAAGGGTTCGCTCTTCCTCACCCGTCCCAGCCTGGGCCACTACTCGCTCACCCGCGACGAGCTGCTCTGGCGGGCGGGCGACGTTCTGAGCTGGGTGGCCTCCGGCAAACTCAAATTGCGCATCGACCGTACCTACCCGCTCCAAGACGCCGCCGCCGCCCATCGCGCTCTCGAAAGCCGCCAGACCGCCGGCAAACTGGTGCTGCTTGTCCCGTAGCAGCCCGTTCGACCTTCGCCGCCAGACCGTGGCCTCCGGCCTCGCCGAACGCAAGCTGGACGCCTTGCTGGTGGCCTTCAGCCCCAACCTCCCCTACCTCACCGGCTTCACCGGCAGCAACGGCAGCCTCCTGGTGACGCCCGGCAAGTCCATCTTCTTCACCGACCCGCGCTACCGCATCCAGGCCGCCCAGGAAGTCGCTTGCCGTGTGAAGATCTCCACCGGTCCGTTGCTGCCGGATGCCGCCGCCGCCATTGCCCGGCTGGGCCTGAAACGCATCGGGTACGAGCCCGCCCGCATGACCTGCGATTCCTACGAATCGCTGAAGTCCCGCCTCCCCATGCGGGCCTCGCTCGAACCCGTGAAGGGGTGGATCGAGGAGTTGCGCATGGTGAAGTCGCCCGCCGAGATCGCGCTCATTCGCCGCTCCGTCGAGACCAATTCCCGCGCCTTCGAGCAGGCCGCCGCGCTCGTCCGCCCCGGCATGACCGAGCAGGACCTGGCGGCCGAGCTGGAATACCGCATGCGCCGCCTGGGCGCCGAAAAACCGGCCTTCGAAACCATCGTCGCCGCGGGCGTCCGCTCCGCCCTGCCGCACGCCCGGCCAACCGCCGCCCGCCTCAAGCCGCGCGACATGGTGTTGGTGGACATGGGCGCCCAGCAGGACGGTTATTGCAGCGATATGACGCGCATGCTATTCCTCGGCGCTCCCACCGCCAGGCTGAAGTGCGTCTACCGCGCCGTGTTAGAAGCGCAACTCGCGGCCATCGCCACAGTCCGCCCCGGCGTTTCCACCGCCGCCGTGGACCGCGCCGCGCGCCGCGTCTTAAAAGGCTTCGGCCTGGACCGCGCCTTTGTGCATTCCACCGGCCACGGTTTGGGTCTGGAGATCCACGAACCCCCGCGCCTGGGCAAGCGCGACAAGTCTCGCCTCCAAGCCGGCATGGCGATCACCATCGAGCCAGGCGTCTACCTGGAAGGCGTCGGCGGCATCCGCATCGAAGACACAGTAGTAGTAACAAGGACCGGTTGCGAGATCCTCACGCCGACCGCCAAAGACCCGCGGGTGGTGTAGGCAGTCGGCGAGTGCGGCCCTGAAGAGGCCGGCGCTTCCTAATTAGCTAGCTAACACACCGTATCGCCAGGAGTCATCCTGACAAGTTACTGCCGATGGGGCAGGTTGACAAACCGGATAGCGCCGGGATGAACCGGCATGGAGTAGCGAATGAAAGAGTCGTACAGGGAAGGAGTAGCGAACCGCCCTGGCCCCGAGCCATGCGAGGGCAGTCGTAAG
>Ga0182021_10000176_pt1 | contig 61847 bp, 50 predicted proteins | sample 612E3MmetaG_FD_120493 | JGI IMG/M metagenome (GOLD analysis project Ga0182021, IMG submission 120493) | Permafrost microbial communities from Stordalen Mire, Sweden - 612E3M metaG (Illumina Assembly) | ecosystem: Environmental > Terrestrial > Soil > Wetlands > Permafrost | place: Sweden...
GAGTAAAGATGGATTTAGAGTTCTGGCGTTGGCGTATAAAGATTTGGAAAAGAAAGAAGCTTACAATAAAGATGACGAATCAAATCTTACTCTTATAGGATATCTCGCATTTCTCGATCCTCCTAAGGAAACTGCAGCGGCTGCAATTGTTGCTCTTCAAAATCATGGGATCAACATCAAAGTTATTACGGGCGACAATGAATTAGTAACTATGAAAGTTTGTAAAGAAGTTGGAATCTCCACTGATAAAGTTTTACTTGGCACAGACACTGAACGGATGACCGACGATGAATTATCCAAAGTTGTAGATGAGACAACAATTTTTGCGCGGCACTCACCTACGGATAAACAGAAAATTGTAAAAATATTACAAAAGCGTGGGCATACAGTTGGATTTTTAGGTGATGGAATGAATGATGCCCCGGCACTGAGAGTTGCCGATGTCGGAATTTCTGTTGACTCTGCCGTTGATATTGCAAAAGAAACTGCAGATGTAATTCTATTAGAGAAAAGTTTAATGGTGCTTGAAGACGGAGTTCAGGAAGGAAGAAAAGTTTTTGCGAATATTCTTAAATACGTTCGTATGGGCGCAAGTTCAAATTTCGGAAATATGTTCAGCGTTCTCGGTGCCAGTATTATTCTTCCGTTTCTGCCAATGATGCCCATTCAAATTTTAGCTAACAATCTGTTGTATGATTTTTCGCAGGTTCCGATTCCAACCGATGGTGTTGATCCTGAACTTATTGCAAAACCAAAACCATGGTCTATAGGCGCTATTTCAAAATTTATTTTATTTATTGGTCCAATCAGTTCAATTTTTGATTATGCTACCTTTTTTATAATGCTCTATGTCTTCGGATGCTGGGATGTCGGAAAATCTTCCTTGTTTCAAACCGGGTGGTTTGTAGAATCTCTGCTTACTCAAACACTTATTATTCATGTTATTAGAACAAATAAGATTCCTTTTATTCAAAGTCGCGCAAGCATTCAATTAATTGCTACAACATTTTTAATAATGATAATTGGAATTTGGCTTCCGTTTTCTCCTTTTGCTAAAGGTTTATCACTCGTTGCTTTGCCTGCGTTGTATTGGCCTTTACTTGCTATAATTTTAATTTCTTATTTGCTGCTTACACAATTTGTAAAAGTTTCATTGATAAAGAGATTTATTCCGGACGGATTTTAAGAGAAGATTATTAATTGAATTTTATGAGAGCCGATAACACTTTTAGTAAATACATTTGGACATAATTCAGGAGTTGAGATGCCTGCAAATCAGAACTTGAACCAAGAACATACGAATGCCGAGAATTTATTGTACCAAAGATTAATTGTATTCTTGATTGTATTTTCAATAATTGTACTTGGTGCTGTTAACACACAAAGAAAAATTTTATTCTTATCAATTCTTGCATTAGGTGTTATAATATGCTGGGTTCTAACGTTTATCATAATAAGAACTGCAAGAAGAATAGATAATAAATCCGGCGGAAAACTTGTCCGCTTACTGCTTGGTTATATTGTTCCAATTTTTTGTTCATGCCTGTTAACTGTAGCGTTGATTGTCGGTTCTTTCGGATTTGTAGATTCGTATTTATTTAATCTTGATATAAAACCGGTTCGGTTGGAAAATAAAGTTGACGATCTAAAAATAGATTCCAATAATCAGCTTAAACCAAAAGAAAAAACAACCACAAAAGATTTTAAAAGCATAGATAGTGTTATCAATAATAGTAATACGGTTAGATCAACGAATAAGAAAAATCCTGTTAAACCCGATACAAATAAGAAAAATGATCCTAATTCGAAATATTTTAAGAGTATAGATAAAGTAGTACGTTAGATTGTTTTATTCTCAACTAAATTCTTTTTAAGAATCCTTCGATTAAATCATTAACACATTCGGGATTTTCAAGCGGAGTCATATGTCCCGAGCGCGGAATGATTGCAAACTCAGATCTTGGAATTTTTTCTGACATAGCGCGCATTACCGGCGGTGGTGTCAATTTATCGAACGAACCGCAAAGAACAAGTGTCGGTATATTAATTTTATGTAGGAAAGAAGTTGTATCCGTTCTACTCATAATTGCAATAAGCGCACCTTTAATACCGATCGGGTCATGTTTGTGAGCTTTAAATAATGTTGTTAGGAACATTTTCTCCTGTTCTTTAGGAGTTTCTTCTGCAAAACAATTTGTTACAAATACATCAACAAATTTTATTAATCCTTCGGTATTAATTTGATTTATAGCTGCCGCGCGTTTCATCTTTGCGGTATCGTCATCGGCTTCAGATTTAGTATCACATAAAATCAATCCTTTGAATATTTCCATACTTCGTTCAACGGCACGCAAAACAATATATCCGCCCATTGATAATCCGCAAAGAATTGGTTTTTTCAATTTGAGTTCATTGATGATTGAAAAGAGATCGTTAACGTAAGCTTCCATTGTATATTGACCATCGCCTACATAACTTTCTCCGAGACCGCGGACATCATAAGCGACGCAAAAATATTTTTCTTTAAGAATGTTAATTTGATTCTCCCACATTGAGTGATCGTACGGAAATCCATGAATAAATATTATTGACTTATTGTTTTGATCCCCGAATGTATTAACGGATAGGCTATTAATTACAACTTTCATATTCAACCTTTCTTTTTAATTTAACTAAAAGAAAATTATTTGTGAATTTCTACTTGTCTTCAGTGGCAAATTTAATCTCTTATTAGCAAGTATCAAAAAAAATGATGCAACAACTTTGTTTTTTATGGGGATATACTAACGAATTGATTCTGAAAATGTTTGTTCGTATGTTTTTTACAGGGCGATGGAATGAAATGTGCATTAATATATTGTTTATTTAGCCTTGTCTTCTTTTTCAATAGTTACCTAAAAGGATTAAATATTGATTGTGATGATCAATCAAAGGAACTATATAAAAAGGGTATAGAAGCTATTAAATCTAGGGATACACTTAATGCAGAGAAGTATTTTAAGGAATCAATCCGGGAAGACTCAGACGCAGCTTCTTATTACGAACTTGCCAAAATTCAATTTCATCATAACACTTTTTATTCTAGAAATCTAGCATTTGAAAATTCATACATTGCAGTTTGGAAAGAACCAAAAAATCTTGAGTATAATTATTTTTATGCAAATATCTGCAAAAGTTTTGCACGGTTTACAGCTTTCGATCAATACAATAAAATTTTAGCATTAGACAGTAACCAGGTTGATGCTTGGTATAATCTTGGTCTAATGAAGGAAGAAGATTTTACTGAGTATAATAATTCAGTACGCAATATGGATGGCTTCATGGCACCCCTGCAAGAATATGCCGATGAAGATTTTAACGAAGCAGAGAAATATTATCTCAATGCTTTGAAGATAGACTCAGTTAATTATCAAACTATATTAAAATTAAGTTTGATGTATAATAAAGGGAATAAACCGGAAAAGGGAATTCCTTTTCTACAAAGACTAATTAAACTGAATAAAGCTGATAAAGAAATTTATCTCGCACTTGGACTATTATATTATAAAACTTCAAAGCTCAAAGAATGTTTTACGGAATATCAAAAAGCAATTGAATTGATGTCTGAAAAAGAAAAAGAAGATTTCACTTTTAATTCTGTAAAAACTTTATTGCAACCGGTATACGATTCTGCTATGAAAGAAATGAGCGATTATGAATTGAAAGAATTTATTGATTTGTACTGGAAAGTTTCCGACCCATTATACTTAACTGATTATAATGAACGTTTACTAGAACATTATTCCCGCGTTGCTTATGCTAATCTTAATTTTAGCGTTCCATCAATGAATGTTGTGGGATGGAAATCCAATCAAGGCGAAGTTGTGTTACGCTACGGCGAACCTTTGAACCGAACTAGAATCCGTCCGTCGATGGACAACAGAGTAAATATGAAAACGGAAGTTTGGAATTATAACGGATTCACACTTGGCTTTACGGATATGGCACAGAGCGGCAACTTTATATTTGCCGCCCCCGCCGGAGAAAAAGATAAAACAGCTCCGCAATTCGGCGGTGACTCTCAAACTTTTATGAATGATCTGAGAAGTGAATACTTCACTTATTACGAACCTAAATTCGAAGGACAAAAGTTTGATATTGTTTATGATTTTTTGCAATTCAAAAGCAGCGAGACGAGAAACCATACAGATTTGTATATTGATTACGGCTTAAATCCCATTGATAGTTTGGTTAATAGTGGAATACTTAACGTTGAACACGATGCTGCATTTTTCTTTTTTAATAATAACTCTGAAGAACAAATAAAAAAGAAAGAACATATTATGTCGCTCGGTTCTAGGAATATTGTCAGCACAATTACTTATCCGATACTTTATACAAATACTTTGCATGTTGCGGCAATTACAGACTCCGGTTATTACTCATTGGAAATTTTGAGAAATGTTGATAAAGGGGTCTCCGCAAACCGCGGAAGAATTAGAATCAAAAAGTTTAGCAATGTACATTTGGATATGAGCGATGTTATCCTTGCATCAAGAGTTGAAAACGGAAGTCAAACTAAATACAATATTAATAGAAATAAGATCAGCATATTACCAAACCTCACCAAGCAGTTTATGAAAGGTGCACCGACCTATGTTTATTATGAAATCTATAATTTAAAAAAGAATTCTTCCGGTTTAACCGACTTTGAACAGGAAGTTGAATTGAAAGAATACAACGAAGAAAATAAATCCGGATTAGAAAAAACTATTTCTGATATCGGTAAGCTTTTTGGTTTCGGTAAAGGAGAGGGAATTTCTTTTTCTTCAAGCTATCAATCTGCAGAAGTTAATCCGCAAATATATTATCAGCTTGATTTATCGAAAGCTAAGACGGGTAAATATTTAATAATTATTACGGTTAAAGATAAAGTTGACGGTTCAAAAGTTAGTTCACAAACTGTAATTGATTGGACGAACTGATTGATAGTATTTATTCTATAAGCCCAAACTTGATGTCACAATTTGTGATTTTAAATTATCAAATTCTGCCTTCGTTAGATTGAACCGGTGCCATTTTGTCACCAGTTGCTCTTATAAATTTTTTTTAAGGTAGTCGCATTTTGCGACCAGCTCTTTTTTATGAGGTTCCAAATTGAAACCTCAAAACCTATATTGGTGGTCACAAATTGTGACCACCTTACTAAAAAACTCACTCACAGAATAGCAAATTCTTCAAAATATTTTAACCAGTACAACTCCATGTGACGGAATTTCGCTGGTGTATTTTCCGGTGAATGAACCGAGATCCTTCTGCCGCCACAGATCGCGGATTTTTACTTTTGAATTTATTCCGATCTCCTTAAGATCAAGAGAATATTTTTCCGAATCCTTTCCAAGATTGAAAATTCCAACTGCTATCGTCCCGTCTTCCAAATTTTTTACCCAGACTTGTATGTTACCATTCTTTATAATAGGAACAGCTTGTTTTCCAAGTGGGTCTTGATCTAAAGCAAGCACTTCATCGTTAGTCAAAAGATTCAATGTAAAATCGTCCAATCGTTCAAGATCGCAGCCTATCAATAACGGAGCGGACAATAGGCACCACAAACTTATATGTGTGTATTGTTCATCCGGAGTTAATCTGCTTCGATGAAGATTTGGACCCCACCCTACCCATCCGACGATAAGCATATCGGGATCATTCCAGTTACCTGGTTTTGCATATTTTGCATTTGCGATTTGGTTGAATCCTATTTGACTTAGGCTTTGCCATGTATCAATAATATCGCCTGTTGTTCTCCAAAGATTTCCTCTAACTTCATCTCCCCATTCCCAAACATTTCCCATTCCATATTGACATAAACTGAAAACAATATCGCGGTCCACTTTATTAAGCGCATCGCGCATAACAAAATAGGGCTTCTTTAATTCGGGCAGCGAATTGTTCTTTGCAATACTAGCGTAAGAACACCAATCATACTTAAGATAATCAATTCCCCATGACGCGTAAGATTTTGCATCCTGAAGTTCGTGCTGATAGCTGGCTGTATAGTTGCCGCATGTTAAAGGACCGGGCGAACTATAAATTCCAAATTTCAATCCGAGAGAATGGATACTGTCACCGAGCGCTTTCATATTGGGAAATTTTTCACTCGTCAAAATATTTCCTTCGGCATCGCGTTTGGGTTTGTCGGATGGTCCAAATACTTCCCAGCCGTCGTCAATGTTAATGTAAGTCCAGCCGTGGTTTATCAAACCTTTATTCTTAAATGCTTTTGCTGCGGCAATAACTTTTTCATGATTGACGCTGGCTGCCCAGCAGTTCCAGCTATTCCAACCCATTGGCGGTGTAAGTGCAATCTGATCGCCGATCTCAATCTTCAAATCTCTTTTGGCTATACCTAGTTTGTTCTTGGCAACAAGAGTTACCTTATATTCTCCTTTCTCCGAAACCCTTCCTGTTATTATACCGGTATTCTTATCGATCGATAATCCGTGGGGAAGATCCACTGCATCGAAAGTCATGGGTCGTGTTCCTGTTGCTGCAATTGTGTATTGAAAGGGTTTGCCGATTCGCTCGCCGTACACTTTAGCACCGTTTATTTTCGGTTTCGGGAAAGGTTTTGGTGTAAGGGTATAAGGAATCGCCTCTTCCTTATCAAGATTTTCGCCGCTCTGTGTGAACTTAAATGTATAATGAACAATTACGGATTGATTATTATTTGAGAAAGCATAAGAAAATTTTTTCGATTCTTTCGGTTTTAGATCAACATCGTTTTTTTTCTCGTAAACAATTTTATTATTCGAATTATTCACAGCTTTAATTATAAATTCTCCTTTGATTCCGAAATCAGCAGCAACGTTTTTCAGTGTGAATGATTTACTTACTCTATTCTTATTTATAACCGGATTGCCGGTGACCATATCGGACTCCAGATACTCCTCTAAATGAATCATGCCTATATATAGATCGCCCGAATAGATTCCGCCGCCGCCGCCATGATCATAAACGCGAACGGCAATAACATTTTCTTTGTCCCACATAATCCGCGGATCGTTTACAGATAAAACATAGAGTCTGTCTCTATCCCAGGGAGCTTCATCACTCTGTTTGTACTTATCGTTAACAGTTGTATTTGCGGGAACGGATTGACAGTTGCTTCCGAATATTTTCCCGTTAATAAACGATTGATCGAAGTCATCAATCTTCCCGAGAAATATTTTCAAACTGTCTTTCAGGAAAGAATTCTTTTTAAGTGAAGAAGGAATTATAACTTTAATCCTGTACCAAGCAAAGCCGTCATAATCAGTATATCCCTGTCCTTCCCAAAGTTGGTTCACTGAAATCGCCTTCCATTGTGAATCATCAAATGCAGGATCGGCATATTGTAGATTGTCGCCCGTAGTGAATTTCCAACCGTCCTTCAGATTAATATTGCTTTCTTGTTGGGCAAATATTTTTCCATACAAAGAAACGATAAAGAGAATACTCAAAAAAATTACAGTTGTTTTACTTTTCATTTTCATTCCTCGTGCAATATTTGTTAAGCATATAACGGCGTTGTTTTTAATCCGCCACCAAAACAGCAATGCAGTTTTGAAAACAAAAGCCAATGATTTATTAATAACTCAGTTTTGTTTTTTATTCTTCTCATTATCTCTGTTCTTTATTCAGTTTTGCTAATTGATGTTGATGCCGTATTGAATGCATTACAGCATGTTCCAGCATTGAATCAATACAGTAATGAACACCCCAATTGGAAAGATATGTTGGTTCGTGGAACAATTCCTCTTTTACATCAGCCAATTGATTTTCCCATTTGGCCAGGACATGATTCATATATTTTTCAGCTTCCTTTTCTATTTTATTTACAGGGGGTGGAACTGTTATTCCAGGATCGGGCAATTCCAATTTAGCACAGATCCAGATCATATAACGACCGGCACTTCGCAATACATGAAAAAGCAATCTATCCAACGACTTATATTCGGGATCGCTTGTTTTGGGTAAGGTTATTGATTTGCTTTTTGCAATCAGCCAAGTTTTATAAAATAGTTTTAAATGTTTTTTATGCAATTGGATTAAGGCCTTTGCGCCCATGTATTGATATTTTGCAATAGCCATTTTTATTCCTTCTTGTTGGGTCGTATAACGACGTTGCGTTTAGCCCGCCGCCCATAACAAAAATGCAGCAACTTTATTTTTAAAATCAGTTTTGTATTGCAATCACACTTTTAAGAACAACCAACTCTGAAAAGCAAAACCCAATAATCTTTCACTACGACCGCATCGAACTTGTCTGCCGTAGGCAGAGAAGCGGTCGGACTGAGACGCGGGTTAGGCATTTCTATTTTATTAAAACGAACTTCTTTGTAAATACTTTCCCGTCAACTAATAATTGATATAAATAAACGCCACTTGATATTTTACTTCCGTCAAATTTTACTTCATAATTGCCAGGAGATTTTTCTTCGTTAACAAGAGTTGTAATTTCTCTTCCAAGAATATCGTAAACTTTAAGAGAAATAAATGACGATCTAGGAATTGAGAATCTTATTGTTGTAATTGGATTAAAAGGATTTGGATAATTTTGACTTAGAAAATAATTTTGAGGGAGAGGATCATTATTATTGACTGCGACAATAAAATCTGTTAGAATTTCTCCATATGTATTACCATTTATAATATATCCAGTTAATAATTCTTTTGAATTACCATATGCGTCTACCCAATAATCATAATATTCACATCCTATTCTATCAACAAAAGAATAATAAGTATAGTTTTGACCAGCTTTATTTAATCGCAACAATGGAATCTTCATAATATTAAATGTGTCCACGCTACCTTCTAGAAAACTTTGTGAGAAACTACCTAATCCAGGAAATATTCCACTTACGGTATTTAAATGTTGCCTGATAAAACATGAATCATACAAATTAAAATTCTCGACAATACTATTCCTCTTATATATCAGAATTCTAAAATAGTTGAATCCATCTGCTAGCTTAAGGCTATCTTTTACTTCCCACACATAATATATGCCGGCTGGGCTCGTATCATGAGGATAACCCAAAAGAGTATAAGAATTAATACCATAAAACCATTTGTTGCCAATTTTAAGTGGAAATTCACCTATTACTTCTTTATCAGTAATTTCAAAATTAACGGAAATGTCAAATATCAATAGATTTTCCAAACTACTAATTTTCAATCTACAATACTTTGAAGGAGTACTAGGTACTTTCCAACTAATAGAAAAAATATTCCAACTATTACTAGAATCAGACTGAATAAGATTCTGTATTTCTAACCAACTATTTCCGGAATTGGTTGAATATTCGAGTTTTACCGATTGGACATACGTTGTAGCAAATTCGATTATACGGGTGCTATCTGTTTGCCATACAACAGAACGAAATGGTGATACTATAAACACTTTAGGCGTTTGGCCAAGAAGATTACTTGAAAAAGAAATGGAAAAAATAAAAACGACTAACTTAAGATAATTCACTACGTCACCTTAATGGAATATTAATTATATGAAAACTGCAATTTATAAACTTTGCAACTAACTATTAGTTAACCCGTCAACGGACAACATAGCGGTTGTTGTTTATATTCCAACATATTATTTGTATTTGAATTCTTTTAAAATTTTTTGACTTGATAACATTCCATCTATTAAAAGATAATATCAAGCCGAATTCTTAACTGACACACTATTTTTAGTGTGCACATTGAATCATGGAATCGTCCTATCGTACGCTAGCAGGATAAAAGCGCCCGCAGCGATAGCGAGGATTGCCATGAGTGTGCCGAGTCCCGAGAAATAGAGATTAAGCAGGGGTATTAGCCCATTCAAGATCAGCCAGATGCCCAGCAAAAGCATACCGATATTCTTAGTCAGTTTCATTGTTATTCTCCTTCTCTAAATGAGTTGAACGAATTATATATGAAAAGTATTTCTGATTTTTTACTATAGAAGTTGGTGCGAAGTGTTATTCGATGTGGATTAAGCAGAATTATTTTTTGTGAAATTAATTTCCTTTCTACTAACATTTAGAATTCCCCTTTTCCAGTTCCAACTTAAAAGGGGAGAAGTTCATTGTCAAGAAATATTATCATTTATATATCTAGTAGGAAAGCAACGAACTGATTACAGCCGTTTTAAAATAACCAGAGTCATATCGTCGTGCTGAGGATAATTATCCACAAACTTTTTCACTTCTTTTAGAATAAGATTTAATAAATCTTTTGCAGAAATATTTCTGTTGTTCTCAATCAGTTTGATCAGTCTTTCTTCTCCGTACAATTCGTGTCTTTCATTCATCGCTTCGGTAAAGCCGTCGGTATAAAGAACAAAAATATCTCCGTTGTTCAATGTGATTTCTTCTTCTAAGAGTGTAGAGCTAAAGACAGTTCCTTCTTCAAGACCAAGCGCCATACCTTTGCTAAAAAGTAATTTTGTTTTCCCGCCTTGTTCACTGCAAAGAATCCCGGGATTATGCCCAGCACGAGAATAAATTATATGATTATTGTTTGTATCCAGTATGGCATAGAACATACTTACAAAAGAATTTTTCTCGATAGTTTTGTAGAGAAGACGATTCACTTTTCCTAAAACATTTTTTGGTGAAACATCTTCTTCCGCATGTGCTTGAAGAATTCCCTTTGTTAATGTCATATAAATTGCAGCCCCGATACCTTTACCTGATACATCACCGATTGCTATGCCGAGTTTATTTCCGCTGAGTTTTACAAAATCAAAATAGTCTCCGCCAGCTTCAATTGCCGGTATGCTGATTGCAGAAATTTCGTATCCGGGAATTTTAGGTTCTTCTTTAGGAAGCAAACTCAACTGAACTTTTGCCGCAATCTCTAACTCTTTTTTCAGCCGTTCTCTTTCAGAAATTTTAAGTATGTGTGAAGGCAGACCATAATTTTCAAGAACAAATTCTTGGTTCTTAAACCTGCTGACGAGATAAATAATCGGAGGAATAAAAAATACAATGCACACTAATATAAAATTGAAATTATAAAATGAATTGTTGTTTGCATTGAGAGCAAAAGAATAAGAGATCAGTGAAGTATAGAACAAAGCGCTTACAATTGTAAGTAGATCAAAACGGAAATAGAGATAAGCTAAAAAACATCCGAACATAAAATACGAGATCAGATCCACAGCAAAATTATTAAGTGAAGGGGGAGTAGAAGCAATAGCAATTCCTAACACGGTCACTAATCCGGAAAGTAAAATAGAAACCCATTTCTTTTTCCAACGCTGGTAGGAAATATTTACGATTAAAAAAGTAATTGCAATACTAGCCAGCGATGCTTTTGTGAATGAACCGACAATTACACTAATAGCTGGTAACCATCCGATATAAATTTCCATTAAATGGCTTGGAACAATGTAGAGATTACCTTCCGGTTTGTTAAGTAGTATTCCGCCGAGAAGAAAACTTAATGCAACAGCCATTCCGATCACCATGCCTTTCATTAAAGCTGTACCGGAATGGATTGAAAAGATATGTCCTTTTATAAATGAATCAACGCCTTTAAGTTTTTCCGGCCATAGTGATCTCGCATAGGACTCACCTACAGTCCAGCTAGCAAAGACAAGTAGAGCAATAAAAAATTGAAGTATAAGTCCATTGAATAAGAAAATAATTATTTTTATGAAGAGGAATGATAAATTACCGACCATAGTCCCTTGCCCAAGACCGGGCCACAGATTGATTACTTCAACCAATGATAATAAGAAGTATAAAATGAAAATAGAACGGCCGACGTTTACCCAGATTTCACCCTGGTGATATTTTTTTAGAAAAAGAAAATATGCGACCATCATTAAAAAAACTACGAAGACAACGGAGATCGTTCCGAAGATTGCATCTGCAGCGCGGAAATATTCTCTATCTGCCTGCGGTACTTCAAAATAATAATTGTAAGATCCAACCTGATCACCCTGAACTTTTGCGGTTAAAATTGTTTTTGCATTAACACTCGGTTCTTCTTTTTCCCATCTGAATGAGAAATCCGTTCTGATCTTATATTGTTCTTCTTTAGATTCTACCAACTTAAAAGTGTTGAATTCATTTCCATATTTTTTCATAAGAAATGAATTAATAAGATTTGTTGCGTCTGCCTTAACTAAAGATTTTATTTCAATCGAATCCGGAATTTCCCTTTTGTATCCAAATATAGATCCGTCTTGTGCGACATTAATATAGAAAGTAGTCTGTTGGATTTGTTTTGATAAGTTTTGATGAAACATCACACTCCAGCTAAGATTAGTTGGGTGAGTCTTCATGTATTCCTTAAAATTTTTACCTCCTAATTTTTTAATGAGGTAACGCATTTCAACAGGGGAGTTGTCTAGGAAAGCCTCAGTCGAAAATCCTTTTAAGTCGGTTTTTTGTTCGGTAAGAAACTTAGTTGCAATATCAATTGCTTCGGGGCGGGTAAGTTTCATATTCAAACTGTTGTAAACTCCGAATGGATATAAAGCTATAATTAATGCAAGAAGAGCAATTCCGGAGATCAACCAATATTTGTGTTCTTTGAATGATGCTTTCATTTTTAATCCGATATTCTTGTTTGTTAAGACGGCTTAAAAATAGAAATGTTTGAACTGAGTATCAATGATCACTTTTTCAATGAGAGATTGAAAAATGTTATATTACATAATCAAAAGAGAAAATGTTATATACAGGTGAATGAACCCGAAGTAAATATCAACTTAGCCCGCGAACATGGATTAACCGATGAAGAATACGGCTGGATCTGTGAAAGACTTGGCAGAATTCCAACTTATACGGAACTTGGTATTTTTAGTGTTATGTGGAGCGAGCATTGCAGTTATAAAAATTCTATTGCCCTTCTTAAAACTTTACCACGCAGCGGCGGAAGATTACTTGTTAATGCCGGAGAAGAGAATGCAGGGTTGGTTGATATCGGGGAAGGACTTGCCATAGCTTTTAAAATAGAAAGTCATAATCATCCATCTGCAGTGGAACCTTATCAAGGTGCCGCAACTGGTGTAGGCGGAATTCTAAGAGATATTTTTACAATGGGCGCACGTCCGATAGCTTGTTTGAATTCTTTACGATTTGGTCCTCTGACAGATCCGAGAACAAGATATCTTTTTGAAGGAGTAGTAAAAGGAATTGGAGATTACGGAAATTGTTTTGGCGTTCCCACAGTTGCCGGAGAAGTTTATTTCGATGAATCTTATAAAGGCAATCCGCTTGTAAATGCAATGGCTATCGGTGTTGTTGATACTAAACATGTAATATCTGCAACTGCAAAAGGAAATGGTAATCCTGTTATGATCGTTGGTTCATCAACAGGCAGGGACGGAATTCATGGTGCAACATTTGCGTCGGAAGAAATTTCTGAGAAGTCGGAAGCAAAACGTCCTTCGGTTCAAGTAGGCGATCCTTTTACAGAAAAACTTTTACTTGAAGCTACACTTGAGATTATCAAAGAAGATTTAGTTGTTGGAATACAGGATATGGGTGCGGCAGGAATCTCATGCTCTACTTCCGAAATGAGTGCTAAAGGTGAATCCGGAATGATTATAGATCTGAACAAAGTTCCTCTTCGTGAAGATTCTATGACCGCTTATGAAATTATGCTTTCGGAAAGCCAGGAACGAATGCTTGTTGTAGCAAAGAAGGGATGCGAGGAAAGAGTTAGAGAGATTTTTTCTAAGTGGGATTTGCATTGCGAAATAATAGGTGAAGTAACGGATAAGCAGAAAGTAATTATTAATTATCATGGCGAGAAGAAAGCGGAAATTTCTCCGATCGGGCTTGCACTTGGCGGTAATGTACCGGTTTATTTTAGAGAATCCGCTGAACCAAAATATCTTGAAGAGACTAGAAAATTTAATTGCAGAAAATTACCGGAGCCGGACAGTTTAGGTGAAGTATTCGAAAAAATATTTTCATCGCCAAATATTGCATCTAAACAATGGGTGTATCAACAGTATGATTCGATGGTTAGAACAAATACAATTGTTGGTCCCGGTTCCGATTCAGCGGTGATTTATATAAAAGATACTAATAAAGCTATAGCAGCAAAAACTGATTGTAACGGTAGATATGTTTATTTAAATCCGAAAGAGGGAACAAAGATTGCTGTTGCAGAATCTGCACGCAATGTAGTTTGCAGCGGTGCAATTCCTCTTGCAATTACAAACTGTTTGAATTTCGGCAATCCCTATAAACCTGAGATGTACTGGACTTTCAAAAAAGCTATTGAAGGAATGGGAGAAGCTTGCAGATTTTTCAACACACCTGTAACCGGTGGTAATGTTAGTTTCTATAATGAAAGTCCTGATACTTCAGTTTATCCAACTCCGGTTATTGGTATGGTTGGTTTGATTGAAAAATTAGAAAATATTACTACTGCAGAATTCAAAAATGAAAATGATTTGATCTATCAGCTTGGAGAAGATTACGAGGAAGTTGGCGGAAGCGAATATTTAAAATTGAATTACAATTTAGTTACCGGTGAAATACCGAGGATTGATCTTCAAACCGAAAAAGATCTTCATAAACTTATTCTTCATCTTATTGATAACGGATTAATTAATTCTGCCCACGATATTTCAGACGGGGGAATTATAACCGCTATTGCTGAAAGCTGTATAATCAATCCGGAAAAGGCATTGGGCGCAAAAGTAAAAATTCCAATAAAGACGCGTGAAGATTTTTCTTTTTTCTCCGAATCACAGTCAAGAGTTATTGTTTCAGTTAATCCAGAATTTCAAGAAAAATTTGAAGCAAAAGTTTCTAAAAGTTTTACACCATTTTTATTGATTGGAAAAGTTGAAGGGAAAAGTTTAAATGTAAATGATCAATATGATTTTCCAATTAACCAGTTAATTGATCTTTATTATTCTGCAATTCAAAAGAGAATGGAAATTGCGCTTTAAGATTTTAAAATCTATCAGCTCGGTAATTTCTTTATCAACCTACAGAAAGATAATTTCTTTTCTCAAACATTATGTTCTCGGACTTTTCAAAAAAATGGATGAGAACAATACCTTTTTTGCCGGAGCCGGCATATCATTTTCTCTTTTACTTGGTATGATTCCGTTTCTACTACTTATATTTTCTCTTCTCGGAAATATTTTTGATCAGTCGGTTATAGAATCTCAAGTAAATAATTTTATAGATCAGACAATCCCATATGCGGCATATGCCAATTATATCAAACGTATTATAAGCACGCGCTTACCCGAAGTAATTGAATACAAAACTTTAGCCGGGTATATTGGTGTTATAGGATTATTATTTACTTCGACATGGATATTCAGCAGCATAAGAACAATTTTGAATCATATCTATCATGTAAAAATTCGGAAAGGTTACTTTTACGGATTAGTACGTGATATCCTTATGGTTATTCTATTAGTCTTTATAATTACAATTTTCACTTTTATTGTTCCTGCATTGAATATTATTTATGAGCTAACTAAAAATTACGAGTTGGTTCAATCTTATACTCAAAGCTCATTATGGAATTTTCTGGTTTATACAGTATCGTTATTATTAATGTTCGGATTATTCTTCGCTCTATATTATTTAATTCCTTATGAACAATTAGGAAAAAAAGTTGCTGCCGTAAGTGCATTTTGGACAACATTACTTTGGGAAATTGCCCGCAGTGTTTTTGGTTATTACGTTAATAATATATTAAATACAAATCCATTGTATGGAGCTTTTGTTTTGATGATTGCAGTATCATTATGGCTCTTTTATTCTGCATGTTTATTTATTGTTGGAGCTGAGATAGGACAGTTATATAGAGAGAGACAAATAAATAAAATTATTAATATCGGCGGAAATATTTAATTAATATTTTAAAAAACAAATGTGATATATCTCTCGATTGTTTAAGCAAAAAAATAACTAACAACATAATTGATCCTAAAAAAAATCCCCCACTGAAATATTGAGGATTTGAAAGCAATTACTTAATTCCAGATTTCTTATAACTTCCAATCACATCCGATTTCTAAAGAGCTATAACTTAATGTTCCGAATCCAAGTCTTCCTGAAATTGCAAATGTTGGTGATATCCAATATCTGTCTCCTCCTTGAAAACCAAGCCACAAACCGCCGTGAGACGGCGATGGATACATTCCGGAATTATTCCCTTTGTATCTTACATATCCGGCATCAAAGGCAAGAACTAGCCCCGCCCATAAATCAATTTTTTCATTTGTTAACTTAAAATGATAATTACCTTGTGCGCCTATCAGAAAATCTTTATAACCCCATTCTCCTCCAACGAATGAATCATTAAAGGACCAGTAACGGAGAATCCCGCCAAAGCCTACATCGCCAAAATCTTTTATATTAATTCCATACTCATAATTAAATCCAATTTGAGGAACTCTACCAAGAAAAGATAATCCTAATGAAGGACCGAGATGATGTTTTCCAACTTCAAATTGTGCATTGGTTATTACGGGAAGAATTATCAAAAGAAAAAATGTTGAGAATTTAATTCTGCGCATAACTTTCTCCTTAATAGTCGTAGAAGTATCGTTCAAAATTTAATGATATTAAAATTAAATTAATTCCGAAAAATCATTCCATTATAATTCTCTTTGATAACGAAGATCGAGTTTTAAAAAGCCATTTCCTTTGGGAAAGATGGAGATGGGCTGTTATTTGACATTCGGGCATTCCTTCGATATATTTGTGCCCCGAGTGAAGAAAAACGTTTTTATACAAATAAAAATTACATCGCGGGGTGGAGCAATTGGTAGCTCGTCGGGCTCATAACCCGAAGGTTCTAGGTTCAAGTCCTAGCCCCGCTACAAAGAAAAGCCTGATTTCTATTGAGATCAGGCTTTTTTTGCATTATAAGAATAATTTCCTGTCCCATTAGAACTTGCTACTTAACCTTTCATTCGCAATATTCGTAACAAAATTATTACAGACAATATGCTCAAGACACTTCTCATTAAAGATTACGCACTCATCGAAAACATCGAAGTTGAATTCGGTAAAGGTCTAAATATCATTACCGGAGAAACCGGTGCCGGAAAATCTATCTTGATTGATGCAATGGGATTATTACTCGGTGAACGTGCATTAACTGAAGTTGTAAGAAAAGGTTCCGACAAATCTGTTGTAGAAGGTCTTTTTGATGTAACTGGAAATAAAAAAGTACAGCAGCTTCTTACTGCGAATGAAATTGAATTCAATTCGGAATTAATAATCCGGCGTGAGATTTCCCTAAAAGGAACTAACAGATGTTTTTTGAACGATACTCCGGTCCCGCTTAATCTAATTAAAGAAACGGGCGACCTCCTGGTAGATCTTCACGGACAGCATGAGCATCAATCCTTATTACGGGCGGAAACACACATTGAAATGCTGGATGAATTTGCAAATCTCGAAACCCAGTTGAATGAATTTAGATCTGCATCACGGCAGCTTTCTGCTTTGACGAAAGAGCTGCGCGAACTAACACAAAAAGAAAATTTGCTGAAAGAGAAAAGAGAATTATTCGAATATCAGATTAAAGAAATTGATGCGGTTTCTCCTCAAGACGGAGAGGAAGAAAAACTTTCCGATGAATTAAAAATTTTAGAGAACTCCGAAAAACTTCTTTCACTTACAAATGAGATTTATAATGCGGTTTATGAAAATGAGAAATCCATTCAAGAACAAATTGCGGATGTAAAAAATAAAATTGTAGAACTCTCAAAGATTGATAAATCATTTAATGAAAATTTGAATGAGGTTGATTCAATCCTGGCTTCTCTTGTTGATATCTCTTCTTTTATGCGGAGTTACAAAGACAGAGTTGATATTGACCCTAAGCGTTTGGAAGAGATAAGAGAACGCCTCGGCGCACTTAATCTGCTAAAGAAAAAATATGGCGGTTCGCTTAAATTAGTTCTTGAACATCGGGAAAAGATCGGCGCTGAGTTCGAACTTGCCGAAAATTTTTCATTAAAGATTTCCCAGCTCGATAAAAAAATAGATGATTCACGAAAAGCGTGCGGTTTGCTGGCAAAAAAACTTTCGCAGGAAAGAAAAATTGTTGCTAATAAAATTAAAAAAGAGATTGAAGAAGCATTAAAGTATTTGGGGATCGCCGATTCAATTTTCAAAGTAAAATTAGAAAATGAAATCGTCTCAAATGCTGCGGAAAATTTTGTTATCGTTGACGGAAAGAATTACAAGTTCAACGAGAATGGTTTTGATAACATTGAATTTTTCATTTCAACAAATACGGGCGAAGATCCCAAACCGCTTGTAAAAGTTGCTTCAGGCGGAGAAGTCTCTCGCATTATGCTCGGACTAAAATCCATACTTGCAAAATCAGATAAACTGCCTATTCTCATTTTCGACGAAATAGATACCGGAGTAAGCGGACGCATTGCTCAGAAAGTTGGACAAGTTTTGAAATCGCTTGCATCATATCACCAAATTATTGCAATAACTCATTTGCCTCAAATCGCGGGACTTTCGGATTTCCATTATGCAGTAGAAAAGAAAAAAGCTGGTGATCGTGTAGTAAGTTCAATAAGAATTCTAAAGGGTGAAGAACGCATTAAAGAAGTTGCAAAACTAATGAGCGGTGAGAAAGTAACCGAAGCAACTCTGAATGGTGCTCGTGAGCTGATGGGATTATCCAAAAACTAACAAATTGTTTTTTAGCACAATACTGTTTTTCCAACAATATTTCCTTTGTGATGAAAATTTAGTTCATTAAATTCATGGCAGAAGAAATCAATAATAGCGAGGAATATATGATTAAAAGAATACTTACTTTGTTTGTTGTGTGCGGGTTACTTTTTTCAGTTAATCTGAAAGCACAAAGTTTGGATGAAACACTTTCAAAGCTTTCATCCACAGTTGGTTCTGCATATGTCAACCCGGTCATCTCAGCATTCGGCTCAAATTTAAATTCGGGGTGGGTCTCGCAATTTCCGTCCGCAACACACTTGGGCTTTCATCTTGATCTAAAGATTGTTGCTATGGGATCTTTCTTTTCCGATGATGCTAAAAATTTTGCAACCAGCGGACAATTCTATTTCGATAATACTCAAATTGATGCGATCCTAAATAACTCCGGCTATGCAGACGGAACATCTCAGTATAATGCAATTTTTTCTGCAATGCAGAATAGAGCATTCGACGTGAATTTTAGCGGACCGACAATTATTGGTAAAAAAAGTGATTTCTTGAAAATAACTTTTCCGGGTCAGATAATTACTGCTTCAGGTCAATCTTACACAGTAAATTCAAAAGTGATTGATGTTACTCAAGTGAAAGGATTTTTAGATGGCATTCCGGCATTACCAACAGCAGCGGCGCAATTAACCGTTGGAACTGTTTTTGGGACAAATGTTGCTGTGAGATATTTACCGGATATTGATATTAAAGACTTAGGCAAGTTCAGTTATTTTGGTGCCGGAATTATCCATAATTTTGGCGTTTGGTTTCCAAATCCATTACCACTTGATCTTACTCTTGGTTTCTTCACACAAAAATTAAAAGTCGGATCTATTTTTGAAAGCACTGCTACGCAATATGGTATCTATGCTTCTAAAACATTTGGATTCATTATATCTATTACCCCATATGTTGGACTCACAACAGAAACTTCAAAAACAACAGTAAGCTATGATTACACATCAAACCAAACCTTGAATGGAGTTCCCGTTAAAGCTCATATAAGTATTGATATGAAAGGCGAGAATAGCAGTAGCGCAGTTGTTGGTTTTAACTTGCATCTCGGTGTTGTGAACATTAACGCCGATTATAAATTAGCTAAAACTAAAACGGCAAGCGCAGGCGTTTCATTCGGATTCTAAACAAAATTATTTTCTATTAAAGGGGCTGAACAAGCCCCTTTTCTTTTTGTATCTTCCTACTATAATTTCATCGGGCATCCATTGAAAGAAACCGCAATATATATTCATATTCCATTCTGCGATCACAAATGTATCTACTGCGATTTTTACTCGATCATCTCTTACGATAATGTCTCTTCTTACTTAAATGCATTAAAAAAGGAAATTGATTTTTACTCAACGAAATATTCAGATGGAAGAAAAATAATTTCCATTTTCTTCGGCGGGGGAACCCCGTCTTTTATGGAACCGCATTATATTTCTGAAATCATACAACACATTAAAAGAAAATTTTTTGTAAATGATGATGCGGAAATAACACTCGAAACAAATCCCGGAACTGTCGGTATTGAAAAATTAGCAGAATTCAGAAGAATCGGCATCAACCGGATTAGCATTGGAATACAATCATTTAATGAAGATGAATTAAAATTTCTAACCCGAATACACAACTCGCAAACAGCAATTCAAACTGTTTATGATGCAGATGCAGTTGGTTTTGAAAACATAAGTATTGATCTAATATTTAATTTACCCGCACAAACGAAAGAGAAATGGCAGTACAATTTGAATCAAGCTATTCAGCTTCCGATCAAACACATTTCTGCTTACAGTTTAATTTTAGAGAAAGGTACAATTCTAAATAAAATGGTTCTTGACGGTAAAGTAAAAATGCAGAATGAAGATTACGATGCCGACCTTTATGAATTAACAATTGATTCTTTAACTCAACAAGGATTTGAACAATATGAGGTTTCCAACTTTTCTAAAAAAGGATTTGAATGCATACATAACAATACATATTGGAGATACAAAGATTATATAGGTTTTGGTACATCGGCACATTCTTTTGTTGATGGCAAACGATGGTGGAATTATTCAGCATTGAATTTTTATAATGCAGCTGTTGAATCAAAAGGGTATGCATTGATTGGAGAAGAAGTTCTTTCCGAAAAAGAAAAGTTGAATGAATATGTAATGCTTGCACTCCGCAGTAAGGGACTTGATCTGTTCGAACTAAAAAATTATTTCGGAAATGAATGGCTGGAAAAAAATAAAAATTATTTGAATCAACTTGAGCAAGAAAAATTTCTTACCGAAAAAGATGAGTTGATTAAATTCACGCCAAAAGGTTATGCTGTCTGTGATGAGGTTTTAAACCGTTTCAAGTAAATAATTATATATAATGTTCATAAATCATAAATTGTAAATCATAATTCTTTTTTGCTATTTCAAGCTATTCTTTCTACCTTTGCAGTGTCTATTTCGCCCCTCGAGGGCGATTTTTATTTATAGAATATGGAAAAACAGCAAATTTTCAACAGATTCGAAGAAATTGTTAGAACTCAAGGCTTTGTTCTTATCGATTTAGTTACACGCGGCGATAACCACCTTCGTATTATCGAAGTATATATAGATAACGAAAAAGGAATCACTACTGTTGACTGTGCTAATGTCAGTCGGATATTGAATGAAGTGATCGAAACTGAACAATTGATTAGTTCACATTATAGACTGGATGTCTCTTCTCCGGGTGTTGAAAGACCGCTTAAATTTTTAGTTCAGTACGGTAAACACATCAACAGAAAATTTGAAATTGAATTCAAAAATGCCGAAGAAATTAAAAAGTTAAATGCAAAATTAATCCGTATAGAAGGTGAAGATCTTTTCTTCACAGAAAAAAATTCTGAGTATAAAATAAATTTTAATAACATTATCAAAGCAAAAGTAATAATTCGTTTTTGATCACACAGGAGTAAAAATGAACACCGAGATAGTAGAATCCTTTGCCCAGATGGTACGAGAGAAAAGTCTCGACAAAGATGTTCTTGCAGGAATCATTGAAGAAATTTTTGGAATTATGGTTAAGAAAAAATATGGACTGGAAGCTAAGTATGATGTAGTCGTAAATATGGATAAGGGTGATATAGAAATATTTCTTGAAAGAACAATTGTTGACACAGTTAATGATCCCGGTACCGAAATCAACATTGTTGAAGTTAACGAAAAAGGGAATGCGGATGATCTTGAAGTCGGAGAAGACTTTGTTGAAAAGATCGAGCTAAAAGAATTTGGAAGAAGATTAATTAATCTTGCACGCCAAAGTTTAAATCAGAAGATCCGCGAGATAGAAAAAGAATTGGTTTATAATGAGTACAGCGAAATGCTCGGCGAGATTGTTGTTGGGGATATTTATCAAGTTAGAAGAAATGATGTGCTGATCAATCACAATAAGAATGAACTAATTCTTCCTCGCAACGAACAAATACCAAGAGAGAAATACAGAAAAGGTGATACAATCCGTGCTGTCATTAAGGATGTTAGAAAAACTCCGAATGGACCGCTTATTGTAATATCACGCGGAGATAATCTTTTCTTAAGAAGATTATTCGAAATAGAAATCCCCGAAATTTATGACGGAGTAATTGAGATAAAAGGAATTGCACGCGAACCCGGCGAAAGAGCAAAAGTTGCTGTTGAATCGAATGATTCACGCATAGATGCTGTTGGAGCTTGCGTTGGTATGAAAGGTGTTCGTATTCATGCGATCGTGCGTGAGTTGAACAATGAGAATATTGATGTTATTAATTATACCGATGACTCGATTGTTTTTATTCAAAGATGTTTAGCACCGGCTAAACTGAAGCAAATCGAAGTTGATGAAGACGCTAAAAAATGTATTGTTACTGCCGATAGCGATCAAGTATCGTTAATTGTTGGTCGTAACGGTGTTAACATCCGGCTTGCAATTAAACTCAGCGGTTACGAGATCGAAGTTATCAGACAAGAAAAACCATTTGAAGAATATGATGAAGATATAGAACTTGTTGAATTAAGAGAAGAGTTAGGATCTGAAGTTGTTGATCTCTTAATCAATAGCAGATTAGATACTGCACTTGAAGTTCTTGGAGCCGGTATTGATAAGTTAAAAGAGATTGAAGGCGTTGATGAGGATAAGGCCAAGCAAATAATTGAAATTCTCGAAAATCAATTTGAAGAAGAAGAATAACCAATTACACAAATACAGGTAATTACAAAATGCCGGAAACAGTAAAAGACAAAAAATTACGACTATACAAATTTGCTACAGAGTATAATCTTGCTACTGAAACTTTAGTTGAGTTTTTGCAGAAAAAAGGCTATGAAGTAAAATCTCATATGTCGCTGATGACCGATGAAATGGTGGCTGAGATAAAGTCATTTTTCAAAAAGGATATTGAGAAAGCTGAAAAGCATTATAAGAAAATTTCGGAATTTCAGAAAAAGAGAAGTGATCATGATGAAGCTGAAGCCGCTTTAGAAACATCCAAGAAAGTTGCCGGACAAAAACAAACCGAAGAAAAAGAAAGTGATCAACCCAAAGTAAAAGAATCAGTTGCGGAACTTGTTATAACTGATAAACCAACTGAAATTACAGAAACTGTTAAAGAAACTGAACCGGTTGAGGAAATAATTGAAGAAGTTCCCGAAGAATCAAAATCTTATAAAACAGAAACTGAAATAGCAATTGAAGGAAGAAGAAAAGGATTAACCATTGTTGGCAGAATAGATCTGAGGGAACGGAGAGAAAAACCGGAAGCAGCTCCAACAGCTCAACAAACTAAGCCAACAGAAGCTGCTACTGAAGATAAGGATGCCGATAAAAAAGGTAAAAAGAAGAAGAAAATTCTAAAGTCAAAGAAAAAAGTTGCCGGTACCGGTGAAGGTTCCGAAGAAGTTGTTGTTGCTAAGAAGAAAAGAAAAATTAAACGTTTGGAAATTGACAAACGTGAAGTTGAAGATGCGATTAAACGAACACTACTAAGTATGGATGAATCTGCGGTTGGAGATAGAGCTTCAATCCGTAAAAGAAAAAGAAAAGAAAAACAGGATATTCAGGATCAGATCCTTCAGCAGAAAGAATTAGACAAAACAAAAATTCAAGTAACGGAATACATTGCTGTTAACGAACTTGCAAATCTTATGGGAGTTTCAGTAAGCGATGTAATTTCAAAATGTATTTCACTTGGATTGATGGTTTCTATAAATCAGCGACTTGATGTTGACACAATTACGCTTGTCGCAGATGAATTCGGATTTGAAATTGAACTTCAAGCCGAATACCAAGCAGATATTGATGCAGATATTCCGGATACAATTGAATCGCTAAAGCCGCGCCCGCCTGTAGTTACAATTATGGGTCACGTTGATCACGGTAAAACATCTTTGCTGGATTACATCCGCAGCGCAAATGTTGTTGCAGGTGAAGCCGGCGGAATTACCCAACATATAGGCGCTTACAAAGTAATAACTGAAGATGGCAAACAAATTACTTTTCTCGATACTCCGGGTCACGAAGCATTCACTGCTATGCGTGCACGCGGTGCAAGAGTTACAGACATAGTTGTTTTAGTTGTAGCAGCAGATGATGCGGTGATGCCCCAGACTGTCGAAGCGATCAATCACGCTCAAGCGGCAAATGTTCCAATAATAATTGCCATCAATAAAATTGATAAACCGAATTCCAACATAGAAAAGATCAAACAACAGCTTGCTGATAGAAATGTTTTAGTAGAGGAATGGGGCGGAAAATATCAGTGCGTTGAAATCTCTGCTAAGATGGGAAAGAATGTTGATGTCCTTTTGGAAAAAATTGCGCTTGAAGCAGAACTGCTGGAATTAAAGGCAAATCCCGATCGACTGGGTCGCGGAACAATTATTGAATCTCAGCTTGATAAAGGAAAAGGTGTTACTGCAACGGTTCTAGTTCAAAAAGGCATAGTAAAAATTGGCGACCCGTTCATTGCCGGTGTTGTGCACGGACGTGTGCGTGCTATGTTTGATGAACGAAACAAAAAAGTTTTTGAAGCCGGGCCATCTACACCGGTACTTGTTCTTGGTTTTGAATCAGCACCTCAAGCAGGAGATAATTTTACAGTTGCAGAATCTGAAAGAGAAGCACGCGAAATTAGTTTGAAACGAATGCAGTTGAAACGTGAACAGGATCATCGTCAAGTACATCATATTACACTTGATGAAATTGCAAGTCAAATAAGCCATGGCGGATTTAAGGAACTTCCTGTAATTGTTAAAGGCGATGTGGACGGCTCAATTGAAGCATTGTCGGATTCATTAATGAAATTATCGAATCAAGAAGTTTCGGTTCGAGTTATTCACAAAGGAGTTGGTGCAATTTCGGAAGGTGACGTTCTTTTAGCGGCAGCATCCGGTGCTATTATTGTCGGTTTCCACGTACGTCCAAATGTAAATGCTCGAAAACTTGCTGAAGTTGAAAAAGTTGACATTCGTCTTTACAACGTTATTTATGATGCGATCAACGAAGTCAAATCCGCTCTTGAAGGATTACTCTCTCCGGTTGTATCAGAAGAAGTTGTTGCCACTCTAGAAGTTCGAGATATTTTCAAAGTTCCGAAAGCTGGAACAGTTGCCGGTTGTTCTGTTCAAGATGGCAGAATTACAAGAGGTAATAAAGTGCGGTTGTTCAGAGAAGGAATAGCTGTTTACGAAGGCGAAATTAGTTCGTTAAGAAGATTCAAAGATGATGTCCGTGAAGTTGAAAAAGGTTATGAATGCGGTATTAGCATTGCAAACTTTAATGATATTAAAGTCGGCGATGTCATCGAAGCTTATAAAATGATTGAAACAAAAAAGAAATTAGAGTAATGTCTCACAGAATAGATAAAGTTTCAAGTTTGATTAAAGAAGAACTGAGTTTGATTTTTCTTCACAAAGTTCAGGATCCGACTTTCGGGATGATCACGGTTACGAATGTGAAGATGAGTCCGGATTTAAAACACACTAAAGTTTATTTATCAGTTTATGATAAAGAGAAGCGTGCTCAAGTTCTTGAAAGAGTAAATGAAATAAAAGGAATGATCAGATCGCAGTTGGCGGGAAGGATTCAAGTTAGATTTGTTCCTGAACTTCATTTTTTTATAGATGATACTTTGGACTATGTAGAAAAAATGGAAGGTTTATTTAAGAAAATTCATGAAAGCGATAGCGAAAAACACGATAGGTGAAATTGATCCGAATTTTGTTAACGGTGAAATTATTCTTTTTGATAAAGCGCTGTTAAAAAGTGCATTCGATTGTGTTTATAGGGTAAGAGAAACTGTTGGTGTTAAAAAGGTTGGACATGCCGGAACGCTTGACCCGATGGCAACAGGATTGATGATTGTTTGTACCGGGAAAATGACAAAAAGAATTTCTGAAATTCAAAATCTTGAGAAAACGTATAAAGGCATTATTACTCTTGGAAGAACAACACCCTCATTCGATACTGAAACTGATTTTGATACAAGAAAAAATCTTGAAGGTATAACTGAAGATCAAATTTATAACTTGCGTGACAAATTCACCGGGAAGATATTCCAAGCACCTCCGATGTATTCTGCGGTTAAACGAAACGGCAGATCGTTGTACCGTTTAGCAAGACGCGGCATTGAAGTTGAACGTGAATTACGTGAAGTGTTTATATCAAAATTTGAAATTGAAAAAATTGATCTTCCTGATATCTACTTCGAAATAATTTGTTCCAAAGGAACATATATTAGAGTATTAGCAAGCGATCTAGGCGAACAGCTTGGATGCGGAGCTTATCTAAAAGAATTACGGCGTACGCATATTGGAGAGTTTGATGTAAACGATGCTTTATCAATCGAAGAATTTAAAGAATACGCAAAAAATTATTTTATTGCAGAACCTGAAATAGCATAATGAAAGTTTATACTGATACTTCTGAAATTGTAAAAATAAAAAGTGCCGTTGTAACCGTCGGCTCGTTTGACGGGTTACATAAAGGTCATATTAAAATTTTTGAGAAGGTTCTTGAACTTTCTAATATGAACCACGGAACAAGTTTTGTAATTACTTTTGAACCGCATCCGCGTTCCGTGATCTCAAAAGATTTTGATTTGAAAATATTAACATCACTGAAAGAGAAGAAAGAAGTTCTTGAAAAAATTGGTATTGAAAATTTAATGGTAATAAACTTTACAAAAGAATTTTCTCAATTAACATCCGATGAGTTTATCAAACGGTTCATTATTGAAAAGACCGGATCATCACATATGGTAATTGGGCATGATCATAAATTTGGTAGAGACCGGCTTGGAGATGAAAAAAAATTGCGGGAGGTTGGTAAGATTTACAATCTTGATGTGACTGCAGTTCCGCCGGAAATGCTGGATAGAGAAATTATAAGCAGTTCAAAAATTAGAAACGCTTTATTTGCCGGTGATATTGAAAAAGCAGGGTCTCTGCTTGGAAGAAATTATACATTATCAGGAATAATTGTTAAAGGAATGCAGCGCGGCCGTTTGCTCGGGTTCCCGACCGCAAATATTCAACCGGATGATGAAAAGAAAGCGATACCGATGAATGGTGTGTATATTGTAAAATGTTTGCTCGAAGATGAAACTCATTATGGAATTATGAATATCGGTTTCAGACCGACTTTTGAGAACAAACATGAATTGGTTCCCGAAGTACACATTTTGAATTTCGATAGAGATATTTACGGAAAGTATTTTAAGGTAGAATTTTTAAAACGTCTTCGTAATGAAAAGAAATTTGAATCAAAGGAAGATCTCATTCATCAAATAGAAGCTGACAAAAAAGAAGCACAAAAGTTTATAGGAAATTAATTAACTAATAAATCCCGGTTTATCCACCATAGGCGGATTAATTCTGGGATTTTATCGAACAATCAACTGAAGGAGTAACACAATGTCTTTATCAAAAGAAGAAAAACTTGCGATCATCAAAAAATTCGGTAAAGGAGAAAAAGATAGCGGAACTGCCGAAGTTCAAATCGCATTACTAACACAAGAAATTAATCGTCTCACCGGTCATTTCGAAGCTCATAAAAAAGATCATGCTTCAAGACGCGGATTGATGCAAATGGTTGGAAAAAGAAGAAGGCTGCTTGATTATCTGGCGAGTAAGAACATAGAAAGATACCGCAGCATAATTAAAGAATTGAACATAAGAAAGTAATGGAGTTTCTAAATGGTTTATACCAAAGAAGTACAAATAGGAAAACAAAAATTAATTTTTGAAACAGGTAAACTTGCCAAGCAGGCAAACGGCGCCGTTATTGTGCGATACGGCGATACAATGGTTTTAGTTACTGCTGTAGCCGGAGAATTACGGCCGGATGTTGATTTCTTTCCGCTCAGTGTTGAGTATAGAGAAAAAGCATTTGCTGCGGGAAAAATTCCAGGCGGATTTTTTAAGCGCGAAGGGAAGCCGACAGATAAAGAAGTTCTTACATCACGATTGATCGATCGTCCGCTTCGCCCACTCTTTTCTGATAATTACAGAAATGATACTCAAGTTGCGGCATTCGTTTATTCTTACGACAGCGAAAATGATTCGGATGTAATTGCAGCATGCGCAGCTTCAGCAGCACTAACAATTTCAGATATTCCTTTTCTTGAACCGATCGGTGAAGTTAGAGTTGGAAGAATCAACGGCGAGTTCGTTATTAATCCGACACTTCAAGAAACTGAATTGAGCGATATCGAATTAGTTGTAGCAGGAACCGAAAGTTCAATCATGATGGTTGAAGGCGAAGCAAAAGAATTGAGCGAACAGGTTATGCTTGATGCTCTTAAATTTGCCCACACTGAAATCAAAAAGATCATAGAAGTTCAGAAAGAACTTCGTGAGCTTTGCGGTAAACCGAAAATGGAAGTCGTTGAAAAAGTTGTCGATCAAAATTTATTGAACGATATCACGGCACTTGCTCATGATAAATTCAAAGCTATCGTCTCATCGGTTTTAGCTAAAGAAGAAAGATCGGCACAGAATCATACTTTAACGGATGAAGTTCTTGCCGCACTAGCAGAAAAATATCCCGAACAAGAAACAGCAATCAAAGAAATTCTTCATGATATGGAAAAAGATTTGATGCGCAAAAGAATTCTTAATGAAGGATTACGTCTTGACGGAAGAAATACAACTCAAGTAAGACCAATTACAATCGAGTTAGGAATTCTACCGCGCCCGCACGCAACTGCACTTTTCACACGCGGAGAAACTCAAAGTTTAACCACTTTAACTTTGGGCGCTAAAGGCGACGAACAAATTATAGATGGACTTCAGCCGGAATATAAAAAACGATTTCTTCTTCATTACAACTTTCCACCGTTCAGCGTTGGTGAAACCGGAAGATTCTCAGGCGTTGGAAGAAGAGAAGTCGGACATGGTAATCTTGCAGAACGCTCACTAAAAAATATTATTCCAACTGAGGAAAAATTCCCTTACATCATTCGCTTGAACTCGGATATTCTTGAATCGAACGGATCATCATCAATGGCAACTGTTTGTGCAGGTTCTCTTGCATTGATGGAAGGAGGAGTTCCGGTTAAATGTGCTATTGCAGGAATTGCGATGGGGCTTGTTAAAGAAAAGGAAAAATTTGCGATTCTTACCGATATACTTGGAAACGAAGATCATCTTGGTGATATGGATTTCAAAGTTGCTGGCTCTGAAAGTGGAATTACAGGATTACAGATGGATATAAAAATTCAAGGTATCTCATACGAGATCATGGAAAAAGCTCTTGCTCAAGCTAAAGAAGGAAGATTACATATTCTTAAAATCATGAATGAGGCAATAGCTGAAGCAAGACCAAATATTTCCGATTATGCACCGAGAATTTTTACGACTAAAGTTCCAACAGAAAAAATTGGAGCGGTTATCGGGCCAGGCGGAAAAGTTATTCAGAAAATGCAGAAAGATTTTTGTGTAGATATTAATATTGAAGAAGACGGAACTGTAAGTATTGCCGGACAGGATGCAACACTTGCCAAAGCCGCAAAAGAATATATTAAACTGCTTGTTTCAGAACCGGAAGTTGGAAAAAATTATACCGGCAAGATTATGAAGATCACCGACTTTGGCGCCTTTGTAGAAATTTTACCCGGGACTCAAGGACTTCTTCATATTTCGCAGATAGATAACAAACGTATTAATAAAGTAACAGACGTTTTGAAAGAAGGAGAAATGGTAAAAGTTAAATTGCTTGCAGTTGAAGGCGGAAAGTTCTCTCTTTCTAGGAAAGCATTATTAAATGAATCTACAAGTCAGGATTCAGAAGAAAAAGAATAGTTAAATAAAATGAATCCTAATTTAATTGGGATTCATTTTGATAAAGCAAATTGTTTTTTGGAAATTTTGGTAAGAGTTGTTAAATGAAAGTCGGAAATCTCGATATAGGAAAAAAACTATTTTTAGCCCCAATGGCTGAAGTTACCGACTCTTCTTTTCGAAAAATATGTAAGGAACAGCAGGCGGGTATAACTTTTACGCAGATGGTTAGTGCGGATGGCGTTGTAAATAATAATTTTGAAACTCTTCGCCATTTCTCATTTAGCCGTTCTGAAAAACCGATCGGTGTTCAAATTTTAGGAAATCATCCGGAAACTTTGTTTGAAGCGGTAAAAGAAATTTCTAAAATGAAACCCGATTTAATTGATCTGAATTGCGGTTGTCCCGTAGATAAAATTTGTTCTAAAAAAATGGGTGCAGCTTTATTAGATGATCCTAAAACACTTTCTAACCTGGTTCGCAAAATGGTTGATGGATCAAACGGAGTTCCCATATCGGTTAAACTTAGGTTAGGAAAAGATAAATCAACAGTAAATATTTTGGAAAATGCAAAAGCAGTAGAAGATAACGGCGGATCTTTAATTTTTGTTCATGCAAGAACACGAGCGGATAAATATGATATGATCGCAGACTGGAACTGGCTTAAAAGAGTTAAAGAAGCTGTAAATATTCCCGTTGTAGGAAACGGATCAATGTTTACGCCTCATGATGTTCAAGAAATGATTGATTCAACCGGTTGTGATTCTGCAATGATTGCACGCGGTGCGCTTGGTAATCCGTTTATATTTTCACGTTTTAATGTTTTGATGGAAAAAGGAATTGATCCCGGGGAACCGGATGCTTTTGTTGTGAGAGATACTTTGTTAAAACATATAAAAAATTTGGAAGAAGAATTCGGTGAAATGTTGGCTCTAGATAAAGCTAAAAAACATTCTATCTGGTATTTCAAAAATTATACTGGTATTAATTCTCTGCTTGAAAAAGTTTTTTCTGTAAAAAAATTGGAGACACTTCGCGGACTTATTGTTGATCATGCGGAAAAAATAATGAAAGGTTCAAAAGAAATTCATATTAAGGAAGAGATCCACAAAAAATTTCAAAAGAAAGTTTTATTCTGGCTTGCCGATCAAAATATCAGCGCGCTTGGATAGGAACTAAAAGGTTTTAAAATGAATAAAGAAATAATTATTAGTTCTACAACATCGCAGAACCACGTTGCGATAACTGAAGACGGAAATCTGGTTGATTTTTTCGTAGATCATCCGGAAAAAAGAAGAATGGTGGGAGATGTATTTTTAGGTAAGGTTGCCAGGGTATTACCCGGCATCCGTGCAGTATTTATAGACATCGGATTAAAGCATGATGCTTTTCTTCACTTTTCCGATATTGGCGACCGTACCGATGCATTAAAAGATATGCTTGATGAAGATGAAGAAGCTGATGACGGAACAGACGAAGATGAAGTTGAACTTCAAGCTCAAGCCGCTCCTCAAACCCAACCGCATGAACAAAAGCCGGTAAGAGATAAAGATAAGCACGAGCATCGGGAACAGAGACAAATTCCAAAGCTTCATAAAGGGGAATCGATCTTAATTCAGATTATTAAAGAGCCAGTTAAAGATAAAGGTGTTAGATGTACTTCATCTATTTCTATTCCCGGAAGATTTTGCGTTTTACTTCCTTTAGATAATAAGGTTGGTGTTTCGAAGAAGATCTATGATTTTAGAGAAAGAAAAAGATTACGAAGAATTGCACGGGGAATAATTCCCTCCAATTGCGGACTGATAATTAGAACAGCTGCTAAAGATCAGACAGAAGAATCACTTTCCGGTGACCTGAGATATCTTGTAAAAATCTGGGAAGACATGCAGGAAGACGCAAAGAAACAAGAACCACCAGCTCTATTATATAAGGATCTTAGTACTACAATAAGCGTTATACGAGATTTATTCACGCCTGATGTATCGAAAGTTTTCGTTGATTCAAAAAAACTTTACAAAGAAGTACGCAATTATATTCAGTTCATTCAACCGGGACTTCTAGATAGAATAGAATTATTTAAGGAAGACGAACCGATTTTTGAAGCGTTTAAAATTGATGAACAAATTAAAGGTTTGATGGGAAGAAAGGTTTCTCTGCCAAGCGGAGGACACATTGTAATAGAACATACGGAAGCGATGGTTGTTATTGATGTAAACAGCGGTCGTTATGCGGCTAAAAAGGAGCAAGAACTAAATTCACTTAAAACGGATTTGGAAGCGTCGCGGGAAATTGTCCGCCAGCTCCGTCTGCGTGATATCGGTGGATTGATAGTTGTAGATTTTATTGATCTTGAAGATGAAAAGAATCGTAAAAAGATTTATGATGAACTTAAAAAAGAATTCAAGAAAGACCGCGCAAAGATTGCAATGCTACCGATGACGGAATTCAGGCTGATGCAAATTACACGTGAACGAATCCGCGAAAATATTGTACAATCTATGAATGATGCTTGTCCGTATTGTGCAGGCACAGGATTACTTACTAAAAAATCAAACTTGATTCATGAAATTGAACATTGGTTAAAACGTTATCACGTTGAAGGAAAATCCAAATCGTTAACCTTAAAAGTTCATCCTTCACTTGGTTTAAAACTTAGAGAAGGATTTATATCCCGACTCAAGAAATTCCAACTAAAATATTTTGTAAAAATAAAACTTCAGGAAGAAGAAAAAATAAATCCTCAGAATTATTATTTCTTAACAACTAAAACAGGTAAAGATATAACCAACGATTTTAATTAAGAAAAAAGCTTAGTCCGAATAATTAAGATCAATTTTTATTAATTTTCAGACAACAAATTATTTATTAAGATAGATAGAGTAATTTCATGAAATTTTTTATAGATACAGCTAATATTAATGAGATCAAAGAAGCCGCTTCATATGGGTTGCTTGATGGTGTAACAACTAATCCATCTCTAGTTGCAAAGGAAGGAAAAAACTTCCGCGAACTTCTTGATGAAATCATAAAGATAGTAGATGGGCCAATCAGTGCAGAAGTTGTTTCTACCGATTACGATGGAATTATGAAAGAAGCGCACGAGTTGGCAAAAATTCATAAAAATATTGTTGTTAAGGTTCCGCTAATTAAGGAAGGAATTAAAGCAGTTAAATCGTTGACCGACGAAGGGATCAAAACGAATGTCACTTTGTGTTTTTCACCTTCTCAAGCATTACTAGCCGCAAAAGCCGGTGCAACTTATATCTCTCCATTTGTTGGAAGATTGGATGATATAAGCCATGATGGAATGGAATTGATTCAACAAATAGTTCAGATATACAATAATTATAATTTTAAAACTCAAGTTCTTGTTGCAAGCATCCGGCATCCGCTTCACGTTGTTGATGCTGCGCTGATGGGCGCACATGTTGCAACAATGCCGTTTGACGTTATTAATAAACTATTTAAACATCCGCTTACGGATCTGGGCCTGGAAAAATTCTTGAGCGATTGGAAAAAATCAAATCAATGATAATTATGAAAAAAACAAAATTTTATTCAATTCACGAAAAACTTGGCGCAAAGATCGTAGATTTTGCCGGTTATTATATGCCAGTTCAATATACATCCATCATTGGTGAACACAAAGCAGTTCGTACTTCTGTGGGCGTGTTTGATGTTTCTCACATGGGTGAAGTTTTTATTAAGGGCGATAGAGCGTTGGATTTCGTTCAACATATTACTGTAAACGATGCATCGCTTCTTACAAACGGAAGAGTACAATACTCTGCAATGTGTTATCCTGATGGAGGAATTGTAGATGACCTTCTAGTATATAGAATCAATGAAAAAGAATTTATGCTTGTAGTTAACGCTTCTAACAAGGATAAAGATTTTAATTGGATGAAAGAGAATAATAAATTCGGAGTTCAAATTAATGACGAGAGCGACGAATATTCTCTTCTTGCAGTTCAAGGACCAAACTCGAAAAGTGTAATTGAAAAAATATGTGATAAATCTCTGGATTTAGAGTACTATCATTTCTTCTTTGCGAAGGTTGCAGGAATTGATATGATCGTTTCTCGAACAGGATACACTGGCGAACTTGGTTATGAATTATATTTTAAGGGTAACGAAGCAGATGCCGGAAAAGTTTGGAATGCGCTTTTCGAAAGTGGAAAGCAATATAATATTCAACCGGTTGGTTTAGGTGCACGCGATTCTCTTCGTTTGGAAATGGGTTTTTGTCTGTACGGAAACGATATTGATCAAACAACAAACACTTTGGAAGCGGGACTTGGTTGGATCACAAGATTGAAAAAACAAGAATTTATTTCTAAAGATATTTTGGTGAAAGTAAAAGAAGAAGGATTGAAGAGAAAATTAGTACCAATTCTTTCTGATGAAAAAGCATTTCCAAGGCATGGTTATGATTTATCTGTAGACGGTAAAGTTGTTGGGCATATAACTAGCGGAACAGTAAGTCCTATACTTGAAAAAGCAATCGCTTTAGGTTATGTTGATGTACAACATTCTAAAGAAGGCAGCAAAATAAATTTTTTAATTCGGGGCAAGGAAATTCCTGCTATTATTACTAAACTACCTTTTGTGAAAAATTAATATGAAAATAAACATTCATTATACGCATCAGCAATTTGACGAACTCTATTTTACAGGGAAGACTTCCGTTGTAATTGATGTCCTGCGTGCTTCAACAGTAATAGTTACCGCGTTAAAGAACGGTGCGCGCGAAGTTATTCCGGTTGGTACCGTTGATTTTGCTATGAAAGTTTCCGGTAACGCATTTGGCGGACAAACAATTCTTGGTGGTGAACGCAACACCAAAAAGGTTGAGGGATTCAATCTCGGTAATTCACCGTTAGAATATAAACCGGAAGTTGTAACTGGTAAATCAATTATTCTTTATACTACTAACGGTTCTAAAGCAATTGTAAAAGCAAAATTTTCGGAGAATCTTTATATCTGTTGTTTTAATAATCTGCCAGCAATAGCGGATCAGTTGTTAAAACTTAATAAAGATGTAGAAATAATTTGCGGTGGTTCAAACGGAAATTTTAATATGGAAGATGCGGTTTGTGCAGGAAATTTAGTTGGCGAACTGCAGAAAGTTGATAAGACAATTGAGATCACTGATTCCGGAAGAGCAAGTTCTGTTCTTTTTAAATCTGTTGGAAAAAGTATAGCAAAAATGTTAAAGCAAACCGAGCATGGTAAACTTTTGATAGAAAATGGATTCACTGCCGATATCAAAGAATGTGCACAGTTTGGAACTACAGATATGATTCCGTATTATATCTCGGGTGCAATTAAAAAATTGGAAACAGCTGCACCTCTTAACAATAACGTTAACGAACCCAAAACGCTATAAAAAATGCCGAAGAAAAATAAATCAAAAGAAAATTCTTCTTCCGTAGGAGAAAATTTTTTTGTTGTTTCTCCGGAAAAGAAAAAAAAACTGCTTGGTATCTTCTTAACTATTCTTGCACTCCTAATTTTTTTGAGCGTTCTTACATACTCAAGATATGATGAATCATATTTCTCATATAAATTTTTAGACCTCTTTGGATTTGGTTCTAATCCCGAATTAGCTAATAAAGCAGCTACCACACATAATTGGCTTGGAATATTAGGTGCATACGTCTCCCATTTTTTGATTCGCTCAACCATCGGTTACTTTTCTATTATATTCCCTGTAATAATGTTCATCTGGGGTTATTCTATATTACGTAAGGTTAGCGAGTATAAAATTGCACTTTATCTTTCCAACTTTTTAATTGTGATGGGAATTTTACTCTCAACATTTTTCGGAATGATTCAATTTACTCCCGAGATTTCTCTTTTAACTGATTATTATGAACTATCAGGTAAGATCGGATTATTCTTCGGAACTGTAATAAGCAGATTGTTAGGTGGTATAGGAAGTGTAATTTTTCTAAGTACTGCTATGTTGGTTACAATGATAATTGCATTTGATTTTAAGTTTAGCTCGTTATGGAAATTTCTAAAAGGACTTTTCAGCAAGGAAGAAGATGAAGAGATAAAGATAAAAGTTCCAGCTGATGACAAATCAGATGAAAATCTTTCTAAGATTAAAAGTTTACGCGGCGAGAGTAAATTAAAATCTCTATTTAAGAGTAAAGATGAAGAATTGGATGCGGAAGATGAAATTCCTCCCGAAACAAAAATTACAATTGTTAAAAAAGATCAGCCGGAAAAATCTTCTGAAGCAGCCAATAAGATAAGTGAACAGCTTAAATCTAAAAAAGCTGAATCTAAATCGAAGGATGATGATGAAATTATTCCTTCTGTAGATAAAGATGCAGAAGCTGCTATGCCTGACCAATGGGATGAAAAAATTAATTATATTCCTCCAACTTTGGATCTTTTAATTCCACCAGGCGATGAAGAAATAAAAGTTAATGAAAGCGAGTTGAAAAAGAATGCCGCTCTTCTCAAAGATAAATTAGCTCTGTTCGATATTCAGATTGATGATATTACTGTTACACCTGGACCGGTTGTTACACTTTATGAAATTGTTCCGGCGCCTGGTGTAAAAATCAGCCGGATTGTAAGTCTTGAACACGATATTGCATTAGCATTAGCTGCGCGAGGAATCCGGATTATTGCGCCTATACCGGGCAAGAGCGCAATTGGAGTCGAGATACCAAACGCACATGCTACAATAGTAAGAGCAAGTTCTGTTTTGAAAAAATTAAGTGAATCTAAAGATGAATTACCAATGGCATTAGGTAAAACTATTTCTGGCGAAGTTTACATTACCGATTTAGCAAAGATGCCTCATATGCTGATTGCCGGCTCAACAGGTTCCGGCAAGAGTGTTGGCATTAATATGATTCTTGCAAGTTTGATTTATGCAAAGCATCCCTCCGATGTAAAATTTGTGATTGTTGATCCTAAAAAAATCGAACTCTCATTCTATAAAAGATTAAGTAAACATTTTCTTGCCGTATCGCCGGATCTTGAAGAAGAAATAATAACGAATCCTTCTAACGCTCTTCTTATTCTTAAAGCTGTAGAATATGAAATGGAAAAGCGTTATGATAAACTTGCTAAGATCGGAGTTAGAAATATTGTTGATTACAATAAAAAAGTTCTGAATCCGAAATCGAAACCTAAAGACACAGACGAGATGAAATTCTACAAACTACCTTACATTGTTATTGTTATTGATGAATTAGCAGATCTAATGATCACTTCCGGGAAAGAGGTTGAAGAACCGATTGCACGTATTGCACAACTTGCCCGTGCGGTAGGAATACATTTGATACTTGCAACGCAACGCCCTTCAGTTAATGTTATTACAGGAGTTATTAAAGCAAACTTTAGTGCAAGAATGGCTTATCAAGTTGCAACAAAGATAGATTCAAGAACAATTCTTGATATGAATGGAGCTGAACAACTGTTGGGACAGGGTGATATGTTGTTTTTACCGGGAGGAATGCCAAAGCCAATCCGTATTCAAAATGCTTTTATTTCTACTGAGGAAGTTGAAAAGTTTACAAATTTCATTTACGTTCAAAAAGGATTTTCAAAAAGATATTTCCTTCCATCTTTGTATGATAAAAAGAAAGAAGCGCTGGGAGATTTCCTGAATGATCTTGATCCAATGTTTGAAGACGCAGCAAGAGTGATTGTGCGGCATCAGCAAGGTTCGGTATCTTTGCTTCAGAGAAGATTAAAATTAGGTTATTCACGAGCGGCTAGAATTGTAGATCAGCTTGAACAAGCGGGTATAGTTGGACCTTCGGAAGGAAGTAAAGCACGCGAAGTTATTGTTGAAAGTGAAGAACAATTAGAAACAATATTAAGATCGTTATAACATGAAAAAAAAATTTATTTTTCTTCTTTTTGTAATATCATCGCTGATCTTTGCGCAATCAGCTAATGATGTACTGAAAAAAATCCAGAATAAGTTTAACTCAATAAATAATTTTACAGCCGGCTTCTCACAAAGTTATTTTAATGCACAAGGTAAAGATGCGGGGAAGGCAAATGGTAAATTTTCTTACAAAAGGAAAAATAAATTCATTGTTGAACTGAAATCTCAATTAATAATTTCCGATGGTCAAACTATCTGGAATAACGATAAGAGATTTAACAGAGTGGTTATTAGTAACTTATCTGATGATCCAACATCTTTTTCGTTGGAACAATTTATCTTTAATTACCCACCGCTATGTAAAAGTCGAATTGTAAAAGATGAAACGGTATCAAGCGGAGAAACTTTAGTTGAGATGATTCCTAAAGATCAGGATCTTCAGTTTAAGATTGTAAAAATTTGGGTTTCTTCAGATGGAATGGTGTCTAAATTAGAAATTGTGGATAGAGGGGAAATGCGTTACGCATTTCAATTCTTTGAAATTAAATTAAATCAAGATTTACCGGACTCTAAATTTTCTTTCACCACTCCCCAAGGGATAAAAGTTATTGACCTCAGATAATGTAAATAATAATCAACTGGCAAAAGTTGTCGGTTATACTTTTCCAATCCTAATTACAATTTTGTTCCTTTATTTTGCCTTCAGAGGAATACATCTTAATGAATCATTTTCGATCATTGCAAAATCTTCGATCATACCTCTCTTACTATATATAATTGTTTTTTTTCTTTCACATTTTGCCAGAACAATAAGATGGAAATACATGGTTAATTCTATCAAGAAAGATGTTTCCATGTTTCATCTTTTCGGGTCGGTTATGGTTAGTTATGGCGTTAGTTGTGTTGTACCCAGATTGGGAGAATTATACCGCGGATTATTTTTGGGTAAGTGGGAAGGAATATCACGTTCAACAATTATTGGAACTATTGTAGTTGAAAGAATTATTGATATTGCCGCGTTTGCTTTTGCAGCGTTGATAAGCGTAAGTATTTTCCAGATTAATCTATATGATAAGATCATTTGGTTAAAAACTTCGCTCATCATCGGGTTTTCGCTAATATTTTGTCTAACGATATTTTTAATCTTCCTTGTAAAATTTCAAGAAATATTTAGAAACGGGTTAGTTAAAATTTCTAAAAAATTTAGCAATAAAATATCAGACCGTATTAAGTCAATTTTTGATACTCTTCTAAGCGGGTTATTAAGCATAAAAGGAACAAAAAATATTTTTTACATTGTTGTGTGGACTATTCTGCTTCTACTATTATATGCGCTTAATTCATATGTTGGTTTCTATTTACTTGGAATGGATTCTTCCGGTTCAGTTACATTTAAGATGGCTTGGATTTTAATGACGATCAGCTCTTTCGGTGTTATGATTCCTACTCCGGGTGGAACAGGACCTTACCATGCAATTACTATCTTAGTATTAACACAATTATTTTTATTCAGCAACGAAATTAGTGCGGCATATGCAATTCTTACTCACTTTATTAATTATGTATTGTTTGTTCTTTCAACTCTTCTTTTTATTTTTATAGTTAACAGACAGCGAGAAAAAAAAGGATTACAGAAAGAAACATTTCTTTCTGTGTTTAATCTAAATACGGAACAAAGATGAAACGGATAATGATTTTATTTTTTGTATTGGCTTCACTCGGTAAAGTCAACGCTCAATGGGATTTAAATTTTGCCATGGGGCTCGATTTTAAATCTTCGCCGTCATTTCGGGATTACGTTAATTCAAGTTATGCTTTACCGGGCAATCAAGTTTCTACTTTTAAAAGTTCCGTCGGATTCTCGACCGAAGCCGATTATAAGATTCACGATAACTTTGCATTAGGTATTGAATATAATCTCCAGATTGATTCATACACTGCTCCTTTTGGAAACGGCGGCGCATATGAAATCTCTTACAATCAACACCGTCCAAGTATTATTGCGTATTATGTTCTTCCCGGGAACGGTTATCAATTCAAATTTGGAGGAGGATTTGGTTACAGATATGTTGCACTTAGCGAAAAAGTATTTACAAGTACAAATTATAACGCTTCCGGTGTAGGATTTTTATTACGGGCAATTGGAAATACTTTACTAAGCAAAGATTTTTATGCTTTGATAGGAGTTGATCTTAGATATGATCTGCCGGGCGAATTATCAAATGGAAATACGACTTTATTAAATAATACCAACGGCGAAAAATTAAATTTGAATTCTATCTCTGTAGGAATTTATTTAGGCATTACTCTAACATTGTAAAGGATTAACTTGAATATTATTGATGCTATAATTCTTGGGATCATTCAAGGTATAACGGAATTTCTTCCAATCAGCAGTACCGGACACTTAACAATTGCCGGAAAACTAATGAATCTTATTTCATCAGATCATCCGGAACATTGGACTGCATTCATTGCAGTTATTCAACTCGGTACCTTGATGGCTGTCTTAATTTTTTTCCGCAAAGATTTACTGCTTATCATTAAAGATTATTTTAGTGATAATCTTTTTCGAAGAAAAAATTTTCGTGACCAAACAGTAAATTCAAAGATGGGTTGGTATTTGGTTATTGCAACAATTCCTGTTGCTATAATTGGATTAGGATTTAAGCATATCATAGAAGGGATGCTGACAAAAAATTTATATGTAATAGCTGCTAGTTTAATTATTCTGGCCGTCATTCTTACTCTCGCAGAGAAACTTGGTAAATTTAACCGCGAGACAAAAGATATAAAATGGTACGATGCATTGATTATTGGAATAGCCCAGTCATTTGCGTTAATACCAGGTTCATCGCGTTCCGGTACAACAATTACAGCAGGATTATTCCTTGGATTAAAACGGGAGACTGCTGCTCGATTCTCTTTTTTGATGAGTATTCCGGCGGTTGCCGCCAGCGGTTTATTAGAATTTTATCAATCTCTTAAATACATAAACTCCGCAGAGATGATTAATCTTATTGTGGCTACAATATTTTCAGCTGTCGTTGGTTATATTTCAATCGGATTTTTGCTGCGGTATTTAAAAAAGAATTCTACTTTTATATTTATTATTTACCGGATTGCTGCTGGTATCATAATACTGTTGTTATTGAGTAAAGGTATTTTACAACCTTAAGGAATTAAAAATGTTTTTACATAAGATTATTTTAGTAATGTTATTAACACTCATGTTCTCTTCATGTCTGAAAAATTATAAAACGGTTAATCTTAATAATGAATATAAAAAAGGAGTTACATTGGATACATTAATGAATCTTAAAGATAATGAACAACTTGTCGCAACTATTGAAACAAGTCTTGGTAAAATAGAAATTGAGCTATATGCAAAAGAAGTACCAAAAACCATCAAAAATTTTGTCGGCTTAGCGCTTGAAGGATATTATAACGGCGTGATCTTTCACAGAGTAATAAAAGATTTTATGATTCAAAGCGGAGATTCAACCGGTACAGGAATGGGCGGAAAAAGTATTTATGGAAATGATTTTGAGGATGAATTTGTTAATAGTCTGCATCACAACACTCCAGGAATTCTTTCAATGGCTAATGCTGGTCCCAATACAAACAGAAGCCAATTCTTTATAACTGTAGCGGCAACTCCATGGCTTGATAGGAAGCACACAATCTTTGGAAAAGTAACCGATGGGATGGATGTTGTTTACCAGATCAGTAATGTACAAACAGCCCGAGGTGATAAACCGGTAAAAGATGTTGTGATGAAAAATGTTACCATAGAAAAACACATTTTTTAATTTTTTTAGCATCTATGGCAAAAAAAGAATTACCCTCAATAACTGAAATTGCAAAATTTCTTTCTAAGGAAAGTCTTCTCCCAATTTATTTTTTATGCGGAGAAGATCAATACACTATAGATCTTGCAGCTGAGACATTAGAAAAAGCTGTAATGCCGTATCTTCTCTCAGATTTTGATAAAGAAATTTTAACGGCAGATAAGAATTTAAACCTTATACAAGTTTTAGATCTTGCATACTCATTTCCATTTGGCGGAGGAAAAAAGTTAATCATCCTAAAGAACTTTGAAAAAATTGGTGATAAAAAAGAACTCTCTTCATATGTTGATAGCCCGCCAGAATTCACAGTTCTTATTATCATTCAATCCGGAAAAGTTCTTGATATCTCAAAAGAACCTTATTCTAAATTATTAGAAAAAAAAGAACTCTTTGAAGCACGTATTGCAACGGGTGAAGAATTAGTTGATTGGGTTGTAAAAAAAACAAAGAAACTCGGAATAAATTTTTCACAAGATAATGCTAAAGCTTTGATCGAAATTGTTGGTGAAGATAAATCGCTCCTTGAAATGCAGTTCCAAAAAATAATTGATTATATGAAGGGTAAGAATGAAATATCCTACGAGGATATTAAAAAAATCTCTTCTCCAACCAAAGAATTTTCGATTTTTGATTTGCAAGACTCGCTTGGAAAAGGTGATAGATCAAGAGCAGTAGAAGTTGCTTATAATCTTTTGGATGCCGGCGTTGAAATAGTTTTTATAATAAATATGCTGGCTAAATTCATTCTTACAGTTGCTCAAATTACCGATCTAGTCAGATCTAGAGTAAATGATAATGAAGCAGTGAAACTGGTTGGTGTTAGCTGGGGGTATTATTTCAATTGTAAAAAAGCAAAATATCTTATGTCCGATGAGCGGCTACTTAATGCTTCCAGAGCTTTGTTAAATGCAGATTTGGCTATAAAAACGACCGCTACTGATCAGCGTACTGTTTTATTAATGTTAGTATGTGAAATTTTAGGTCAGGAAGTAACTTCAAGTATAGTTTCCTGACCAATGATTGCATTTTCTTAACTGAATGGCAAAAATTAAATCGTAAATTTTGAAACATTTTTATCTAAAAAGGGTATAATTTTCATTGAATAAACTCTTGACAGAATTTTCTGATGAAGAATTAATTAAAGAGTATCAGGATCATAATACTCCTGAAGCGTATGATATTTTAGTTAAACGTTATAAGGATCCTTTAATGAATTTTGTTTACCGATTTGTTGGCGACCGTGATATTTGCACTGATGTTGTTCAAGATACAATGATAAAATTTTATTTGAACAAGGATTCTTACCGTTCGTTTGCAAAATTTTCTACATGGATTTATACAATTGCAGGGAATCTTGCAAAGAACGAATTGAAGCGAAGACGAAGAAGAGTTATTTTTTCGATTGATAACAGTGATGATGAAAGATCACCTCAGATTGAAGACAAAATGTTTTTAGCTCCAGATAAAGCTGCAGACGGAGAAATGCGTAATGAAATTATTCAAAAAGCTCTGTTGAAAGTAAAACCTGTTTACCGCGAAGTTGTGATCTTAAGAGATATACAGGATCTTTCATACGAAGAAATTTCTGAAATTACGGGACTTGCAATTGGTACTGTTAAATCAAGAATAAATCGTGGAAGAGCACAATTACAAAAACTTTTAAAACATATCTACAGAGAGTAGCTTATGAAAAAAATCTACAATGAAGAAGAAAATAAATTTTCAGAACTGTTGAAGGATCTCAAAGATTTACCCAAGATTAAAGCACCGGATAATTTTGAGTACAATCTTTTAACTCGTATTCAGAATAAAAATTTTGGAAAGAAAATGAAGGAAAAAAAACACTTCAGTTGGGCAAAATTTCTCGCTCCATCTGCAGTAGTTGCTACTACAATTATTTTATTTTTTATATTCTTCCCTTCATCACAGGAGAATAATAATCAATTATTACAACAAACTAAGCTGCAAAATAATCAATCAGCAGTTAATAATTCTACATCTGCTAAGAATGAATTAAAGGATCAGCAATCAGTTCCTTCTAATACTAAATTACAATCTAATTCATCAAGCCTTTTAGGTGTGAATAATCAAACAGCAAAACCTAGTTCACGGTCTCCATTATATGATTCAAGAGCAATAAAACTTGATGATTACATTTCAGGATCTAATAAGAACCAAAGTAATACAAACAGAGGTAATATTGTAAACAACGGTGAAGAACCTTCACAATATGATGGTTTTATTGTTTCAGAAAAACCGGACAAAAAAACACTTGAAAGATACCGTGCTGTTGTTGACTCAATCAAAAAAGCACAATTGAAAGCCGATTCATTAAAAAAGGTTCAAAAATAAGTTTTATCTAACAATAGCAGTTTGTTTTTTAGCCCCAGCATAACTAAATTTGTGCCCAAAATAATCAAGGAAGTTGTAGTAAATGAAAAAAGGTATTCATCCAAATTATAAGAGATGCGAAGTTACATGTGTTTGTGGAAATACATTTGTAACACGTTCAACTGTCAGCAGTATTAAGATTGAGCTTTGTTCGAATTGTCATCCTTTCTTTACCGGGAAACAAAAAATAGTTGATTCAACCGGTCGAGTAGAAAGATTCAAGAAAAAATACGGTTTGAAAAAAGCATAAATTTTTCAGCTTTCAGTTAGAGGGCTGTATTATCAGCCCTTTTGCTTTTTAAATACCCTTCCCGTTTTCCAATATTGTAGAATTCATTAATTTACAAGCACCTAAAACTATTGTTTGATATGGAACAGAATACCGAATCATTTGAACTCAATCTTTATCAAGGCGTTAGAGGACATGCTGTTAAAATCCTAAACCGCATTGATAGAACAGATGCCTATCTTGATAAACTCCTCGATATAGAGATAAAAAATTCCAACCTCTCAGGTCTCGATAAATCATTACTCTTCGAAATTGTTCATGGTGTAACTCGCTGGCTTGGTAGAATCGATTGGATTCTTAATGGTTTTTATAAGGGACAATTCTCAAAATGTATTCCAAACGTTAAAAATGCAATGCGGGTGGCTTTGTATCAAATTTTGTTTCTTGACAAGGTACCGGAATATGCTGCAGTTAATGAAGCCGTTGAGTTTGTTAAAAAACTTCAAGGACAAAAGCCTGCCGATTTAACTAATGCCGTATTAAGAAATATCATACGGAACAAAGATTCAATTCGTTATCCGGATCCCAACGAAGATATAATTGCATACTTCAGTGCTTATTATTCTCATCCAAGCTGGATGGTTAAAAGATGGATTAACAGATTCGGAAAAAATGAAACAGAGAAACTGTTAATTTCGAATAACAATAAACCCTTATTAACTATTCGTGTTAATGGATTAGTTTCTAATTACGAAGAAATGAATTCTTTACTAAACAGTGTTGAATTGAAATTTACAAATGGAAGATATTTGCCGGAATTTATTCGTCTTAGTGCTCTTTCAAATATTACCGATTGGGAATATTTTCATAAAGGATACTTTACCATTCAAGATGAAAGTACGGGATTACCAATTAAACTATTGGATGTCAGACCGGGAATGAGAGTATTGGATTTATGTGCCGCTCCCGGAGGAAAAACAGCCTACATTGCCGATGTAATGCAAAACTCTGGAGAAATTATAGCTTTAGACAGATTTGAGAGCAGACTGAAGATATTGCAGAAAAACCTAGACAGATTGAAAGTTACAAATGTAAAAACTATTACAATAGATGCTAATGAATATGAAGACGAAAATGGATTTGATAGAGTTTTAGTTGATGCACCTTGTTCCGGATTAGGGACATTAACCAAAAAACCCGATCTAAAGTGGAAAAGAGACTTGGGGGATATCAGAAAAATTGTTAATATTCAATACGAGTTACTGAAGAAGGGCGCATCATTATTAAGAAACGGCGGATTCATAGTGTATAGCACTTGTACTATCGAACCCGAAGAGAATTTTGAAATCATAAAAAAATTCTTATTGGATTTTCCCAACTTTAAACTGATCAATCCGGGTAATGCGCTTTCAGCAGAACTTATAGATGAAAACGGCTGCGTTAGAACTTTACCTCACTTACATGGACTTGATGGTTCGTTTGCGGCAAAATTAGAAAAGAGTTATTAAGAATTAAGTTAACTCAATGGCAACAGAAGCCCTAAAAAAATTTGCTGATGAATTAAAAACTGCCCGCGAAGTCAAAGAAATATCTCTTTTACAAGTATCGGCAAAAACCAAGATTGATCTTAAATTTCTTCAAGCAATGGAAGATGCAAATTTTGATATATTACCCGAGATATATATTCGTGCTTTTATAAAGGAATTTGCACAAACAATTGATCTCAATTCTAAAGAGGTATTACAAAAATTTGATATTGCAAGATTAAATAAACCTGAAGAAAAGCCGCAACCGCAATTGGAGACTGCAGATAAAGTGGATTCAGTTAATTTACAAGAGACACCGGAAACAAAAGAGTTTGGTTCAGTTGAAACAATTGAACCGGCAGTTTTAGAGACTGGAAAAGCAGCAAAGAGTTTGAAACTAAATTATATTTTCGGCGGATCAATATTATTTGTTGCACTTATTGTTGTGTACTTTGCCTTTATTAGAAATTCATCACCAGAAATAATTCAAGAAAAATTTGATCAGGAAACAAGTTCTGAAAACACTCAAAGATTTGAAATTGATAAATCATCACAAGTGCAGACATCTTCACAAACTTCAGATATCGTTGATCGATCGGTTGTTACACCTGATAGTTTACGTTTATCAGTGCTTACAAATGCCCGTGTATGGATTAAAGTTTCTGCGGATGGAAAAGCCGTTCACCAAAATGTTGTGCAAGCAAATACAAAGTTAAATTATGCCGCAGTTAAAAATTTCAGTGTCAGTGTTGGAAATGCCGGCCTTGTTAAAATATTTTTTAATAACAAACAGATTGAAAATGTTGGCAAGTTAGGTGAAATAAGAAATCTTTTTATTACTCCTGATAATATCCGCTATTTTACAATACCTCCTCAATCAAAGAATGAAAAAAAATCCTCAACAGAGAATTGAAGAACTTCGCGAGCTTATAAGAGAACATGATTACAACTATCATGTTCTTGCTCAACCATCAATTACCGATTTTGAATATGATCAACTCTTAAATGAATTGATCCAACTCGAAAAGAATCATCCCCAATTAATCTCACAAGATTCTCCCACCCAGCGCGTCGGATCTGATCTAACTAAAGAGTTTAAACCTGTTCAGCATAGAATACCGATGTTGAGTTTATCCAATACCTATAGTGAAGAGGAGTTGTATGATTTTGACAGAAGGGTACGCGAAGGATTACCTAAAGGTGAAACACCCGAGTACGTATGCGAACTAAAAATTGACGGTCTCTCGGTTAGTTTACGTTACATAAATAGTAAACTAAATATTGCAGCTACACGGGGCGATGGTACAATCGGAGAAGAAGTTACTAATAATGTCAAAACAATTCGTGCAGTACCATTAATAATCAAGAAACCATCATCAGTAAAAATGAAACTTACGGAGTTTGAGGTCCGCGGCGAAGTTTATATGGAAATGGAAGCATTCAATAGATTAAATGATGAACGCGAATTGAACGGTGAAAAAACATTTGCTAATCCTCGTAATTCATCAGCCGGCACATTGAAATTACAAGATCCGCAGATCGTTGCTAAACGACCTCTTCAAATATTTCTATATTATTTGTTTTCTGAAAGTGATGAATTAAAGTCTCAATTCGAAAACATAAATCTTCTTAATCAACTTGGTTTTAGAGTAAATAAAAATTTCAAATTGTGTAAAGATTTATCGGAAGTTTTAACTTTTTGCCGGGATTGGGAAAATAGAAGGTCGGATTTACCTTATGAAATAGACGGTGTAGTAATTAAAGTAAATTCATTACAACATCAAAAGATACTTGGCAGCATAGCAAAATCACCAAGATGGGCAGTTGCATTTAAATTCAAAGCAAAACAAGCAAATACAAAATTAAATAATATTACCTGGCAAGTCGGAAGAACAGGAACCTTAACACCGGTTGCTGAATTGGAACCTATTTTACTTGCCGGTTCAACAATAAGCCGTGCAACGCTTCATAATATTGATGAAATTAAACGTAAAGATATTCGCGAAGGTGATTGGGTTGTAATAGAAAAAGGCGGAGATGTAATTCCCAAGGTTGTATCTGTTGATCTTTCTAAACGATTAAAAAATTCCGTTGAAGTAAAAATTCCATCAAAATGCCCGGTATGCGGATCAAAATTATTTAGACCCGAAGAAGAAGTTGCTATCTATTGTGAAAACAATTTATGTCCAGCTCAAGTAAAAGGAAGGATTGGACATTTCGCAGCTCGTGGAGCGATGGATATTGAAGGCTTAGGCGAAGCATTGATAAATTTATTTGTGGATTTAGGTTACTTAAAAGATTACTCCGATATTTATCTACTTAAAGAAAAAAGAGATGAATTGATTGGTATCGAACGGCTAGGTGAAAAGAGTATTGATAATCTTTTGGATGCGATTGAAACAAGTAAACAACGACCATTTGAAAAAGTTTTATTTGCTCTCGGAATTAGGTATGTCGGTTCCGGTGCTGCAGGTAAAATAGCAGATTATTTCCTTTCTATCGAAAAGTTAATGAACGTTTCAAAGGATGAAATAGAAGCGATTCATGAAATTGGACCAAGCATAAGTGAAAGTGTAATTAGATTTTTTGACAATGCACAAAATCGGAAAACAATTGAAAAGTTAAAAAATTCAGGATTAATTTTTGCTTCAAAAGGGAAATTGAAAAAATCTGACCGTTTGGAAGGAAAATCTTTTGTTCTTACAGGAACATTATCCACAATGTCTCGTGAGGATGCAAAAGAAAAGATACAAAATCATGGTGGTTCTGTTGTATCTTCAGTCAGTAAAAATACCAGTTATGCAGTTGTTGGAGAAAATGCCGGTTCTAAGTTGGATAAAGCACAAAAACTCGGGATTGAAATACTTACGGAAGAACAATTTTTAGAATTGATAAAAGAATAAAATATGTTTGAAGGAATTAAAAGAAAGATTGGTCATTTTGTTTTAAGAAGAAAATACTTACGCAAAAATATCGAACAACTTTCTTATAACAACGTCATAAGTAGTGCAAAAGATTTCTTTTTTATTATGCCGAGTTTTGATAAAGATTTTTATCATACTCTTGAAATATTAAAATATTATCAATATCAGAAAAAAGTGATAACATTGTTTTTGCCTGAACATAAATACAATTTGATTCCTGATAAAGAGAAATACAAATTTATTTCTTTTCTTCCGCACCAGGTTTCAAGGTTTCACTTACCAGATAAAAACCTTGTTTCAAGATTACATACAAAAGAATTCGATGTAGTGATAGATCTGAACCGTTCTGAAAACATTTTTTTCAGTGCGATTTCCAATATTGTTAAGTCAAGAATCCGTATCAGCTTTGTTAAAGAGTTGTCCGAAAGTTATTATAACCTTCAAATAGTTGATAAACAAGGCGATTCTGAAGTCTCGTATAATAGCTTTCTAAATTACCTTCAAATGTTCTAATTAAAAACATTTGGATTATTTAACCGAATTTGTAGATTAGAGGTATAAAATTATAATTTATAGTAGTGAAAGATGAGTGAGAATTTCAATTACGAATTAAAAAAAATAGGCGATAGCGCAATTTTTAGATTAAATGAAAAGCGCTTTGATGCTTCAATCGCCGGATTTGTTAAAGGTGAATTTACAATACTTCTTCATACTGAAGATGTAAAAAAGCTTATTATTGATCTTTCCGAAGTTGATTATTGCGACAGTTCAGGATTAAGTGCCATTCTGCTTGCTTTTAGAATTCTCCAATCGAATGAAGGACATATTCGTATTGCCTCTCCGACAAAAAATGTTAAGACTCTAATTGAAATTTCTCAGCTTGATAGAGTTCTTCATGTTTGTAATACTGTAAATGAAGCATTGAAAGAATTAGAGAACTTATAGAGAATTTCGAGTATTTAATAGGTTCTAAAACACACTCCCGCAAAAAATATGTGGTGAAAATGATCATTACGAATCACCACAAGAATTTACCCTCAATTATCTGTGAAATCATTATTTTTACACAATCTTAGTTGTAATTGATGATTGTTATAATTATAAATTACTCTTTTATACAGACATTCTGAAGATTGATATTCCTGAATTGAAAAAAAATGATAGATATTGTAACTAAAGGATCCAGCAATGAAGATGGTACTGCAAAATTTTTGAAAATACTTCTTCATTCAAAAAAATAATATATGAATTCAAAAATGGTGGAAATATTAAGATCAAGTTTGCGCATTAAGTTCGTGATCATTTTTATTACAGCTTTATTAATTGTATTAATGTTTCCAAGCAGTAAATCAATTGAATCTGAAGTAACGGTTGGTTCAGTTTGGATTCATGAAGATCTTATTTCAACAAGCACTTTCGAAATTCTAAAAGATCCCAAGACTTATGAGAATGAAAAAATTCAAACCGCTAAAACGATATTGCCGATATTTCTTAGGGATCTCAATTTAGAAAAATTGTATCTGGATTCACTGAAAGTTTCAAATTCATTTATTACCAAAGCGTTATCTAAAAAGAGTAATGTTCAAAACCCAACTAAATTACTTAGTGATGAATCTTACTCCGCATTCTATAATTTTGTTCATAAGCAAAAATCTTATACCGGATCAAGAATCACCTCCATCGTACAAGTATTTGATAATGCTTCACAAATAATAAATAAGATTTATCAACGCGGATTGCTAAGCGTTACATATAAAGATATTACAAGAGACAGTATTGCATTAAGAGACGGCAAATTTGAAAATGCTTTTCCTAAGACAAATTGTCTAGATCGTAATTCTGTAAATGATTTTATCCGATTTTATCTAACTGGAAATGTAGGAAGTAATTCTGAGTTAAACGTTGCTATAGAAGAGTACTTAGCTAACTTTATAAAACCAAACTTTATATTCAGCCGGCAATTAACTGAGTCCGCTATTCAAAATGCAAAAGACAAAGTTCCTCCTAATATTGGTATTGTAAATGAAAACGAACGAATTGTGTCAAAGCGTGACCGGATAACACCCGAAGTTAAATTAAAAATTGATTCATATAAAATTGCAAAAGGGCAAGTAGTGGGATACTGGGAACGCTTCTCTCAAAATTTCGGTAAATTTTTACACATACTGATTATTCTTCTGCCATTGATGATCTACATAGTTCTATTCAGAAAAAAAATTTATAGTGATAATCTAAAAATTGTTCTGATCGCATTTATCTTTCTATTTATAAGTTTTCTAACTTTTCTTATCTATCAACTTGATTTTCCTTCACCCGTAGAATATTTGGTGCTTGTTCCTGTTGCATCAATGCTCTTAACAATTGTTTTTGATTCAAGAATTGGTTTTTATGGAACAGTAATCATTTCTCTAATTGTAGGCGGTCTGCGTGGTAACGATTATGCATTTGCGCTGACTAACATAATTGCCGGAGGACTTGCCGCCTACACAGTCCGAGATATAAAAAACCGTACTCAAATATTCCGTTCTTTCCTTTACATATTTATCGGGTATTCGCTTAGTATAATTGCTTTTGGATTTGAAAGATTCGACTCTTTAAATCAACTCCTTTCTTCTTTTGTTTTTGCGGGTTCGAATGCTTTGATTAGTCCGGTTTTAACTTACGGACTAATAATTTTTGTCGAAAGAATTTTTAAGATAACAACAGATCTCACACTTCTTGAACTAACTGATTTCAACCAGCCGTTATTAAAAGAGTTGGCTAAGAGTGCACCGGGTACATTTAATCATTCGATTGCTATTGGAACACTTGCTGAAACAACTGCTGAAGCAATTGGAGCCAATTCTACACTTGCACGTGTTGGCGCATATTATCATGATATAGGCAAAACATTAAATCCGGAAAGTTTTGTTGAGAATCAGATTGATTCTAAAAATATTCATGAACAATTACTTCCCGAAAGAAGTGTTAAACTTATTTTAGATCATGTTAAAAAGGGAATTGAGTTAGGTCAAAGTTATTCGCTTCCCAAAGAGGTATTAGATTTTATCCCAATGCATCACGGTACAATGATAATATCTTATTTCTATGAGAAAGCAAAAGAGTTGTATGGAGAAGATAAAGTTGATTTGAATGATTACCGCTATCCAGGACCTAAGCCGAATACAAAAGAAACCGCAATCGTTATGCTGGCGGATGCTTGTGAATCAACCATACGTTCCTTAAATGAAGCTGATTCACAAAAAATTGAAAATGTTATTAATAATTTAATTGCCAGCAGAATAAATGACGGACAACTTGATGAAGCACCGCTTACGTTTACGGATATCAAACAAATCAAAGAATCATTTTTAAGTATTCTTGTTGGTCACCAGCATAAAAGAATCAGATATCCAAATCAAGAGAAACTGGAAAACACTAAGAGTGAAGAATAAAAACTATGGAGGAATTTCTAAAAGAATATCTAACCATTCTTCGTTACGAAAAAAATCTTTCCGAGAATACTACCAAATCATACAAAAATGATCTCAATAAATTTTTAACATTCCTTAATGAATCAAATGTAAATGATTTTAGCGAAGTCACGACAATCATTATAACAAAATTTTTTGAACGTCAGCGAAAATCGGACATTGACAGTGCAACATCAGCTCGTTATATGTCTTCCATAAAAGGTTTTTTTAGATTCTTAGAAAACAACAATTACATAGAAAAAAATCCGACAGAAAAACTTTCTCCGGTTAAAAAAGCCCGCAAGCTGCCGTCTGTGTTAACTCTAGCGGAAATAGAGATGATTCTTAACGCACCACAGACAAGTGATACAACTGGTTTACGGGATAAAGCTATTCTTGAGACATTTTATTCTTCCGGATTGCGAGTATCTGAACTTATCAACCTAAAAATAAACGATCTTTTTTTTGATGATGAAGTAATAAGAGTATTAGGTAAAGGTTCAAAAGAAAGAATTGTTCCAATAGGTAGCAGTGCGGTCAATTGGGTAAAAGAATACCTGACTCGTTCCAGACCATACTTAGAAAAAAAAACAAAGAGTCAGAATTTTGTATTTCTTAATAAGCGCGGTACAAAACTTTCGCGGATGTGGATTTGGAAAATTTTTGATCATTACGCCAAAAAAGCTGGTATAAGCAAAGATATTCACCCTCATATTTTCCGGCATTCTTTTGCAACACATCTTTTGGAAGGAGGGGCCGATCTTAGAGCTGTTCAAGAAATGTTAGGGCATGCGGATATTTCCACTACTCAAATATATACACATGTTGACCGGAATTACATAAAACAAGTACATAAAGATCATCATCCGCGCGGTTAATATTGAATCCGTATTTCTTATCTTTAGATTATGAACCGGAAGCATTCTAAAATATTGATCCCATTTCTTTTTGTAGCTTTTATCTTGTGTGAATGTACTCTATCTGACCATAAAATTGACCAAAACTCTAAAGTCTCCTATTCAATCTTACTTGGAGAATTCAAAAATCAAGAAGAAGCTCTTAAGATAAAACCAATACTGGAAAACAAATTAAATACAATTTTGAGAATTGAGAAATCTAATAAAAATAAATACCAACTATTATTTGGCAATTACGTTTCTTCTTTTGAAGCCGGTGAAACTGCTTTTGAGTTTTATTCTAATTCATTAATTAAGAATTACCAAATAGTGCGTAATGGAAAACCGGTGGAAGATCTTTTTACAAATGTATTATTTGTTGCTAAGTACTTGGGGAGACCATCAGTTTATAGTTACAATTTATTAACAAAACAAATTTCGGTAGAGTGGAGCAAATGGAAAAGGAAGGTAATTTCATTAAATCATTCGATTGATAATCAAAATGTATTTATTACTACAGTGCTTGGCTACGAAAGACAAAGCGGATTCACATATATTCATGAAGCAAGAATTTATTTTTTAAATAGGGTCAATGATCAAGTAGATGAACTTGCAGAACTAGGAGAAGGTGTTCAGCTTTATACATATTGGGAATTAAGTGATACGTTTAAAGTTAATTTTTCTATGTTAGATTCTCTTAATACTAAAATTGTAATACAAAATATTTATCCATTCGATATAAACGGCAAATCGGGTTTGATTAAAAAAAGAAAATTTGATTTACTTAAACATGGATTTCCTTCAGTCCCTAGAAGAAACCCGGTTGAATCATCACCGAACAAGGAATTCCAATTTAGAAATATTCGATCAGGCGGCGAATCAAATATTTACCTAAAGAATCTAAAGCAACGTTCCGAAGAGTTAGTAGTTACAACTAAAAAAAATATTAACGATGCACGATGGTCTAAAGATGGGAACTACCTTTTTTTAATTACTGATAACCTGACTGCTGAATCTAAGAGCATTAAAGCAGAAAAAACGGGGGAATTAATCATAATAGATGCTTTTAAACTGAAAATTGTCAGAATCTTTTCCGGTTTTCACTTCGAAAATGTATTAGTTCATGGAAAGTTATTATTTTTTGATGAGCGCTTAAAAGATATAGCCCAAATTGCAGTTTATGATTATACTCGAGATAAATTATTGAATACAATTACTATGTACGGCGGATGCGGCTTAAATAATCTTCCAATGTGAGAATTAAATGACTACTTACAAAAGAGTTCTTACTTATATTAAACCTTACCGGAAACATTTATCAGCGTCCGTACTTTTTTCAATTCTATATGCTCTTCTCAACACTGTTTCAGTTTATATGTTGATCCCTTTGCTCAATACACTTTTCCAGGAGAAAGGAGCTATACCTTTACAATCTAAAACAATCACCCAAACGGTAGATAGTCCCGTAGGTAATTGGTTTTCAAAAATTGGAACCGAGATTACCGACTCGTTCAAAAACTATGTTTTTAGCGGAACAGAAAAAGAAATTCTACTTAAAATATGTTTATTAATTTTGCTCGCATTCTTTCTAAAAAATGTTTTCGGATACTTGCAGGCGTACTTCCTTGCTTATGTTGAACAGGGGATGATACGTGATTTACGGGATCAATCGTATTTACACTTGCATAAATTGCCAATGAGCTATTTCAAAAACGAAAAGACGGGTAACTTAATTTCCAGAATAACTAATGATGTTAATGTAGTTCAATCGAGTGTTTCCGCAGTGTTCCTTAATCTGATTCGTGAACCCCTTACAATTTTATTTTTTATCGGATTGGCAGTTTCAATAAGCTGGCGGTTAACACTTTTTTCACTATTGGTTTTGCCTTTTACTATTGGGATTATTAGTTGGATCGGTCTTATACTTAGAAAACAGAGCGGACTGCTTCAGGAAAAGATGGCGAATATAACTACAATATTGCATGAAACTATTACGGGAGTGAAAATCGTAAAAGCATTTGGAATGGAAGATTACGAGAATGGAAAATTTAAAACTCAAACACAAAGTTTTTTCAAATTAGTATTAAAAATGGCACGCATTAGAAATACCGCATCGCCCGTGACTGAATTTTTAAGTGTTGTTGTTGGCGGAGCGATGATCTATTACGGCGGCGAACTTGTTCTTGTTGATAAAACTCTTAACGCAAGCGAGTTTATTGTATTTCTACTTGCAATATTTCAAATGATGCCTCCGATAAAAGAATTAAGCAGTGTTAATAATAGAATTCAAGAATCGAGTGCAGCCGCAGAAAGAGTTTTCGAAATCCTTGATACTGAACCAAGAATAAGAAATATCGAATCGCCTGTATCTGTTACTGAATTTAAAGATATGATCGAATTCCAAGATGTATCATTCCATTATGATGATTCTGAAGAACTGGTTCTTGATAAGATCAATCTACAGGTTCAAAAGGGAAAAGTATTAGCAATTGTAGGCAGCAGTGGTGCAGGTAAAACAACTCTTGCAGATTTATTACCGCGTTTCTTCGATCCAACAAATGGTAAAATTTTGTTAGATGGAATTGATATTCGTACTATCCGTATTGAAGACCTGCGTAAGCTTCTGGGAATTGTTACACAAGAAACGGTTCTTTTCAATGAATCCGCCCGCAATAATATTGCTTATGGATTAGATGATTGTTCTGAAGAAAGATTAGTTGCCGCGGCAAAAGCAGCTAATGCACACAATTTTATTTTAGAATTACCGCATGGATATAATACTATCATTGGAGAGAAAGGAACTAAGCTTTCCGGAGGTCAGCGTCAACGAATCTCAATTGCACGTGCATTATTAAAAAATCCGCCTATAATGATATTTGATGAAGCAACATCGTCGCTTGATAATGAATCGGAAGTATTGGTTCAAGAAGCTATAGAAAGATTAATGCACGACCGTACTACGTTTGTTATCGCACATCGTCTTAGCACAATTCGAAATGCTGACAGAATAATTGTACTTGACCGTGGTAAAATTGTTCAGGACGGAAAACATGAACAGCTCCTTTCTCAAGAAAAGGGCATCTATAAAAAATTATATGAATTACAATTCAGAGATTAAATGATTACAAAATACTTCACCGGAATTAAGACTATTGATAAAATTATTTTAGGATTAATTTTACTCTTTGCTGTTACTCTTAATAACTCGATCTTCGTAAATCAGATCGGCTACTTTTTTCCGCTTTTCATTTTAACATACCTTCTAATAATTAAAAAAGATAATAGATTCGAGAAAAACGGATTGGAGTTAGTATTTATTCTTTTCCTAACTGCGGAATTTATCTCCGCTATTTTTTCGGTTGATCAAGGAGTAGCATTCAAATTATTTTTTAAGAGACTGGTTCTTATTCCGGTTGTTTATACAATAGTTGCAGTGGCAAACGATTCAGATAAAGCGAAACTTATTTTTAAATTTTACATTGGCGCTGCTTTAATTACAATGCTGTTGTACATAGTTTTTGCTTATGAACACTTCATAGCACAGTTATACAGTTTAGAATCAAAAGGTCCTTCGCCTTTCCAATATGTTATGACTGCCGGCGGATTGATGAGCTTTGTAGTAGTGTTTCTTTTTGCTTTTCTTATCAACGATAAAAACAAAGTCAAGATCAAATTACTTCAACTATTAGCTTTTGTTATTGCTTCTCTCGCTTTGTTGTTAAGTTATACTAGAGCCGCATGGCTGGGTGCAGCATTTGGAATGATTTTCATTTTATTAATTAAAAGGAAATGGCTGCTTCTTATTCCTATTGTTATTATTGCTGCTTTTTTCTTGTTCAGATATGAAGCGATGAGCCAAATCGTTTTGTATCATATTAATGGTCATAAACCGGAGTTCATTAAGAGTATTACTACAAGCGGCAGAGCAACAGATGTGATGCCAATTAGCAGAGACACTCTGATCCTTGCAGATTATGAAGAGGGAATTAAATTAATTGTTGAAGATAAAGTTGTAAAAAAAATCGATACGCCTTCTCCGGCAACAAGAGTGTGGCATTGGAAAGATAATTACTATGTCGTCTATCTTATTGATTCCAGACAGATATTAATAAAGAAAGAAAATGGCTCTAATATAAAAGTAGTAACTACTTTCACTTCACCCGGATTGACAAAAGATTTAGAATTGAAAAATGAAAAATATTATGTTGCCGATTATGATAGCGGTCTTACAGTGTTTAGTTTATCAAACGAAAAGGTTAATGGAATTACATATAAGGAATTGGAAGGCATTTCACGTGTTGATACTTATGATTCGACTTTGGCAATTTATAATGCCAAAACAAGTACGTTGAACTTTTATTCCTTTAATGGTTCGTTCAGTTTAATTGATTCATTTCATATCAACACCGGTGTTGGTCTTTTATGGTTGTATAACGGGTATGCGTTTTTCCAAACCGAGAATGAATTAATGCGCTTCAGTTATGGTTCGTTGAAAGTTAAGAAGTTGGAAAGTTTAAATATCCACGGAATTTTTAGAATACGTTTTATCAGAAATACTGCTTACGGCATTACTACAAACGGTGACTTGTTTAAGGGTTATATCACAGATGAAAAAATGAATTTTACCAAATATTATAACTTCAATTTCACACCATCGGATTTTTACATTAGTGATAGTACTCTTTATCTGACATTTAATAAAAGAAACCGTTTCCTTTCTATTGTTGATCCATACCACGAAACAAATTTAGAACGCATCAATCAATGGAAAACGGGCTGGACTATTTTTAAGAATAATCCATTTTTCGGAGTTGGTGACATCGATTTAAAAGATGTTTATGCTAAATACAAAGAATATTATCTCAAAGAAAACTTTGGGCATTTGCATAATAACTATATCCATTTCCTAGTTATTCTTGGAGGTATCGGCTTTCTTATTGTAATGTTTATGTTGTTCAAGATATTGCAACTGCATCTGAAAATATATAGAACTGTGAAAGATATTCCTTTTGTATCTTCTTATGCGTTAGGCGCAACTGCAGCTTTTGTAGGATTTCTAATCTCCGGACTTGGCGAATGGAATTTTGGCGATCAGGAGATTATTACTATGATTTGGTTTACTCTTGGTTTGAACATTGCATTTTATAAATCATATTTGAAAAACGTAAAAACAGATTAATTATAAAATGGCTAAAAACATAAAAATATCATCAATAATAATTGCTCGCGATGAAGAAGCGAATATTGCTCGTTGTATCAAAAGCCAGGTGAATGTTATTGATGATATTGTTGTTATTGTTGATTCAAGAACGACGGATAGAACAATACAAATTGCGTCTTCATTCCAAAATATTAATTGCGAGGTTGTAGAATGGAAAGGATTTGCCGCAACAAAGACCTATGCTTTATCTAAAACAAAATATAATTGGGTTTTTTGGATTGATGCCGACGAAGAAATTACTCTTGAACTTGCTGAAGAGTTGAAACTATTCAAACAGTCCGTACATGAGTATAATGCCTATGATATAGCGCGCAGAGCTTTTTTCCTTGGTAAATGGATCAAGCACAGCGGTTGGTACCCGGCACGCGTTACAAGACTCTTTAATAAAAAATATGTGTCGTTCAATGAAAAAAAAGTACACGAGCATTTAAAGGTTGAAGGACTTGTTGGCAAACTGCAAAATGATCTTAATCATTATACCGATCCAACAATTGAACATTACTTCACCAAATACAATGCTTATACTTCACTCGCGGCAAAAGAACTATTCGAAAAAGGTAAACGAGCAAATGTAATAGACATACTTATCCGCCCGGTTTTTCTTTTTTGCAAAATGTATATCTTTCGATTAGGATTTCTTGACGGACTTCATGGATTGATACTGGCTGTGTTCTCCTCTGCATATGTATTTACAAAGTACTGTAAACTTTGGGAATTGAATAAAGAAAGATCAAAATGACAATAGGAATAATTCCAAATATTTCGAAAAGCGATATTCTTGATATCGTGAAAAAAATCATTGAACAACTTCAACAAAATGGATTCGGTCTCGTCTTGAGCGAATCTCTCTTAAAATATAAAAACGAATTAGACAGTGCCGTCAAGTTTCAATCTCATACGGATCTGAGTAAGAACAGCGACATGGTTGTTTCTATCGGCGGTGACGGTACAATGTTAAATACAGCATTTGAAGTAAGGAACTCAAGTACACCGATCATTGGAGTTAATTTTGGTAAACTCGGGTTCCTGGCAGAATTCGATCTTACCGGCTTCACCGAACTTCTCCACGATATAAAAACAAAAAATTATACTATTGGAGAAAGAATGGCATTGGTCGGAAGAAGCAATGGAAATGATAATGAATTGTATGCCATCAACGATATTGTTATTGATAAAGGTCCCTGGCCAAAGATGATTGAACTGACGATCAAAGTTGATGATGATTACGTTTCAACTTTTTCAGCAGATGGTTTGATTATCGCAACACCAACAGGCTCTACCGGCTATTCATTATCAACCGGGGGACCAATTGTAAATCCTAAAGCTGATGTAATTACGATCAGCCCGATTGCACCACACACTCTTACAATGCGTCCGTTAGTTCTTTCCAGCGCACAAAAAATAACTGTGATGGTTAATTCACAATCCGAAAAAATTCAAGTTAGCTGCGACGGACAACGTGTTAACTTTTTTAATCCGCCAACACAGATTACAATAGAAAAAAGTAAACAGCCGGTCAGATTAATTCATTCTAACCGCACAAACTATTTTGAAATCCTTCGCAATAAATTGTATTGGGGACTCGACGTTCGCAAATCGAATAATTCTAAATAGAGGTAGTGATGAAAAAGATTTTTCTTTTTTTGATGATCCTATCCGCGTTAGTTTTTGCTCAAGATAAAAATAAATTGGTTACGGATGATAAATCCGGTAAACCAATGCTTCTCGGTCTTTGCGATAGAACTTCATTTGCCGATTCAAATTTTTCATGGTGGTTCAATTCAGAATATGATAATTATACACTCGATTCAACAGAAACATTAAAACTCTCGAAAGTGATCAATGATATAAAGATTACGATCGTTATGGGTACTTGGTGCAGTGACAGCAGAAGGGAAGTGCCGCGCTTTTTAAGAATATTAGATAAAGCAAAATATAATTTTCAAAATTTTACTTTAATCTGTGTAGACCGGAATAAAACAGCTCCGGATGGGTTGGTTGAAAAACTCGATATCAAATTAGTGCCGACTTTTATTTGTACGAAGGAAGAAAAAGAAATCGGAAGAATAGTTGAGACACCGAAAGAGACTTTGGAAAAAGATCTGCTGCAGATAGTGGTTAAATAGCAAAATATTTACGTAGTCTTTGACAGTCGGCAAAAGGTAAAGTGAAAAATTAAACATACCTTCTTGGAGGAAAAATGGATAACCAACATGAGGTGGAACTAAATTTTTTCTATCTCCATTATAATGATGCAGGTCATTTTGTTGAGCAAGCAAAAGAAGAAAAATCTAAGCTTAGAAGTTTTTATGCAAGACACGCGATTTTATCATTTGTTTTCTCAATTGAAGCGATGATAAACAAAATAATTAATGATTTCTATATTCTACCAACAGGTCGTGACTCTTTCCAAAAGCTCAGTCTTAAAGAAAGGGTATTTGCAGCACCATTGGTCTGCGGTAGAGACAAACCAATAGGCAAAACACTTGATCAATCTAAAGAACCTTTTCAGAGTTTTTCTGAACTAGTAGATATACGAAATTGGTTTGTACATCCCAGAAGAGGAAATTTTATTGATGCAAGAAGAGAATTTGGAGACATCACCACAACCAGTGGAGAAAATGTTCCATGGGTTGAAACTGATTTTAGTAAAGTTTGGCCGCATACTCGTATTCCAGTCAATCCTTTCGAACTCGAATGGAAACACGCTAATCAAGCTCTGAAAATAATTGATGGTTTAATAACTGAAATGAAAGGTCTTTTTAACGGGTTGCTTACTCAAAAATGGTTTGATGAAATTACTATGCGTACGAAAGATGGTACTAATCAAATAAATATCACAACTCATAGTCTCTGGGGCGGCTATACGCCAAAACGTCGTGATACTTTTGATGATTAAGTTTACTACTATTAAAATGAGCGGTAAGAAATTTTAGTTGCTAAAGATCATTCCTGATTAAAAACAAAAATCCCGCTTACGCGGGATTTTTAATTCTGTATTCTAGATGCTGAAACAAGTTCAGCATGACATTAAAAGCGCGGTCAATTATTGCTTGTGGCAATTTCCGTAACTTCAATTTTCTCTTTATAGTTCTTCGGTTTCTTCGATGATCCGTTCGATCCATTTCCATTGGAACCGTTAGAACCATTGCCGTTTTTTTTATCAACTAATTCTACCGGAACTTTTACATCCGGTTTAGCTTCGCCGTTGTGAGCTTCTTTGTAAACAAATATCTCACCCTTGTAATTCTTCATTATAACTCTGTCTTCATCGCGATGCAGAACGTACTGCGGAAGAATCGGTATCTTCCCGCCGCCGCCGGGTGCATCAATTACAAAGTGGGGAATTGCAAGTCCGCTTGTATATCCGCGGAGTTTCTGCATGATCTCAAGACCGGTTTCGAGCGAAGTTCTAAAATGATTAGCGCCGCGTGTTTCATCAGCCATATATAAATAGTAAGGTCTAACTCTAATCTTAAGTAGTTTTGTGAAAAGCTCTCTCATTACTTCAGC
>Ga0182021_10000177_pt1 | contig 61242 bp, 49 predicted proteins | sample 612E3MmetaG_FD_120493 | JGI IMG/M metagenome (GOLD analysis project Ga0182021, IMG submission 120493) | Permafrost microbial communities from Stordalen Mire, Sweden - 612E3M metaG (Illumina Assembly) | ecosystem: Environmental > Terrestrial > Soil > Wetlands > Permafrost | place: Sweden...
CATCTTTTTCCCGCAACACCACGGCCGTGTGTACTTTGACGTCCGTAAACTATTGCCTTCCCGCAGTTATCGCAAATGTAAGCCATATTATTTTTAGCTGGTCTAGATTATACTATCTAGTACGCTCAACCGCAATGGATATTTTGTTTATCGCCATCGGTATAATCGGTTTTGCCTTCGCCATAATCATCCACGAAGTTGCCCACGGTTGGATGGCCGACAGACTTGGTGACCCAACTGCACGCCTTATGGGCAGGCTCACCCTAAATCCTATCCCCCACATCGACATTTACGGCACAATTATTGTGCCTGCGCTTCTTTTCTTCCTTCATTCTCCGTTTCTTTTCGGTTGGGCTAAGCCCGTCCCGATAGATCCCTATAATCTGAAAAACCCTAAAAAGGACTCCGCGCTGATCTCGTTGGCTGGACCCGCGGCTAACATATGTTTTGCAATATTATTATCATTGTTTTTAAGAATTCTATTAGCAATATTCCCTGTTGGATCTTTTTTCACCTTATTTTTCTATCTAATTGAATTCAACATAATTTTGGCGGTTTTTAACCTGCTGCCGATTCACCCGCTGGATGGCGAAAAGATACTCAACGGTATTTTGCCCAACAAGGAAGCTCGTGTATTTAATGGTTTCATGGAAAAGTTTGGCCTGATTTTTCTATTCCTTTTGATTTTCCCCATCTTTAATGGCAACTCTTTAATTTCTCCGATTATGAATCCAGTAATCAATTTCTTTTTACGTCTTCTCATTCCCGGTTTTTCTACTATTTGATAGTTTTTCACAATTGACTTTCATGACAGATTCAAAGAACCTGACATATCATTTCCTTGAGATGTTGTGCTAGAATGATTGTGGCCCTGTCGAGAAGGAATCGGTTTAAATTTCCTGATCAAGTTAAATTTGCTTGGGAGAGCGGAGTGTTACCTCCATAATGTTGGTAACCAGCTCACCCACCTGGATCTTCCAGGAATGCTACCGAGTCTTTTGAGGCAGGGTCATTTTTTCTCCAAGATTTTTGATATAATTCAAGCGTAGGCCGGCGTAACTCAGCGGTAGAGTAGCTGTTTTGTAAACAGCAAGTCAGAGGTCCGAATCCTCTCGTCGGCTCACGAAATCCTGTATACTTATCACACGCTGAGGTGGCGGAGCGGTCAATCGCAAGAGACTGTAAATCTCTCGTCCGGAAGGACTACTTGGGTTCGAATCCCGACCTCAGCACTTGTATAGTAATGCATCGCTCAGTTTTCGATATGAAAACTTCCCTTTTTGACTACCGGCTTCCGAAAAATCTTATTGCCAACTCCCCCGCTCACCCACGTGACCATTCGAGACTTATGATAATTGACCGTAAAACCGGACAAATCAATCATTGTAGATTTTTCGAAATCGAAAATTATTTGGGTCCGAACGATGTCCTGGTTTTAAATAAGACTAAAGTTTTTCCAGCCAGAATATTTGCCAAAAAAATAACAGGGGGAAATATTGAAATTTTATTCTTGGAAGAAATCAAACCAGGTATTTGGACAACCCTAACCCACCCCGGAGTCAAAGCCGGAACAAATATAGCTCTTAATAAATTTTTGTTTAATGCGATCGGGCAAGAAGGCGTGACAGCCATAATAGACACACATTTGACTAAAACCGTTATGATGGATGTCCTGAGAAAATATGGTCATACGCCCCTGCCGCCATATATTGACTCCAAAGAGAAAGAATCAGATTTGAGGAAGGAATATCAAACAATCTACGCCAAGACGATCGGTTCTGTGGCCGCCCCGACGGCCGGATTTCACTTCACCAAAAGACTATTGACCAAATTAAAGAAAAAAAGGGTGCAAATCGAGTACGTCACACTCCATGTTGGCATGGGAACCTTTGTTCCTATTAAATCCAAGACTCTTGAAGAGCACAAAATGCACGAGGAAGAATTTTTTGCTGACAGAAAAACGTTTGAGAGATTAGTCGGAGCTAAAAAATCGGGGAAAAGGATAATTTCGGTTGGGACTACGTCTACTCGGGTTTTAGAAACAATAACCTCCGAAAAATTATCAGGCTCGACAAACATATTTATTTACCCGCCTTACAAATTCAAATTTGTTGACGCTTTGATCACCAATTTCCATCTACCCGAGTCGACTCTTTTGGCCCTAATTTCGGCCTTTGTGAGTTATCCCAATACCAAGGAAAAATTCAAAGACTTCGGTTCATCACTCATGGGCAAAGCCTACCTGCAAGCTATCAAAAACAAATACCGTTTCTATTCTTTTGGAGATGTGTGCTTGATAATTTGAGCCTGAGGTGGGGATTGAACCCACGACCCCGTACTTACCAAGTACGTGCTCTACCACTGAGCTACCCAGGCGAATCAATCGCAATTATATCAGAACTTGAGCATATGAAACCATTGTTAATAACCTTAGCCTCGTGATACAATAGCCGAAGTATGGCAAAAAAGGGAGCCCGGGAAAACGTAGCTTTAATCTGTTCCATTTGTAAGAATCAAAACTACTTAACAAACAGGAACAAGGTTAATATGGACGTAAAAGGCAAAGGCAAACTTGGGCTTCAGAAATATTGCAGATTTTGCAGGAAAGTCCAACTTCATAAGGAGTCCTCAAAGTTAAAGTAACCCAGCTTGCAATTGTTATAGGATTATATTACAATGTCAGTATGTCATTAGGAAGAACAGAAGAAAGTCCTTGTGCACATTGCCCGATCCGTGAAATGGCGATCAGAGGTTGTTGCGTGCAAGGGCAAGTTCCGGACGAACTATTGGATTCGCAAAAGATGATCGTTAACCGCCAAAAAGGAACCAAAATGCAGGTTTGTGAGTGGTTAGATCCCGCAGGCGAAGGGAACCGTTGCACGAACCCCACCCCACCGGAAGATTGTCTAGCTTATACTTGCGGAAGATAACCTCTCTTCACCCAAAAGTTTTTAAGGTATAATTGACGAGAACATAGGGGTGTCGGTCAGTGGTAGGCCGCGAGTCTCCAAAACTTGCAACGTAGGTTCGATTCCTACCACCCCTGCAAAGAGAGGTCTAGGCTTTTTTCATACCCAACTTTTTTGGCCAAGCAGCGCCGGCCGGAGTAATTACAAACATCATCTTTTTGTCAGCTAAGACTCTCGTTTTTGAAGTACCTGAAATTCTGATCTCATTTTCATCCCACCATCTTTTTTCAAAATCCTTTATCCTGAATCTCCGATCGACTCCGGCAAACTTCAAAAACGGGTCGGCCATTCTAAGAAATCCGGCTTTTTTATCAATCGCTGTAATAATTCCATAATGACCGTTATCTTCATCCTCATCTTCATAAAATACACCCTGCCATTCAACAGCAACCGGAAACTTATATTTATTAAGTATTACTTCAAGATCGCTAATTTTACCCCCGGCCTTTTTCCAAAAAACGAATTCCTTCTTGCCGATTGCATTCGAAACTTTGGCCAAATCCTTCATATTCAAACCCGTAGACTTAATCTTGTTTTGGGCCCTTAGAGAAGTAATCACTTTTCTTTGAGAGACTTTGATCCCAAGAAAGGAAAAAAGAGCCGAAATTACTGCCGGACCACAGCTATAAACGTCGATTTGCCTGACCCTTTTCATGCCTGGAAACGGTAACCCTTTTATTCTGTCTTCCAAGGCTAGAAAGTGCCTAAGTATCCTGCGGATGATGGCATTTTTTTCGATTTCCATTTGGCCCAATTGTACGGCCTTATGTCAAGTTTGTCCACACGGAGCTATTGCAGATTCTTAGCGTATTTGGAGAGAAGACTTGCCATAATTTCAGGAAATTCTACTCCGTACATCGCCATAACTTCCGTCATGGGAAGTCCCATGTCGGGCCCAAATGCAGTATTGGGATTACTGTCTGTAAAAAACGGAGTGTTTGTTTCTTCATCCACTCTGACATCAAACTTTGCATAATCATTATGTTGAAGTCCTCCGAATGCTCTTACGGCTAATTTTGTAATTTCAAAACGGAGATCTTCCTCTACGGGAACATATCTATATGCCTTGGCGTCATCGTATGATTCGAAGCTTGTAAAGAAATGTTTTCCATCCGGGCGCTTTCTAAAAACTTTTTGAGCCATAAATACATGCCTTTTGGTTCCGTCGTCAAAAACAACAACAGTTATTTCAGGTCCGCCGATAAATTTTTCAACAATCACAGGATATCTGTAAGTTGAAATCATTTTGTTAACCCTTAACATTGCGGCCCTAAAACTTTCCTTAACCGCATGATTATCAATTCCCACACTCCCCCCGCCTTCGTTTAATTTGATAATCAAGGGCAGGCCCAAGTCTTCATCAATGCTGGTTCCAACCCGTCTTATAAACTGAAACGGAGGAGTCGGAATATCGTAAGCCATAAGAAGCCTTTTGGTTAAGTTTCTGTTATTGCCGATAATAAGCCCCTCCATTCCTGCTCCCGTGTAAGGAATATTGGCAAGTTCCAGTGCCGCCGGAACTGACGGTTGGAGTTGATCTCTGCCCTTGAGGGTATCTACAAGATTTACAACCAAATCCGGCCTATCCACGAGAAGATTCGTATAAAAATACTGATCGCCCGGAAGAGTTCTGACCTGAATTCCAAGCTTTCTGATTGCTTCAGATACTTCAATCGCCCTCTCCTCAACTTCGATCTCTGCTTCGTATGCCGACTTGGTAGCAAAATGCTCCCTTTGAATGCTGGAATATGCAACTACGACCAGACGGAATTTTTTTAATGCATCGTTATCGACTGATAGTTTAACTTTTTCTCTGGGAACAGATTTTTTAACTAAAGCTTCATCCTCGCTTTTTGAAGTGGGCATGATACTAATATGACACAAACGCTACTGCAAAAAAAGAGGAAGAGATATAAAATAATGCCGTGCAGGAAAAACAAATTAGGAATATAGAAGGAAGGGAAAGAGAAATAAGAATCGGCAACCTCGTCGTTCTGACCGGACGATCCGGTTCAGGAAAAGATGCCGTAATGGATGCACTCTTGGCAAATCTTGAAATAGAAAAACTTGGCATCAAAAGAGTTGTAACCTGCACCGACCGGCCACCAAGAACCAACACCAATCCACCTGAAGTTGATGGGCTCACCTATCACTTTGTAACTCCCGAAGAATTGGTCAGGATGGAAAAAAACGGCGAACTTGTGGAACCGAGAACAAATACCGGAACCTGTTTTAAAGCCACACCCAAATTTGAGATCGAAAGACTCCTTACAGGCGAGGATCTTATCTGGAGAATTGACCCGTCCCGTGCTGCAGAGGTGGCTACAGGAGAGTTTTTTGACAAGGCTTTCCCCAAACATTCAGAAATCTTAAAGAACCATACACTGACTATTTGTATAGTCGCATCTACGGAAACTATCGAGAGCTGGAGAAAAGGCAGAGACAAAGATAAATACAATCCCAAAGAATATGAAGAACGCGACACACAGGAACTACCCCATCTTAAGACGCTTCATAAATATGCGTGTGTGGTTGAGAACTTTGATGGAAAGCTAGACCATACCGTAGCCGAGTCGTTAACCTTGATACAAGGTCATCATGCCAAAATCAAAAATGAATAAGCATAGCTTGTCGTCCAACGGTAAAAAAGTCATTCTCGTCGGCGGGGTTTTTGATATTCTTCACTATGGTCACATTCACTTTTTAAAAAGTGCCAAGGCCTTTGGTGATTATTTAATAGTAGCTTTGGAATCAGACATTAATGTAAAAAGATTGAAGGGAGAAAAACGCCCGATACACGACCAGAACCAGAGGCGCGAAATGCTTGAGTCACTGCATTTTGTGGACCGGGTAATTATTCTCAAAGATGAAATGAAAGATGAAGATTACGAAAAACTTGTGAAAATCATCAGCCCAGAAGTGATTGTAGTGACTAAAGGCGATCCTGTCATCGAAAAAAAGCGAAAACAGGCGGAGGCTACTGGCGCGACACTCGTCGAAATCCCTAAAATAAAGTCCCCGTCAACTACTCAAATCGCAAAACTTCTTAAGATTGAATGATATTTTCTATATAACATTTTCATAAAGAATGACCAAAAGGTTCAGTCCACCCCTATTCGCGGTCTTACTGAAATCTGTTATAATTCTCATTATCTTATGGCAAACAAAAAGACAGCGGTAATATTTGGGGTTTCTTCGCAGGACGGTTCATATTTGGCAGATTTACTTCTCGAAAAGGATTATAAAGTTGTCGGTACGATAAGAAGAAGCACGACCAACCAAAAGGAAAATATTAATCACCTTCTTGGAAAAATTAAGGTCCAGCTTGCAGACCTCACTGACTCCGAATCTATTAACCGTGTTATTAAGGAAGCAAAACCCGATGAAATTTATAATTTCGCCGCACAATCGGTTCCGGCTGACAGCTGGGCTCAACCTTACTATACCGGTGAGGTTACGGGACTTGGGGTCTTAAGAATATTGGAATCGGTTAAAAATATTTCGCCCGCTTCCAGATTTTACCAAGCCTCAAGCCGGGAGATATTTGGAAACATCTCAAAAATAAAGGCTGACGAGACAACACCTATCGACCCCAATAATCCCTACGGAATTGCTAAAGCTTATGCCCACCTGATGGTCCGCTGCTACCGTGAGTCTTATGGAATGTTTGCAGTTGCCGGAATTCTCTTTAACCACGAGAGTCCCCGCCGTGGGTTGCATTTTGTTTCGAGAAAAGTTACCGTGGCTGTAGCCTGCATCAAAAATAAAGCAAAAAATATTCCGCTTGATGAAGCAGGTGAACCTCTGGTTGATAAAAACGGTAAAGTTCATATGGGCAACCTTGATGCGAAACGTGACTGGGGTTTTGCTAAAGAATACGTTGAGGCAATTTGGAAAATGATGCAACAAGGTAAACCGGAAGATTATGTCATTGCCACCGATACTTCCTACTCTATCAAAGATCTCTGTAGAATTGCTTTCGAACATGTCGGTTTGGATTGGAAAGATCATGTGGTTTCTGACCAGAAATTCTTCAGACCAACAGAGATCAAGGAATCTACAGGCGACTTTTCAAAAGCCAAAAAAGATCTTGACTGGGAGCCCAAAACCGATTTTAAAACTCTAATCGAAATGATGGTGGATGCAGATCTAAAAAGATTTAAATAAACTTCCGGATGCAAAAAGTTTTAATCACAGGCGCAGCAGGCTTCGTCGGACATTATCTTACCGATACACTTCTTGAAAAATATCAAGTCGTAGGAACGGACAGGGCTTCAACCAACCCCAATCCTAAAATCAGTTATTTCTCCGGTGACATATTGGATAAGCAATTCCTAACCGACATTGTCCAAAAAGAAAAGCCAGACGTGATTTTTCATCTTGCCGCAAAAAGTTTAGCCTGGGAAAGAGATGTCGGAGAAGTTTTCAAAATAAACATGCTCGGCACCATCAATCTTTATGAAAGCATTTTGGATGTCAGAAAAGGTTCGGATTATAATCCCAAAATATTTTTTATCAGTTCCTCTGAGGTCTATGGTAATACTACCGATCCCAAAAATATAACCGAGACTTCTCCCCTTTTCCCGGCCAGATTTTATTCAGCCAGTAAAACCGCTTCCGACAGACTCAGCTACAGTTATTCACAAAGCGAAAAGTTGAACATTTTGATACTTAGGCCTTTTACTCATACCGGTCCCGGACAACAAAAAGGCTTCGTGGTACCGGATTTTGCTTCCCAGATTGCAGAACTTGAAAAAGACCCTGTCAAAAATGAACTTTTAGTAGGCAATTTGGAACCTGTCCGGGATTATCTTGATGTCCGTGATGTTGTAGCCGGTTATAAATCCATAATCGATAAAAACTGGATCCCGGGAGACAGCTACAACATTTGTTCAGGAAAGGGCATAAAGATAAAGGAAATTCTCGAAATCCTACTAAGGCTGGCAAATAAAAAACTGATAGTCAGAGAGGATCCTTCAAAACTCCGTTCTTCCGACACTCCTGTTTATGTCGGCAATAACCAAAAGTTTATTAAATTGACCGGCTGGAAACCAAAAATCACGATGGAGCAGACTCTCAAAGACTCCTTGGATTTTTGGCGAAAATAGAGGTACTTCATTTAATTCCATAAAATTGGTAAAATAGCGCTGCGAGTGGGAAGGAGGCGACTTAATGACAAATGTTCATACTAAGAAAGAAAAAGGGAGAATCCGAAGACAAACTGATTGCGAGGTTTCGTAAAAAAACCATCGTAGAGGGCGTTATGCAGGAATATCGGGACCGCGAGCACTATAAAAAGCCTTCCGAAAAGAGAAAAGAAGACAAATACCGCATCGCTCACTCTATCGAACTCGAGAAGAAGAGGAGTTATTGATCCAGGTTTCCACAAATTGTTTCCTGTGTTGGCGCGTTAATCCGTATTTTTTGATGGCTTTCCGGTGTTCTAACGTGCCGTAACCTTTGTTTCTTACCCACTTATATTTTCTGTATTTTGGCTTTTTGCCCAAGTCCGTCATTAATTTATCACGGTAAACTTTGGCGATAATCGAGGCGGCGGCAATGGAAACGGATTTTGTATCCCCTTTGATAATCGGTTTTTGGTTTTTTCTCCGGAGTCCCCTGACGTATGGAATAAAGAAAGCATCGATCAGAAGATAATTAATTTCGACTCCGCAGGTCTTAATCGCTTTTCTAAAGGCTATCTCACTGGCTTTTTTGATCCCCAATCGATTTATTTGACCGACATTGGCCGACCCAACACCCCAAGCAAGAGCGTTTTTCCTAATCCATTTATCGGCAATCTCTCTTTGTTTTGGAGATAATTTTTTGGAGTCATTGATAATTATTTTTTTAGAAAATTGATTGGAAATTGGAATTTGGAAATTGGAATTTGGAGCGAAGGCGACAGCCGCAGCGACAACCGGTCCCGCAAAACAACCCCTGCCGACTTCATCCACTCCGGCAATTATTCTGTAGCCCTTTTTGTAAAGTTTCCTTTCAAATGAAAAATCTGGGAGTGTCATCTGCCAAATTTAGCTCTATAGCTGGGAGGGTAAAAATTTAACAATTTGTCTGCGACGCGGTCAACCAAAATTCTCCTTTGTTCCTTGTTTATTCCGTCACCGTTTTTGGCGGCCGAACGGACCGCCTGGAATGAAAAAACTACAAATTCAGCCAGAGCTCTGTGCCTTACTCCACGAACATAGAACTCCATGCAGGCCTCGTTTGTTTTCAAAGTTGCTTTGTCTTCAATTCCGATCCAAAAATCCGAATCTCCCATACCGGTTGTTTCATTGGGTGTAAGCGGTAAATCAGTTTTAAGGGCGACCAGGACAGACTCCCAGGCTCCTTCGGGAAGAGGCTCTGCATATTTTTGCTCGCGCTTATTTTGTCTTTCAGGCATATTCGATTGATTATACCAGCTTCCTGCAAGCTACTTTCATTTACCTGTTTTATCTGCTACAATTTACGGCTAGCATGAAATCTGTCATTACTTTCTTTTCTGAAGTAAGAAGCGAGCTTACAAAGGTTACCTGGCCCAAAAGGAACGAAGTTGTCAGACTTACATTCATAGTTTTTGCAGTTTCAGGAATAATCGGAGCTTATGTTGGAGGCCTCGATTACGTTTTTACCAAAGTTCTGGCATCAGTCTTAACTAAATAATTAAAAATGGACGAAGATAAAACCCAAGCTTCCGCACCGGCAAACCTGCCTGCACAGGCAGGTGTCGATGAACGTGGAACAGGAAACAAAAAAATCCCGGGGCACATGATTATTGCCCAAACGGAAGATCCTAAAGCCAAATGGTATGTGGTCCACACTTCTTCGGGTCACGAAGTCCGTGTTATGGAAACTCTAAGACAAAGGGTTGAAACAATGAACCTTGTCGGCAGAGTTTTTGAAATGCTTGTTCCAACACAGGATAGAGTTATTATCAGAAGCGGCAAAAAAGCAACAATCAAGGAAAAGATTTTCCCGGGATACCTTCTCATCAAAATGATTTTGGATGACCCCACCTGGCTTGCCGTAAGAACTACCGCAGGAATCACGGGGTTTGTGGGTGCAGGAAATAATCCGACTCCCCTTTCTGAATTGGAAGTAGCCAATATTCAAAAGTTTGTAAGCTCACCCGCTCCGAGGTTCAAAACCAAGTTTTCCGTTGGTGAAGCAATTAAAATCACCGACGGTCCCTTTTCCGACTTCCTGGGTACCATTCACGAAATGGATGAGGAAAAAGGTAAAGTTAAAGTTTTGGTAAGTATCTTCGGCCGCGAGACTCCGGTTGAGTTGGACTTTTTGCAAATTCAAAAGATTTAAAGCGCTATCCCCAGCACCAGCCAAAAGATAATTTCTTCACAAATTGAAATCACATTTGTCTGGGAATGGAAAAGGTAAAGAATTACAATCGATAAAAGTGTAAAGTTCCAAATTTTGTCTTTTGATTTCTGATATTTAACAATTAGTGTTTTGACGAAAATATAAAGGACGGACAGATAAATTGTAAGGCCCGGAACACCTGTAGTTACCAGAACTTCCAAAATTTCCGAGTGGGCCTTATCGACATAAACATCGTTTACAAATTTTATCGGCCAATTTCCTGCATTAAAAGCATAATCGACATTGGCCCATCCGTATCCCAAGACAGGCTTTTTTACTGCTCCGCGGATAACATTTTGAAATATTCTTTCCCTCGATTCGTACGACAAAGTTGTCGAATTTTTAATATAAAAATAATTTTTCGACCAGAAAAAAAGTATCAGGAGAAAAATTACGGTTAGCGGTATCAACAAAAATTTTGCAATCCGTTTTTGGAAAAATAACAGATAAATAAAAGCAAAAACGATCAACGTTAGAATAGATGAAATTGCGCCGGTTAATATTATTGCCGGAATTTGTATGACTAGACCAGTCAAATAAATCCGGCGTTTAGTTGATTTGAGAAGATAAAAAGTAAAAGGAATCGAAACAGCTAAGTACCCTGCCAAAAAAACCGGATTACCGAATGTCGCTGCCGTACCCAAACCGAATTTATGAGTCGCGATTTCGACGAGTGCCATAATAGATAATAAAGTTGAGGATGCAAAAAATGTCAGTGAAATAATTTTCCTGAACTTGTCATTCCAAAAATAGCTGACAAGTACGGAAAATCCTATCAACTCATAAAAAGTTGTTAATCCGTCTAAACGGTAATAATTACCGGCAAAACTTTTTGAAGTATCACTTCCAAATAGTGAAGATATTGTTACCCAAACAACAAACACCAGGATTGTAACCAACAATTTGCGATTTATCTTCCAGGATTTTCTCCTGAGAAAAAATGAAAGTGCAAAAACTATGGTCAAAACTCTGACAAACCATTGGAAGAAAATTACTTTGGGTACTTCAAATGGGACAGGGGCGCGTGACCACCAGAAGACTGATATTATAAAAATTCCCAGACAAAGAAAAATAAATTCCAACATTTTCTTAATTATGATATTGACAGGACATAATCACAAACAGATAATGAGCATATGGACGAAATTCCAAATCCGAATTCTTCTGGTGCGCCTTTAAAACCCGTTCATGAAAACAAAATAAAGAAAACTTTAAAACTTTTTAAAGACTCCTGGAAAAGCTTTTCAAAAACACAAAAATTCCAGTTGATCGCCGTCTTCGCGCTTATTCTCGGTTTACCGACCCTCTTGGGGGGAGTTTACGCGGCCAAGCTTTATAGATCAGGCGCAGCCACACCCCCGGTAACACCTCCTTATTCTCCAACACCAATTCCGTCATTAACACCTGCGCCAACAGCTAGTCCGACTCCAAAAGTCTCACCTACCCCAATAACACTCCCTGCTTGTATAAAAGCAATGCAAACCGTGTCCCTTTCTCCCAACTCGCAATCGGGTTACGCTGGGACACCGCTTTTATACAAAATATCTGTTAAAAACAACGATGGTGTGGGTTGTCTAAAGACTGGTTTTACTCTTTCGACACTGGTCGATACAGACTGGATAGCGGGACTTTCAAACACCATTCTGACTTTAGATCCCGGAATGACCGGTACGGCTCAGGTGATATTTACATCGTCCAAAACAGCCAAACCAGGTTCCTATCCGGTCAGTGTTGGTGCCAGCAACTCTAGTGCGACTATCTATGCAAATTCCGCATATGTAGTTTTGGCAACACCCACTCCTACCCCACCTCCGAACCTTTCCTGCGGAGCTATATGTAGAACTAACTCTGCATGTTCCGGCGAACTAATTTGTTATCAACCTCCGATGCCACCTTGCCCCCCGGGCAGACTTTGCCCACAGGTAATGCCGGCAGCAGTTTGCCGCAACCCTTCCTGTCCGACAAGTTCAAATTGTCTCTGTGCAACATCAACCCCCACTCCGAAGATTATCTGTAAAACGGGCGTTAATACATTTTCCGTAAGCACCTCTTGTACGGGCGGATTCAGATATACGTCGTTTGTTTGTTATGACGGTTATTCACAAAGGGCAGGCGGCCCAACATCGTGCAAATCGTCCGCTACCTGGAGTTCTTATGCAGCATCTATCTGTGCCGGTCGGTCAAACTGCAAACCAACTCCTACAGCCATGCCCGTTCCAACAGCTATTCCGGCACCAACACCTACCCCCGCCTGCAGATTCAGTCTCTTCGGTATATGCTTGTTTTAATTATCTAAATAGGCTATAATCCCATTACCTCGGTTATCTGAGGAAGACGCAAGTCGAAACTTCAGTTTAGTTTCTCCTTGCGGCGACTTATGAGTGAAATATCATTATCTGCTGCCCAATCGATTTTGGGATGTGAGTTTAGTTGTAGAAGATGGCGCGGAGGTAAAATGGTTTGTGAATATTACTCTGACCATCAAATAAAAGAAATTGTCCAAAAACAGTTAGACGGCGGCCTTAAAGAGTTAACTTGTGAAGATAGCTATCCGCCGTACACCGTATCGAGACAGGAAGCCTTAGATATAATAAAACAATAGAATGGCAAAAAAGGTAAAAGTAATAGTTAAAATTAATTTACAGGCAGGGGTTGCCACCCCCGCTCCTCCAGTGGGAACGGCTCTCGGTCAGCACGGTGTAGCTATCATGGACTTCGTCAAACAATACAACGACAAAACCAAGGATATGAAAGGCCAGGTTGTTCCCGCGGTTATAACGATTTACGAGGATAGGACTTTCACTTTTATTATCAAAAAGGCTCCTGTTTCCGACATGATCAAAAAAGCATTGGGGATTGAAAAAGGAAGCGGACACATGCCCAAAGAAATTGCCGGAACCCTGACACGTGATCAGGTCCGGAAGATTGCTGAAGAAAAACTGGCTGACCTTAATACAAAAGATATCGACGCGGCTATGAAAATAGTCGAAGGAACAGCAAGATCGATGGGAGTGACAGTGGAGAAATAAATTTAAATTATGGGAAAAATGAAAATTGCCGAAGAAGGCATTAATAAAAACAAAGAAAAAAGCGAAAAAGCTCACAAAGCGGAAGCCGAAAAGGTACATTTGGCAGGTCTTAAAGGCGGACAAAGAGTGAAAATGGTTGAAGAGGTTCCGTCAGAAGCAGAAGTTAAAACCGAAGAAGCCAAGAAAAGCGGCGGAAGAAAAATCGTTGAAAAAATCAGAGGCAAAAAATATGTAGAGGCCAAAAAGAAATTCGATAACTCAAAAGTATATTCCGTCTCAGAAGCAATCAAGTTTGTTAAAGAGACCTCTTATTCTAAATTTGACGGTACGGTAGAACTTCATATGATCGTAAAAAAGGCCGGAATTTCGGCATCTTTGACACTACCCCATCAGGCCGGTAAAACCAAAAGGGTCGAAATTGCATCTGATGAAACTGTCGAAAAACTGAAATTGGGAAAAATTGATTTCGACATTCTTGTAGCAACCGCGGCAATGATGCCTAAAATAGTTCCTTTTGCCAGACTTCTGGGCCCGAAAGGTCTTATGCCAAATCCCAAAAACGGCACGCTTGTCCCCGACGAGAAAAAGGCCAAAAGTTTTTCAACCGGTACGATCGCACTTAAAACAGAAAAAGAAGCCCCGCTGGTTCACACGGTCATAGGTAAAGTCAGTCAGGACGGGAAAGAACTCTCGGAAAACCTCGAAGCCATATTCAAAGCCTTTGGAGGGGTGAAACAAATTGATAAAGCCTACATCAAACCCACCATGGGACCTTCGGTCAAAATTAAGATTTAAAACATATCATATGGCAGGAGATAAAATTAATGATAAAAGTGAATATATGAAAGCTTCCCTGCCGGATGTCATTGCCGCAATGAAACTTAATGACTTGGCCGCAACAATCGAAAAAGGGGGAAAATTGCACGACGGTACAATTGTTGCATCCGTTCAGGGTACAAGGGCCAGTAAGGGCGTGCACGAACTTGGGTTTGAGGTTAAACAAGAAGCTTCTGAAAAAAAGGGTTAATTGAGTCAAAATTTGATTTTTTGTCCCGTAAACCTTAAACTTGTTTCATCATGGCAGAAGAAGATTACCCATACATGGGCCCCAGACCGGGAGCGCCGGACCCGAAAACAGGCGAAGCGATGGCAAAAGTTGTCAGAGAAATCAACCAGGAAGACCAAAAAGATGCCCGTCGCCAGCCCGAAAGTCCACCCTTTTCCCCACCAATTCTTGGTGCCAGAATCACGAGTGTTCCTGAGAGTGATAACTGGGGGCTAAAAAAACGAGTTCCTCCAAAGGGAAGTACAGGTTGACTTGTCCACTCAAATATCAGATAATACCTCTGTCCTAAGAAAGCTCGCATTCAGATTGGGATGCAAGTCGAGCCGAGGCAAAAAGCGAATTTAAGTTCACACGCGCCTCGGAGCGTGTTTTTTTTGGACAAAAACTATAGTAGTGAGCAAGGTCGAACTATGAAAAAACTAGAAAAAGTAGAATTCGTAAAAAATTTACAAGAAGAATTGAAAGGCGCCAAATCTATCGTCTTGATTAACTATTCCGGACTTGGAGTTAAAGCCCAGCAGGAACTTAAGAGTCGCCTCTCTGAAGTTGGAGGTCGGATGATTGTAGTCAAAAACACTCTTCTCAAAATCGCCGGTGAGGCTGCCGGAATTGATAAAGAAATCCTGACCGATTCGATCCTTGTCGGACAAACAGCATTGGTAATTGCCGGTGAAGATCCCGTAGCCCCAATTCAGGTTTTGGGCAAATTCGCCAAAGAATTTGTAAGTGCAGCGGGTGACTCTATACCGAAGTTTAAAGTAGGGGTTGTAGAAGGTTCTTTCCAGGACCAATCTTCTCTAACCAAACTCTCCACTCTTCCCGGACGCGACGCTCTTCTTGGTCAATTCCTCGGAACTTTAATGGGTGCTGAATATGGTTTGGTCGGAACATTGAATGCAAATTTGCAGAAACTGGTTTACTTATTAGATCAAGCCAGTAAAAAATAGAACTGGAGGTGAATTATTAAATGGCAGAAGAAACAAAAAAAGTATCAGAAAAAGTAGAAAAGATGGTTGAAGAAGTTGCAAAACTTTCTGTAATGGAGCTTTCAGAATTGGTCAGCGCCTTGCAGGAAAAGCTAGGAGTATCTGCAACTATGCCGGTTGCGGCAGCAGCCCCGGCAGCGACAGCAGGAGAAGCCCCGGCAGCTGATGCAGGGAATGCCAATCAAACCGTTGTTATGACCGTTTCAGGTGCAAACAAAATTGCCGTCATTAAAGCTTTGAGGGAAATTAATCCCAACCTAACTTTAATGGATGCAAAAGGAATGACTGAAACTCTCCCGGCCGAAGTTCTTAAAGACGCTAAAGCGGAAGATGCTAAAAGTGCCACTGAGAAATTGAAAGCAGCAGGAGCAACTGTAGAGCTCAAATAATTAATCGGTTTGTTTGGGTCTACAACAGAAGATCCGTCCTAACCGGACGGATTTTTTGTTTCGTAAAATATTCGGTTATGAAAAGATATAATATACTCTTAACTTATATAGTAAAATATGTGTACTAAATTTTATATTAAAACCGAATTTATGAGATTATCTTATTAAGTATAAACTTGCTTATTTCTCGAAATTCCGGTGAAATTTTTTGGTCCGGGGTAAGTCCAGGACCACGGTTAATTTCAAAGATCCATATCGTACCTGTACCTTTTTCGATGCATAAATCAGCCCCCGCAATATCCAGTTTGAGTATTTCTGCGGCTTTTTCCGCAAAGCTTTTCATTTGTTCCGGTACTTTATCCAAGGACAAAAAAACTTCTTTTGCCGAATAATCTATTAAGGCTCTAAAATCGCTTAAATCCCTTTTCATTTTTTGGACCGTTGCCACCCGACCTCCCAAAACCAGCAATCTAAACTCACTTTCTATTTGAATAAGTTTTTGAAAAATGTAACCACTGTCGTTTTTTGGCAGATTGATAAAGTCCTCTCTTGTTTTTATAGAATATATCCCCCTTGAATGATGTGAACCAAGTTTCTTTGCTATTACCGGATAACCAAACTTTTTTTCGATTTCGTCAACGTTTTTTTCAAGATCAAAATTCGAGATATACAACGAAGGTATTACCGGTAAATCCGCCAAACCAAGCTTTACCAACTGGCAAAGCTTGTTACCTGAAGGACCCAGATTCTTAAAGACCGGATCAATATACGGAATTCCTTTCTCTTCCAGAAACATCGCCAAAGCCGATGCAAAGAATAAATATTTCTTGCCGGTTCTTCTGAAATATACCAAGTCAAAACTCCCCAGATCAATGTCTTTGACATAGGCCTCTAATTTTCCCCTACTTATTGACAGTCTGACATCCGAAAATGTATTGTAAAAAACGCGGGTTTTATCTTTCAGGTCGTTTTCTATAAACTTTGCCAAGTCAAGATTTGTACCATACTTACTTACCAGAATTAAAATTTTTTTCATATTATTTTTTAACTTCCAGAAAATCTACAATGTTAGAGGCCACGTTGATACCTGTTGATTCCTCAAAACCCTGAAATTGGGCTCCCCTATTTATCTCCAAAATATACGCTTTACCGTTTTCGTCATACATAATATCTATTCCGGCATAATCTGCGTCAAATATTTTTGCCGTATTTTCGGCCAGATACTTCATCTCTTCCGTCAGGTCAACTCTCTCAACCATTCCTCCTCTGGCAAAATTGGTCCTGAACTCTTTTCCTTGAGCGGTCTTTTGCATAGCTGCCGGCAAAGCCTTTCCGCCTATCACGATTACGCGGTAATCCCGTTTTGTAGGAAGAAATCTCTGATAAAGAAATGTATTAATTCCGCCCTTTTCCCTCGCCAAACTGAGTAGTTCCCTTTTTCCTGAAATTTTAAATACTCCCAAACCGGAACTGCCAAATGTGGTCTTACCTATCAGAGGAAACTTAAGTTTATCCCAGTTAATAGATTCCTCCGATGAAAATGAAAAACTTGGAATTACAGGAAGTCCGGCCCTTACAAGAGCGTAATGCTGTTCAAGTTTATTTAATCTCGGCCATTTGATATATGTATTTCTATTGGCAACGATTGTGTTTTTTGGAAAATAGTCTATAAGACCAACTCTCTGATAAACAAAAAGCGGGCCTTTTAAACCCTCACCCGATACCCTCATTACGGCCGCGTCGGGAATTTGAAGTTTTTTTCTCTTAAGAAAAACGCTTGTCTCCTTGGGACCTATTTCAATAGAAATATCTTTATAAAATATATTTTCTGCTTTATGACCCCGTTTGACGGCTTCTTCTACTATCCTCTTTGGGGCGTAAACTTCGGCTTGTTTGGAGAAAACGTATATATTCATTATTCAGTTATTTGCTCCACATAGGCGGAACCCAAGTAGACGGTTTGTTTTGATATGTCGATGATACCACAAAACCGGTGAGGTCTCTCCTGCCAATAATGATAGGTACCCTGAGATTTTTTCTTGTGGAAATCGATGCCAGTGTGTTTATCTTTCTGCCGGCCAAATAAAACCTAAGATTAATTATTGGACGTTCCTCCTGACCCAATGAGGTTCTGATTTTCCTCGACCAGAGAATATTTCCTTTAGCCAACAGGCCAAGACTTTTTGCAAGTTCTTTATCAATCGAGGTTCTCCATGCCCCCGTATCAATTTTTGCAAAAAATTTTCTCCTTTTTCCGTATTCGTCAACTATTTTTACTTCTTCCCATACCGAAATTGTCTTTATTCCTTCCTCAAGTGCTTTTCTATTTTCAAATCTGCCTGCAAAAAGGGCTTTTGCCAAATTTACACCATGTTCTGCATCTGTGACATCAAGGTCTTCAACCCTTTCCAGTCTTTTTTTAAGACCCTCCATATTGGCCAACTGTATCTGAAGCCCGGGTTGAGCATTAAGTTCCAATACCATCGGTCCTTTTTCCGGATGCACAACAATATCAACTCCGACATACCCAAGTCCTGAGGCAATTTGCGCCTTAACCGCAGTCTCCAAAACCATCGTCCAGCCGGGTATTTTTATCCCCCGTAATTTTCTTTCTGTACCGGGTTTGAATACAACTTGTTCTCCATGCCAGATAGCCTTTGTGGTTATACCTGTAGCGATATCAACGCCAACTCCAAGTGCTCCCTGGTGCAAATTCGCCCTTCCACCGCTTTCCTTGGTCGGAAGCCTTAGCATGGCCATTACAGGAACTTTGTTAAAAACGATTATACGGATATCCGGTGTTCCCCTATAAGCCCATCTTCGGAATGCCTTAGCGCGACCGACGTACTCCTGAATAAAGGCCACATCCGGTACATTTCCCATTGAAAAGGCACCCTCAAGGGTGTCCAGTACGTGTAGCCTGAGATCGTCAGCCGCTACCCGCTCTTTCTGTGTTGTTAGCCACCCGCCATCCTTGAGTCGCTTTTTAACAACAATTATCCCCTCTCCTCCCATTCCACGGCTGGGCTTAAGAGCAAATTTATCGGGCAAGGATGCCCAGTCGAACTCGAAAACATCCCGGGGGTCAGTAAATTTTTTATAGATCTTAGGATGAGAAACGTTCGCCTTTTTGAGTATTTTAGCTGTCTGAATTTTCGAGTCAGCAATGTTTTTACCACGCTTGGTATTATATCTGTAGGCAAATAACTGAGTCCTGGCATTTAAACCCAAAATTGAAGATATTTTCATTTATATTATCCTTAGGTTCTCTTAATTTTTTATCAGTTTTCTAAATCTGTAGAATTCCATTACCCTCAAGCCCGTGTACTTCCCAAGAAGTAAGTCTGCACAGGCAACGACCAGAAGCGAAATTTCGGGGTTTAAAAGTACATATCTTTGGAGAGGTTGAAATGTAAGAAATAAGAACGAAATTAAAGACAAGAGTAACGTTTCGAATGTTAAATTCATTGCAGTTTTGACACTTTTTCCAAGTTGAACCCTGGTAAAATCTTCGGCCAGAAGCACCAGGAAAAGAACCGCAAAGATAGATACGTTAGCCAGGTCCGAAAATTTTAGAATCGGCGCCAGGAAAAGAACTCCCAAAACCCCCAAAACTACAGCCCAAAGAATAAAAGCCATTCTGGGTAAATACTGAAGCTTAACTTTGAGCTTTCTAAGAATCATTCTCATTGCAGTTGAAACGATAACAATAACCAGAAAAAGCCCAATTCCGACTACGGGACCCGTTGCTACAAAAACGACAGACAAAGCCGCCGGCAGGAAAATTCCGAAGCCCCTGATTCCAATAACATTCCTGGTAAAGGCGATAACAAAGGCAACTATCGGCAAAAGCAAAAGTAAAACTATTGTATTTGCCGGAACGCCGGACGCGACTGAAGAACGGATAGCATATTTAACAGGGTTAAATGGCCAAATTCCGCCAAGCTTCTGCTCCTTAAGAAGCTTCTCCAACGGGCCAAGAGTCTCAACACTCTTTTGAGTAATGTCTAATCTCGGAGGCTCGGGCGTTGGAGTTGGAATCAGGGTTGGAGTCGGTGTGGGCGTTGCTGTGTTTCTTGCGAAGGCCAGATTTGACCACGAAAAACCGGAACTTGTGGAGCCAAGCGTGGCGAAAGCCAAAACCACAAAAAACAATAAAACTAGTAATTTTCGCATGGGTAAAATTTCTTGAAAGTAGGCATATTGTAACACTTATCAGCTCAATTCTCCAGCCTAGATATTCCGTTTCCGATTGGTGCTTTTTTTCAAAAAATCAATTACAATTAAAGCTCGCCGCAATGTTTACCCCGAAAGGGGGATTTTGGCGTTTACCAAATGTTTAAAATCCTTAAAACTTTTTATCGTTTTGTCTTTGAAAAGAAAGGACTTTTTTCCGTGGTTATCATTTGTGTGGTTTTGGGAAGCATTTTGGGAAGTGTCACTCCCTACTTCCTGAAACTTTTTGTCGAGGCAATCCCCTCTCTCAATTACCAAAGGATGGTCATTATTCTTATGTTTTATTTTGGATTCAATGTATTTTCACTTGCACTTGACGTGGCCAGCGGTTGGGTTGGGGATGCCGTTCTTTTTGTGGCTTCAAAAGATGCCAGGCAGGAAATTTTCAAACACGTTCTGGATCTGGACTTTGCTTTCCATTCAGACAAAAGCACAGGAAGCCTGATTTCCGCGTTCAAACGCGGTGACGGGGCATTTTTTAACCTTTATCAAATAATTAATTTCCGATTCCTTGACGTCATTGTTTCAACTACCGTCATGCTCTATTTCTTCACCAGGATTGATATTTGGATTACTGTAATTATCGCCGTCTCTTTCATCATCACTCTTTACGCAACCAAGATTCTTGTTGTTTATAACGTCAAGAAAAGAAATGAATTTAACGAGGAGGAAGATAAAGTCTCGGCGATTATTACGGACAACATGATGAACTACGAAACCGTCAAACTTTTTGCCCAGGAGAAAGCCGAGCAGGGACGGCTTAAAAACGCTTTTCTCCCTTGGACTCAAACTCTTTGGGGTTACGGCAACTCCTTCCGTCTTATCGATATCGTAATAGGACTAGTTACAAATGTCAGCATTTTCTTTGTCTTTCTTTTGGCAATCGGCTCTGTAATACATCTTAAAATCGGCATCGGGGATTTTGTTTTGATCATAGGGTTTATCGGCGCATTCTTTCCCAAAATCTGGAACTTGGTTTGGAGCGCCAGGGATATTGCCAAAAATTATGCGGACATTGAACGATATTTTGGGCTTTTGGATTTTGATGTTACCGTTCACGATTCTGAAAATCCGGTCAATACAACCAAAGTTAACGGTGAGATAAACTTTGATAACGTTTCCTTCAAATACACTCAGAAAAACAGAAATGCTATCAGTAACTTTAATCTGAAAATTAAACCCGGAGAGTCCATCGCCCTCGTCGGCAGAAGCGGTTCGGGTAAAACTACATTGGTTAAACTTTTGATGAGATTTTATGACGTAACCGGCGGTGAAATAACAATTGACGGAATTGATATCAAAAATTTTGCCAAAAGCGACCTCAGGAGTTTTATAGGAGTTGTCCCCCAGGAACCGATTCTTTTTAATAACTCCATCGCCTACAATATCGGCTATGGCAGAGATAACCCCGAGCCGAACGAGATTCGCGCCGCGGCAAAACTTGCTAATATCAGTGAATTTATTGAAAGCCTGCCGGATAAATACGAAACTGAGGTCGGTGAACGTGGAGTCAAACTTTCGGGCGGACAAAAACAAAGGTTGGCAATTGCACGCATGATCCTTTCTAACCCCGATATCGTGATATTTGACGAGGCAACGAGTCACTTGGATTCTGAATCCGAAAAGTTGATCCAAAATGCTTTTTGGAAAGCCCGCGCCGATAAAACCACTATCATTATTGCTCACCGGCTTTCAACCGTAATGCGTGCCGATAAAATTATTGTTATGGATCGCGGTAAAATCACCGAAACAGGGACACATAACAGCCTTTTGAAGCAAAAAGACAGTCTTTATTCCCACTTCTGGAATTTGCAAATAAAGCTCGACTGACTTGACTTCCCCTTTACTACAGGGTATAATGCCCCTCTGTACCTTAAATTATCATGGTTTATTAAGAAAGGAGAAAGCTCGTGAAACCAATCCCGATCCGCCGAATCAACCGGCAAAATCATCTGGGAACAGCCATCTGTGTAACTGTTATTGTAGTCGTTCTGATTTACTACGCACCGCAATTGCAGCAAATGATTCTGTATTATCAGCACTTAATCTCACTTGGAGGATAAAATGGGACCCCCTTTAATCATTGGCGATACGGAAACGTGTTGCCCAATCTGCAACAAAAAACTTACCAGAGAAAAGAAAAAAGGACAGATTATCAAAACTTGTCCGTCAAATCATAAATTCATAGTCAAAAATCCAATTATCCTCGGAGGGGAGGAAAAATGAAAATATTAGGAACTGCATTTGCATACTTGGCCGTGATTGTGGAGATTGTGATCGCTTTTACTCACGCGCAAGTTTGGTGGGTAATCATTCCGTTTATTTTATTGGCCTGCGGACTTACCCTCTACATCATTCCAGTGGTTAGGGAAAATCGCAACTACAAGAAATCCATTCAAAAACCATGATAATCAAAATTCAGTGAGGCATGCCGCCCAAGCCTCTACCTCACTGAAGTATTTTTTTTAAACTCTTTGCTTCCAGTAGTCCAACACCCAGGAGACTGTGTCTTCGATAGAAATTTTCGGTTTCCAACCGGTATCTTTAAAAATATTTGTGTTTGACCCCCAAATGACAGGTTCATCGGTTGGCCTTAGCCTTTTTGGATCTGTTTTGATTTGAACTGACACCTTACTTTTCGAAATTATCCTTTTTAAAACATCTTTCATTTTGTAAGCTTTGCCCGAACAAATGTTGTAAGGTTTCCCCGGTTTGCCTTTAGTTACAACCGCCCAAGTGGCGGCAACTCCGTCACGGGCGTCCAGAAAATCTCTTTTCGTAGATAAATCGCCGGTAAAAATAACCGGATTGGATTTTCTCTTTTCAATAAGAGACATTTGTTTACAGAAAGTTTGTATAGACGTCCTTTCGTCTTGTCCCGGACCCACTTGAATAAAATATCTCCCTAAATAAACCGGAATTTTATAATTGACAAAGTATTGATAGCCCAAGGCTTCTGCTGCAAGTTTGCTTACGCCATATGGACTTACCGGTTTTAATAAAGTATCTTCTGTCGTCGGAAACTTTTTAGTAAACCCGTACTCGGCCGATGAACAGGCTATAAACACCTTAGCGGGCTTTTTCATTTTCCTGACCGATTCGAGCACTCTTAGAGTTCCTGTCAGATTAACATCGATTGTGTACTCGGGTGCATCCCACGATTCTGAAGGATAGCTTTGCCCGGCAAAATGAAAAATTATGTCGGGTTTGGAAATTCCAACTGCCCTATCAACCGAAGTCGGATCGGTTATTTCACCATTTATTATTTTAAGTTTGGGGATATCGAGAATGTTTTTATTGTCGCTTCGGAATCTCCGGAGACCCCAAACACCATGCCCTTTGGCAATAGCATACCTTGCCATCTGGGAACCGATTAAGCCCGTTACTCCTGTTATTAATATTCTCATTTAATTACCATTCTAATCCTGTCTCACCAAAAAGGGTTTCGTCTACAATACCACAAATAATATGTCCGATTATTGTATGAACTTCCTGAACCCTGGCGACATCGTCAGAAGGAACCTTGATGGCGATGTCCACAAGTTTTGCCAACTCTCCCCCGTTTTTGCCTGTCAATCCGATCGTTTTTATTCCTCTGGATTTAACCAGGGAAACCCCGTTAATCACATTTTTCGAATTTCCGGAAGTTGAAAAAGCCATGATTAAATCCTTCGGTGTTGCAAGGGCTTCGAGCTGACGTGAGAATATTTTTTCGAAGCCAAAATCATTGGCAATCCCTGTTAATATTGCCGGTTGCGATGTCAAAGCATAGGCAGAAATCGGAATCCGGTAATTTTTAAAACGGTTAAGAAGTTCTTCCGCTACATGTTCCGCATCAGTTGCTGATCCCCCATTGCCAAATGTAAAGACTGACCCACCCCTTTTATAATAGCAATCTATTACCGCATGCGAGGCTTCAATTATTTTTGGCCAGCAAACCTTTAGAGTTGACTGTTCAACTTTGATATTTTCCAAAAAACTGTCTTCTATATATTTTTTAACTTTCATACGATTTAATCTGAACCCCTTCAAAATCAAAAGACAATGGAAGTCGGGTGGCTCCTTGTCTTTTAAGATTTCTAATAATTGCTTGGTGTGATTTTTCCGGAGCACAAATCAAAAGACATCCTCCGCCCCCCGCCCCTAAAAGTTTCCCCCCATAAGCGCCGTTTTTCAAAGCCGTATCATAAAGTCTGTCAATTCTCGCATCGGAAATTTTTTTACCGGTTGTTTTCTTAATTTTCCAGGCTTCATCCAATAACTTACCAAAATTTTTAACATCCCCTTTATTCATAAAAAATGCGGTTTTTGTGGCAAGTTTTTTTGATATATCAAAACTCTCCTTGTTTTTTCCAATACTAATATTTTTTCGTAAATCAATCTGTTGCTCCTTTTCACTTCTTTTGGCTCCAATGTAAAAAAGTATCATATTTTTCGTGAATTTATTTATTATCGCCTGAGAAATTTTTAATGGTCTAATATGAAATTTCCCTTTAGGAGAAAATTCAATTAAATTTATACCGCCAAAAGTAACTGCATACTGATCTTGCCACCCTCCCGGAATTTTTAGAATTTCCCGTTCAATTTCGACCGCCATTCCGGCAATCTCTTCTTTATTAATAATATTTCCCTTCAATCTTAAAATTGCCGAGACGAAAGCTGCACAGACGGCAGAGGAAGACCCAAGTCCGCTCCCGGCCGGAAAATCTCCCCAAACTTCAATTTCCATTCCCAAATCCGGTTCCAGTCTGTTAATTACAGCTTTATATAAATCAAATATCCCGCCGTCGTATGGTAATATTTTCCCCAATTGGTATACTTCCTCTTTTTTATAATCTCTTAAATTAATTCTGATAAAAGCCTGATCGACAACCTGTACTTTTACATGAGTAAACAATTCGATGGTTGCAGAGAATACCCTTCCACCATATTTTTTGAAATATTCCGGTAGGTCAGTTCCCCCTCCGGCAAAACTAACCCTAACGGGAACTTTTGACTCTACTACAACAGTCTTCCTATTTTGAAAATATATTTTTGCTACCCCGTAACTTTCAGGTTTCCCTATATCCAAAAAGTTTGCATCTACCGGAAAGCCATAAATTAGACCGTTATTTACTAATTTAGGAAAAATTACTTTTTCTAAAGAAATTCGTTTGCCGGAGGGAATATATTTAAAAATCTTCGGACTGAGAAAATAATAGCCTGCATTGACCAGTCCCTTTCTTCCGCTTTTTGGTTTTTCTTGAAAAGATTCTATTTTCCCGGATTTTTGTAAAGAAACAAGACCTGATTCGCCCACATTGTTTGTTATTGCCAATGCAATTGTTGCTAAAGATTTTTTGTCATCATGAAAGGAAATAACACTATGTAAATCAGCCTCCAGATATGTGTCTCCGTTAACAACTAAAAATGGTTCGTTAAAAAACACTTGAGCTTTTTTTAGGGCCCCCCCCGTACCCATCGGAAAATCTTCAACAGAATATTCGATCTTCACCCCAAAATTTTTTCCATCTCCAAAATACGACTTTATATAATCTCCAAGGTAACCTATTGAAATCACAATTTCACCAAAACCATTTTTTCTGAGAAGCTGGATAATATATTCCAAAAAAGGTTTGCCGTTAACAGGCGCCATGACTTTCGGTCTGTCGCTTATGACTTCTTTCAGTCTCGTTCCGAATCCCCCGGCCAAAATTAAAGCTTTCATTGTGTGGCTATATATATCATTATTTGCCAAGGCTGGCAAGAAGGTTGCTCTCGGAGATGAAATTTTTAATTAGTAGTCCTTTTCTTCATCCACCTTTTCGTTGTAGATTTTTTCATGGCCTTTCAGGTCAAGGTGACGGTTAAGAGTATCATCGTATGTGTAAATTATAAAAATCGAAGAAATAACCACCATCGGCAAACCAAAAATAATACTCCAACCGGCGATCCTTGTTGATAAGATGATAATCCCTCCGGCAAGAAGCCCCAATCCCAAAACAGCCTGAATAATGAGGCGGGTTACCTGCCCCCTATAAAACACGGGCTGAAATTCTTCCTTACCTTTAAAATCGCTCATTTTTCTATTCTTGACCCAACTCTATAAGAAGTTATCCCGGCGATTGCGAAGATGAGCACAACTATTATTAAATAAATCAAAAACATTAATTGGTCCTTATAGAATGGGTTCACATACGAAACAGTGGTGTTTTCCGGAGTTGCAATACTAAACACAAAATGGGAACTCCCAAGAGAGATTGGAGAATAAACAATCAGGTACTGTGACGGGGCACGATTTTTAGTTTCATCGAGCAAACTCGTAACGACGCTACCTCCAGTGCCGGAAGAGAAAATCGAGCCAAGGGTTTGAGCTGTATTGCTGCCGCCGGAAATACTCTGCACATAATCTAAATAACTTAATCCCGCAAGATTCTGAATCGATGCCGAAAGAATCACCCCACTTTGATTAACCAGATAAATAAGCGTATTGTCTGAAGTTCTTAACGGACTCAGAAATTTTGTTGTTACCTCATCTAAAAGGAATGATGCAACAAGAACACCGTTAAACTTTCCGTTCTTAACGACAGGGGAAGCTACCGGAATAATATATTCGCCCTTTGTAAACCCGATTTTTGATAGGGTGGGATTACCCACAAAACTGTCGCCCTCTTTGGCCGTTTTTGCCCATCTAAAATATTCACTGTCGGAAACGTCCGTCCCTACCCCTGTATTCCCCTGTCTATCAAGCCCGAATTTAACAAGACCGTTAGTATCAACAAGAATTACGCCCGATATCGGACCATCTTTCCAACCTTCCACCAATGTTCCCAAATCTGTTTGAATTTCTCGCGGGTCGGAAGAGACTATATCCGACCTGATTGAATAAGCAGAAATCTGATTACTCAGGTGGCCGATAAATGCCTCCAATAAAGTGTTACCCGCCTTGACCACAACTTCTTCACGCTCAAATGTTTGTTCGGCCAAGGCCGATTGTGTAGAAGTTCCTTGTTGAAAATAAATCAAGATCCCGATTATTAAAACAATAGCCACTAAAATGGCGTACACCAAGAAGTGCTTTCTGGTTGTGGAGTTTATAAATTTTTTGAAAAAATCAGTCACCTCTTCTTTAGAGTAGCATTAACCTATCTGGCCGTCAAACCGGCGGGGCAGACTGATCAACTTTCCACAAAACCAGGCAGCTTACAGCAAAGTTGCAGTTCAGAAAAGCCAGATGACTTAATATTGACCGCCAATATTTTATACTCGGAATTTTAAACGTTTTTTCTTTAGATAATGCATCTGTTAGAGTCCCTCCGTAAACTATATTTTGAGCAACAATTTTAAATCCCGGAAAAAGCGAGGCCAACTCAGAAGGATCGGGCCGAAACATATTATCAATCGGACTTGGGTGATATGGATATTTATAAGGAACAGAAACAAAAATATACCCCCCCGTAGGAACAATGTCCTCTATTTTTTTAGCAACCTTTTTAGGACTCACAACATGTTCCAAAATATTGTTCGCAAAAACTGACTTCAATCCTGAAATTTTAGCAATTCTTTCCTTTTCAATATCAAGTACAATGTCTACCCCATCATCCGAACAAACATCGAGATGAACTACTTTAACCTTTCTTTGTTCTAACGGGGTAAACAAATACTTTTGAATCCAAGGTTGTTTAGTTGACCTAAGAAATTTATTTCCACTACCCAAGTTTAAAGTAACCGATAACTTCGAAGCGGGTATTTTTTTTAACTCTCTCTTAAACCAAATTACCTCTTCTTTAAGCATTTGAAATTACTTTTTTAATACCCAACAGGCCACTTTGTTAAACTCCCAAGCCGAACTGGGACCAACCGGGCTATCGTCAGATATAATCCAGGAAGTACTTTTTCTCAAAAAATATTTTTCTTTAATCAATTTGAAACCCTTGAAAAATTCTTCAAGTTGTTTTTTATCAAAGACGCGAAAATAAGGATAAACTTTCGCCCTACCGTAAGGGACAGTTACGACAAGAAGTCCCCCGGGTTTAAGTAAATTTTTGATTTTCCGGATGATCTTCTCGAGAGAAACGTCACTTTTCTCAATAACATACCAGCCGATCCCAACATGTTCGAGAACGGAAACCGAGTAAATCAGATCAAAACTTTTTTCTGCTAATTTTATTTTCAAAAAGTCGCCTTGAATGAATTTAAAATTGGAATGCTTATAAACATAACCATAGTAATCGATTCCGGTAACTTTGTAGCCGATACTTGATAACTGCAATGGAAGCATACTTCCAAAGCAGCCGAAATCCAGAACTTTTGCGTTCACCGGTAATTTACCAACTTCAAAAATTACAAATGGATCTTCTACTATTCTCTCGGTTACATCAAATTTATAAAAATGATGCCTTAAAATCGGTACAAAACCTATCAAGAATCTTAGCTTTTGAGTCAAGGTCGCTCTCTTTCCATAACCGGTATTAAAAATCCTCCGCGTATATGGATATCCAAACGGTTCAGGAACTACCCCTTTCCAAAAATTTCTAAGAAAATTTTTTAATTTCATTTAATACAATCTCTCCATGTTTCTGCCAACTATAATTTTTCGCTTCCAGATATGCATTTTCAGACATTTTTTGATTAAGTTTTTTATTTGAAATCAATTTATAAATTTTATCAGTAAAATCACCCAAACCTCCCAACTTTGCCAAGTAGCCCGTTCTTCCGCTTTTAACAACATATTTTGGCCCGGCATTATCCCAAGCAATCACAGGAACCCCGTGTGCCATGGCCTCAATTACACCCAAACCAAAATCTTCCTCTGGCGCAGTATACAAGAAGACCAGTGCATTTAAATATAGATTTGTCCATTTTTTACCCTGAGCTAAACCGACAAATTTAACTTTCTTATTAATTCCCAGAAATTCGGATAATTTGATAAGTTCGTCTGTATATTTTGTAAAAGACCCGGCAATTATTAATTTTAAATTTCTAAGTTTGTGTTTTTCTTCAAGGATGGAAAGTGCCTTGATTCCCCATTCAAACTCTTTAGCAGGAAAGTGCCTGTTCATAATCAAAAGGTAGGGATCCTTAAACCTGGCGTCAAAAATCGCTTTGTTAAATTTGCCTAAAACCGTCCCCCCAGGGCAATTAATAAATTTGACTCCATAAGCTCTACCGCAAACTTTCGTGACGTACTCTCCATTTGAAAACCTTAAGTTCGCTGATTTTATGATTTTTTTGTCCATCCTAATCATGAATGGCTTTATTAAATTGATTATTAAATCCACATACCAAATGTTACGTTTAACTCCCAAATCTATCTTCCTAGGATAGACGATTGTCGTCGGATAATTTTGATAAACACCAAATGGTTTACCTGTAATTTTAGAGACGACAAATGCCCACCATGGGCCTGCCTGATTTTCTGCCAGATAAAAATCAAAGGATGAAAGTTTTTTGATCCAAAAAGGAAGAAAAAGAAATGAGACCAGTATTAAAAATTCATGAGGGAATATTTTGCTTAAAAACCTTGGAGTTAAATTATCGATTTTGTAGTTTCTTATTTCTGCCGGATAACAACTTTTGTAATTGGTTGACGCAGTAAATATTTCCGGATTAAACCCTTTAGATTTGAAATATTTATATTCTTCAAAAATAATTCTCTCGGCACCGCCCGAATAGGCAAACTCCGTATGGAAAATTGCAATTTTCATTTCCAACCCCACTTTCCAACAACAATATCCCCCTTACGGGGAAAATAAAAACGAATAAATTTTTTCAGAGCTTTCTGAGAAACAACCTTTCTTTTTGGGATTGCTTTTAGAAAATAAAAACCGGCTAGGGCAAAACCTTTCACTGCACCCCACTTATTTAAGTTCGGCTGAGTAAAAATATTCTTTGATTCGCTGACATGATGCTTAAGAAATTTTCCCCAGGAAGCCATCGGCCAATAAAGTGCATAAAGCTGCGCAAAATTTATGATAACCTGGTAACCTCTCATAACAGATCTATATGCATATGGAGATTCTTTATGAATACCGATTAGATCCGGGAAATAGAAGATTTTATAACCTTTATTCCACATTCTAAGGAGGTAATCCCATTCATCAACGTAAATAAAAATGTCGGGATTAAAACCACCAACCTTTTCAAATATTTTTCTTCTTATTGACCACATGCCGCCGCCAAATGTCGATTCCTTAGTTTTGGAGTCATAATTCGGTTCCCAACCGTAAGTTTTGCCGTTCGGGTCTTTCATGAAAAATGAGGCCGCATCTAGCTTTCTATTTTTAAATTTTGATGCTAATTTACTCAAGAAGTCTTTTGGCAAGACAATATCCGCATCCAAAAAAACCAAGATTTCTCCTCTAGCGGTATCCGCTCCTAAGTTATGGCCGGCGCGGCCGATATTCTTTGGTGAACGGATAATTTTGACTTCGGGAAATTGTCTTTGGATTTTATCAGCACTGCCGTCGGAAGAAGCATTGTCAACGTAAATAGTTTCAAATTTTCGATAGGACTGCTTCTCTAAAGAATTGATAAGTTCAACTGAATCTTTTTTGCGGTTGTAATTTAGTATCACAACTGATAAACTGCTACGCACTCCGGTGCGTAGTTTTTGTTGCCAAGTAATGTGTTTTTTGTAAACAGAGTGCAATAAATTTGTCGGCATAGGTTAGCTGAATTCTACCATGAATTTCTTTTTAATTATCTATTTGATAGCCGATGATACAGCAATGATTTTCAGGAATACGGGTTCCATGGCAAAATCATTTTACTTTCTTGTTCTCTACCTCTATTTACTTTTAAAATACTATCTGGTTGTAGAATTCCTGAAAATTAATATTAAACAGCAAAGGCTTTTCGGTAAAGAAATTTATTTCGATAACCTCATACAGCTTTTTGTCGGCTACCGGGAAGAATACATCTGGCAGCAATATGATTTCAAGTCAAAAACAGAAAGCCCTGTAATTTTTGATTGCGGAGCAGAAATAGGAATGTCCAGTCTGTATTTTAAATCTGTTTACCCTGATGCAAAAATAACCTGTTTTGAACCTTCACCCCAGGCATTTAAAAATCTAAAGAAAAATCTTAGAGGTTTTCGTAACATAAAATTAGTTAATAAAGCCCTTGTTGGTAATAACATTAAACACATTGATTTATATAATTCCCAAAAAGAGTTTACTCACACTCACAACTCAAGCATTTATCCGGACAGGTGGGAGAAAAATGATTTAAAAAAGATCCGGGTTGAAACCACAAAGCTTTCATCATTTATCAAAAGTCATTTGGATCTACTCAAAATCGATGTTGAAGGAGCAGAAGATGAAATATTCGATGATTTGGATAAAAACCACAAGTTAAAGTATGTAGATAAAATAATCTTTGAATATCACAGGTGCAAAAAAGGAAGCTTAAATAAAATAGTTCGAATCTTAACAAAAAACGGTTTCGATTTTGTGTTGGGCAACGGCGTAAGGTCTCCTTATTATCTATATGAAAATAAACTCTATTCGATCCTTATCGAAGCTTATCGAGATTAAAGGTTCGAATAATAGCCTCCTCAGTCTTTTCGGCTTGCATCTCTGAATTAAACATTTTTTCAGCCCTTCTTCTATTGATCACTGAAAGTTTTTTTCTTAAATTCTTATCTACAACAAGTTTTTTTAAAGAGTTATAAAGATCATCAACATCGCCCGGCCCGACCAAAAAATTCCTCGAATCCACCTCCTCGGGTATTCCACCGGAATTAGTGGCCACAATCGGAAGGCCTGAGGCTTGAGCCTCCATCAAAGTGTAGGAAAAGTACTCTTCCCAAGTCTTAATTCCAAGGATTTTGATCTCTTTTGAAGGCGAACAAAAAATATCGGCGGTCCGGTATAAATCCCCAAGTTTGTCATAAGTTACAAAGCCGTGGTTAACAATCGGCAGTGTTTCCGATTTTTTGTTTATATATTTTTCTAAACCTCCCCTGCCTGCCAGATGCAACTCTACTTGATAGCGATCCTTATGGATTTTTTCAAAAGCGTTAATCAAATCTTTTATTCCTTTACTCTCATGATATATGCCAATATATAAGATCTTTACTATCCTGTCCGGATTATTTTTCTTCGGATAAAAGTGTTTCAAATCGACCCCTTTATAAATCATTACAGTTTTTCCCCTATTTATGCCTAATGAGTCGGTAAATTTGTAAGCAGTTTTATTGCGCAATATAAAAAGATCTGTATCTCCAACAACTTTCTTAACATTCCATGAGTAAGGCGGCAATCTTGTAGAAATATGATTGGGTATTGTCGTCCAAATAATTATTACAAGTTTTTTATTATATTTTTTCGCCAATCCGGCCAGTTGGCTATCGGAAAAATAATAGGTGTCGGAAATATTGATAACATCCGAATCTCTTACCAATTCGTCAACACCGGAAACATTCGCCCAGGAAAGATTCGTGATTCTTTTCTGAATAAAATAAACCGGATCAATCCACCAAGCGGGACGGTAGCCTAAAGTAAGCGGTTTGATATTCTTGGACAAATTTGGAACTTTAGGGGTAAAAGAACTATTCGATGCCGTAACGTAAGTAATGTCAAATCTTTTAAATTTAGAGTAAAAGGCTAAACAGGATTCTCTGGGACCTCTCATAACAAGCATTTTAGGTCGCCTCATATCCGATTAGTAATTCTCATTCTCGTCTTCGTTAAAAAACTTTGACTTTCCAAACTTAAAGGGAAGTTTGCTTATCTTCGGTAGTCTATCAAACGGAATTTTGCTCCAAATGAATTTAAAGATCTTGGGATACACCAAATATGCCAGTAGAGTAATAAATACCAACCAGGACAAGATTTCCACCAATCTTTGTGAAAACGGTTTAACAATTTTTAATGTTACTATATCGCCCGACTTTGAAGACGGGATTTCTATCATCATAAATCCCGGTCCCGCTCTATAAATTTTCAGACTGGTGTTTTTCCCTCCCGAAGAAATACTGGCTTTCCAATCCGGATAGTAACTTTCCCTAAAATAGATATCTGACTTCTGACCAACATTCTCGTTTAGTTTAAAGGTGACATGATCCGGATCATCTCTTCGATAAGAAAGTTTATACTCGGAACTTGTCGTTTGCTGATTGAGAATCAAATTATCTACAGCACTACCGAAGAAATCCACTTCGGCCTGATTATCTTTGGCTTCGGCGTGAGGAATAATATTAAAGCCAAACCATAGAACTTCTCCCTTTCCATAGTTTCCGGCAATTGCTAAGGGCTTACCATCATAGGTAAGCACCGGTTTTGCCCAACTGCGTAATTTTCCGGGAACCGAAACTCCCCAAGACGTATTTTCCCAAGTCAGCGGACCAAATTGACTTGCATCTACCTGACCGGCAATTGTCGGATCTTCAATTTTAAAACTCGAGTTTGTGGGTAAATTTTGCCAAGATAACGAGTCAAAAGGCATAAAGGAAGGGGCGCTGGCGATCTGCCAGTCGGGTATAAGATACTGCCAACCTGTATCAAAAATCAACTTCCCTCCCTGTTTTACATAGCTGTCAAGCAAGCTGTAAGCATGGGGTTTGAATTTATATCCGTAGCCGCGCATAAAAATAACATCAAACTTTTCAAGATCTGATAATGAATAACTGTCAACATCTTTATTTCCCTCCACAGGTATCGCCTGTTCATAAGGCAGTCCTCCCCATGTAAAGAATCTGAAAGTTTGATCGTAGAAAAACTTTGAATTATCGGAAATAACAAGCATTCTGGGCCGGTTGTCCCAAGAAGCCAGCGGTGGATTAGGCTTAAAATGCAGCCAACTGCTGGTCGGACTTACCCATTCCCAATTCGGGTCATTGGCGTAATCCGCAAGCGGTTCTTGTTTATTTTTAGTCAAAAATACATAGTCTATTCCGAACCATCTTGCTATTTGGGATAAAACTCCCGGTTTTTCATACAACGGAAACTGCGTATACATACTTTGGGACTGATAATTCCAATTGTTATAAATAAGACTCAGGGTATTAATATAAGTCTGAATTAATGAATTATTGGTTACCAAAGGAGCGGTCATAATATATCTACCTGTAAAACCTGACATATCAAATCTATATGAAACGTCTGTCGGAAGTTCAGCGAAAATGGTTGATAAACCAGCCGTCTCACCCGAAGCGTCACTGCTAATTGTAGGTTTCACCCAATTTTGTAGTTTAAGCTGTTCACTTAAAGATGGATAGTAAGCTTTGCAGTATTCAAATTTACCAGTAAAATCGTCCATCTTAAGACCGTCACATTTTTTCTTGGCAGAAAGAATTTGATCCGAGGGTGGAAATATCGAACCGATCCCTAATCCGGTTTTTGCCGCATCTCTTGCTAGAAAATAACTACATATATCAGAATTTCCAAAATCAATAACGCCCTTTTGACCCAAACAGATGGAATTCATATAATCAAAATTCGCCAGAGTATTTGTTCCGGTAAATGCAAGTTTCTTATCAGATTCAACATAGTTTGTCGCCGGCATTTTGTGCCAAATATCCCGGAGGTCAAGTTTGTCGTTAAACCCACCGATGTTTGTAACAGGACGGGTATAAGGCAGATCAAAATATTTATAAATAACATAGCCGGCAGTGACGACTGTACAAACCAAAATCAAAATTGCTAAAACAGGATAAAGTACAAAATAAACAGCTTTAATTCTTTTAGCAAAAGAAAGAATAATGTCTCCTATAAGCCCCCATAAAATATAGGCTCCGTAAACGGCAATTACCGGCATTAAGATACTCATAGAAATCCAAAAAATGCGTCCGGTCGTAAAGGTTAATATCAATGAAAGTGGGCCCAAGTGTTGGTTAATAAACATTTGCAAGCCGACAGATGTATTTAAAACAAAACCGAAAACGGTATAAAGCGAAAGTGCGAATATCTTCTTTGATTTGAAGAACGATAAAGCCAAAGCAGGAACGATCAGAAGCCAAACATAAAACGGAAAAGTTGCGTCAGCAATCGTTGACCTGGAAAAATTAATAAAATCATTTATGTTGTAGCTGGGTGGCGTTAACGAAAGCATCATTCCCGGCGTTAACATATTTTTGGCAACGTCATCGTAATTAGCAGAACTACCGGCAGCGTAGCCGGTAAATCCGCCTATTGCCACATCTTTGTTATATGTAACATACGGTAAAAGTCTGAAACCGGCCAAAAACAAAAATAAAATTCCGAAAATCATTGCCCAGACAAAAAGGGACTTAAAGAGTACAAATTTAGGCTTTTTTGATGAAAGGAATTTGGTAAAACCAAGTATCAAAAGGACTGCGACAACACCTACGGCGGCAAAAAAATGTGTTAGCGTTCCTAAAACCAGAAAAATCAGAGTTAAAACTAAAGACAACCTGAAAAGCACACCCTTTTTCTCTTCAACCAGTTCATCCAAAAAAATATCAAAAAATATAATTATCCAGGGAACAAAGATATGAGAGATGCTCTCTGAATAAAATCCCCACCTGACTAACCAAATCCAGGCAATCGGCGAAACGACATAAATCAGAGCCGCGGCAAGTCCTATTACCTGCCGCATCCAGATAGGTTTGACATCGGTTAACCTCATCCAGGCAAAAGCAAATACGCCGATCCCCGTCAGAGGAACACTCAAAAATCCCACCAGTCTGAATGCCTGAGCCAAATCGAGATGACTAAGCCTGGACAAAACCATGACCATTAGTGCCGCGAAATACGGATATCCTGCAGTAATCGAAATTCCTCCGCCTTCCTGGGGAAACCAGAAAGGTATGCGGGGATAAAATTTGTTGAACCAATTAACTACACTGAAAAACGAAAACGAATCGTTTCCCCAAAACGTATTTCCCTGAAGATATCTATAGCCGACAATATATGAAACCGCAAAAATTAAACTGATTGAAACAACGGAGAGCGCGAGTTGTACCAACACAGACGAGGTAATAGAACCTATTTTAAATACCTTTTTCACTTGTAATCATTGTATCTTTTTTAGAGATTTTCGGAAACTAGATACTACCGGTTCAGCTACAAAAACATTTTTCTTACCTCTAATTATCTCAGCCACTCCTGCCCTAGATGAGACCAAAACCGGAGTACCATAGCTTAGCGATTCAAGAGCTGTTAGCGATAAGCCTTCGTTTTCATTCAGAGAGCAAACTAGAGTCAGATAAGAATTTGTATACATAAATGCCATATTGTTTGAATCCAAAACTCCTACGAAATAGACCTTATCTGAAACCCCCAGATCATTAGCCAATTTTCGTAATTTGTCTTCGTCTTTACCTTCACCGGCCAAAACCAAGTTAAAATTTTCAGTCGTAGCCAAAAGACGGATAGCCAGACTTTGGTTCTTCTTCCAATGTAATGCTGCCGGAAGAAATAAAATTTTTTGACCTTTAACAATTTCTTTCAGGTTATTTCTGACTTTTTTAGTTTCTACTTTTACTTTTTCTATAACGGGAAATAAAACTTCAGCGTTTACCCAATATCTTTTTTCCAAAGATCTTGCAACTCTGGGAGCAAGCGCATAAAAGGTATTTACCCTTTTAACACACAGTCTTTCAATTAGGCCAAAACTGGCTTCGTACAGAAAATTTAGAAAAATGTTTTCAAAATGCCTATCCTCATAGGCCATAACATACCACGTAAGTTTGGTTTTCCGAATTAATGAAAATAGAGTTCCCGCCCAAAGACATTGGTTTGACTCAGTCACAACTTCATCGATTTTTCGATTTAGTCTTAAAGCCAAAATTAGCATAACCAACCAACTAAAAATAAAGAAAATGAAATCATTTTGAAGGATGCGGTTTAATAGCTTTGCATAAACTATTTCGATTTCCTCAGATCCAAGTGCATTCTTTTCATCCTTCCGTCCACATATCACCACAACCCTGTTTCCTTTTTCTTTCAAGTGTTTGGCGAAGTTAAGAAATATTCTTTCCCCACCACGGTAAGACCAAGAAGGAATAAAAAATAGGTAATTCATTTACGAAAAAAGTTTAACAATCTCTGCGGCAATTTTATCCGCATCCGGCTTACAGACAATTCCATATTTATTTTTTTTCAGGTAAGTGTCGACACCGGAGCCTTCGACAACCAAACTGGAGGTTCCACCCGCCAACCCTTCCAAAACAGCAATATTAAAACCCTCCCCCCAATACCCCGGCAAAAAAATCAGGGAAGCTTTCTGATACCATCCCGCCATTTTTTCTTTACTTTGCCAGCCCAAGACTTTTACATTCTCGGGAACGTGTTTTAATGTTCCTTCCCCCGCAATTACCCATTTTGTTCTGGGCCTGACCTTGTTTACTTTTTCAATCACTTGGATAGCCAGGTCGAAAGATTTCGCGGCAGTGATTTTTGCAGGAATCAAAATCAGATTTGAATCCCGAATAACATTTCGCTTCCTTCCAAAAAATTTCTGGTCAATTACCGGATAAATTACCCGGCTTTCAAGATTATAGAGATTCTTGACTTGCTTTTTTACCTTTTCGGAAACAACTAAAATTTCATCCACCCTATGTGCGGCCCAATTATCGATAGGAAAAGAAATCTTTTCCCAAATCCGGTTGACAATCCTGTTTTTGAACCAGACTTGGGGAAAATTGTGAACCCTCCAGATTATCTTCTTTTTCAGGAAAATGTTTGCAACTGCCGCCATCCAAAGAGTCGGGAAATTGTGAGGGTTAATAACATCGTATTTTCTTCCAATCCTTAAAAGCCGGAAAAATATAAGAGGAGAGACAATGTAATTTACATTCCTGTCATCTTTTTTTATTCTTTTCCAATCTACCCGCCCGCAAAGGATTGAGGCTTTAACACCATGCTTTTCACAATTTTTAGCCTCTTCGATGCTTACGCTTTCCGCCCCGCGGTAAGATATCCACGGTTGAATGATTAAAATTGATTTCATAATCTGACTATTCTTGCGTTAATCTTTGTTTTAAATAGAAAATAAAAAAGCAGCTGCAATTCGCCAAATTTCCTGATTTTTAATTTTATTAACTTGACGGGAATTTTTTGTTGACTACATTTTTCCAGAATTACAAATAGTCCTTTGCCAGGTTTTAAAAATTCATATTCTCCTCCCGACGGAAAAATTATTACCTGATTATTTTTATTCAATAGCTCGATTGTTTTTTCAATACTTTTCCTATTTATCTTGCCGGTTTTTTCTCTAGACAGTGCGGGTGTGGTCAACCTCATATAAATATATCCGGGCCAATTTGTCAGCGGTCTTCGTAAAATTGTCCAAATCGGTCTCGGAGCGATCGGAATGATAAATTTACTAACATTCTTGCCTTTCTTTGATTGATACAAATCTCCCCAAAAATAACTGTCATCCCTGCCCGTCATCGCAGTTAAAAGATACGGATCAATTCCTGTGGGATGATTTGAATAGATTAATACCGGACCATTAAGGGGGATTTCTTTTCCCGTCAACTCGTAATTAACTCCCAAATTATCGATTAACCATTTGCATCCGTTTGACCACTTGAGTGTTTTGACCTTTCCGTCAAAACTTTCAAAACTTTTGTTAATTCCGAAGATTTTAAATAAAGGATTCATAAAATTACTTTTTCTCGGCCCAAAGAAAATAACCGTTGGAATATCCCTTTGCGTTCACCATTTTGTCGAACTTCAAATTCAGCCGGTAAATAAATCTAATATAGCGGCTATTGAGATCTAAAATCCAATTAGATTTATTATGGAATATTTTTTCTATAATTTTCAGGTAGGCATAACAAAAAACGTCCAAGATAAGATTTAGTGGGCCGGGGTAAAGTTCAAAACTAATATCTTTAAAATCGTTTTTCTCCAGTTCCATAGCAAGATTTTGGGGACTAACAAACCTTGACTTTAGATGATCCGCACGTTTGTAAAGCCAATCACTTCCGAAGCTTTCGAAAAGCCAGTCAAAGGTGAATTTATTGTTGGGGTTAAGTGTAAAAATTAATATTTTGCCGCCCTTTTTAATACTCCTCGAGAGTTTATCGATCTCGGCCTGACGATTTCTCAGATGCTCAAATACATCAAATGAAAAACAAAAATCAATAGAATTATCTTTGACCGGCCAAGTTTTGCCGGAATCGTAATATACTCCACGCCTGTCTTTTCTATCAATCGCTACCTTAATTAAATCAACGGCAATATCGACCCCAACTCCTGCCGATTTGGTACTTCTCAATATTCTTTCCAACCAAACCCCATCAGCACAACCGAAATCTAAAATATGCTTGGCGTTTTTGTAATGCAGATTATCCAAACGCTCTTTGATAGCCACATCTTTAGGGCGAAGAAATCTATTGAGACCGTTCTTAATTTGCCATTCTTCAAATAGGGTTAGGGGTGGCCTTTTGGAAAAAAAATCAGCCTTGATCATATTTTCTAAATAAGTAGTGACCTCTTCCTCCCGGGAATGCCGAAAATATTTTGCTTTCAAAATATATAATATTTGAGGCAAGATTTTTAAGACCCAGGATAATCGTTTTTATAATTCCGTCTTTCATAACAATCAAACCACTTTCAAATGATGGCTTTTGTTTTTTGCCGGATCTTAATATCCAAAAACAAACATAATCCAAAATTGTGTAGATAAGATGTCCGCCAAAAGAATGGTACGTTTCTATAAAGCCGGCCTCTATAAATAAGTTTAAAATTTCAACATTATTAAAAACATTTATGTGTCCGACGCTTGCCCGTTTTCCCTTATCCCAGCCGAATTTATTCATTAACCAATAAAGAGTCGGAAACTGTTTCTCAAGTGGAATTGCGAGAAAGAAAACACCATCATCTTCAAGAACACTTCGTGCTGACTTGACAACTTTACCCGGATTATCAAAATGTTCCAATGTATCAAGAGATAAGATCAAATCAAAACTTTTTGAATCGAAGTCTAAATTCTCAACAGACCGTTTCAGAAATATAACTTTTGGGTAATTCGCCTTAGCAATTTTTAGAGCTTTAGTAGAGATATCAACCCCTGTTATTTCCCAGTTCGGAAATTTTGACTTTAAAAAACCATCAACGTTTCCTCCGCCGCAACCCAAATCCAAAACCTTAAGTTTTTTTTTCGCGTTTTTACCCAAATACTTGATTAGGAGTTCCAGTTCATAACCCTGAAAATTTGATCTGTAGTTTTCAATCTCAACAATTCCCCACTGGGTTTGAGAATAATCAAAAGTCTTCTTGGATTTTTTCATTGTCAATTTACACGAATATTACATTATTAAAGACAAACCAACAATCAAAAACCTTATTATCTACTTAATAATCCCGAAATACTATTAATCACCGCCCGGGCAACAATTGTATGCCCCTGTTGGGTCGGGTGTAAAACCCCAGCCAGAAGTGAATTGCCTCCATTCTGAATCACCGGAGTTGAAACATCGATATATAAAACTCCAAATTGATTGGCCACATCACGAACCACTTTATCCCAAACCACTCTTTTATCTGAAGGAACGTTAATATAAAAAATATTCAATAGAGCTATATCTCTCGGTCGCTCTTGTTCAGCAGTCTTAACAATGTTTCTGAGATGGTCCCGGTATTCCGACATGCTAACATTGCCTATGTCACGGCTGTATCCTGTCATATCGTTTACCCCAATTGCAACTGTTACCAAATCGGGATCTGCAGACCGGATTTCTGCCGGAAATCTATTATTAACATCGAGAGAGGTTGAGATACTGACAGCGTAATTAAAAAGTTTCGTCTTATTGCCGTGGGCATTGAGATAATCTGTAAGCAGATCGGCATAGGTCCATCCTTTATTTGGTAGATTTAATCCTTCCGTAATACTGTCTCCTTCGGCCATATAACTATTTATATTTCCATTCTTAATAGGAAAAACAACAGGATTAGGATTCGCGAGAAGTGTGGCGGCACTTACCGATGCAGATTTGTTTCCCTCTATTTTGTAATCAAAGGTGAGAGCCGAAACAGAGTATGAATAAGAACTCCCGGGGTAAAGACTATCGTCAACAAAAGCCATATTACTTTTTGGCACATCTTCATACCAAAAGCCGTCCCGATAAATCCTAAATCCTGAAAGGATTGCATATTCCGGTGCATTACCTGTTGGAACCATGAGTTTGTCATTATCAAAATTCCATGAAATCTGAATCTTATCCGGCGAAACAGAATCAACTTTCACACCAGACGGGGCGTAAAGATTAGAATGAGTTAAAGTACTATCAAATACGATATTAAATACAGCCGGAGCTTTCACCGGCAATAGGGTTTTCTTTGGAACTAACTTAGTAAACGCTAATGTGGCAACGGCAACTAAAAAAATAAGAAAAGTAATGCCAAAAAGGACTTTATTTTTCAATCCAATGTCCGGCTTCATAATCAAAAGTCTTTCTGGATTTTTTCTTCATTAACTTTATAAACAACTATATTTGCATTCGCAAGATATTCACCTTTACCTATATAGTCCGGTTCAAGCTCCGAGAGTTTAGCATATCTCTCGGTTCCACCGTAGGTAACAATCAATTTAATATCGTTTGTTTTGAGCCATTCAAAAACTACATGCCGGTCCGTACCGGTACCCCAATCGGCATACGGGTCATCCTTAAAATAAAAATACGGGTCAAACATTTCACTTATGAAATTTTTGCCGTCAAAACCATATACTTTTACCAATGCATACGTATAATCCGGACTACCTTCAAGAAAAATCATTTTTCCACCGTCATAATGCTGCATAATCTGTCCTGCTACTTTTACACTCTGCTGCCAGGTGGCTTCCGTCGATTTGTATTTATTCATGATAAGAACCCAAACCGGCTGGACTGCAAGTAAAACACCGATAAGTATCAAATAGTTAAGTTTGATCTTATCAAGAATTTTAACAAACCTGATTTTTGGTAAATAATAAAACAGAAAGACACTAATTAAAATTCCCAGGAATATGTATGGCAAAATCATAAAGCGGACATACCAGACATAATCTTCATAACTTCCGATATAAGCTCCAACTCCCATACTGGCCCCCAGAAACATCCAGTTACCTATTCCCAAAAGATAGACGAGACTGCCTTTCGGTTTTTTCCAAAAGATAAAGGCGCTGGAAAGAACTGTGATCGCCAGAATTCCCTGAAATAAATGCTTCGCGAAAATATCCGATGCACTAAAAACAGTCTTAAGCTGCCATGTCCCGTAAATGTTAGTCAGATAATTTATATAAAACGGAAATATCGGATTGCCCGTATAATCCAAAAGATATTTCATATATAAAAGAAGCGGCACAAGTAGACCCAGTGCGAGCATAGCCTTTTTATTCGACCCCGCTCTTCTATATATAATAACCATGGCAAAAAATATTCCCAAGGCAAAAATCCAATATTCGGCTCTCGCCAAAATGGCAACAAAGAGGCAAAACCCCGCCAATAAAGGCTTTTTGGGCCAAAAATAAATCGCGAGAAGCAAAAAGGGAATTCCTAAAGGCTCCACCATTCCCGATGTGTCATTAAATATTCCGACAGGGTTTAAGGCGGCCAAAAGCGAGGCCCCGAATGCAGCCTGTTTATTCCAATATTTGGAAACTACCAAAAAGACTATGGCAACAGAGATGCTTCCAAAAACCGCTGTCATTCCCCGCTCAACGGCAATACTTGTACTTCCCGTAATGGTAAACGCAATTATTGTAAGAAGCGGATGCAAAAGTCCCCAGAAAAATTCCATTCCTTTCAAATCCCAGAGACGCAAAAAACCCTGACCTAAACCGATTTCCTTGGTTAAATAAGCAATCTGCCAGTGATGATATGCATCTCCAAACCAGCCGGCACCGGGATTATCGGGAGTAGAAACCTTAAAAAGAAACCAAAATCTGACAATTAGAGCTATCAAAAAAAAACTTACCGAAAATATCCACATCCACGTACGGGCCTTTTTTGTTGCCGCCGTGTCTTCAGTAGTCGCAGAAGAAGGGGGAGGTTTTACTACCAGACTCTGAATCCATTCCTCATGTTTATCCATATTCTTTAGTGTACCAGACTTTTAAGTGAATCTTCCAATAGATAAAAATGGTTCTTCCAGGAGTATTTATTTTTGACCTCTAAGACCGCATTTTTACCCATTTGTGTACACAATTTAGTATCGTGCACCATTCGGACAAGTCCTTGTGTAAAACTTTCAATATCGCCCCTTTTCATCAGAAAACCTGTTTTTCCATTAATTATATTTTTCCCCGGTCCTCCGTCGTTCCAGGCAATAACCGGCACACCCTGTCCCATCGCTTCAATTACTCCCATTCCAAAATCTTCCTGTGGGGCAGTATAAAGATAAACTGCAGCGTTTTTATAAAGTTTATCCAGATACCTATCTTTGACTAAACCGATAAATAATACCTTGTCCGTTAGACCCATTCTTTCAATTTCAACCTTTAATTCGTTTGTGTACAGCGTCGAAGCCCCGGAAATCACCAGACTGTAATTATTACTCTGAGATAAAAGTCCGGAAAAAGCACTTAGACCAAATTCGAATCTTTTTTGCCATGCATGTCTGTTGGTCATCAGAATGTAGGGTTTTTTCAAAATGTAACCGTTTATTCTTACATTCCCCGTTTTTTTGAATTTAAAACCCTTGGTTTTATTCAAATAATGAGCCCCCGCCGGACAGTTTTCAGCTTTAACTTTATAAATTTTTTTAATCACGTTAGTCATGTACTCACCATTAACTAAAATCTTTTCTGCATTTTGAACGCTGAGCAGATCGATTTTTTTAATTGATTTTCTAAACTTATTCATCAGTTTCGCAGAATAAGACACTGTTTCTTTCTTGACAAAATACAAGCCGGTTTCTTTATCTACCCTCCGGGGATATAAAAATCGCGTGGGCTGAGCCAAATAACCGACATATTTCTTTGAAAAAAGTAGTTTTACTACATACGCAATCCAAAGCGAAGGCTGGTTGGCCGCAAAAATCAAGTCGTAATCTTTAAATTTATATGCGAAAAAAGGTGAGAGGATTGAACTTAATACAACTTGAAAAGCTTCGTGGTTTTTCAAAAACGGTTTTGCCCAAGGCAAAAATTCCTGAATTTCAATATTTTTGGTTAAATCCGGAAAGCATCTTTTTTTATCAACTACACAAGTAAATAGATGAACTCTGTGGCCCATTTTTTTTAAACCTTCAACTTCTTTCAAAACCAATTTTTCTCCGCCGCCGGAATAAACAAATGCCAGATGAAAAACCGCAATCTTTAATTTTCTGTCCGGTCTAAATTTATTCATTTAAGCCTTTCTATTGTTTTTGCCAAAACATCAATATGCTTTTCCCAGGAAAATTTATTTTTCGTTCTTTCCCAGGCAGCTCTCCCCATTTTTTTTCTTAATTTCTTATCATCAAAAAGCTTAAGCATTTTATCTGCATAATCCGTTACCTTATAAGGTTTGGCTAGAAAACCTGTTACACCGTTTTCAACGGTTACGGTCGGACCCGCATGATTCCAGGCAACAGTAGGAACGCCCCAACCACCGGCCTCCAAGGGACCGAGCCCGAAATCTTCTTGAGGAGACGGATAACAATAAACGCAGGCGTTTTGATAAAGCCTTTGAAGTTCCCTCTCGGAAACTGTTTTAGTAAAATTTATATTTTGTTCAATTCCAAGTGTTTTTACCAATTTTATAAGCAATTCAGTGTGTTCGGTAAATGGTCCGGGTATCACAAGTTTTGCTTTAGGAAACTTTTCCAAAACATTTTTCATTGCGCGGATTACATAATCAAATCTCTTCTGGGGATCGTGTCTATTGGTAATAAGCGCATACGGTTTTTTGATAACTTTACCGCCCACTTTGATGCTTCCCTTGTACGGGTTAACCAATTTAGCCGAATATTCTGAACCGGCAGGTGCGTCAATTATCCGCACCGAATACACATTTTCTATAATGTCTCCGATATAGCCCCCATTTACTAACACCCTATTTGCAGAAGCTATTGAACGTCTGTCAAGATATCCGAGGACAGGTCGTGTAAGTTTTAAAATTTCGTAAAGAATATGAAAATCTTTGTTTGTTGAATACCAGCCGAATTTTACATCCACCGGTCTCGGGTAAATAACTCTATTTGGCTGATTCAAATAAACTATGTAGGGTTTACCTAAAATTTTCGCCATACAAAAAGCAATCCAAGCACCCGGTTGGTTGGCGCCGATAAAAATATCTACATCCCTGAAGTTCCAAGACAGAATCGGAGCCAGAAAACTTGAGGCAACCATTCTTAAGGCATTCCTATAGGGAAGTTTATCGATAACAGACGGCAAAAAGTGTCTTACTCTCAGTTCTTTAATAAATTCCGGATAACATTTTTTAGGCTCAACCGTCGGCGCAAAAACTTCAACATCATACCCTCTTTTTATTAATCCCTTGGCTTCTTCGAGAACAATCCTTTCCCCGCCGCCCGAATAAATGAAACCGCAATGGAAGATTGCTACTTTTAAAGGTTTTTGAAGATTTTTTGATTTTCTATTATCCATGAGAGCATTACCGGAAGCCCTAACTTATAACTTACATCCGGTTGCCAATCAAGTACCTTTTTTACCAAAGCGTTATTTGAAATGAAAACCGACTGATCTCCGGGCCTGATATTCTTTTTTATTGTTTTAATATCTTTATTCAGAATGTCGGCCAAAAACTTTATATAATTCGAAACCGAAATTGCATTTTTGACCCCTCCCCCTACATTAAAAACCATTCCCACGGCCTTTTTATAATTCTCGGTAGCTTTCAAATAAAGATTGGTCAGGTCGTTGACATAAAGTAAATCACGAACCTGTTTACCGTCTCCGTAAATATTAATAGTTTTTCCTAAAATTGCCGATGCCCCCAAATGAGCAACCCAACCCTGATCTTCCACTCCCATCTGGTGTGTTCCGTAAATACACGATTGTCTGAAAACAATGCTGTTTATCCCATAAATTCTCGAATAGTCACGGACATAACTTTCAGCAGAGCCTTTCGAACAACCATAGGGTGAATGAAAGTCCAAATTTGTTTCTTCGGAAATTCCTTTCATTAAAACAGAATGTGCCAAATATTCCAAAGATCCGTAAACTTTATTGGTTGAGGCATAAATAAGAACTGCTTTACTTTTTTCCTTTCTGATACTCTCCAAAAGATTAAAGGTTCCGAGAATATTAATATCCAAGTCCTCACCGGGGTTTACTACTGAAGTTGTTACCGCAGTTTGCCCGGCCAGATGGAATATGGCGTCGGTACTTGTAAGTTTGTCAAAGACATTTTTTTGACGGACATCCTGAATAATCACGGTAAGATTTCCGGCAGGAGCAGATTTTTCAATTAATTCCAAATTAATTTTTGTTCCTTTTCTTGAAAGATTATCAAATATTGTAACTTTTGTTCCTTCTGCCAGGAGCTTTAGAGCCAAATTTGTCCCAATAAATCCGGCCCCGCCCGTGATGAGAGCTTTTTTAATCATTTTTACGACACCTTATCTTTGAGGACATTTTTAGATCTAATGGAGAGAAAGGTCAATACCATAATTCCGATAAAGGTAATTGCATAACCAATATAGGCATGTATTCCCGTAAAATTATCCCTGGCTACCCATACGCTTCCCTTTTGAACATCGGTCCAAACTCCAAGTATGTCAGTACTGTCATAGATCATGATATCCCGCACAAAAAGCCCCGCAGCCAGAAAAACAATTCCCAAAACAGGATTTAATGAATTAACCAGAAATGAACAGAATTTGCCTGTAAACTTTTCTTTTATCAACCGGAACTTAACAAATTCAATTAGTTGAACAAATAAGAAAGCAGCGAAAAATGATACGGCAACTCCCATTTCGGCCCTGTACCTCACAGGGCTTGAGGGCACAAGATTTCCTCCGACGGCAGTAATTATAAAAAAGACTATTGTACAAAAGCTGGCAATAAAAAGCGGCTGAAGGTTGGGCCTTCTGTCAAAAAGAAGGTAACCGAAAGTTGCCAGAACCGGCAGTGCAAAAAAAGAAATCGGCAGAAGTTTTGAAATCATTAACCTGATATCGGAACCCATCGGTCCCGTAAGCATCCAGAAAAAAAATGAAGGGTTATACCAAAAAGAACATAAGGCGCCGGTTAACAGTAAAATCAGGAAAAACCTTAATGTTTTCGCCCTGCCCTGTCCGAGTAAAATCTCGGAAAATGTAAATATCCCGGCAAAAAAAAGATAAGTGAAAAGTCCGAAAGGAGAAGTTAATGCAACCAGAGCCGCACTTAAACCGGAAAAAACTAAATTTTTAACCGAACTGCTTTTCAAATAAGAAATCAAAAAATATAAAGCAAGCGGAATAATAGTCAGTGAAACTATATGCGGTCCGTCCTGACCGAAAAACATCCCAAGTATCCTTGTTCTTCCGAACATATAAACAGGAAGGGAAGAAAAAAGACCGGCAAAAAAGGCAATTATCTTCCGATTGGTTATTTTTTTAATCAGGAAATAAAAAGTCACAGGAAAAACCAGATAAAATATTACGTAAATTACCTGGAGAGAAAAATAAAAGGAGGTTTTGGTTAAAAGTGAAAATAAATCGGTAAGAAGAGGGACTACCGGCCCTGAAAAAGCTACAACCGGAGCTTCCTGCCCGATCAAGGGGAAAATCAAATAAAAATTAAAAAAGAGCAGGAGAAGAAGTACTATGTCTTCCAAGGGTCCGTCACTCCACCAAGCCTTCTTTACCAGAAGTCCGTCCTTTGCCTGACGGATTTTTTCGGATATCCTCGCCGCTCTTATTGCGGAAATCTTTTCAGTCTCTTTGGGAAGATCTTCCATTTATATTATTTAATTTATACTTTAGTGTGAAAACTGTAAATAGGACTTTTTAGGATTTCCTTCTAACTTCGGCAGATGATTTTTTCTTTCTCTTTATAAAGTACGAGACAAGCGGGACAAAACCAATCATCAGATAAATATTTTCGGGGACGATTACGTCATCCCAGTTAACTGTGTATGGCGAGCTGCTGCCACTGGTCCATTCGGCAAAGATTATTCCGCTTCCCGAAGAATCCGAGGTCAGATTGGTTAGATTTGTTCCCGAATGCCAATCGGTTGCACTTACATCCCAATTCCCTGACGCAAAAGGCGCAACTCCGTGCTCGTAATAAATATGATTTCCCCTGATCCATATTGCATACAAACTGTTATCGGAAGTATTCAAAGACATGGAAACGTAGCCATTTCCTGAATTGCCGTCAAGAGTTACTGCTGTCTGCCAAGCGGAGGAAGTATATTCCTGGTAAGTGGTGTAATCATTGGAATCAATATAAGCCAAATGAACGTTGCCGGAAGAGTCCGCAACCGCCGAAATATTATTTGAGACGCCGGAGGTAACTGTTGCAATTGAATCGTAATTGGCGCCGGATGCACAGGAATTCCCCGACGAATCCTGCCAGGCAGTACTGCCGTTAACCCAGACGCATCCCTCAAGACTTGTGCCTTCAGTAAACGCCGCGTACATGTTTTGAGAAGTTTGGGGAACAATAACCCCAAAGACGTTGCTATTTGAATTGGTCGGATCCGAAATTGAATAAACCGTATCACCACCCGAATCCGCCGGTAAAGTATTTGTTGTTACGGTTTCTTTAATTGTCTTGAAATAATAAACACTACTACCGGTGTAACTTGCACCAACCCAAACGTAACTACCCGAATCACGCTCGATTACGGGGTAGTCATACTGATCGATTGTCCCCGACCCCGTAAGGACAGTTGACTCAGCTCCCCAGGAAAAACCTGTGCCCGGATAGTTTGAAGCCTGTCTTCCGTTAATATTGTAGCCCGATGTATAAACAATAAAGCAATTTGAAGAATCGGCTTCGATAGAAAAATCATTTGTTGACACGAAAATGGTTGCATTAGTGTCTTGTGTCCAACTGGTTCCGTTATCGGATGAGTAATAAAAAACAATATTTGACCCATTGTAGTAGGCAGACCAGAAGCGTGCGCCATCATACCAGGTTTTTCTTTGGAATGAATAACCGGTGGCCGATGATGAAGTGCTGGAGAAAGCGACAATAAAGACCCAGTTGATATTATCGTTCCCGTCTATATTGCCGGTACCTGATGAAACATCCATCGTCCTTGCAGAAGCGTTTGACCACGAAGCCGTTACGTAGTTAACATTTATCGTGGTTCCTGTATTGCTGACATTCAAATACCAATGGTTGGAGGAACCTAGCCTGGTTAGCGTTAGCTGACCCGAGGCACTCCCCTGGAAACTTACCGTTCCGTTGTCGGCAATACTGTAGGTATTACCATCTTTGAAGTAAACAGTCCTGGCTGCGTTTGCAGTTATATATAATTGATAAAAGGTAGTTGTGGTAGTTGTGCCGCTTAGAGTCTGATTGCCGGCGCCTCCATTGCCGTCCAGGGTCAGGCGCCCGTTTGAACTGTTGAAAGTGCCGTTGTTTTCAAAATCACCGCCCAAAGTAAACGCAGATGCCCCCGTCGAGGAAGGCGCGGTAAGCGTGCCGTTATTGGTAATTTTCCCGTCAATGTTAACTGTGGTGGCACCCGCGGCATTAAAAGTGTTACCGGAATCAATGGTCATGTTATGAGTAGCAGTAAAACTTGACGGCGGGGTGTATGTGGTAGGGACCGGGCTTGAGAATTGAATATCATAATAGGTCCAGCTCTTGACGCTATAAGGGCCGGAGCTTCCGTAGTATTGCACGAGCGATCCAGAATTATTAATTGGTGTGTTGGTAATTGTTTCATTACCCGCAAGTCTGATTGTGCCGCTATTAGTAAATGAGGTGCCGCCTGCGGATGAAAGACTGTACGTAGCAAGATCAAGAGTACCACCCGAACTTATAGCAACCGTTCCTGAAAGAAATCCGTTAGCAATACCCATCTTTAACGTACCGAATGAAACATTAGTACTTCCGGTATAAGTGTTTGCCACACCATAAACTACAGTGCCGTTTCCTGATGTGGTGACAGAATAAGTTGTAGGGTCCATTCCGGACGGATCTTGAATTACCCCTGAAAAAGTAACTTGTCCTCCACCGACTGCGTTTAAGGCTACACTTTCCCCGGCAAAATTTGTCGAACCTAGATAGATAGCTCCCGAAAAAGTTGAATTGTTGGCGGTATTACCTCCAATAGTTATTGTTCTTGTGCCGGTATCCGTTACGTCCGTAGAGGCAACTCTAATAATACGTCCAACAGTAAAAGCACCGCCGGTTAAGATACTGGCGTTACTATTGCCCCCCGCTGTTCCCAAAACAACTTCAGAGGAGGCGTTGCCAAAGGCTCCGTTGCCGCCGCTCGGAGCATTGATGCCAACTATTACCGTACCGGAAGAAACCGTAGTTACCCCTGTATAAGTATTGGCGCCTGAAAGCGTCAGAGTTCCGGCTCCGTCCTTAGTCAAAGCCCCGGAGGTAGTACCAATCACACCCGAAATAGTTACATTTCCCGGACCAAGACCGCCAACTATTAAATTGAATGTGGGGCCGGTGATACTGCTTGCTGCCGATAGAAGAAGTGAACCTCCTGTAGAATTAATACGGGTATTTGTCGCACCAAGGGCAACAGTTGCCTGGATTACATTAGAGCCGCTAATATTATTTATAGCGCCCTGATTATTTATTCCGCCGCCGGTAATTGTGATGGTTTTGGTATTGGGAATCGTAATACCACTAACACTCTGTATTTCTAAGGCCGCAAGATTAGCAACGGTCGGCGCCGCTCCGCCAAAAGCAAGACTATTTTGAACATTTAGTACTCCGGTAGTGACTGTAATTGTGGGAGTGGTAGCAGTAAATGAATTACTTCCCGAAAGAATAACTCTGCCTGAACTTGTTTTTGAAATTGCTGAATTAACGGTGCTTTCCGCAAGCCTTGCGCTAACTGTTCCGCTTAATAAAGCAAAAGTGGTTGTACTGGTTAAAACCCCATTTGTACCGAAGGAATCGATAATTTGGCCATCATTTTGCAAAGTGACCGCTCCTACACTATCGGAATGATTATTAATATCATAAATACCATTGGTAACCGTAACTGCACCGGTTGATAAAGCATTATCAACACCGTATTGCAACGTACCCGCAAGAACCGTCGTCAAGCCTGTGTGTCCTTGCGCGGCCGCCAGATTCAATGTGCCGGAACCCGCTTTTGTAAGAGCTCCTGCTGCCACATTTGTGGCTCCCGCCATCGTAAGGATTGTGCTTGGGTTTGTAACATCAACCGTGATTGCCGTCAGTGTGGAGCTGCGGTCAGTCGATGATGGACCTCCCGTATACTGTAGCGTCCCGGCTGTGAATACTAAGTTTGCTGCCAAGTTACTCGCATTTCCAAGATTACTTCCGCCTGCGCTACCATTACCGATCGTTCCGACACTTAACATCCCCAATGTAATCGTGGTTATTCCTGTATATGTATTTACTCCCGTTAACGTCACAGTTCCGGATGTGGTTTTAGTCAAATTAACGCCACCGCCAAGAATCGCCGTTATTGTCCCGCTTTGTACGGCATAAGCAGGAGTGGCAGTTCCGGTCAAAACACCGCTTGTGCCGGTAACCGACCCACTGGTTAAGGTTAAAGTGGCAATCGTATCCGAATTCGCACCAATATCAAGAATACCGCCGGTCACGTTAATAAGACTGGCGTCAGCCATAATATTACTAGCCAGATATTGCAGCGTACCGGCATTAATTGAGGTAGTACCGGTATAAGTATTGATAACGGTACCATTATTGCTAAAGGTTACTGTCCCCCCGGTATTTTTAGCAATTGCCAGTGCGGTGGCTCCGGCCAGGGCTTCGCTTACTGTGCCGCTTTCAAAAATAGAGTTTGTGGCAATTGTAAGAACTCCCGGAGAAACATTGGTATCAGTAAGTGTACCGCTTATTAGGGTAACTATTCCGACGGTATCTGTTTGGCCGTTTACATCGAGTGTTCCACCGGCGATTGTTACAGGACCGGTGTTAATAGCATTGGATGTGCCGTATTGTAGTATTCCACCGTTTATGCGAACGAGACCCGTGTTAATGTTCGACGCACCGCTGAAAATGAGCGTGCCGCTATCAAACTTTGTTACTGTTATACCGGCCGTATTAAAACTACCGGAAATTGTGGTCGGACCCGTACCGCCAATGATTAAGTTCGATGCTGTCGCCACTAACCCGGTCACATTGATAATACCCGTCCCGGAATTAATAATCCGGCAGGCAGTTGATAGGGTAAGCGCGCCGAAGTTATTACCCAAGGAAGACGAACTGATAACAGCACCGCCATTCTTGATACCGCTGCCGTTTAAAGTTAAGGGCTCATAAGTTGAAGCTCCATTTAAATAATAAGTACTAAGATCCAACACTGCGCCGGCCGTAACAGTTACGCCGCCGGCACTGGTCCCAAGTGCGGTATAGGTTCCATCTCCGCTTACTCCAACCTGCAGATAACCGGTGGTGACCAACATAGACCCTGTCATTGAATTTTGGCCGGACAAAATGGTTGTTCCCCATCCTTCTTTTGTTAAAGTACCGGTTCCTGACCAAACACCGGGACCAAGGGTAATACTCCCCGGAGCATTGACAGTTGTCAGAGCATTGGCACCGGAAATATTTCCACTGAAAGTAAGGGTACCTGTTCCTAAATTAACAATACGCGGCGTCGCAGCCAAAGTAATCGTTCCGGAGTAGGTGACGTTTGTGGGCGAGGCTGAATTACTATAAATTGCGCCGCAGTTGGCAATTCCGGTCCCGCTAATTGATATAGGTTCGGCCGTAGCCAAAGTGTAGCCGTTCAAATCCAAAATCCCTGTACCTGAAACTGTCGTTGCTCCTCCTGTAGTACCAAGAGGACCATTTCCGCCGCTTCCGGCACTCCCAAGTCTAAAAACCCCGGCTGAAATAGTGGTCGTTGACGTATAGGCACTATTGCCAGATACCGTCCATGTTCCATTACCGCTTTTAGTAATGGAGCTGGCAACATTGGCAAGAGTACCGGCAAAAGTTCCGTTTCCGCCGCCGGTAAGAGTTAAAGCATTAGCCCCGGTAACTGTGCCGGTTGAAGTCAGATTAATATCCCCAAAATTAGCATAGATTGACACGGTCGCGCCAAGCGTTAACTGACCGCTGTATGTCGCAATTGTCGATGATGTATTGGCAATTGCTCCGTTTGAGGTAGCCCCGGTACCACTGATTGTTAATGCTTCGGCAGTACCAAGCGTATATCCGTTAAGATCAAGTGTATCAGTGGTACCTACTGTTGTTCCCGCATCGGTTGTACCGAGAGGACTATAAGTTGCTCCGCCGGTTGCGCCAAGCCGGATAGTGCCTCCGGAATTGCTAATAGCAGTTGCACCGGTATAGGTATTATTTCCCGAAAGAACTAAGATGCCTGCGCCAGCTTTAGTAAGCGTTCCCCCGCTAACGACAGCCGAAATTATCAAGTCATTATCAACCAAACCATCACCAACCGTAAATGTTTGACCGCTTCCCAAAGCTAAATTACCGCTGATAGTAGTACTGATATAATTATTGGCCACTGTGGTCACACTGGTAGAGGTCAATGTTCCGCTGCCTGTTTGGACAGTACCTGCATTAATGGAAAGCGCTCCAACGGTATCCGATGAACCATTAAGATTATACGTTCCGCCAACGATCGTAACTCCGCCCGAGGAAATGGCATTATTAGTTAGGTAAGTCAGTGTTGCATTGTCAATATAGGTTGTTCCGGTATAGAGATTTGCAGCATTTAGGTTAAGGTTGCCCGTCCCTCCCAAAGTCAAAAGTCCGGAAACTGCCGTTCCGATCGTGGCCGAGATAGTTGCAGTGGCATTCGCTAAAATACATAATTCGTACGTAGCAGGAATACCAAGGGTGGTATTTGCACCGGCAATACTATTTGCCGTACCCATTAAAACATTGCCGGCTAAACTTGCACCTGCTATCGGAAGAGTCACGGAGGCGTTGGTAATGTCATTACCATTTAAAATCAAAGAATTTGTGTTTGTTGCCGCCGCCGCAGTGGGGCCGGTTAGTTTGACATTGGCATTCGCCGTCAGAGTGCTTGCATATTCCCCTGAGGTCAATAAACGAAGGCTGGTGCTGGTATCGGTTGGGGGCTTATAAGTGACCATATCTGTCCCCGTCCCCGTAAGCGAACCATCACCGAAAGCACCCTTGATGATGCTAACGGTATTTGTTCCCGAATTGCCGCCGCCGCCGGTTAATCCGGGTGACGCGGTAAAAACCAGTGTCGAAACACCGGCAGCCGGGGTTGTCCCAAGGGTAGTCCCTCTGAAAAGTACTTCGGCTCCTGCCGTTCGCGAAAGGCTGGCAAAGGTCATTGTTGTGGAACCACCCGTTCCAGGAGTAACCGTCACTATATTATATCCGGTGGTAATGTTTAAAGCGCCATCGGTTTCCGCTGCTGTCGTTGAAGTATTATTGCAACCAAGATAATTAAAATTACCGCCATTCATGGTAATCGCCGGCGGCGTGGCATTATTTAGACGTGTAGTAACACTCGTTGTTGAATTATCAAGATTAAAAGTCCCGCCGACGTTGATTGTGACACCTGTGGTCGCGCTTTTGCCATTTCCGCTGACTACGAGAGTCCCTTGGTTGATTGTCATCACTCCTGTATTTGTGTTAACGCCGGTCAAAGTTACTGTCCCGCTGGTATTTTTAGCTACAGCTATAGCTCCAGCCAGAACAGCACTGATTGTTCCATTTTCAAACGTATAAGCCGTACCTGTCAGTGTGCCATTTTGGATTGTTCCGCCAACCAGCGTTACAGCCGCCACCGTATTGGTCACGCCGCCCATGTCCCATATACCTGCATTAACGAACACACCAGTGGCGGCTAATTTACCACTGGCACCATAAGCAAAAGTTCCAGCATTAATGGTTGTTGTTCCCGTATAGCTGGCAATACCATTCAATGTCACAGTACCATTTCCATCCTTTAATAATCCGCAAGTCGTAGCACTAAGTGTAGTGCTTATAGTAGTATTACCTGCGCCACCAAAATATAAAGTGAGAGCAGCTACGGTAGTGATTGCACCGCTAAGTGTTAAGAGTCCGGCGCCTACGTTTGCAACCCGTGCATCAGTTCCGTGGGTAATTGTACCGCTGTAGCCGGTCGGGTTTGCATTATTATTATATAGTGCGCCTCCGGCATTGATACCAAATCCGTTAATTGTTAAAGCCTCCGCAGTTGAAAGTGTCAGTCCGTTTAAATCAAGCACACCACCGCTAAGGACCGTCGTAGTACCCGCACCGGCGGTACCCAGTGGACCATTAGTAAGGTCACCTACGGCTCCAAGCTGAAGCGTACCTTCATAAATAGTTGTAACACCGGTAAAGGTACTGTCACCGGAAATGTTCCAAGTGCCCGATCCAAGTTTCGTGATCGTTCCAGTGCCGCTGGGAACTGTCCCGGCTAAGGAACTTGCGGTATTGCTTCCGGCCAGTGTTAAAGCAAGATTAGTCCCGCCACCGCCGGTTCCCGAAAGAATCATATTGCCATAATCAGCTTTTATCGTACTGGCTGCGCCAAGTGTGATATTTCCGGGAAAAGTGGCGGCTGAGGCAGAAGTATTTATTAAAACCCCGCCGGAAAAGTCCCCCGTACCGGCTCCGGTTCCATTAATAGTCAACGGTTCTGCTGTAGCATAAGTCTGACCATTTAAATCTAAAATAGCACCTGAACTAATTGTGGTTGCGCCTACTGCTGTACCTAATGGACCGTTGGTGGCGTCCCCCGTTGCTCCAAGTTTCAGGATTCCGGAGCTTATCGTAAACGCACCGGCACAGGTACTATTTCCGGAAAGAGTCACTGTTCCTAAACCATCTTTCGTCAAACCCGTGACACTACCGATCGGGCTTGTAACCGTCATGTTGCCATAGCCGCCCAAGGTCAGTGCAAATGCCCCGGAAATAGCACCGGTACCGACGGTAATCGGGCCAAAATCAGCATTAATACGGGAGGCTGAGAAAAGAGTAATTGCTCCGCTATAGCTGGCACCACTAGCCGAAGAATTCATTATTGCCCCCATATTACTGTTACCGTTCGCAACTGAAGCTGCAACCCCATAACCAAGACCATTAAATTGAGTTATCGCTTCAGCTATCAAAATATTATGACCATTCAAGTCGAGTGCGCCAAAGGTAGCGATCGTTGTTCCGTTATCCGTTGTTCCCAAAGGCGATTTTGTTCCGTCATCATCGGCCCCAAGTTTAAGAATTCCGGCATTAATGGCGGTAAGCCCTGTATAAGTATTTTCTCTGGTGAGGGTAACCGTTGCATCAGCTTGCGTGTTTGTTGCTGATTTTGTTAAAGTTCCTGAACCGGCTAAAATTGCGCTGACCGTTCCGGATCTTAAGTCATATGAGGCTGCAGTTAAAACGCCTGACGTACCCGTGATCGTGCCGCTTTGCAGAACAACGGCGCTAACTGTATCTGCGCGATCGGCAATATTTAAAGTGGCATTATTAACTGTCACGTTGACCGAAGGAATGGCATTTGTTACCCCGCAAAGTAGCGTTCCTTCATTAATTGATGTCAAACCGGTATAGGTTTTGGCGGCTGCGGAAAATGTCAAAGTTCCGCTTCCGCTTTTGGTCAGTCCAAGTGTTGTGGTAATCGCCGCCGGAATCGTCAGATCACTTACCGTCCTGATTGTGTACTCAACCGAACTGGCTATTGTTGTATTCGCGCCGGAAATAGTCGCGCCGCTTTGAAGATTCAATATATTTCCGGACATAAAAGTTATTGTTTGTGAAGTTCCTGCATCCGCAATTGACGAGCCGGAATCCAAAACCAAGGAGTTAATTTGTGAAGTTATCGCATTAGTGCTTGCACTTATCCTGATGTTGGCATTGGTAACGGTAAAATCTGTTGTGTATTCATTGCTAAAACCGGCTCCGTTTAACAGTCTCAAACCGTTTACATTACCTAGGCCATAAGTTACCATATCTGTCCCTGTTCCCACTAATGAATTATCACCATATGCCCCTTGAAGAATACTCACCTTCGGAGTCCCGGCAACTCCGTCATCTCCAACTAAGTTTGGAGCCGTAGTAAAAAGAAGCGTTGAAACATTGTTGTTTGGTGGAGCACCAAAATTAGTACCCCTAAAAAGTATTGATGCTCCTGCCGTACGTGTAAGTGATGCAAATCTTAAAATTGTCGAACCGCCGCTACCCGGAGTTACCGTTATGGTGTTATTCCCTGTTCCCGTGGTCAAAACGCCGAGGGTTTCATAGATTCCGATATTTGAGCTCCCGACAATGTTAAAATTTCCACCATTCATTGTTAAAGCTAACGAATCACCCAGACGATTTATATTGGTGGTACTATCGCTATTATCTATGGTTAAAGTTGCCTGGGAATTAATCGTCGCGGTTGAAAGCGGGATGGCGCCCAATCCACTCAAAACAACTGTTCCGTTATTTATCGTTGTAACACCGGTGTAGTTATTAAAAGCACCCAGAGTCAATGTCCCCGTATCATTTTTAGTTAATGCCGCTGAGGTGCCATAAATAGGAGCGGTTGAGGTGAAAGTTACATTGCCTGCTCCGCCGATATGAAGCGCGTAGGTCAATGCGGAAAGACCCTTCGTATCAACCGTAAGCGTGGTCCCCAAATCAGCTTCAATATAACTGATAGAGCCCAGGGTTATAAGACCCGTAATGGTGTTATTGCCGGTACTATTCCTAAGGGCGCTGGCAAAGAGTACTCCCGAGCCGTTTAGGGTAATATATTCAGGAATAGAAAGATTGCTGCCATTGCCATCTATTTGAAGGGTGGCACCTGAGGCGACAGTTGTCGCGCCGTCAATAGTTCCCAGAGCCATACTGTCTTGAATTTTTAAAACCCCGGCATTGACAGCGACAGCTCCTGTAAATTGATTCGGACGTGTTAGCGTAACAGTTGCCGGCGTTGATTTTGTCAATTGAGTTGTTGCTCCCGGTACGTCACCTGCAATAACCGCACTAATTGTTCCGCTATAAACTGCCCAGGTTCCACTGCTAAGCATTCCGGTTGTTCCGGTGATTGTGCCGGCGGCTCCTGTTAATGTTCCCAAAGTAACCGTTCCAACCAGATCAGAATATGTTGAAATATCCAAAGTTCCGCCATTAATAGTAATGTTGCCTGAAGCAAATGCGTTATCAACACCGTAAAGAATCTTTCCGGTATTGATTGTGGTTACCCCGGTATAGTTGTTTGGGTAAAAATAAGTAACCGTGCCAGAACCGTTTTTGGTAACCGCCCCGGTAGATGTTGATATCGATGCATCGTAAAAAGAAATATTGCCGGCTCCATCAAAAATCAGCGGAATGGTACCGGTTATGCCTCCTCTAAGATTTAGCGTGTCCGCATCTGATTGAATCTTGGCAACACCAACCAGAGTAATTAAACCTTTAAAGGTATTGATATCGCTAATATTTCGAAGTGCGCCGTTTTCGGAAACACCATAACCACGCAATGTCAGCGGTTCCCGATCAATGTTAACTCCACCCTGAAGTTCAAGGGCGGCTCCGCCAACGACTTCCGTTCCGGCGGCTATAGTTCCGAGTGCCCGATCATTCCTGGCACTAACAATACCCTCATCTATCTTTAATGTTCCGGCAAAAGTATTGGCCCCGGAAAGAATCAATTTTCCTTGACCTTTTTTATTAAATCCGCCCAAACCGGTGATCATACCGCTGATGGTTAAAGTTTCACTATTACTGGTCACCGTAATCCAGCGGGTAACATCCATTCTGAAATTTAAACTGATGGTATTTCCCCCTGAACTCACGCTATCGGTAATCCCGGCCAAACCCTGTCCAAGAATAATATCGTTGCCGGCCAGGGTGTAGCCGCTTCCGGAAATAGTAATTGATTCAAACATTGTGTACTGTGGAAAATCGTTGGTTAGTGAATATGTTGCGACGCTTGCTGGAAAAACCAAATCATCTCCGGGATTGGGAACCGTTCCCGAAGCCCAGTTTCCTGCGTTCATCCAATTTCCGTTATTATTCCCCGTCCATGTTTGCGTTAGTCCGTCAACAGCCAGTTGCCATTTAGAAGCCGCAGGGGGGTTAGCGCCAGCATTCCCGGAAGTAACAACGGGGCCGATAGAAAATAGTTCCGGACTAATTTTGGGGGCTTGGTAGGTGTATTGATATATCCTTGTGGTTCCTTTTTTCAAATTAACCTGCCAGGTAATTTTACCGTTTTCAACTTTTGCGTTTCCCGCGTTTATTACTTTGAAATTTGCCGGTACCTGGTCCGTAACTTCTCCCTGATAATCATTCGTTGATGCAACGTAAAGATTAACAGGGTAGGAATCGGCCTTGAAAGGATTTAGCCTGGTGGCAGTCTTTCTGACAATATCGAGGGTACGACCCGAATCAACCGTAAATGAATTTTCGGAACTTAATCCTGTTGTGGTATTTATCACTTTGATATTGTAAGTACCGTTTGTACCGGTTTTGTAATACAAAACGTAATCGGCGGTATTTGTTACGCTATTGCCTACGCAAGCCCCCGTCTTTATAACTCCGGTTTGCTTGGCTCCGTTTACTTCCACACTCAAACCGGCATTGCAGATACTGTCCCCTTTGGGGTCAAGTGCCGCCATTTGGATGGTGGCCATTTCTCCGGGTAAATATACTTCCCTGTCAGTGTTGACTGCCAAAACCCCGTTTTGGAAATTATTTTCTGTAGTGGCAGGTGCCGTGGCGGCACTTCCGGAGTTTGCCGTGGGACTTGTTATAAACCCGGAGTTTTGCTCAGCGTGTACCGGCTGCGGCGCAAAGGTCTGGATATATCCTGAGAAATACAAAAGTGTGTTGGAAATGATGAGAAGGGTAACAAGTGCAAGTTTCCCAACCCACCTTCTGCCTTTGGCTTTGGTAATATCAAAATTTTCAAATCTGTTATTGGCGGAGGCCAGGGAAAGATACGGACTCTGTCCACCCGCTATACTAAAGGCATTGCGGGCAGGTAAGATTCCGGAAATAAATCTGTAAAATCCGCTTCTTTTGAAAGTATCTGTGACACGGCCGGTTTTTGGAGTTCTAAACCAGGGGCCTTCTTCCTGTTCCAGAAAACCTTTAACTGCAGCGTAAGCCTGAAAAGGAACAATGATGTATGAAAGGGCTACAAATGATCCAAGTCCGGAATAATCTTTGACACTGCTCTCCTCCAAAAACATTCCGACAGAATTTAGAAGCGGCAAAGAAACCATGTTGGTTAATATCAGGCTCCACCCCCAGAGTTCGGTCCAGAAAGGTAAACGGACTCTGAAAACCGCTTCTGAGAGGAACCAGCAGAAAGTACCTACCAAAAAGAAAAGTGCCTGGAGATAGTATGGGGCAAGATAGACTGTTTCAAACTTCTCAGCGGGGGTAAGTTTCGGAGACAGCATGAGCTTTCCAAACATCTTTTTGATATTAAATGAATGTCCTTCTGCCCAACGCATACGCTGCCTGATCATCCTCTTTAAAGTTGATACACACTCTGCCGGGGCTTGGACGTAGGGAGTATAGACGACCTTGTAGCCGGCATTGTACAGTTTCAGGGTTAATTCAAAGTCTTCTGTGATGGAAGTTCCCCAACCAACTTGACTCAAGACATCTTTACGGATCATATAAACTGATCCTGAAATTTGTTTTAATCCTTTGTAGATTTCAGCACCGCTTCTTTCAACCACATAACTGCCTGCATACTCACTCCTGACTCCCCTTGTGATCCAGTTTTCGGATTTATTGAGTACATGCCATTGATATCCCTGTACCGCAGCAATATTACTCTTCTCATAATCCTCATTCATGGAATTGGCGATCTTAAAGTACTTAACAAAATAGTTAAGGCTGTCTGGATAAGGCACAAAGTCTGCATCAAAAATACTTACAAACTCGGTTCTGGGGTCAACCAGCTTGAGCGCCAAGGCCAAGGCTCCACCCTTGTAGCCTGTTCTTGTCGTTCTGTGGAGATGTTTAAGTGTCACTCCGGGCCTGACCTCGACCTCGGTAAGAACCCATCCTTCTCCCCGTGTAATTTTTAGTTCCTCCCCCTTGAAGAGACAACTCTTTTGATAGGCTCTGATTTTGTCTGTAGTTTCATCGGTAGAATCATCACAAAGAATCACTTCATATTCGGGATAGTCAAAGTTCGTTGCAGCCTTAATGGACCTTTCAACAACATTCCTCTCATTGTAAAAAGGAATGTGAACGGAAACGAAAGGATATTTTTTA
>Ga0182021_10000178_pt1 | contig 61208 bp, 43 predicted proteins | sample 612E3MmetaG_FD_120493 | JGI IMG/M metagenome (GOLD analysis project Ga0182021, IMG submission 120493) | Permafrost microbial communities from Stordalen Mire, Sweden - 612E3M metaG (Illumina Assembly) | ecosystem: Environmental > Terrestrial > Soil > Wetlands > Permafrost | place: Sweden...
CCAGTCGCGCAGATCCACCGGCAGCAATAGCGGCGTCCGCCGGTCAATATTTACCAGTTTTGTCGCCATGCCTTCCCGTAGCATTTACCGTGCTAAGTCCGACAGGCTGCGTGAGAGTTTGGATCGATCGAGATTCACTCTGTTCGGCGGCGAAGGGGAATTGAACCACGAAGACACGAAGGGCACGAAGCAGCATAAGCCTACAGCTAGGAAGTCATAGTAATGGAGGGCGCTGCTCCGTCAGCGCCGATTTCGAGCTGCGTGGTGGCCACCCGCCGAATCCGCCCGCTGGATCGCGACGAGTGCATCCTGCCTCGCCGGCACGGTGCGCTAAGCGTGCCTCGCGATGACAGACGGTTTAACAACCCGCCTTACCGGCGTTTGTTGCGCGCCTGGAACGCTCCGGCGCGGCGATCGGGTCCAAACGAGCGGCCGCCGCTGTCTTCCTTGGGCCGGGCCTCGTTGACCGTGAGTTTGCGCCCGTCAAGCTCGGCCCCGCTCATCTTCTCGATGGCCAGCTTGCTCTCCTGCTCGGTGTCGAAGGTGACGAAGGCGAAGCCGCGCGCGCGGCCCGTCTCGCGATCGGTGGGCAGGTGCACGTCGGTCACGGTGCCGAAGGGAGCGAAGGCGGCGCGGATCGCGTCCTCCGTCGTGTCGAAGGACAGATTACCCACATACAGTTTGGAATTCATCAGGATGATTTTCGCAAATTTCGTCGGCTGCCAGTCCGTTCCCGGAAATCGGGTTTCGAATCATCATCTGAACTCAAGCTCACCTGAGGACTCACCAGTAACTGTCATCTTACGACTATTGCGATCGGGCAGCGTCCGCGAACCCGGAGCAAAAAGCAAGGCGGGCGGCGGGAATTTTTCAGGCGTCGCCGCAGGCCGGATCGGGTGCCTTGGGCGCAACGACACCGTCGGATGAAGGACGAGATCGCGGTCCAACTGCAGGGACCCGGCTAATCTCGCGCTTGCCAGCCGGGAGCTTGCCGTCGTTTGTGGTGGGCTCGCATGCGCGAAATCCTCTTCCTTTGCACGGGCAACTACTACCGGAGCCGCTACGCCGAGGCCCTCTTCAACCACGAGGCGCTACGGCGCCGCCTCGCGTGGAGGGCGTTCTCACGCGGACTGGCGATTCATCTCGCGCCGCCCGGCGGGCTTTCGCCACACACGACGCAGCGGCTGCAGGAGCGGGGCATCCTCTGTGAGCGCACCGGGCCGGATCCGGTCCAGGTGGCCGAGGCGGATTTTCTCCGGGCGGCCCGGATCATCGCTTTGAAGAAAACGGAACATCAGCCCTGGATGACCCGCCTGCACCCGGCTTGGAGGAACCGGACAGAATATTGGGAGATCAGCGATCTCGACGCCGCCACCCCTGCAGTGGCGCTGGCCGCAATCGAGGCGCACGTGATGGCGCTGCTTGCGGAGCTGGAAACAGGGCCGGCGGCGGCCCTCAAGCAGGGGTAGCGAGCAACCGCCCGCGGGCACGAAGTCCCGGCTTGCCGCGCCCGGACCGCCGGGCGAAAGCCGGCGGAGGGTTATTTCCCCCTGAGGTGGGACATGCTCCGCTTGGGCATATGGCGGTTCAAGCTGCCCGCTTTCAGCATGTGGTTGATTTCGCGGCTGCGCCGCTGCTCGGCCTCCCGCGCCAGCTTCAGCTTCAGGTTCTCAGTCGGGGGGAGGTTTTCCGGCGGCGGAGTTGGGGATGGTTGGTTCATGGGTCTGGCCTCTCGTGACGCACAACGGTGATGGGCTGCGTTAAGCAGGATGCCTGGTGGGCGCGGACCCTATTATACACCAGAATCCGTCGGCGCGGAGCAGATTCGACACAAGGCGGGTCCGCTGACTTCGCGGGGCACTTAACCCGCTGTAGATTTGCATCGGACGACGCCCGCATTAACGTGGTCCACCATGAGTTCCTCAGCCAATTCGCCAGGCGTTGTTTCGCAATCTCTCAAGAACTGTCGCGTGTTCATTACCGGGGCATCCCGCGGGGTCGGCCTTGAGTCCGCGCGACTCTTTCTGCGATCCGGCGCCCGGGTGATCGGCGCGGCCAAAGACCCTGCCCGCCTGCAGGCGGCGGTCGAAGAACTCAGGTCGCTAGGCGAGTTTCATAGTGTGGTGATGGACTTGTCCCAGCCCGGCTTCGAGCCGGCAGCCGTCGCCGCCGTGACCCGGCATTTCGACGGCGTGCTGGACGTCCTCTTCAACAACGCGGGCACGATGCCGGCCCAGCAGGGCGTGTCCAACGAGCCCGCCGGCAGCCTGGAGAAAACGCTGCAGGTCAACCTGGTGGCGGTGCACAACCTAATCCGCGCGCTACTGCCCGCGTTGCTCGAGGGAACAAAGCCGCGCATCATGAACACCAGCAGCGGGGCCGGGACGTTGGCCGCTGTGGTGGAGAACAGCCTGGCCAGCTATCGCGTGAGCAAGTTTGCGCTCAACGGCCTGACCTTGAACTGGGCCGGAGCCTTGAAGGGCCGGGTGGCGGTGAATGCGTTTGACCCCGGCTGGGTCAAGACTGCCATGGGCGGTCCCAATGCGCCCGGCACGCCACAGGAATCCGCGCGGGGCGCGCTGGCGCTGGCCCTGCTGCCCTTTGCGACGACTGGCAAGTTCTGGAAGGACGGCAGGGAGATCTCCTGGTAGGCGAGCTAACCCAGTGCGACCGCATCCGCCGGTTTCTTGCCGGCCAGCACGGTTTGCTCGGCCGCAACCAGGGCATCGTACATCGCCGCGGAATCGGGCGCCGCCAGCAGGCGGGCCACGACGTCCGTCTTATGCACCACGAGGCACAACCGGGCTAATGCGTGCAGGTGAATGCGTTCGTCCTGGCAGCAGATCAGGAAGAACAACCAGGTGGGCCGTCCGTCCGGCGCGCCGAAATGGATTTCTTGCACCGTGCGGCCGACAACGATGAATGAGCCCTCGAAGAGATACGGCTGGTAATTCCGGCAATGAAGCAGGGCGAGACCGCCGGGCAGCGCGGTGGGGCAAAGCTCCTCCCGCGCCTCCACGCTGGCCAGCAGATCCGCCGGGTCCAGCACCTGGCCGGTTTTTTCTGCGAGAGCCACCAGGTCGTGGATGACGGACTTCTTCGTCTTGGACGCCATGGCGGCGGCGATGAAGCCCGGCCGCAGCAGTTCGGGAATCAGCGTATCCTCGTGGAAGAAGGAGCGCGTGCCGCGGGTCGTTTTCTGGTGGTAATCGGCCAGGCGCTTCGGCGGGAGGCCGAGGATTCGCTGGGAGGCCCAGGCGTCGAGTTCCATGCGCACGAAGACAATCCGCGCGCCCCGGTGCTCGTGCGGAATATCCGTCGTCTTGACCAGTTGCGCCAGCTCGCTGCACGTCAGGTGCAGGTAGTCGGCGGCTTCGGTCAGATCGAAGGTCCGGTACGGCATGGCCGTGCAGGTTAGCCGAACGGGGCCGGCCAGGGCAAAAAAAAACGGAAGGCGGCCGGCGGGCTCGGCCGGGCCCGGAGACGCCGGCTGCCTGATGGCCCGAGACCACCCAGGCACTCGGCAGGATTCTGCACTCCTTCCTGGGCGGCAGTCACCGCGCCGATTGCAGGTATTTGTCGGCGAAATCGAGAAAGGCCTTCCAGTCCGCGGCGGTGATCGTGTGTCCGCCGGTGTGTTCGTGAAAGCCCAGGTCCCCCGTGATCAGGGGCGTGTCGAGTGATAGTTCGCTCGTGCCAAGGTCTTTCCGGCCAAGCAGGCGGTACACGGGTCCGGCGGCGACTTCGGCGAGAAATTCCCCGCGCGGGTCGGACCACAGATCCTCGGTCCCGGCGGTGACAAACACCGGGCGCGGGGCGTGGAGGGCGATCAGCAGGTGCGCGTCCAGCGGCAGGTCGTTCCAATGGCCCGGGTATTTCTGGAAGTTGCCGGCAAACTGATAGCCAAAACCGGCGGCCATGTCATCGATGGTCTCCCCGTAGTCGCGGCGAGAGAGGGCGGAACCCATTTCGCCAGCGCAGCTGGAGAGCACCAGCGCGAACCGCGGGTCCTGCGCGCCGGCCCACAGGACGGTCTTGCCCAGACGCGAATGGCCGATGAGAGCCACGCGCCGGGCGTCGATCGCGGAGTCCGTCGCGAAATAGTCAAGCACGCGGCTGGCGCCCCAGGCCCATGCGCCGATCGTGCCCCATTCGTCGGCCGCGGGTTTGGTTTCACCCGGTGCCAACGCGAGGCCGATGACACCGGACTGAAAAGTGTTGGGGCTGTCCGGCTGGAGCTCGGTGTAGCGGAATGTTGCGTAGCCATAACCGCGGGCGAGGATGTCCGCGATGGGCCCGGCCTCGTTGAAGCGGCGGGCGGGGCCGGCCGGCGGAGCAGGCGGCGGCGGGGCGCCGGGAATGGGTGGGTTGCCGAAGAAGACGAGATGGAGCAGCACCGGCACGGGTGCGGTCGCCTTGGCCGGTAGATAGACGTGCAAATGGACGACGGGGCCGTCGGGCTTGTCGCCAAAGTGGACGGCGACCAGCTTGCGCACGGCGCGGCCCTCCATGGCCGCGGGATCCGTCTCGACGACTTCGTAAGTCATCTTGGGCGCGCTCGCCGGGACCCGGCCGAAAACCTGCGTGGTGTAGAGCCGGAGGATTTCCGGCCGGCGCTCCTTGAACCAAGTATTGGCGTCACGCACGGGCCGGCCGTCCTGCAACACCAGCGGATCGGGCAGCACGTAAGGCGGAACCTTGTCTTCGTCGTAGTTCGTGATGTGTCCGGTCGGAGCCCGGCGGAGCGTGTTGCCGTGGGAGTCCTTTAGTGGAGGGGCTGGGGCGGGCGCCGCCGGCGGCGCGGGTGCCGGTTCGGTGGCGCGGACCAGCGGGCCGGCGAAGGCCAGCAGGCCGAGGACGGAGCTGATGCAGGGGAGAAAGACGGTTCTCTTCATGGCCGGGGGTGGTAGCTGCAGGAATTGATTAGTCATTCCACGGATCACACAGAGGCGAACGGATTCAGTTCCTTGGGGGACGATCACATTTCTGCTGCATGAGTCCGGCACCAGAGTCGGGCGAGACGCAATTCCGCCGGACGGCTAGCGAGCGGCGCGGCCGGTGGACTGGCGGATGATCACCTCGGGTGGAATCGTGCGCAGGATCGGCCGCGAAGGCAGGCCGTTGCGCAGGTGGGACATCAGCACCTGCATGGCCGCTTTGATGGTCGGCTCGATCTGCTGGTCAACCGTGGTAAGCGGCGGGGCCATCATCGTGCAGATATCCTGGTTATTGAAGCCCGTCACCGAAACGTCGCGCGGAATGGCCAGGCCATCCTCCTGAAACGCGCGCATGGCGCCGATGGCAATCTCGTCGTTAAGCGCGACGTAGGCGGTCGGCGGCTGTTTCAGCGCGAGGAACTGGCGCGCGAGCGCATGGCCGAATTCAAAATCCTGGGCCCGCACGCACTGCGCGTCAAACGAGCGGGCGCTGGCCTGCAGGTCGAGTCCCTGGGCGGCGAGTGCCGCGCGAATCCCGTGGATACGCTCGAGGTGGCTGGGGTGGTCGAGGGGAATCCCCAGGAGGCCGAACGAGCGGTGGCCGAGCGCGAGCAGATGGTCCATCATCTTCCGCATGGCCTGGGCGCGGTCTAGCGTCACGGTGTTGGCGTGCGGGATGCCGTGGTGATCGATGACCAGGTGCACCACCCGATGGCGAAGCAGTTCCCGGATGCGCGCCTCCAGTTCCCCCGCGTCAAAGTGGCCAATGAAGACCACCGCTTCCACGCGCATGGACAGGAAGTGGCGGAGGATCGTGCGGCTCTCGCCGGGCGCATAGACCTCGATCAGCGAGGTATAGCCCTGGCCGCGCAACTGCCGCTGGAGCGTGGCGAGTTTGCGCAGGAGCGGGGGAGTCAGCAGATTCTCCATGCAGATGCCGACACTGGAGGTGCCTTTTCCCTTGAGGAGGGTGGCGAAGGCGTTGGGAGTGAAGCCGGTCTCCGCGATGGCCTTTTGCACCCGCTCAATGGTCGACGGCTTTAATCCCGGCTGCCGATTGAGCACCCGTGAAACGGTGGTGCGGGCCAGGCCGACGTGGCGGGCGAGTTCAGCCGTGGAGGTGATCCGGGGCGGGGCATTTTTCGAATCAGGGAAACTCACGACGGGGGGTGCGGCGATAATTGGGCCGCCGGCGCACCGCTGTCAAACCGGGATCAGGTTGGCCGGCCTCAGGAATAACGCTTGACGCGGACACCTGTCCGGAAATCGTGCCATTGGACCCACGGCCCGTTTCTCCGGCGGGATGGGCGTCTGTCTGCGCTTATGGCACCTCCCAATCCTGATCTCGCGACCGCAGGCCCGCCCGGCATAGACGGTGGCAGCCCGGTGCGCGCCCGGACCGACCGTGCCCCGGAGCTGGAGGATGATCCGTGGGCCGAAGTGCCGGCCATCCTCGCGCGCATCCCGGCGTTCTCATTTCCCCCGAGGGACCATGTGGTAACCGATTACGGGGCGGCGGGCGACGGCCGGACCGACGATCAGGCCGCCCTTCGGCGCGCGATCACCGCGTGTGCCGCCGGGGGCGGCGGCCGGGTGGTGGTGCCGCCAGGGGACTACCTGACCGGGCCGCTGCACCTGGAGAGTTTCATCAATCTGCACCTGTGCGCCGGTGCCACGCTGAGGTTTGCCACGGATTCGTGTCGGTATTTGCCGCCGGTGCTCACGCGTTGGGAGGGGGTGGAGTGCATGGGACTTTCGCCGCTGATTTATGCGTGCGACCGGGAGCATGTCGCGGTCACCGGCGCCGGAACCTTGGACGGTCAGGCCGGCCTGGGCCGGTGGTGGCACTGGGCGGGGCCCTGGGAAGGGGCCCGGGCTACTGGCTGGGCGCCGGGGCAACCGCACCAGGCAAGGGCCCGCGAGAACCTGAGCGGGTGGGCGGCAGACGGAATTCCTGTACAACAGCGCATTCTGACCGAGAAGGACCTGCTTCGGCCCATGGGCATCGAGTTCTATCGCTGCCATGACGTGCTGGTCGAGGGCATCACCGTGCGGAACGTCCCGATGTGGGGCATTCATCCGGTATTCTGCCGGGCCGTGATAGTGAGGGGAGTGCAGGTCGCGAGCCACGGGCCGAATAATGACGGCTGCGTGGCCGACTCGTGCCGCGACATTTTGATCGAAGGCTGCCGATTCGACACCGGAGACGACTGTGTCGCCATCAAATCAGGCCGTAACGAGGACGGCCGGCGGATCAACCAGCCGGCGGAGAACGTGGTGATCCGCGGCTGCCGGATGGAGGACGGACACGCCGGCGTGTCCATCGGCAGCGAGGTTTCCGGGTGTGTCCGCCGCGTTTTTGTGGAGCGGTGCGTGATGGACAGTCCGAATCTGGAGCGGGCGTTCCGGATCAAGGCCAATTCGACGCGCGGGGGCGTGGTCGAGCAGGTTTACCTGCGCGACATCAAGGCGTCCCAAGTGGGGGAGGCGGCCGTGCGCATCGATCTGCTCTATGCGCAGGCCGAGGAGCCGGGTCACCACCTGCCGCAAGTGCGGGATCTGGTCATCGAGCGCCTGGAATGTGGGCACAGCGGCCGGGCGATCTGGATTGAAGGTTTGGCGGCCGAGCCGGTGCGCGACATCCGCATCAGCGACAGTGTCTTTGGTCACGTGGGCGCACCGAACATCCTGCGCAACGTCGAAGGCCTGACCCTTCAGCACGTGGTGTTCCCGGCGCCCGCCTGATACATTTGCACAACCGGCAGGTCGGCTGCCGCGAGGTCAAAGGCCGCCACCTCCGCAGGCAGCGCCCAGGCGATGGCCACGTGCTCCGTGGGCTGTGGTTCGGCAGATTCCGGGGCCAGGGAGCACACAAATGGAATCATCTCGATGGTGGTGCGGCCGTAGGCGTGGGTAAAGCGGGGCAGGGCGCGCTGGATGATGAGGTCGCAGAGGAGTTCCTCCCTGATTTCGCGGATGAGCGCGGCTTCAGCCGATTCTCCCGGGTTGACCTTGCCGCCGGGAAACTCCCATTTCAGCGCGAGGTGTTTGTGGGCCGGGCGCTGCGCGAGCAGAACACGGCCGTCGCGCTCGATCAGCGCGCACACGACAGGAAGCGCGGGGTTTTCCATCAGCCAGCATGAAGAGCACGAAACGGGGCGGGCTCAAAGCTCTTCTGTCTGCCCTGGCCCTGGCCGTCCGGCCGGGCCGCGACTTTTCGCGGTCCGGCGTGTTCTAGGGGCATGAAGAGTTTCCTGATCATCCTCCTCAAGGTCGTCGTCGCGATCGCAGTCGGAGTTGCCATCGTCCACCTGTGGCCCGTGACGATCGTGCCGATGTTCGCGGCCCTGCTGCTCCTGGTCGGCCTCGCGGTGGTGTTTCTGATCTTTCTGGTCACGGCCGGAACCGCTGGCGTGGCGGTGCTGACCGGCCTGATGGCGGTGGCGGCTGTGCTGCTGGCGGTCCTTTCGCCGGTCTGGTTCCCCGTGCTGCTGATCTTGGGGATCATCTGGATAGTTAGGCGGTTGTGCGGGATTGGGCGCCGGTCCACGACGGCGTAGCCGGGCTTTGCAGGCTGCCTAACAACCTCAAAAACGTCCGCTTGTAACCACCGGAGCGGTGGCGCCGGCGCGGAGTTGGAGTTGAGAACGCGTTGGGGAACGCGCATGTTGCCCGGCTTCACCCAACCATGAGTACTGTTCCCGTAGTCTTCAACAACACCGTCCTGCGCGACGGGCATCAGTCGCTGGCCGCCACGCGGATGACGACGAGGCAGATCGAAACCGTGGCGCCCGAGCTCGACACCGTCGGTTTCGGTGCCTTGGAAACGTGGGGCGGAGCGACGATCGATTCCGGGCTGCGTTTTCTCTCCGAATTTCCGTTTGACCGGCTCGACGCGGTGAAGCGCCTGGCGCCGAAGACGCCCCAGGTGATGCTGCTGCGCGGCCAGAACATCGTCCAATACACCAATTTTCCCGATGACGTGGTCGAGGCGTTTGTCGCCGCCGCCGCCCGGCACGGCATGGACATCTTTCGCGTGTTCGACGCGCTCAACGACCTGCGCAACATCGAAACGGCGGTGCGGGCGGTCAAGAAAGCCGGCAGGCATGCGCAGGGCGTGGTTTGCTACACCACCAGCCCGGTGCATACACCGGAGATGCTGATCGAATTCGGCACGAAGATCGAGGCGTTGGGTTGCGATTCCATCTGCATCAAGGACATGGCCGGCCTGCTGCCGCCGCACATCGCCTTCCAGATCGTGCGCGGCCTGAAGACGCGGGTGAAGATTCCCGTGGTTGTTCATACTCACGAAACGGCGGGCTTCGGGGCCGCGGCTTATTATGCCGCAGTTGAGGCGGGTGGCGACGCCGTGGACACCTCAATCTCGCCCTTTGCCAACGGCACCGGTCAGCCCGACACCTGGCGCATGTTGCAGGCGCTCTCGGGCCACCCGCGCCGGCCGAGCTACGACCTGGCCAAGCTCAGCCGGTTGCGCGACAAACTGACGCGCATCTACGCCGAGCTGGCCGCATTCACCAGCCCGAGGAACGAGGTGGTGGACAACGATGTGCTCATCTACCAAGTGCCCGGCGGCATGCTCAGCAACTTCCGCAACCAGCTCAAGGAGCAGAAAATGGCCGACCGCTTCGTCGAGGTCATGCGCGAGATGCCCTACGTGCGCGAATGCCTCGGCTGGATTCCACTCGTCACACCCACCTCGCAGATCGTGGGCGTGCAGGCCATGCTCAACGTGAAGTTTGGCCGCTGGAAGAATTTCTCGCCCGAGGCAATGAAGATTGCGCTCGGCTACTACGGAAAGACGCCCGGCCCGATCGATCCTGATGTGCTGGCCCTCGCCGAGAAACTCAGCGGCAAGCCGCGCTTCACCGGCCGGCCGGCCGACATGCTCGAACCGCGCATGCCCAAGATCCGTGCCGAGCTCGCCCAGAAGGGCCTGCCCGCCGACGACGAGCATTGCGTCATCTACGCAATGTTTCCGCAGGAGCTGGAAAAGCTCTACAGGGCGCGCGACAGCAAAACGGCGGCGCCGGTGGCAGTCCCGGTGGCGGCGGCAGCGCCGCCGCCCGAGGTCAAGGCTCCCGCGCCGGCTCCGATATTGATTCCCGGCACGAACAAGAAGATCAGTCATCTCGCGTTGACGGTCGACGGCCGGCGTCACGATGTCTCGGTCGAAGAGCTGGTCTGAGCCGATCGCGCTGAGGTTTATCTTCAAATCGCCTGTCATCGCGAGGCGCTCAGCGCGCCGTGGCGATCCAGCCCCTCGACTTGCTCGGGGCCTTGAGCTTGTCGAAACGGCTGGATTGCTTTGTCGTCCCGCAGAACGCTCTGCTGGCCAGCAGAGTCGCAATGACAGTTCGGAGGCTCGGCTAGACGCGCCGTGGCGAGTCCAGAAAAGGGCAGGGCGGCCGCGCGCATCATCCTCGAAGGCCTGCGCAACCGGATGATGGATCTGGAAGAAGCGGGCCGGCCCGGATCGACGTCCCCGTTCTCCGTGCCAACGGGAAGGATCTGACTGAGTTTTGCCTCGTGGGAGGAAGGTGGAAGCTGGGACCGTGTCTAGCTAAACTATCGTGGCGACGGCCGCGCGGTAGATCGCTCGGCGCGAATGCAAAGTTCGGCCATCCATTTGACGAGGCGATTCAAGATCGGTCCAGACTCTCACGAGTTCGGCAACGATGTTAACCACAGAGAAACAGAGGCAGGGAGGAAATCGATCTGAGCGATGCACTGCGCGGCGTCGGGTTGAATCGAGATAGACCCCGAGATTCGCTCCTCCGACGGCTTCGTCTCCGGGCGCACTCTGCCTCTGTGGTTTAATCCCCCGCTGCCGGCTTTGGCTGTGGCTCCCCGCACTAGGTTTTTTCGAGCGCTTCGAGCTCGGCCGCCGCGGTCTCCCATTCGGCGGTGGCCGCATGCAGCCGGTCCACGACGCCGCTGAGCTCGCGGTTGAGCGCGGCGGGCTTGCCCGGCTCGGCGTAGGTTTCAGGAGCCTCGAGTTCGGCGGTGAGCTCCGCCTGACGCGCCTCGAGCTCGCCGACCTCCTTTTCGAGCGCCGCCACCCGGCCGCGCAGTTGCTTCAATCCGGTGGACTTGGCAGCGCGCGCCTGCGCCTCGGCGCGACGCTGCTCGCGGGTTTTCGGTCCGGCGCGGGCGGCGGCCGATTCGCTCTCTGGCGCGGGCGCGAGCCGGGGCCGGCGGTTGGCCAGCGCGGGACGCTCTCCCGCACTCACCAGGGCGGCGCGCGCGTCGGTGGCGCGCGATTTGTCGAGGTAATAGTCGTAATCGCCGTGATAGGGCGTGAGCCGGCCGGAGTCGATGTGGAGGACACGGTTCGCGAGGGCGCGGATGAAATAAACGTCGTGGCTGATGAAAATGAGCGTGCCCTCGTAGGCCTGCAGGGCGGCGATGAGCGCGTCGGTGCTGGGAATGTCGAGGTGCGTGCTCGGCTCGTCCATCAGCAGCAGGTTGGGCGGCGCGAGCAGGAGCTTGGCGAGGGCCAGCCGCGATTTCTCTCCGCCGCTGAGGATGGCGATCTTCTTGTGGACATCGTCCTTGCGAAAGAGGAACGCGCCGAGGAGCGTGCGCGCGGTCTGCTCCGTCAGGTGATGGTTGAGGGCGCGCATCTCCATCGCCTCCGTCAGGACGGTATGCGCGGGATTGAGCACATCGAGCCGGTTCTGGGAAAAATAGCCCGCGCGGACGTTGTGGCCGAGCTCGTGTGTTCCCGCCTGGATCGGCAGGACGCCGGCGAGGATCTTGAGCAGGGTGGACTTGCCCGCGCCGTTGGGACCGACGAGCACGATGCGCTGGCCGCGCTCCGCCGTGAAATGCAGGTCGCGGTAGACGACATGATCGCCATAGGCCTGCGCGACGTCCGTCAGCGTCACCACCCGCAAGCCGCTGCGGGGCGGCTGGGGAAAGCGGAAATGGAGGCGGGCGATCTCGGCCTCGGGGGCATCGATCGCCTCCGCGAGGATGTGCGCGATCTGCTTTTCCTTCGACTTGGCGCGGGAGGCCAGCGAGGCCTTGGCGCCGAAGCGGTCGATGAAGCGCTGGAGGTGGGCGACCTCGCGTTGCTGGTTCTTGAAGGCGGCGAGCTGCTGCGTTTCGTGGGCTTCGCGCTGCCGGAGGAAGTCGTCATAGTTACCGTTCCAGCGCCACAGGCATTCTCGGCGCAGTTCGAGCACTCCTGTGCACAGGGCGTTGAGAAACGCCCGGTCGTGCGAAATCATAAGCACGGCGCCGGGGTAACGGGAGAGGAAGCCCTGGAACCACAGCAATGCCTCGAGATCGAGGTGGTTCGTCGGCTCGTCGAGCATCAGGAGGTCGGGTGATTGCACGAGCAGCCGCGCAAGATGGGCGCGCATGACCCAGCCGCCGGAGAAGGTGCGGGCGGGGCGGTGGTGGTCGCCCTCGCGAAATCCGAGGCCGGCCAGGATCTGCTTGGCCCGGGGTTCGAGGCTGTAGTCCTCGACGGCGTGCTCCGGCGGCGTGCTGGCCGGCCCGGTGTCGTCCTGGGCGCGGGCTCGCAACCCCACGGCGGCCGGACTCGTGACGAGCTGCAGGACGGTTTCGTCTCCCACCGGCATGTTTTCCTGGGGCAGGAATCCGACGGTGGTGCCGCGCTGCCAGGTCAAGGTGCCTTCGTCGACGGAATCCTCGCTGAGGATGAGGCGGAACAGCGTGGTTTTGCCCGTGCCGTTCGCGCCGACGAGCCCCAAGCGGTCGCCCCGCAGGATCGTGAAGGCCACGTCCGCGAACAGCGTTCGGGTTCCGAAACGCTTGGCGATGCTGGCGAGCGTAAGCATGGAAAGAGACTGGAAAGAAAGCAGAGGGAACGCGTCGTCGTCGAGACTTGCCCGCAGATTTTCTCCTGCGGCTGATTCCGCAACCGCTGGTGGAGGGCGAGCCTCCCGGCGAGCCGCGCGGATCGGAGAGTGGCGGCTCGGCGGGAGCCTCGCCCTCCAGGAAAATCACTGCGTCGGGCTAGTGCGGCAGGAGCGCGGCGACCATGGCCTTCTCTTCCTTCAGCTCTTTCTCGGTGGCAGCGAGCCGGGCGCGGCTGAACTCGTTGAGGGGCACATCCGGAACCACGGACCACTTCCGGCCGTCACTGCGGACCGGGAACGAGCAGATCAGGCCCGGCTCAATGCCGTAGGAGCCGTCGGAACAGACCGCGACGCTGAAGCAGTCGCCAGCGGGGGTGGGCGTGGTGAGCGCGCGCACGGTGTCGATGACGGCGTTGGCGGCCGAGGCGGCCGAACTGGCGCCGCGGGCCTCGATGATGGCGGCGCCGCGCTTCTGAACGGCTGGAATGAAGGTGTCCTTGAACCAGGCTTCGTCCGGGATGACCTGGCGCGCCGGCCGGCCGCCGATCCGCGCGTTGTAGAAATCCGGATACATCGTGGCGCTGTGGTTACCCCAGATGGCGACATGGGTGACCGCGGTGATGTCCACCCCGGCCTTTTTCGCGAGCTGGGTCCGGGCCCGGTTCTGGTCGAGCATGGTCATCGCGAACCAGCGTTCGGCCGGCACGGCCCGGGCGGTGTTCATCGCGATAAGGCAGTTGGTGTTGCACGGGTTGCCGATGACGAGCACGCGGACGTCGGCGGCGCCGTTGCGGGCGATGGCCTGGCCCTGCCCGGTGAAGATCTTCCCGTTGATGCCGAGGAGGTCCTTGCGCTCCATGCCGGCCTTGCGCGGAACCGAGCCGACGAGCAGCGCCCAGTTGACGCCCGTGAAGCCCTCGTCAAGCGAGGCGGTGGCGACGACCCCCTGGAGCAGCGGAAACGCGCAGTCGTCGAGCTCCATGACGACCCCGTTCAGCGCCTTGAGGGCGGGTTCGATCTCAAGCAGATGGAGGATGACCGGTTGATCCGGTCCGAACATCGCGCCGGACGCGATCCGGACCAGGAGCGAGTAGCCGATCTGACCGGCGGCACCGGTAATCGCAACGCGGATGGGAGGTTTCATGGACGGCGGGATTTCTACCGGTGGCGGCAGCTGACTGAATTCGAATCGCGCCGCGTGGTGCGGAATTAGCGCCGGGAATGGCGGGGATTAAATCGAAGAGCGGGATGCCGGGCGGCACGGGAACCGGAGCGCGACGGTCCTAGGGGCGGAACCGCGGACCGAGGGCGGCGTGCATTTCGCGGATGGCAACCTCGGTGGCCGCCCAATCGATGCAGGGATCGGTGATGGAAACGCCATAGTGGAGGCGCGCCCGCGGCTGGGGGAACGGCTGGCTGCCGGCGAAGAGGTTGCTCTCGATCATGGCTCCCATGATCGAGGTGTTGCCAGCGGCGACCTGGTCGAGCACGGCGCGGAGCACCTCTGGCTGGCGCTCGGGCTGCCTGGCGGAATTGCCGTGACTGCAATCCACCATGATGGCCTTGGGCAGCCCGGCTTTCTCCAGCAGGCCCTCGGTCTCCCGGATGTGAGCGGGGCTGTAATTGGGGCCGGCGGTCCCGCCGCGCAGCACGATATGGCAATTGGAATTGCCGCGCGTCACGATGGCGGAAGCGACGCCGTCATGACTGATGCCGAGAAAAGTCTGGGGCTGCGCCGCCGCACGGATGGCGTTGACGGCGGTCTGCAGGCTGCCGTCGGTGCCGTTCTTGAAGCCGAGCGGCATCGACAGGCCGGAGGCCATCTGCCGGTGGGTTTGCGATTCGGTGGTGCGCGCTCCGATCGCGCACCAGCAGACGAGGTCGGCGATGTACTGCGGCGTGATGGGGTCGAGCATCTCCGTCGCGGTGGGCAGGCCGAGATCGAGCACGTCGCGCAGGAAGGTGCGGGCAAGCTGGAGGCCCTCCGCAATGTCCTGTGAGCCGTCCAGGCGGGGATCCATGATCAGGCCTTTCCAGCCGACGGTGGTGCGCGGCTTCTCGAAGTAAACGCGCATGACGATCAGCACGCGGTCGGAAACCTCCCGGGCCAGGGCGGCTAGGCGGCGGCCGTATTCGCGGCCGGCGGCAAGATCATGAATCGAACAGGGGCCGACGATCAGCAGCAGGCGGTGGTCGTCACCAAAGATCAGATTGTGAATCTCCTGCCGGGCACGGGTGATGAACGCAGCCTGCGCCTCGGTCTTGGGCAATACGCGCAGGAGCTCGTTCGGCGTCGGCAGGACCCGGGTCTCAACTACATTGAGGTCGGAAGTTCTTTGCACAGAGGGAGCAAACTGCTGGGGGGCGCTTCCCCGAGCAAGCCTGCGATTCAGATTCGGTTGGGTCCCGCCCGGGAAGAGGCGCGACCTTCAAGGCAAAAAATAAAGCGGGCCGGCTACCCCTAACCGGCCCGCTATTGCTTTCTTAGTTACCCCAAAACTCCCGCTAGGCGGGAGAAGTGGAAAGTTGTGACGGCGATAACAAGCAGCATGAACTTCCTTTCGTCAAATAAAACTTCGATCTGCAGGATGATATGACGCTTATCTTATTGTTTGGTAATTAGATCAGAAATTATTCGGACTGTAAGGATTTGAAAGCCATCCTTCGGAAAACTCAGGTCCGACCCAAACCGTTGCGATTCAGCCAGCTCGGAGCCGGAGATGGAGTCTTGGCAAAACGACCAATCATCCTGCGGACCGATTCCATCGCCGGAGGCTCGTGCTCTAGAAGAATTGTTTTCAGTTTGTGAAACGAGCTCGCCTGTGCCTGTCAACGTCTTCTAACTCTGCAGAACAGTTTCCTTTTTCATGATAGAAATCCTCAGCGAGCGGTTTGCCAACCTGTACGGACATGCGCCCAGCGTCGTGGCCCGGGCCCCGGGGCGCATTGAATTCATCGGGAATCACACCGATTACAACGGGGGCACCGTGCTTGGGGCGGCCATCAATCTCGGCGTATGGGTGGCGGTCGGGCCGGCGCCAGCCGGGGTTCTGAGTTTCGCCACCGATTCCCAGCGCGGCATCGTCGCGGTATCGGCATCGGATCCCCGCAAACAGACCGGCGCGCAGCGGTGGGCGAACTACCCGCTCGGCGTCTGGACGAGTCTCCGGGGGTTCGGGTTGAAGCAACCGGACGGCCTGGAGTATCTGGCTGCTTCCAACCTTCCGGTTGGCGCGGGTCTGAGCAGCAGTGCGGCCATCGAACTGGCCACCGCTCTCGCCTATCTTGCCCTCACCGGCGAGAATCCGTCGCGGGAAACGGTGGTGACGCTCGGCCGCCACGCAGAGAATAATTTCGTGGGCGTGCCTTGTGGAATTCTGGACCAGGGCGTCTCGGGTTTTGGGAGGAAGAATCATCTCGTGTTCATCGACTGTCGCGGGCCGCGGTTTGAAACGGTGCCGATGCCGGCCGGCGCGCATTTTTGGGTGTTTAACACCCAGGCGAAGCATGCGCTCGTCGACGGCCTTTATGCCGCCCGCCATCGCGAATGCCTGGAGGCCGCGAACGGGCTTGGCGTGGCCCTGCTTGCGGACGTGACGCTGGCGAAGCTCGAGCAGGGCCGGGCCCGGTTGACCGAGGTGAACTACCGCCGCGCCAAGCACGTGGTCGAGGAGATCGACCGCGTGGCGCGGGCCTGTGCGGCCCTGGCGGCCGGCGATCTTGCCGGAGTCGGCCGGCTGCTGACCGCATCGCATCGCAGTTCGCAGACGCAGTTTGAGAACAGTACGCCGGAACTTGATTTTCTCGTGGATGCGCTGGCCGCGGCGCCGCACGTCTTCGGCGCGCGCCTCACGGGCGGCGGCTTCGGCGGCGCCGTGATGGCCCTGACGGACGCGGAGTTTTCCTTGGCGCAGGCCGCGCAGGTGGCGGCGGCTTACGGCCACAGGTTTGGCTCCCGGCCGGACGTGCTGCATTGCGAGACCGGCGATGGAGCGGAAGTAGTCAGGCCGTGATCGCAACGGGCGGCGGGTTAGGGCCACGTTTTTTCACGGCACTTCTGTCATCGCCAGCCCGAGGAACGAGGGCGTGGCCGCCGAGGCAGGATGCACTCGTCGCGATCCAGCGAGATGGATTGCTTCGTCGCTGCGGTCCTCGCAATGACGGTGGTTGAACGCGGCGCCATACAACCTGCGAAACGTGGGCCTCGGGGTGATACAATCCACAGGCGTGATTCCGTCCTCGCCATCGGCAGCCGGGTTGCGTAGTCACGCGGGCATTCTGGTGGCGCGCCGTCAGCGACGCTGCCCAATCTATGCTATGTTAATCGCCGCATGAGCCTAACGCCCGACTCTGCCCCGCAAACCCCGGTTGACACGATTGCGATCGCGAACGATCCGGCCCGCTCCGAGGCCGACTGGTACCAGCACGTGTACCAGGGCGACCGGGTGCCGCAACTCACCGTGCGCGCTGTCCTGATGGGCGGCGCCCTCGGCATGCTGATGAGTGCCGCCAATCTTTATACGACGCTCAAGATCGGCTGGTCGTTCGGCGTGGCCATCACTGCCTGCGTCCTCTCGTACGTCATCTGGAACGCCTTTCGCATCCTCTCGTTCGGCCGCCTGTCCCAGATGACCGTGCTGGAGAGCAACTGCATGCAGTCCACGGCCTCGGCGGCGGGTTATTCGACCGGAAGCACCATCGCCACGGCGTTTGGCGCGCTACTCCTCCTCGAGGGTTATCACCAACCGGTGTGGATCGTCGTCAGCTTCACGATCTTCACCGCCGCGCTCGGCGTCTTTCTGGCCGTGCCCATGAAACGGCAGATGATCAACCAGGAGAAACTGCCCTTTCCCTCCGGGATGGCGGCCGCGGTCACCCTGAAGAGCCTGTACAGCGAGGGCGCCGAGGCCGTTCGGAAGGCTTACGTGCTGATCGGAGGACTGGCCGCCGGGCTGATCGTCGGCATCCTTAACACCGGCGAGGGGACGCTCGGCATTCTCGACCGGTTCTTTCTCAAGACGAAACTGCATTTGGCCGACCTGATGCCGGCCGCCGGCTATGCCACCGTCAACGGCCGGCAGCTCATCGGCTTCGGCTTCGAGCCGAGCGTGCTCCTGCTTGGCGCCGGGATGATCGTGGGCTTGCGCGTTAGTCTCTCCATGCTGGCCGGCTCGCTGCTGCTTTATCTCTGGGTGGGACCAGCGCTGATTGCCCTCGATGCCGCCCATCTCGGCGCCGCGGCCTACAAGATCTCCATTCCACTCATCGGCGGCGGCACCATCTACCACCTTCCGCGCTGGGCGCTCTGGGGTGGCACCGCCACCATGGTGTTTTCCAGCCTGGCCGCCCTCGCGCTGCAGTGGCAGACGATTGCGCGCTCTTTCAATGTTCTCCGGCGCGGCCGCAACCGCCCGGCCCCGTCGGAACTGGATCAACGCATGGCCTCCATCGAAGTGCCGCTTGCCTGGCTGGTAACCGGCCTCGTTCCGATCACGATCGGCCTCCTCACCGTCCAGTATGTCGCCTTTCACATCAGCATCTGGCTGGGATTGGTCGCGGTGAGCCTGGCGTTCGTTCTGAGTGTCGTCGCCTGCCGGGCCACCGGGGAAACTGATACGACGCCGATTGGCGCCATGGGCAAGGTCATGCAGCTGGTCTTTGCTGTCCTCTCCCCTCCGGCCGCCTCGAGCATGCACGTCTCCCTGGAGCACAATCTCATGGCCGCGGCCACCAGTGCCAATTCCGCCTCCACCAGCGCCGACCTCCTCACCAATCTCAAGAGCGGCTATCTGCTTGGCGCCAACCCGCGCCGGCAGTTCATCGCCCAGTTCATTGGCATTTTTTTCGGAACCCTGGCCGTGGTCCCCGCCTGGTACCTGATGGTGCCGACCAAGGAGAAACTCGAGGCCTTCAACCCGCCAGCCACCAACATGTGGCGCGCGGTGGCGGAACTGCTCGCCGGTGGCGGCTTCGACCAGCTCCCGCCCAGTGCCAAGATGGCCATCGTGGTGGGCGCCCTAGTCGGCGTGTGTCTGCCGCTGCTGGGCAAGCTCCTGCCCAAGGCGGCGCCCTACCTGCCCTCGGCAATGGGCCTGGGCCTGTCCTGGGTCATGGTCTACAGCAACTGCCAGGCTTTCGCCATCGGGGCGGTCATCGTCTGGATCTGGACCAAGCTCCATGCCCGCACGGCCGACGGCTACAGTGTGGCGCTGGCGTCGGGGTTCATCGCCGGCGAGTCGCTCATCAAGGCCCTCATCGCAATGGCGGCCACCGCGGTCGGCCTGTGGGCGGCGCGATAGCGGCGGATTTCCCACGGCCGGCGGCCCCCCTTCCTGTTTTTCTTGGAGCCGGCCGGTTTTTTCCCCAGACTCGGCTGCGGACCATCCGCCTCATGAAGAAAAAGCCCGTCAAGCGCATCGGAATCCTGACCGCTGGCGGTGACAGCCCCGGCTTGAACGCCGCCATCCGCGCCGTGGGCAAGGCCGCCATCGGCGAGTACGGCTGGGAGATCATCGGCTTTCGCGACGGGTTTCGCGGACTGGCCCTGAACCGCTGGATGCGTCTCGACAAGGGCCGGCTCGCCGGAATTCTCACGGTCGGCGGCACGGTCCTGGGGACGAGCCGCGACAAGCCGCACCGCATGGAGATCGGCGGGCGCATGCGCGACATGACCAGCGCCATTGCTGCGAATTATCGCCGGCTCGGTCTCGACGCGCTCGTCTGTATTGGGGGCGGTGGTACGCACAAGAACGCGCTGCGGCTCGTGGAAAAGGGCCTGCACATCATCACACTGCCCAAGACCATTGACAACGACGTGGCGCTGACGGACGCCACGATCGGCTTCGACACCGCGCTCGGCATTGCCACCGAGGCGCTCGACCGTCTGCACAGCACGGCGCACAGCCACCACCGCATTGTCATTGCGGAGATCATGGGGCACCGCGCCGGGTGGCTGGCGCTGGGCGCGGGCATTGCGGGCGGCGCCGACGTGATCCTCATCCCCGAGATTCCCTACGACGTCCCGAAAGTCGTCGCGGCCATTCGCCGCCGGTCCCGGAGCGGCACCAATTTCAGCATCGTGGCGGTGGCCGAGGGTGCCATGTCGAAACCCGATGCCGTCGCCTTTCTCGCGGCGGAGCGGCGCCGCAAGATCGCCACGACGGAACTGGAGCGGGAGCACGTCAAAGCCGAGCTGGCCGCGCTCGAAACGCGGCATCTCGGCAACACCCTGCGCCTGGCGAAGCAGCTCGAGCAACTCACGCACCTTGAGGCGCGCGTGACGATCCTGGGCTATGTGCAGCGCGGCGGCACTCCGTCGGTCGCCGACCGGCTGCTGGCAACGCGGCTGGGCACTGCCTGCGCCGGTCTGATCGCCCAGGGCGTCTTTGGTGTGATGGTCGCCGCGCGCGGCGGCGGCGTTAGAGCCGTGCCGATCGGAGAGGTGGCGGGCATCATCAAGACGGTGCCCGCCAAACACCAGTGGATCGAGGCGGCCCGCCGCGTGGGCACCTCCCTCGGCGACTGAAGCCTTCCCAGTGTGGTCCGAATCCCCCTTCCCATGGAAATCCATCGTCCCCAACTTTTTGGTTTGCTCGCCGGGTTATTCCTGGCTGCCGGGCTCTGCCTGGCCTCGCTGATCCTGGCCAATGCCTGGACGCGGCTCTACGAATCCCAGGTCATTTCAATCACCGGCTCCGCCCGCCGCAACGTCACCTCCGATCTCGTGATCTGGCGGGCGCGTTTTTCCGTCCAGGCCGACACGCTCATGGCGGCGCAACAGCGGCTCAAGGAGGACCGGGCCAAGGTCGAGGCATGGCTGCGACTGCACGCGATTCAGGACTTCCAGCTGCAGCCCGTGCAGATCGCAGATATCAGAAGCCGCGGCAACAAGGATGACGACACGACGACCAAATTGATCGGGTACCGGGTCAGCCAGAACGTAGAGATCGTCTCCGATAAAGTCGACCAGGTGCCGCGGATCGCTAGCGACTCCACGGCACTGCTGGAACAAGGCGTCGCATTTGTCTCGGAGCAAATGGACTTCATTTACACCAAGGCGGGAGAGGCGAAGATCGAACTGATGGCCGAGGCAACCAAGGATGCCCGTGCCCGGGCCGAACAGATCGCGGCGCAAGGTGGCCGGACGATCAAGGGGCTGCGCTCAGCCCGGATGGGAGTGGTGCAGATCAATCCCCGCTATTCCACCGCGACGAGCTGGGAGGGGAACAACGATACTTCCTCCCCGGAGAAAACGATGATAACAACCGTCAACGCGACCTTTGCGCTGCGCTGACTCCGGGATTGTCGAGGACGGTTCTGCGAATGGTCCAGCACAGTGTTGTAGGGCGGGGTTACCTAACCCCGCCGCGCCCGGTGAAACGGCGGGATCAGGCGATCCCGCCCTCCATCCGACTGCGTCGTTACGCCAAAATCAGCGGTGCTGGCCTCACCAACGCAGCAGGACGGTCTTCGGTCCGGTCGCCGGCAGCGTGGCGGAAAGCCGGCCGGTCGCGGCGTCGTGCCGGAACGCTACGGCGTGACCGTCCGCTTCGATGGCGCGGGGCGGGCGCTCCGTCCAGGCGATGAATTCGCCGCCGTCTTTCAGTGTGATGGTGTATGTGCCGTCCGTGTTCCAATCCTTCGTCGCGATCGCGCCGGTGCTATTGAGTTTGTCCGCCAGTCCGAGCACCGCCACTCCGCGATCCACCGGCGCAAAAGACACGATTTCCCAGTCGCTTTCGGCCAGCTTTACCGGCTCGCGATCCGTGCGCCGGCAGCGCCACACGCGGTTGGCTTGCTGGGCGAACGCCGCGAATTCGCCGGCGACCAGGTCCGGCGCGTCGGCTGGCGATACGTCGCCGGCGATGGTGGCGCGCGCCGTTTCGGCGGCGTGAAAGTTGGCGTTGAAAAGGCCGACGACGGCGCAATCGCGGTTGTAGTTGAAGATTTTCAGCAGCACGGGCTCGCGGGTGACGTTGGCGAAAAGGCAGTCGCGCGTCGGGCGCCCGGGCTGGTCCGCCCGCAGCACGGTGCCGTCGGACAGGACGAGCTTGCGCAGCACACCGAAGTTGTGGCCGTCGATCTTGTCCGAGACGTAGACCGGCCCGCCCGAAACCGCCCGGCCGGCGGCGTGAAATCCTCCCATGGCGTGCCCCGACTGGAACATGTCCCAGTCGGGTTGCATGAATTCGCCGAACCACACCCCCATCTGGGCATTGCAGTAAAGGTGCGCGCCGTGGCTCTCGGGCCGCTTGGGCCAGAAATCGATGGAGCTGCGGATGAGAGTCGAGCAGGGCGAGCCGTAATAGGTCTCCATGCCGCTCGCCATGCAGTTGATGAGCCGGCCGGCGAAATGCGCCGCCACCGAGGTTTCCAGCGCCTCGCGGTAGGCGCGGGTGAGCGCCACCCGTCCTCCCTGGCCGGTAGCCAGGCTCTCAATCACCGCCTGGTTGTCGACCTTGACCCCGTCCACGCCCTGCGCCTGCAGTCGGCGGTGGTAGTCGTCCATGAACCGCCCGATCTGTCCCGCCGGCACGAGCCCGGCGAGCGGACCCCAGTACTCAACATTCAGCTTGGGCTCCTGCTGGAGGATGCCGGGTCCGTACGAGCGCACCGCCTCCCTGACGTCGTAGCCGGGCAGCGCCTGGCCGTCCACGCCGCCCCAGTAGCCGTTCAACGCGTGCCAGACGAGGAAGGCGCGGATCTTGAAAGTCTCCTTGGCAAGGCGGACTGTGGCGGACAGGTCGCCGCCGAAGCGGTCGTTGGGCGCGAGCGAAGTAAGCCGCTGCTCGCCGGTGGGCTCGATCTTTGTTGATTGCCAGCCGTCGTCGAGGATCAGGAACCGCGGCTCCACGCCGCCCGCGGCAAACGACTCCAGTCCCGCGCGTACCTTGTCGGCCGAGACTTCCTGATAGAATGCGTCCCAGGTGCACCAGCCAAAGAGACCCGCGAAGTCCGGCAGCGGCTTGTTCCGGCGGAGCCGGGTGGTGCCGAGCCGCGCGGCGACGGACCGCGCGCCGGCTGCGGCGAGTTGATACGGATCGCGGCCCGTCGCAACGAAGAGCGCCACGCCGCCGGTACCAGCCATAAAAGGATCGCCCGTTTCCCCATACAGGGTCAGCCCGGCTTGGCTGCCGCCCAGCGCAAATCGAAAGGCGCCATCAATCAACGGCACCAGCATGACGCAATCGCCGGATTCGGTCTCGGCGAGCAGCCATTGCGTCTCGAGTTGCACTTCGGCGTGGGTCGTGCCGGCCTCGGGCCGCATCCAGAACGGCTCATACCGATGGCAGCTGGTGAACCGCCGCAGCCCATCGATCGCCCCGAGCGGAGATTGGATGTACGAGCCGAACTTTGGAACGGTCAGGCGCAGGAAGACGCCGGCGCCCGAATCATCCGGCACGACCGCGAAAGCGTCCGGCACACCGTGCAGCACCGGGCGGCCACCGAGCTTGAGGACACCGTTTTGAAGCGAGAAATTCATGGCGGAGGCGGCGGAAGCGCCGGGAAGAAAAGCGGCCAGGCCCGCTAGAATGAGGAGCAGGTTCAGGCGCCGGCGCGAGCCGGCGATTGATTGGGGGCAGGAATTCATGGCTAACCCGCATATTTCACAGCGCGGCTGATGCCGCAATCAAACCATTTCACAGGAGACAACGGAGGTCGCGGAGAAAATGCGGGAAGGCCTGTAGGGCGGGATCGCCGAATCCCGCCGCGTCCCAGCCGTCGGTGAGGCGGGCTTCATGCCCGCCATTTGAGAGGTGGGCGCCGGAACAACGGGAGACCAAAAAGGGAAGGCCGAAGACAAGACGGACGGTGCGACCGCGCATCTTGAGTCTTTCTTCTTCCTCTCGAATCGGCGCACGCCCCGTGCGCTACAGCAGTTCCGCAATGCTGGCGAAATAGGCATCAATCCACCGGTGCACGAACAGGAAATACACCAGGCCCCCCGCCGCGAGCATCGGGCCGAATGGCACCTGCACGCCGAAGGCGATCGGCGCAGAGTCGGCGGGGGAATCCGGTTGAGTGGCGAGCGCTTCCGTTCCGGGTGCCTTGGGCGGAGCGTCCGCTGCGGGCGCGGCGGACGGGGCGGCAGTTGGTTCCGGATTCGCGGCCGGCGACGGCTGGCGGGAAAGGCGTTGCCAGAGCAGGACCAGCGCAAACCACAAGGTGCCGATGACAGCGCCGCCGAAGACGGCAAATACCGCACCCTGCCAGCCGGTGAACGCACCGATCGCCCCGACGAACTTCACGTCGCCAAATCCCATCGCCTCCTTCTTCAGCACCGCCTCGGCGAGCAGCGCGATCCACAGTACCACGCCTGAACCGACCAGCAAGCCGGTCAGGCCGTCCACCCCGGAGCGCATGCTCGCGACGATGAACAATTCGTGCTGCCGGCCGTGGAGGGCGGGCAGCGCGCAGGAGAGCACCACGCCGACCACCCCCAGCCAGATCGTAAAAGCGTCGGGTATGACCATGTGATCGAGGTCGATGAAGGTCGCGGCGATCAAGGAGGCGCAGAGCAGCATGCCGCAAACGGCCTTCGCGGGGGGAAAGGACAGCCAGCAGACCGTGAACAAAACCGCCGTGAGCAGCTCGACGAACGAATAGCGGAAACTAAAGCGCCGGCCGCAGCACCGGGCCCGGCCGCGCAGAAGAAACCAGCTCAGGATCGGAATATTGTCGCGCCACTTGATTGGCGCGCCGCACGCGCAGTGCGAACCGGGTGTCACCACGGACTGGTTGGCGGGAATCCGGTAGATGCAGACGTTCAAGAAGCTGCCGACGCAGGCGCCAAAAATGAACGCGACCAGCGGGAAGAACCACGGAAAGGCGACGGCAAACGCGGCGTAGTCGGGCATGGGGGCGGGGCAATTGCGGGCGGGGCCGGCGGGAAAGTCAACTCATGGATTCTAGTCCAGGGCCAGCGCCGCGCGGGCTGCGCGCAGCATGACCGGGGCGGTGCGTTCCGCGGGAACCCCGGTCCAATACTCGAGCGATTTGGCCCCCTGATGCACCAGCATCGCGAGACCGTTAGCTTGCGGCACCCCCAGCGCCGCGGCCTGATGAAGCAGGGGCGTCTGCGGCGGGTTGTAGATCATGTCGTAAACGCCCGCCGGACGCGGCAGACGGGCCAGATCAATTGGCGGCGGATCCTCGGTCCGGAGGCCGGCGGACGTGGCGTTGATGACCAGCGCGCCGGAGGGAAGGCCGGCCGGGGGCGATTGCGGATCAAAGCCGCGCACCGGCAATCCGTCGCCCAGCGGCCGCAGCACGTCGAGCAACGCCTCCAAACGGGCCGGGGTGCGGTTGGCGATCCAAAGCGAGGCGCAGCGGCGCTGCAGGCACTCGACCGCGGCCGCGCGGGCGGCGCCGCCGGCGCCCAGCAAAACGACCGCCGTGCCGGCGAGATCGATGCCCAGCGATTCCCGCACCGCGGTGGCCAGGCCGTAACCGTCGGTGTTGCAGCCCTCCCAGCCGCCGGGAACCCCGGTTCTCCGCAGGGTGTTGACCGCACCGATCGGCCGCGCCGCCGGGGCGACCGACGCCACCTGCTCGAAAGCAATGACCTTGTGGGGCACCGTGAGGTTAAGGCCGCAAAACCCCCGCTGGTGGAACAGCGCAAGCGCGCGGGGCAGCTCCTCCGGAGGGACGTCAAACCGGTGATAGCGCCAGGTGGCGAACTCCGCCTGCGTGCGGGCGATTTCGGCGAGCGCGGCGTTGTGCATGGCCGGGCTGAGCGAATGCCCGATGGGGTGCCCGAGGACGGCCAGCGCGGTGCCGGCGGCGGACCATGTTGCGAGGTCGGCCAGGGTGTAAACCGGATCCGGAGAGTTCACGGTAGGGTGGGCGGCATCCTCCAGCTAGAGAGGCGAGCATCGAGTAGCGAGTAGTGAGTAGCATCCCGGGCGGAAGCGCCGCAACCGAACCATGCAGAGTGGGAATGAACCACAAAGGCACAGAGAGCACAAAGGCCAAAACCAACGGAGGAAGCGGAGGCTCGATTCTCTTTATTCCAACGCGCGCAGCGCGGGGCATCACTCAGATTGGCTCCCTTTGTGCCCTCGGTGTCTCTGTGGTGACTGATCATCCTCGGCAGGCTTCAAGCCCGGTCCGGAATTCTCGCGGCGGGTGAGTATTCGTCTGTGTTGTCGTCCAGCCGGTCAAGGCGAGGCGTGCCGTTCATAAGTGGCCTCAAATTCCTCAACCAGCCCGGCGAACAGCCGCGCATTCGGGAGATCCTGGGCGGCGGCGTAATGTCTGGCGGCGTTGCGGCAGCACCGGGAAAGCACTTCGCGCACCGGGGTGGGGGCGAGGTCGGACATCTTGGGGTCCATGTCGTTCTGCCGCAGGATCGCCAGCATCTCCTCGGGTGTGCGGAAGACGCCCTGATCGAAGGCATCAATGAAGAACGGCGCGTCGTCGAGAAAACAGCCGACCACGAAATGGCCGGGCAGGCCGACGGGTTCCAGCGTGAGCCCGATCCGCTGGGCGACGAGCAGGTAGACCAGGCTGAGCGTGAGGGGCAGGCCCTGGCGCCGGGCCAACACCTGGTCGAGGAAGCTGTTGCGCGGATCGGTGTAATGCTCGAGGTTGCCGCGAAAGCCGGATTCGTGGAACAGCACGCGGTTGAGGACGCGGCATTTCTCGCGAGCGCTGGACGGCTCGACCATCAGCTCGCGAGAGCGCCGTGCGAATTCGTCCAGTGCGGAGCAGCAGGCGGCGATGTCGAGCCGGGGCGAACTAATGCGACTGAGCAGGATCCAGCCGGTCTCGAGCTCATAGTGGAGCGAGCGGATGAAGCCTTTGAACTCGGCGACTGGATCGCTGAATTTCAGTTCCTGAAGGAACCAGGCGGCGTGCCAGGCGAGTGCGCGGTCGCGGCCCCGGGCCGCTTCCTGGAGAAACGGGATCACCGCCGCGCCGAGCCGGGTGAACTCCGCGAGCACCGCGGCGCGGACGGCCGGGGCCGTGTCGTCGAGCAGCGCGAGAAAGGCGTCTTGCAGCCCAGCATTCAACGGGTCCGAAACCACGTTCCTAAACCAAGGCGAATCCTCGGGCGAAGCAATCCGGAAACCAGCGCCCCGCCCGCAGATTTCCGCCGCGGCGGAACCGCAGCCCAAATCTTTTTGAGGAGAGTGCGGAGGCAGCGGAGGGCTTGGCCACAAAAGAGCACATAGATCCCTAAGAAAAACTCTATGAGTTCCTTGCCTGCCAACTATAGGAGCGGCGACGGCTGGTGATCCTTCGTGGCTACCCATCCGAACCGATTTCTCTAGGTAACGGAGGAAACAGAGAAAATGACCACAGGAGAAGAAGCTCCTCTCAGCCGAATGATATAGGAAGCCCGCTTGCCCGTTCGACAAGCTCAGGGTCCCGAGCGGGGTCGAGGGACGGGCGATTCCCCGTCTGCCATCCTCCTCCGCCGGGCCTTCCGCCGTCGCCAAGCCTATGGCGGACAGGACGGAGGACAGGTCGCAAGCACCTGTCGGCCGTAGCTTCATGCGAAGGCCGAAGCGCGCTTCCCACAGATTCAAATTCCCGTCCGGGTTGATTCCGTTTTCTCCGCTCAAGCGCGCGCTCCGTAAAGCGCAGTCCCCACCCGGACAATGGTGCTGCCCTCGGCGATGGCCGCCGCGAGATCGCCTGTCATGCCCATGGAGAGATCACGCAGCGGTACGCCCCCTTGCGCCGCCAGCCGATCCCGCAGTTCGCGCAGCCGGGCGAAGGTGCGCGGAGCCACGGCCGGATCGTCCGTCAGCGGTGCGATGGTCATCAGGCCGTCCACCTGGAGATGGGGTTGGCTGAGCGCGACCTCCAGCAGGCGCGCCGCCTCGGCCGGCGCGACTCCGAATTTGTCGGGGTCCTCGCCGGCATTGACCTGAAGCAGGATGGGAAGGCGGCGGCCCAACTCACCGGCGGCGCGTTCCAGCAGCAGAAGAAGCTTCGGGTTGTCGACGCTTTGCACCCGGTCGAAATGCGCGGCGGCGAGCCGGGCCTTGTTCGACTGCAAATGACCGATGAGCTCCCAGCGGATGACCGCGGCGCACTGGGCCCGTTTGTCCACGCCCTCCTGCACCCGGTTCTCGCCGACGGCGGCAAGGCCAAAGCGGGCGGCATATTCCACGGCGGCGGGAGGCTGGGTCTTGGTCACGGCCAGCAGCTGCACTTCGGCCGGGTTCCGCCCCGCCTGACGACAGGCTCCAGCGATCCGGTCTTGCACCGCGGACGCCCGCTCCCTAAAAGTTTCATAATTGCTAAACATTAAGGAGCCTACTTAAAAGATTGCGCGCCAATTAGTGCGCTTGATAATAAGCGCAGGAAAAATAGCTAACCATGCAAGTGGAGAATTTCAAAATTTTCGCCGACCTGGTCGAGACCAAGAGCTTCTCGAAATCGGCCAAGTTGAACGGCATCACACAGTCCGCCGTCAGTCAACAGGCGCGTGCGATGGAGCGGCATTTCAAGGCGCTGCTGATCGATCGCAGCCAGAAGCAGTTCCAGCTCACGCGCGAGGGCCTGCGGGTGTACGAGGCGGCGAAGGAAGTCCTGCACCAGTACGAGAAACTCCTGAGCGAGTTGCAGGAGATGAAGAAGGTCATCAGCGGCACGATCCGCATCTCGACGATCTACTCCATCGGCCTCCATGAGCTGCCGCCCTTCATCAAGAAGTTCCTGCACGAATATCCTTCGGTGAACGTGCGCGTGGAATACCGGCGCTCGAACCTCGTTTACGAGGACATTCTGCACAACTCGGTCGACTTCGGCCTGGTCGCGTTTCCGGTCAAGATGCGCCAAGTCGAGATGATTCCCTTCCGCAGCGACGTCCTCGTGCTCATCACGCATCCGAGCCATCCGCTGGCCAAGACCGACGAGGTGCAGCTCGGAGCGCTGGCGGGCCACAAGTTCATCGGCTTTGATCCCGACATCCCGACGCGCAAGGCCGTGGACCAGATTTTCCGGGAGAACCGGATCGAGATCGAGCCGGTGATGGAATTCGACAACATCGAGACGGTGAAGCGCGCGGTCGAAATCGACGCGGGGGTGGCCATCGTGCCGCAGGCGACGGTGCTGCAGGAGGTGAAGCAGGGCACGCTCGCCGCAGTGCATTTCAAGGGGAAGGAGTTTACCCGTCCGCTCGCGATCCTGCATCGCAAGGGCCGCGTCCTGACGCCGGCGATGAAGAAGTTCATCGAGACCCTTGGCACCGACCTCTCGATCGCGCCGGATTTGTAACGGCCGGCCGGATCGCGGGACCAGGGCGGCGGTCCGCCCAAAATCGAGGGAATGGTTGCAGCCGCGGGCACCGCGGACACATTCAGGCTACGCCTCCCTATGAAAACCAGCCGTTCTGTGCTCGTTGCCCTGTCCCTCGCCGCCACCAGCCTGACGCTGCCGTCGTTGTGCGCCGAAAATGACTTCAAGCCGGGCCCGGCGCCCGCCTGGACGCTGAAGGACGTCGACGGGCAGGCCGTCAGCTCCGAACAGTTGAAAGGCAAGGTGATCGTGCTCGACTTCTGGGCGACCTGGTGCGGGCCGTGCCGATCTGAAATCCCCGGTTATGTTGAGTTGCAGAAGCAATCCGGACCGGCGGGCCTCGCAATCGTGGGAGTCTCACTCGACCGCGGCGGCCCCGCGGTGGTGAAGAAGTTCATCGCCGATCTGAAGATCAACTACCAGATTGTGATGGGCGACGACCGGATCGCCGAGGCCTTCGGCGGCATCGAGGCGATTCCCACGACCTTCATCATCGGTCGCACTGGCACCGTCCGCTACCGCAAGGTCGGCGCGATGGCGCCCGAGGAATTCGCGGCGGTGCTGAAACCATTTCTGAAGTGAAAACAGAAGGGGCCGGCGTAACCCCTCACGCCGGCCCCCTGTTTTTCTTTTCCGGCGTTCCGCCGGCCATCCATGCTGCCCGGATTGCTGCCATGCCGGACAGGCAGGCCCTGCGGACCTGAATAGCATTTCTGGTGCCAAGTTGCCGTTCGGGCTGATTTTGGGCAGATCTGACCATCCCGCCTGTCGGCGGAAGATTCCTACCCGCGGCGCACGACATGCGACGGCGGCTTCTCGACATAAAAACGAGACAGCTCGGCGAGTTGGTCGGCGACCAACCGGTCGGATCGGCACCGCGGCATCTTGCTCTGCCCGTCCCACCGGCCCTGCTGCTTCATCCACTGCTCGAATACCCCGGGCATGACGAGCCGTACCGTCGGCGGTTCGAGGCTCCGCCCCGCGCGCTTGGCCTCATAATCGTGGTTGCGCCGCCGGATTTCGGCGTCGAGTTCGGGGCACATGAGGTTGGCGGTCGGCGTCTCGGTCGTCGGAACCTTCAGTTCGATCCACCACTCGTGACAACCGCGCATTTGCCCGGTGAGCGTGTTGGCGAACACGGGCGCGACATGGAAATTCACGATGGTCCAGCCGTGACGCTGGCAAACGGCGAGCAGCGCGTCGGTGACCTCTTGTTCGATCACATGTTCCCCGAAGGCGGTGAGTTGCAGGCCGGTGCGGCCGACATAGATCAGCCGCGGCACGTCGGTCGATTTGAAGCGTACCACATCGCCGATGACATAACGGCACAGTCCTGCCGGCGTGGTCAACAACAGCGCGTAGTTGACGCCGGCCCTCACGCCCTCGAGCGGGACCGCACTCGGGCCGAGATTGGTCGCATTGCCCTCGTCAAAAACGGTCATCGGCAGGAACTCGAAGAACAGCCCCGCCGCGGTCATCAGCCGGAGCCCGCCAATGGTGTCGGCGTCCTGGGCGGCGATGAACCCCTCGGAGGCCGGATACACCTCGTGAAAGTTGACCTCGGTGCCGAGGGCGGCGCGCAGCTCGTTCGCAAACGGCGCGACCGGCACGCCGCCGTGGACAAAGCATTCCAGATTGGGCCAGAGGGCCTTCAGATGCAGCGCGGAGGCCTTGCCCCGCACGGCCCGGGCCCGGACGGCGTCGGCTAGCGGCAGCACCCAGCTCGGGACGCCGGCGAGCAGGGTGATGTCGCACCGCAACGTGCGCTCGGCGATGGCCTGAAGCTTGGCCGGCCAGTCGCTCATCCGGGCGATCTCGGGGCCCGGCTCGTGGAAAAGTTTCTCCGCCCAGCCCGGCAGGTTGAGCATGGCGATGCCGCTCAAGTCGCCGGCATAGGCGACGCGCGGCTTCGCCTCCTCGATTGGGCTGAGCAGGGTCGAGCCCCCGAGAAAAAGATGCCGGCCAAGAAAAACGCCGGTGTGACCCACGCGGGCCGTGTAGTAGAGAAGCGACTCCACCGCCGCCTTGCGAAAATGTGCCAGCAGCGCCTCGGTGACCGGCAGGCATTTGGCCCGACCAGACGTGGTGCCCGAGGAGACCGCGAACAACGCGCATCGTCCGGGCCAGAGCACGTCGGGCTCGCCGCGCTTCATGCGCTCAATGTACGGGACGAACGCCCCATAAGCCCGCGGCGCCACGCGGGCGCGAAAGGTCTCATAAGGCATGCCTGCTTCAACGCCAGCCGCGCGGCCGGCGGAAGTCATCGCCATCCGGGCGGTGAGGTCGGCCAGGGCGCTCCGCTGGGCCGCGTGACCGGGATCGACCCGGCGCAGCCGACGGGCCGTCCGGGCTGACAACAGCCCGGCGGCAAAGTTCACCAGGCCTCGGGGGGGCGCGATCATGGTGGAACCATCCGCGTCAGACGAAGCCACGGCCGGGCGTGCCGCAAGCGAATTCACGCGGCGCGGCGGGCCTTACCCGATTTTAACCGCCGAGTGGATTTCAAGACAGGCGACTGGAAATCGCGGCGGTGGAAACCGTGGCGAAACTTTCCCGTGACTTCCTCCGGCGTTCCCACATCTCATATCGGATGGCTTTGCCGACCGTCATTTTTGAGGACGAGGTCCTGCTCGCGTTCGACAAGCCGAGCGGCCAACTGGTCGCGCCCGACCGCCGGGACCGGACGGGTGAAGATCTCATGGCGCTCGTGCACGCGAAGTTTGGACCCGGGATTGCGAACGTGCACCGGCTCGATGCCGAGACTAGCGGCGTGCTGCTGTGCGCCAAGACGAAGCCGGCGCTCGATTTCCTGAGCGGACAATTTCAAGCAAAGGCCGCGGTCCGCATTTACCATGCGCTGACGGCGGGCGCCGCCGTCCAGGATGCCTTCACGGTCGAGCTCGCGCTGGCCGAGGACGAAAACCGGCCCGGGCTGATGCGGATCGTGAAGAAATCCGGTCGGCCGAGCGCCACCCGGTTCCAAGTGCTGGAGCGGTTCAGGGCATTCACCTGGCTCGAATGCCATCCACTCACGGGACGCACGCACCAGATCCGTGTGCACCTGGCAGCCAGCGGGCTGCCGGTCGTCAACGACGGCCTTTACGGTAATGGAGTGCAACTGCTGCTCTCCGCGTTGAAACGGGGCTACAAGGGCCGTGCAAGCGAGCGACCGCTCATCAGCCGGCTCGCCCTGCACGCCAGCGAGCTGACGGTGACTCATCCGGTCACGCGCACATTCGTAACGCTGCGCGCCCCGCTTCCGAACGAGTTCGCGGTGGCGCTGAAGTACCTGCGTTGCTTCGCGGCCGGATGAGCAGACACAGTCTCAATCGACTCAGTCAATTCGCCGTCCAATTCTAGGCCCAAAACCATGTAGTCAGAAGGTCGCTTGCGACCGATTATCCCCCGTAAGCGGGCGTCCTACACCGGCACATGGAACGGTTCGCGAGACCACGAGGAGAATCGCCAGCAATCGCCTCGTTTCACCAAAGAGCATTGGTAGCGAAGCGTGGATTATTGGTTAATGTACTCCAGATAAGTATCTTAACTCGGGGTATCCGCAAGGGATAATGCCTTATTCCGGATCACGGTCTGGATCCGGCTCTGTCGCCACCAGGGCGGAGAGCAAGGCTAGGACAATAACGGCTGCGATCATGGCTTGGTGTGGTGTATTCGGTGAGAGTGGTCTTGGATCTTCTTGTTCCCGGCTTCCTGGAATACGCAGGAGAACATGAAGAAGTTGCAGCATGGGGCCGAAAACTCATTGGTAATGGAGGAGAGCATTCTGCTGCAGGGTTGATGCCGCCGGCTGCATGGCCGCCTTTGTCAGCGGTGCCTGAAGCCCAGCCGCACAGAAGTCGATTAGGCGCCGGAGGCAACCGTCGAGGTCATTTTCCCGGCAGAGGCCGCATGAAGTACGCTCAAAATCATGCTGGTGCGCCGCCGCGTATAGCATTCCGCCGATGGTGAATTGCATCCGCCAAAATAGTTCGGACAGCGGAATTCCAGGGAGCGTCTGGGTCAGGACCCGGGTATAGCGCGCGACCAGCGGGTCGAACTCCCGCACCATCTCGTCGAGCATAAATGGTTGAGGATCGGTCAGATCACGACTGATAAGACGGAGAAAAGGCATTCCTCCCGGCAATTCGTTGGCGGCGCGACGCAGCAGTGGACGGATGAAAGTGTCCAGAATGGCGCGCAACGGCACCGGTTGGTCCCCAGCCAGTTGTTCCGCCTGGCCCAGCCGGGTCAACCGCTCCTCGTTCACGGGACGGATGCGCCTGATCAGCACCGCCTTGTACAGGTCCTCCTTCGAGCCGAAATGATAATTGACGGCGGCCAGATTCACCCCTGCTTCGTCAGTGATTTGGCGGAGCGATGCGCAAGGGAATCCATTTAGCCCGAATAACCGCTCGGCAGCGTCTAGTATTCGGTCTCTGGTGGCTTGTGATTCGATCGACATGGCAAAACGGTTGATTAAAACAATCGTTTCAATCGTCTGTGTCAAGTTCTGATTTTGAGAGTCGTTCACGCGATGATTGACGACGATGGACTGCTTCGTACGGTCCGTGCTGTGCGCGTGGATGCACTAGAAGGCCTGCAGAAGCTGATGTTGCCAGACCGCTGGCAGGCTGCGGCCATTCAGGCTCTGAAGGCGGGAAGCGACGTGGTGATTGATGCTCCGACTGGAGCGGGGAAGACCTACGTCTTTGAGCGGTGGATGGAGCAATCGAATTTCTCGCGTCGGGCGCTTTTTACCGTGCCCACGCGCGCCCTCGCCAATGACAAGTTCGCCGAGTGGCGCACTCGGGGCTGGCGCGCGGGCATCATGACCGGCGACGTGACCATCTTTCCGGATGCACCCGTCGTCGTTGCGACATTGGAGGCGGTGCAAGGGTGTTTTCAGGACGGCGGAACGACCTCGCGGAAGGCCCCCGATGCTCAGCAGTCCGCCGTGGTCCGGTCCAGGGGCGGTCATGCTTTTCAATTGCTCGTCGTTGATGAATACCAATGGCTGGCTGATCCCGATCGCGGCAATCATTACGAGGGAGTCATCCTGTCCGTCTCGGCCTCCGTGCAGTTGCTGCTACTCAGCGGCAATGTCGCGAATCCGGAGGAGGTCGTCACCTGGCTGCGCCGCCTCGGACGCAACGTCGAGATCATTCAGCACCTGGAGCGTCCCGTGCCGCTGGAGGAGGTGGACGTCGACGACCTCGTCCACGGCCTGCCGCCAAGCATCGAAGGATTCTGGAGCCGACGGGTGGCCGGTGCCCTGCGCGAGGGGCTCGGACCGGTGTTGGTGTTTGCCCCGCACCGTCAGGATGCGGAGCGCCTCGCCCGGCAGTTTGCCCGCGAGCTGCCGCTGGCGGATCCGCTGCCGCTGACGCCCGAGCAGGAGAACCTGCTGGGTCCGGTGCTGGCGAAGCTGATCAAGCAGCGCGTGGCGTTCCACCACAGCGGGCTCACGTATGCGCAACGCGCCGGCGTCATCGAGCCGCTCGCCAAGGCCGGGCAGCTCCGCGCGGTGGTCGCCACCCTCGGCCTCAGCGCGGGGATCAACTTCTCGCTGCGCTCGGTGCTCATCACCGCATCGAGCTACCGATTCAACCAGCTGGAGCATGAGATCGAGCCGCACGAATTGCTGCAGATGATCGGCCGGGCCGGGCGCCGCGGACTGGACGAGACCGGCTTTGTGCTATGCAGCGGCAGTGCGCCGCGGCTGCGGCAGGCGCAGCCGCTGCGGCTGAAGCGGGCGGCACCCCTGCCTTGGGCGTTTATCCTGCGACAGCTTCGCGCGGGCCACGCGGCGCCCGAGGTGGCCGGCGCGGCGGCGGGCCGTTTTTTCGCGACCGCACCTCTCACTCTCGGCCTGGAGGCAACCGTGGGCCGCGATCCGGCCGAAATGCCCTGCGGACAGCGCACCGATACGGGCCGCGCCCGGCTGGTGCGCCGGCAGAAGAACCCGTTCCCCGCCTGCCGCACCTGCGCGCTGAACGCGGAGTGTCTGGCGCTCAGTCCGCAGCCCGCGCTCCTCTGGCAGTGGCAGAAGCTCGGCCTGCTGGACCGCGCGCTTCGGCTCACGCCGCGCGGCGGGGTCGTGTCGTGCTTTCTTGGACCCGAGGGACTGGCGCTCGCAGCCGCGTTGGAGGATGTCCGCTATCCGCTCGACGACCTGCTCTTCGACTGCGCCAACCTCTTCGCCGGCGATCGTTTCGCCGACACCAACCCGCGGACGCTCGGCCGCCTGGCGCGCGTGTGCGAGCAGACGTACCGGCGGTTCACGGCCGAGGGCTGGCTCGAGCATGGCCTGCCGCCGCAATACGGTTACGGAGGGTCCGAGGTTGTGCGCGCGGTGGTCGAGCAGAAGGCCCGCCGCGGCGAACTCGCCGCCGCGAGCGAATTCGCCGGTCGCGGCGACATTGACCGGCTGCTCACCGAGTGGCGCAGCCTGCTGCGGCTGGTGGTCAACGCGCCGTTGCTGGAGGTCCCGGATCCCCCGGCGCCGGCGGCCGTGCTCGCGGTGCGCTGGGACGATTTTCGCGCACTGTGCCGCGCCCAGCTTGGACTGATCCGGACGGACACGCTGCCGGATCTGCCGCCGTTGACCCCGGAGCAGCGGCGTCCGGTGAATCACCGCTTCTTCCGGGCGCCCGCGGTCGCGCCCCGATAGGCTTCAGTCGCGCCGCTGCGAAGAGTCCATCTTCGAGCGGATCCTGGTGTTGATCCATGAGCGGATGCACTGTACTACTATAGGTCAAAATCCTCGTGGACGCCGACGAAGTTCGGATCGAGGTCAATGCGCCTCACGCTAAGGGCGCAACGGTCGCAAAGGTATACTTGTAGCCAAGGCCGTGAGGCCTTGGGGATGGGGCCTCCGAATCCTCTCGGCTTCAGTTACAGTACTGCTCCTACGTGACTTTGCGTCTGCTTGGCGACCTGTGCGTGAGGAAATGCATTTCCGGATTTGGTGGCGGCTCCGCCGCGCCAGGTTCTTCCCTGGTAGACTTTCCCGGACACAGCTGTTTCATGGGATGAACGAATTCTCCGGTGCCTGATTCCGAACCCGCAACGCCCCAAGCAAAAGAAACGGCCCCGCACCGGCGGCGGCCGCGCTATGCGGGCAAGAATCCCAGGCGTTTCGAGGATAAATACAAGGAGCTCAACCCGGAGCGTTACGCCGCCGACGTGGCCAAGGTGCTCGCCGCGGGCAAGACGCCGGCCGGTAGTCATCGGCCCGTCATGGTGGCCGAGATCCTCAGGGTGCTCGCCCTCCAACCCGGCGAACACGTCGTGGATTGCACGCTCGGCTTTGGCGGGCACACCCGCGAATTGCTGGCGCGGATTGCCCCGGGGGGCCGGCTCATCGGACTGGATGTCGATCCGATCGAACACCCCAAAACTACCGCCCGCCTGCGCTCCGCCGGCTGGGGTGAGAAGGTCTTTACCGCGGTCCGCTCCAACTTCGCCGGCCTGCCCCAGGTGCTGGCGGAACTCGGGATCGACGGCGTGGACGCCGTGCTCGCCGATCTCGGCGTTTCCTCAATGCAAATGGACGACCCGTTGCGCGGCTTCACGTTCAAGGCGGACAGCCCGCTCGATCTGCGCATGAATCCTTCACGCCCGCCCTCCGCGGCCGACTGGCTCGCGCGGGTATCCACCACGGATCTGGCCTCCGCGCTCACCGAAAACTCCGACGAACCCCACGCCGAGTTGCTGGCCCAGGAGCTCACCGCCCGCCGAAAGAGCACGCCGTTTACCCGGACGCTGCAGCTCGCCAAGGCGATCCGGGCAATCCGGCTCCAGAACAACCCCCGGCACGACCCGGAGGCCGACGACGACTGCGTGCGCCGGGTGTTTCAGGCGATCCGCATCGCGGTGAACGACGAGTTCGGTGTGCTCGACCTGTTCCTGCGCCAGCTGCCTTCCTGCCTGAAAACCGGTGGCCGCGTGGCGATTCTGACTTTTCATTCCGGCGAGGACCGACGGGTGAAGCACGCCTTCCGCGAAGGCCTGCGCGCGGGGATCTATTCCGCGACCAACGAGGAGATCATTCGCGCCGGGCCGGAGGAACGGCGGGCCAACCCGCGCAGTTCCTCGGCTAAACTCCGCTGGGCCGTTCGGGCCTGCTCCCCGCACTGACGCAGCGGGACCGAAACACAGCCGGATCTGCCGCCTTTGCTCCATGCAGCGATCGAGTGACACTGGTTGCCTGCGTTGGTCGACGAAACGGAGTGGATTGTGCTGGGGGCCGACACCAAGGGCGAAATCTACGAAGGGCTACTGGAGAAAAACGCGGAAGATACTAAGTCGGGCGCCGGCCAATATTTCACTCCCCGGGCCTTGATCAAGGCGATGGTCGCATGCGTGCGCCCTCAGCCGGACAAAACCATTGCCGATCCTGCGTGCGGCACCGGCGGATTCTTCCTCGCCGCCTACGATCACCTCATCGCGGCCCATGCGCTGAACAAGGCGCAGAAAGCGTTTCTCAAGCACGAGATGTTCTATGGTCACGAGATCGTCGCCAACACGCGGCGGCTCTGCCTTACGAACATGTTTCTCCACAATATCGGGGAGATCGACGGCGAGAGCCCGATTTCGCCCAACGACGCGCTCATCGCCGACAACGGGAAACGCTTCGACTACGTGCTGGCCAATCCGCCTTTCGGCAAGAAGAGCAGCATGACCTTCACCAACGAGGAAGGTGAGCAGGAGAAGGACGATCTTGTCTACAACCGGCAGGATTTCTGGGCAACGACTTCCAACAAGCAGCTCAACTTTCTCCAGCACATCCGCACCATGCTGAAGACCACCGGCAGCGCCGCGGTGGTGATGCCCGACAATGTCCTCTTCGAAGGCGGCGCGGGTGAGACCGTCCGCAAGAAGCTGCTCGAGAACACCGAACTCCACACGATCCTGCGCCTGCCGACCGGCATCTTCTACGCCAATGGCGTCAAGGCGAACGTGCTGTTCTTCGACAACAAGCCGGCGGCGAAAGCACCATGGACGAAGGAAATCTGGTATTACGACTACCGCACTAACGTGCATCACACGCTCAAGCGGAAGCCAATGCGCTTCGAGGATCTCGCGGACTTCATCGCCTGCTACAACCCCGTCAACCGTCACGTCCGAAAGGAAACGTGGGACGCCGAAAAGAATCCTGAGGGCCGCTGGCGGAAATACAGCTACGCGGACATCGTCGCCCGGGACAAGACGAGCCTTGACCTCTTCTGGCTCAAGGACAGCAGCCTCGCCGACCTCGACAATCTGCCCGACCCGAAGGATCTTGCCGAGGACATCGTCGAGAACATTGAGGCGGGCCTGAACAACTTCCGCACTGTCCTCGCCGCGCTTGGCAAATGACGACTTCTTGGCGCCCAATCTCCGACAATGAGAACTGACTGATTTGCGGTGCGCAGCCGTCTTCACCCTTGAACATGGATCTGCTCAAGGAAGGAGGGAAAGTCGCCAATCCCGCCTTTTTTTGCTCGGCTTTGCTCCGGTGATCTGGGATGGGTGGAACTCTTTTTCGTTCGTTATGCCAAATTGGGAATACAAGATCATCACCAGCGGAACGCTGGGTTTCGCCACGCTGCAGTTGCTCGAGCAGAACCTCAATCAGCTGGGCAAAGAAGAGTGGGAGATCATCCACTACCAGACGCGTCCCGACAACCAGCTGGCGTTCACCGGCCTGGCCCGGCGGCCGGTCATGCGCGACTGGGTGGTGGAGGGGGCTCCCGTTGCCGGCATGCCCGGCACGAAATCCGGCGCGGTCCCGGTGCCGCCGGAGGAGCGGCCGGCGTACGCGCCCAGCGTGAAGGAACTCCGCGCCGAGGCGGAGGAGCGCCGCGATTCGCTGCTGGCCCGAGAGGAATCGTTGCGGCCGCTGCACGGCGCAGCAGACGAAGAAGCGGCGGTCGGGGCGGGGGATGAGTTTGACGAGAGCGTGGACGACGAGGATCTGCCGACCTTTTTTGAGGCGATCCGTCCCCACATGCGGAGAAATGTGAAGGGGCCGGGCATGGCGGTGGGCATCGAATACCTGGCGAAGAAGTTTGAGCAGACTGAGGCGGACCTGCTCGAGGCGCTGAAGGAATGCGGTTTCACGATTCCCGCGAACGCCAAGGGCGAGCCCGCCTATCTTGAATATGACGGCGACCTTTACTGGCTGAATCTCAATCACCGCGGCCAGCTGTGGATCAACACTCGCGAAAAACCGCGGGCGGTGTTCCGGCCGGCGCAGGGACAGCAGGTGGTGGCGAAAGAATTGTCGGAGGACAACCGGTCCGGCGCTGCCGTAGCCAAGCCGGAAGACCGGGTAGTGGAAAGTTTGCCGCCGGTGCCGGAAGCGCCGGCCGCCGAGCCAGCCAGCGGGCGCAGTCCATCCGCAGGCGCCGCCGCCGGGGAACCGTTGCCGGCCGGACCGGAACTGCTGGATCGTCTGCGGCCGGTCATGCGACGGAACCGTCGCGGAGCGGGCCTGTCGGGCAGCTTTAGCTATCTCACCCGCGCGCTCCAGATCGAGCCGGCGGCGCTGGAAGCGGCTTTGGGTGCGCTGGGCCTCGAGCTGCCCCGGCGTCCGAACGACAAACCCCTGTTCGTTGAGATTGGCGATTTCGTGTATTGGCTCAATCAGGACAAGGGCGGCCAAATTTGGATCAACACCCGCGAGAGGCGGGCGGGCGAGGAGTCGAGAGCGGAAGTCCCGCCCGCCCCGGTTCCGCCGACGGCTCCGCCAAGCGAGGTTCCCCTTGAGCCCTCCCCGTCCCCCACCGCGGAGGCTTCCGTGCCAATAGCGCCGGCTGCTCCGGCGACCGGCTCCCCGTTGGCCGCGGTCCGCTTGTTGCTCAAGGAGACGCGACGCGGCGGCGTGGCTGCCGAGGTCGGACGCCTCGCCGCGCAACTGGGCAAGAGCGCCGAAGATTTCCTGGCCGCCCTGGTTGCAGCCGGCCTTCGGGTGCCCGAGAAGGCCCGTGAAAAGCCGGTGTTTGCCGAAAATGCCGGCGAGATCTTTTGGCTCAACCGCAACGCCCGCGGTGAGCTTTGGCTCAACGCCAAGGCATCGAAGTTCGCGGAAAAGCCGGAGGAGGAGAATTCCTCTGAAGGCGCGCCGGCCAAAGACGCGGCGCCCGCCGCGAAACGCTCGCGCGCCCCGCGGCGCCGACGATAGCGATCAGTCCAATTGCTGGTCAGCCGTCCGATCGCCGGTTCGTTTCCGCTGCTGGAAGGAACGGACTTCACTCAGCGGCGCGCGGGCGCGACTGCTTCGGCCGCCCGCTCTCTGGAACGCACCCTCAGCGGATCTCCACGAACTCCGGCTCAAAGGGTCCGATCGTGAATCGGTCCGCATAATCCTTGTCCCATAGGATACTCCGGGATTTTCCCGGCAGCTCCACGACCCGGGGTTCCTTGCCCAGGTTTAGATAGAGGATGTGCCTGGCGTCGATCTTCCGGGCGATGACGTTGGCAGGGGTGGCGGGACCTTTCTTGATCGAGAGCTCATCGATGAGTTGCTCCAAGATGGGCTGAAGTACTTCACTTCGCACCGGCAGCCCGACGTAAATCGCCCGGCCCTTGCCGTAGCGATGCGAAGTCACGATCGGATAATCCTGGTCCAGGCTGGCGATCCGCCCGAGGATCTCCGCCCCTTTCGCTTGGATGACATCGAACCGCGCAGTCTCGAGAACCGCGCTTCGGTCCGCGCAGACCACGCGGATTTTTCTTCCGGATAGCGGCTCTCGGGCAATCTCGTTCAGCACGGCAGGCTCCTCAAAGCCGGCGAGGCGAATTCCAAACACATCGCTCAAGCGCCCAGGCAGCGTGGTGGCAAACACCTGACAGTCTGCATCGACCAACGCCGACCCGGCGGTCATGATCACCGTTCCGCCTTGGTTCACAAAGTCGCGGATCTTCGTCGCGGTGGTTGCATCCATCACAGCCACGCCGGGCACGATCAGCAGCTTGTAGTGGAGATCACTCCGGCTGATCTCGACGACCCGCGTGTCGATATTGCGATCGAAGAACAAGCCGAAGGAATTCTGGAGTTGGTCGTCGTGCAACTCCGGGTACGCCGCGCTGACGATCTGGCTGGGGAAGGAGAACGCCAGCGCCACCTCGGCCTGCACCTTGTAGGGAAATCCGTACCGTTCAATCTTTTGAAACTCCGCGGCGATTTGTTTGTACTCATCATATTTGCGGTTGGGCACGCCATCCCAGTCCACCATGCCCTCCAGATATTGCTCCTCCCCCGCCCACATGCTCTGCCAGGTCCACCCGCAAATCAACTGGTTGCCAAAGAGCAGCGAGGCATAGGCCGATCTGCGGATGGATTTCGGCACCGCCGTCATGGTGGTGAACTCGGTACACCAAAACGGGGTGGTGTTCTCGAACTGGATGCGGGCCATCCCGAAGAGCGCATTCTTGAGACCCCCGTTCTCCACGAGCGAGTTCCCCGGATAAAGACCACAACCGCCGCGGGCCAACCGGCCGGCATAGGCGAGCCCGGAGTAGTCGAAGTACTTCAGCGGACTGTAATACCACATGTTAGAGGTTGTGAGTGCGCCGGGTGCGTTCACGTTCACCGTCTCGATCAGGCGGGAAAGGAACTGCGTGACCTCATCCGACACAAACCGCCGAAAATCGAGCACCCGCTCGGGCGGCCCGCTGATGGAGCCCGAGAGCGGCAGGCCCACCTCGTCGAATCGGCCGATTCTCCTGGACCAGCGCTGGCTGGCCCACGCCTGGTTCAAGGCGTCGACGCTCGGGTATTTCCGCTGCAGCCAGGAAACAAACCGGTTCCTCACGGTTTCCGAGTAGGAGATGGGACCGTCACCCGGTTCGTTATCGATGCCGAAAGCGAGCAGGGCCGGGTGGTTTGCGTATCTTCGGACCAGCGCTTCCGCGAACCGCAGGGCATGGGTTTGGTACGCCGGGTCCCCGACGTCCTCCATGTAACGATGATTTGGGTACAGTCGATTCCCGCTCGAATCGGTGATGCTGATTGAAGGACATTTTTGATGCAGCCAGATCGGCGCCGGCCGGACCGCGACATCCAGGATCACCTTGATGCCCGCCTGTTCCATCAAGTCCATGACCTGGTCGAACCATGCGAATTCGAAGCGGCCGTCCGCGGGCTCATAGCTGTCCCAGGCGAGATGGCCCATCCGAACCACCTTGAATCCCGCCGCCTTCATCAGCGGGATATCCCGGTTCCAGTCGGCAGCCTTGGAGTCGTGCGGGTGATAGTTCGCACCGACGTAGAGCTCTTGGGCACGGGCGACGCAGCTGAGCGACAGCACCATTGCCACCACGGAGGTCGGAAGAAGTCCCCTCATATTCGTAGAAACGGTGGCAGGTTCCTTCCGGCCGGCAAGGCGGTTCATCCGAGGAGCCAGCGTAGCCGGATTTGGGCCAATTGTAGGAGGGAGCTTGCTCGCGATCCGAATGGGGAATTGCCTGCAAGCAGGCTCCTACACCGATCACCTGACCGCATGCAAGCTCACGAGCGAGGGAGTTGTTTATTACATCGTCACCGCTGAGAAGACTCTTAAGCTTCCAAGACTAGCGCGCGTTCCGGAGCCTATCCTCCGGCCGGGTTGAGAAACGGGGTTGCGTTGCTCCGCGTTGGGGCGAGCTTCGGGGTGCCATGGCCAGCCCTTGCGAACCCGAACAAGTTCCCGATTGCCGGGCAATTCTCGGGGAGGGCGCAATCTGGAACCGCGCGCTCGAACGGCTCCACTGGATCGACATCGAGGGTCGGCGCGTCTTCACCTACGATCCCGCGACCGGGGAAAATCGCGCCTATGACGTCGGCCAAAAGGTCGGCACCGTCGTTCCCCGGGCGCGGGGCGGCCTGATGCTCGCGCTCCACGAGGGGTTCGCCACCCTCGACCTCGACTCCGGTCGCGTGGCACCGCTGCCGCGGCCGCCGGAACACGACCCGGCCATCGTGCGGTTCAATGACGGCAAATGCGATCCAGCCGGACGCTTTTGGGCGGGCACGATGGCGCTGGTGAAGGGACCGAAGCCGCTGGGCCGGCTCCACCGCCTCGATGCGGACGGTTCGATGCACGTGATGTTGCGCGATGTCGCCACGTCCAACGGCATCGGGTGGAGTCTCGACCGCCGCACGCTCTACTTCATCGACACGCCGCTGCGGCGGGTGGACGCCTTCAATTACGACGACGCCACCGGTGCGATCACCAGTCGCCGCGCCGTCATCACCGTTCCACCGGACCTCGGCCGACCCGACGGATCGACGATCGATGCCGAGGACATGATCTGGGTCGCCATGTTTGAAGGTTGGGGCGTCACCCGCTGGAATCCGCGGACGGGTGAACTTCTGCAGACCATCCGCCTACCCGTGGCTCGCGTCACCTCCTGCGCGTTCGGCGCGCCGGACCTTGATACGCTCTACATTACGTCCGCGCGCGCCGGTCTGACTGACGAGCAACTGGCCGCGCAACCGCTGGCCGGATGTCTTTTCAAGGTGAGGCCCGGTGTGCGCGGCGTGCCCGCCTTCGCGTACCAGGGCTGAGCGGGCCGGCGGTTTTGCAGGGCGGTGCGCCGTCACCGCTAATGACGAATCAAATGGCCCGGACATCGTCGGCCCGCTGGCCGGGACAGGTAGCATTCAGAGGTGAACGCTGCGCAGGCGGTAGAACGCGATATTCTACCATTGTCATTGCGAGAAGCGAAGCGACGAAGCAATCCATCCAGCGGGATCGCCACGCCCTCGTTCTTCGGGCTCGCGATGATGGGAGGGAGTGCAAAATCTCCGGGCTTGCGGCCCGCAGAAACCACTGGCTTCGCGAGAGACGGGCAGCTTAGCCTTGAATTCTTGCCGTGGCGGCCGCTCACTGGAGGCCGTCCGTATCCCATGCCGAAATACCCATCCGAGCTGACCATGCGCGACCACTTTGACTGGGTGGCTGGGCATGACGACAGCCCGCGCCGGTTGCAGCGGGGATACCACACCCAGATGCTGCGGTATTTCCGGCACCATATCCCGGAGGGCAGCCGGGTGCTCGAATGGGGCTGCGGGGCGGGCGACCTGGTCGCGGGCCTGAAGCCGGGACGGGGGCTCGGACTCGATTTCAGTCCGCGCATGATTGACAAGGCCCGCGTGCGCCACGGCGGCGACCCGGCGCTGGAATTTCACGCCGCCGACATCGAGAGCGATCCGGTCGCGGAGCCGTTCGATCACCTCGTCCTCGACTGCCTCACCGGCTATCTGCCCGATATCCAGACGGCACTGAAGAACCTTCATGGCGCCGCCCACCCGCGCACGCGGCTGCATCTCACGACGATCAACACGCTATGGCTGGGTCCGCTGAGAATTGCCGCCGCCTCCGGCCTGGTGAGCCCGCAGCCGCCGAGCAACTGGCTCTCGCACGGCGACCTGTTCAACCTCCTCGAACTGGCCGGATGGGAGGTCATCACCTGCGAGCACCTGCAGCTCTTCCCGTTCGAGGTTCCGCTGCTCTCGGCATTACTCAACGACCTGTTGGTGAAACTGCCCGTGATCCGCCATTTGGGCCTCACGGTCGCCATCACTGCGCGGCCGCGCCGGGCGCCCGCCCTTGCCGGCGAAGTCAGCTGTTCGGTGGTGGTGCCTGCGCGCAACGAGGCGGGAAACATCCGGGCCGCGCTGGAGCGGATTCCGGTGCTCGGCCGCCGGACCGAGGTGATTTTTGTTGAGGGCCACAGCACGGACGACACCTGGGACGCCATCCGGCGCGAGGCCGCCGCCTACCGCGGCCCGCACCTGGTCCAGGCGCTCCGGCAACCCGGCATCGGCAAATGGGACGCCGTTCGCACGGGGCTCGCCGCGGCGCAAGGCGACGTGCTGGTGATCCAAGACGCCGACCTCACGGCGCCGCCGGAGGATTTGCCCAAGTTCTTCGACGCTCTCGCGGCGGGCACCGCCGAATTCGTGAACGGCAGCCGCCTGGTTTATCCGGTGGAAAAACGCGCGATGCGGTTCCTCAATCTGCTCGGCAACAAGTTCTTTTCGGTCGCGCTCAGCTCCGTGCTCGGCCAGCCGCTGAAGGACAGCCTTTGCGGCACCAAGATGCTCCTGCGTTCCGACTACGAGCGGCTCCTGCGGCGGATCGCGCCGTTCGGCGCCTTCGATCCCTTTGGTGATTTCAACCTTCTGTTTGGCGCCGCGCTGCTTGACCTGCGCATCCGTGACGTACCGGTGCGCTACCGGGACCGGACCTACGGCAGCACCAATATCTCGCGCTTCCGCCACGGGTGGCAGCTCCTGAAAATGACCTGGTGGGGCCTCCGGCACCTCAGGCTTCGCTGGCACTTCTGATGCCGGCGGCGTCGGCGGACTTCGCACGTGCCGCGGTCACGGCCGCAACCGCAGCGTATGCACCGTCGGTCCGGGCAAAAAGGGCGTCGGCACGCCCTGCGCCCACGCCTCGTGCCCGGCGCGATAGAATGGCGAAAGTGGGTTGCCGCTCTGGCCCCCCGGCATGTGGAAGATGCCCTCGTCCTCATGGCCGGGCGACACCACGAAGCGCTCCGAGGCGCCATATGCCGGCCCTTGCACCCGCGGCATGTCGCGGTCGCCGGGCAGCGGCTCCGCCGGCATGTCCAGCAGGCCCGCGAGCAGGGACGGCAGCAATCGGCTGAGAGGATGCTGGATCCGCGCGGTGTTGCGCGTGCCCCATGTGAGCCTCGCCAAGGAATGGTCCTGCTGATCCGCCCAGTGAAGCACGTCGTCGGCGGCCGCGAGAAGCAGGTCGTCCCACGCCAGATAGTCGGGGGTTAGAAAATTGGCCGACCGCTCCTGCACGAGCTGCCAGAGCGGTGCCTCGTAGTTGAGCCGGTGGAAATCGAACGCGGCGTCTTCGTCGGTGCACGGCGCAAACACGGGGCCGAGCGCCCGGTCGGCGACGAATCCGCGCCAGCGGCGCACCAGATGGTAGGCGACTGAGTCGATGGAGGCATGGCCGTTCCAGCGCGCGACAAGGCGGCGGAGCTCGGCCCGGCGTTTGTTCACGGTGAGGGTTTCCGGGGAGAGGGTGGCCAGGAGCAGTTGTTGCCAGCGCTCGAGCAGCACCGCCCGATCGTCGAGCTGGACCGCGAGGAGATCGCCCGGCGTGGCCGGAGTGGTAATCGCGCTGAGATCGTCGCGGATCTGGCGGGCGCGGTCGGGGGCGTCATAGCCGCCATCGCCGAGCTTCGCGTAGGCCGCGCCGCCAACCGGGCGGTTGTTGGCCGACCAAAGCTGCCCCGCGGCCGGCGAGAGAATCCGCGGGTACTCCTCGGGCGGCAGGTAGCCGTTCCAGCGGCGGTCGCCATAAGCCCAAACGGCGGGGAGACGCCCATCAAATCCCACGCGGCGGGGCAGGCGCCCGGTGATCGTCCAGCCGATGGCGCCGGCATGGTCGGCCACGACCAAATTCTGGGCGGGTACGCCGAGGGTTGGTGCCAGGGCCAGGGCGGTCGCGGCATCAGGCGCGGTCTCCAGCGCCACGAGACCGAGACTGGCCGCGGCGGGATCATGGAACACCCAGCGCAGAGCCAGCGGGCGGTTCTGGTCGCCAACGCCGATGACCGGCCCCCAGATGGTCCAGAGCACGGTCTCCTCGACGGGGTCGCTCCCCTTGACCAGAATCGTTTCTTTGCGCCGCTCCATCTCCGGGACCGCGTCGCCGTTCTTGTATAAAAAGGGATCAATGCTGCTCCGTTCAACAGTCACAATATCCGTCGTGTCGGTGTAGCTGTTCGTGAAACCCCAGGCGATGCGACCGTTGCTGCCGGCGATGATCAAGGGAATGCCGGGAATCGTAACACCCGTCACCCGGTGGAGTGCCAACGGTCGTGAGACCTGGGTTTTGGGTTCAGAGTTCGGGGTTCGGGGTTCAGGGTTTGGAGAATCGTCACCCCAGACCAGCGAGGCGCGGTACCAGGTGTTAGGGACGCCGAGGCGGAGGTGCATGTCGTTAGCCAGCATGGCTGATCCGTTGGCCGTGCGGCTGCCAGCGAGGGCGAAGGCATTGGAGCCGGGAGCGAATTCCCATGAGAGCGGGGCCTGCAGGGCCAGCTGCGATCCGGATTGTGCACCCGCACTCTCCGCCAGCTTCTGTTTACGCAGATCAATGATTTCGGGACCCGGCACCGGCGGGCGTGGGACAGTGCTGCCGTCGAGCGCCGCGTCGAACTCGGTGCCGGCCGGCGCAAGGAAATTGAGCAGGGTCGTGCCGTAGCTGGATTGAATCGCGGCCAGGGTGCGTTCGTAACGGCCCTGCGGATCCTGCAGATCAAGCACCATGGCGTAACCAACCAAGAGGGTGTCCTCAGCCAGCCAGGGCTGCGGCCGGACGCGCAGCACATAATACTCGAACGGCCGGGCGCGTGTTGCGGCCAGTCCGGCGTTGACACCCGCGGTGTAGGCCTCCACCAGCGCAGCCTGTTCCGGCGGCAGCAGCGCCAGCGCTTTGCGAGCCAGTGCGCGGAGACCATGAATCCTCACCGCGCGGTCGAGCGGGACGGTCGACTTTCCGAAGATCTCGGACAACTCGCCCGCGGCCCGGCGCCGCTGGAGGTCCATCTGGAAGAACCGGTCCTGCGCATGCAGGTAACCAAGGGCGCGCGCCACGTCGGTGCGGGTGGCGCCGTGGATGGTGGGCACGCCGGCCGCGTCACGGTTGACAGTGACCGGGGCGGAGAGACCGGGCAGCGCAGCCGTGCCGTCCAGCAGGGGCAGGTTGCGGCGCATCAGCCACCAGAGGCCGGTCGCGATCAGCAGCGCGACGACCAGCAGCACGCTCAGCACGCTGGCAAGCAGGCGAAAACGGATGGCGGCAGGAGACATGACGGCTTGGGGATTTTTGTGTTTCGCTTTTCGATGGGCGATCGGCTGCCGGACAACCGGGCGGGCCTACTTCACGACGAAAACCGCCGGGCGAAATAGAAAACCGTCCACGGCGGACCAAGGTCGTCGTGCATCAAAACGACAATCACCAGTCAAAAAGCAGAAATCACGAGAACCAGGCCTTCGTTGCCACGGGGTCGCGCCCCTCATCGAATTCGATCAGATCAAAAAAGGTCTCGATGGGCTTGCCTTCGAGCTTCGACTCCTTGATCCGGGTTTGCAGCGTCTCCGTGCCGCCGTCGCGCCAGCCGCGCTTCATCATGAAGTTGTTCCAGATCTCGCATTCCTCGGTGGTGCGCTGGCCGCCCTGTTCGTGGCACCAGGCAAGGATTTCGTCGTCACTTCCGCCCTGGAGCACGCGGGCAGCGAGCTCGGCGTGTTTGACGCAGAGAAAATTGCAGCAACGGCCGTCGAAGCCGCGGGCCATGTTGGGCACGAAATCCGCCGGGAGCCGGCCAGCGGCGTGCAGCCGGATCTTGTCGAGCATGCGGCCGAAGTAGACGAGCCGGCCGACTTTGGCGTAGGTACTGCGAAGACCAGGAACGTTGGACATGATTGATTTTAGATGCGGGTGGCGGGGATCGGGAAGCGGAATCCAGGCCATGATACCCTCCCCAAACCGCTATTCAATCTCGGATCGCAGATCTGCGATCAGCGAAGGCGCGCCGAAGGGAAGTTTCCGGGGGGGGTACGGTATCCGGGATCCCCCGCCGGAGGGCACTCCAGCCACGCCTGGGCGGCCACGGGGTCCCGGCCCTCGTCGTAATCGATCAGGTCGAACCCGGTTTCGATGGGCTTGCCCGCCAGGCCGTATTCACGGATGCGGTCCTGCAGGGCGGCCGAGCGTTCATCGCGCCAGCCGATCTTCATCATGAAACGATTCCAAGTCTGGCACTCGTCGTCGGTGTGCAAGATGCCGCGGGCTTCGCACCAGACCAGGACATCCAGGTCCGCCCCTCCCTGCAACGTGCGGGCCTTGAGGTCGGCGTAGCGCACACCGAGAAACCGGCAGCACCGGCTGCCAAACACGTAAGGTTTGTCATCCCCGAGGTTGGCCTGGTACTCCACCGGGAGCCGGCCGGCGGCGTGCAGCCGGATCTTGTCAAGCATGCGGCCGAAATAGACGAGCCGGCCGACCTTGGCGTAAGGACTGCGCAATCCGGGAACAGCGGGCATGGTGATTTTGGGTATCGGACACCCGATAATGGAAGGCAAGCAATGTCGGCGCGCGTTGACCCAACGCAGCGCGCGCGTACCGTGCCGGCATGAACCTCGCGCGCCTGATTCCCTCCGTCGCATTCGCTTTTTTGCCCGCCGCGGTCATCCTGGCCCAAGTGGACCGCATCACAGGCAGATCGTTCGCCACCCGCTCGGAGGTCATCGCCCAGCACGGCATGGTCTGCACCAGCCAGCCGCTCGCGACCCAGGCCGGGCTCGACATCCTCAAGGCCGGCGGCTCCGCGGTCGATGCCGCCATCGCGGCCAACGCCGCGCTGGGTCTGATGGAACCGGTGAGCAGCGGGGTGGGCGGCGATTTGTTCGCAATCGTCTGGGACGCAAAGTCGCACCGGCTCTACGGAATCAACGCCTCGGGACGCTCACCGCTCGGTCTGAGCTTCGAGCAGATGCAGGCTGAGCTGGCGAAGCTCAAGCGCACCACCATTCCCTCCTCCGGGATGCTGCCAATCAGCGTGCCGGGTGCGGTCGATGGCTGGTTCGAGCTTCACGCGAAGTTTGGGAAGCTGCCAATGGCGCAGGTGCTCGCGCCGGCCATCCGCTACGCGCAGGAGGGCTTTCCTCTCAGCGAACTGATCGCGTACTATTGGGAACGGAACGTGGCGATTCTGCGGAGCCAGCATCTGCCAGGCGCGTTTCTAGAGACTTTTTGTGTGAACTCCGGAGGCCTGTCCTCCGAAGCCTTGGCGAAGGAGGGCCAGGCGCCGCAAAAGGGCGAGATCTTCAGGAATCCGGCGCTCGCCCATACCTATCAGCTGCTGGCCGACCGGGGTCGCGATACCTTTTATCGCGGCGAGATCGCGGACCAGATTGACGGCTTCATGCGCGCCAACGGCGGCTGGCTCCGCAAGGCCGATTTCGAGCACCATACCTCGACGTGGGTCGAGCCGATTTCCACTAATTATCGCGGGTACGACGTTTATGAACTCCCGCCCAACGGCCAGGGCATCGCCGCGTTGCAGATGCTGAACATCCTCGAGGGATTCGACCTGCGCACGATGGGGTTCGAGAGCGCCGCCGCGCTTCATGTGATGATCGAGTCCAAAAAGCTGGTGTTCGAGGACCGCGCGAAATTCTACGCTGATCCGGCCTTCACCAAGGTGCCGGTGAAATGGCTGGTCTCGAAGGACTATGCCGCCGGGCGCCGCAAGCTCATCGATCTGACCCGCGCGGGCCGGGCCTATGACGCGGGACATCCACCGGTCAATGACGGCGACACTATCTACCTGTGCACGGCCGACGCTGAGGGTAACATGGTCTCGCTCATCCAGAGCAACTACCGCGGTATGGGCAGCGGTATCGCTGTGCCCGGGCTGGGGTTCGGTTTTCAGGACCGGGGTGAGATTTTCACGATGGAACCCGGCCACGCCAATGTCTACGCGCCCGGCAAGCGGCCGTTCCACACGATCATTCCCGCCTTCGTTATGAAAGGAGGCGAGCCGTGGCTCGCGTTTGGCGTCATGGGCGGCGCGATGCAGCCGCAAGGCCACGTACAAATCCTGGTCAATCTGATCGACTATGGACTCAACCTGCAGGAGGCCGGCGACGCCGCGCGCTGGCAGCACGATGGCTCCACCGACTACGACCATCCGAAGATGACCGATGGCGGCTACGTTTATCTGGAGAGTGGCATTCCCTGGGACGTCGTCGCCGAACTCAAGCGGCGCGGGCACGACATCCGCGTCGATCTGGGCGGTTTCGGCGGCTACCAGGCGATCATGTGGGACGCAAAGAACCGCACCTACATCGGCGCCAGTGAAAGTCGCAAGGACGGCCAGGCGGCCGGGTGGTAGATCGCGCGGCGTTTCACCGGCCGGATCTCCGGTTGTTTTGCTTGTTGGCCCGCGTGATAACCGCTTCCCTCTTCTTCGCGCATGACGCCACCAGCCCCCGTTTCCCCTCCGCTCTTCGACTGGCTCACCACGCGCGCCGCCGGCGTACTGCTGCATCCAACCAGCCTGCCCGGCGATTTCGGGGTGGGCACACTGGACTCCAATCTCGACCGGTTCCTCGAATTCCTGGAGACCGCGGGGTGCCAGTACTGGCAGCTCTGCCCGCTGGGCCCGACCGGCTACGGCGACTCGCCCTACCAGTGTTTCTCCGCGTTCGCCGGCAATCCCTATCTCATCAACCTGCTGGAGCTCACCCGCCATGGCCTGCTCCCGCCGGACGCGCTCGGCCCGCTGATTTTCCTCAACGCCGACCGGGTCGACTATGGCGCGCTCTACCGGCTCGTGTGGCCGCTGCTCGGACGCGCCTACGGGAATTTCCGCGCCGGCCGCGGGGCGCCGCCCTACGGTTCGTTTGACGCGTTCAAGCAGGCGAACGCCGAGTGGCTTGAATCCTACGCGTTCTTCCGCGCGCTCAAGGACCATTTCGAGGGGCGGCCGTGGTGGGAATGGCCGGCCGAAGCGCGCGTCCATGCGAAGGCGCTACAGTCGAAGCTCCGCCGCCAGCTCGAGACGGCAGTCGAGACCCACGCGTTCTCCCAGTATCTCTTCTTCGGCCAGTGGCGCCGCGTGCAGGCCACGGCCGCCCGCCGCGGGGTGGGGATCATCGGCGACCTTCCGATTTTCGTGGCGATGGACAGCGCCGACGCCTGGGCGGCGCCGCAGCTGTTTGAGCTGGACGAGAACACCGGTCGGCCGCTGGCCGTGGCCGGCGTGCCGCCCGATTATTTTGCCGCCGACGGCCAGCTCTGGGGCAATCCGCTCTACCGCTGGGAGGTGCACGCGGCCGACGATTACGCCTGGTGGCATGCCCGCCTGCGCGCGGCGTTCAAACTCTGCGACATTGTGCGCATCGACCATTTCCGCGGCTTCGCCGATTATTGGCGCATTCCCCTGCCCGCGACCACGGCACGGAAGGGCGAGTGGCGGCCCGGCCCGGGCTGGGCGTTCTTCGAATCAGTGCGCCGCGTCCGTCCCGGCGCTAAGATCATCGCCGAGGATCTCGGCGAGCTCTCGAAACCCGCGCGCCAGTTGCGGCGGGACACCGGTTTGCCCGGCATGGGCATCCTGCAGTTCGCCTTTGGCGGCAAGAGCACGAATTTCTATCTCCCGCACAACCTCGAGGCCAACGGCGTCATCTACCCCGGCACCCACGACAACGACACCAGCCTCGGCTGGTACGCGACAGCCGGGGAAAAGACGCGTGACCATGTGCGCCGCTACCTGCGCGTAAGCGGCGCGGAGGTCGGCTGGGACTTTGTGCGGGCGGCCTACGCCGCGGTGAGCCGCCTGGCGGTCATCCCGATGCAAGACCTGCTCAGCCTCGGTGCCGAGGGACGGTTCAACACCCCGGGCCAGCCGGTTGGCAACTGGCAGTGGCGGTACCGCGCACCGCAACTCGACCGGTTGTTTGGCGGTGCTGCCGGCTACCTGCGCGAGCTGGCGGACCTGCACGGCCGGCTGCCGGAAGCCACCACGGAAGACAAACCCTCCTGACCGCAGCTCCCGAGTGGGAGGCTGTGCGCTTTCCGCGGGCAGGGAACGGCGCTTTCGCATCGCAGAATTCGTGGAGAATGGGCCGATCAGGGGAGGCGACCCTGCCCGTTTCAGGACCCAGACCAGCCACCTGCCTCGAGCAGAAGTTTCGAAAAATGGATTTTCCGAAGGCTCAGGCGACGGCGGCCTGCTTTTTCTGCTTGCGCCTTTTTTTGCAGAAACCACGCATGTATGCATAGTGGCATCGTATGCTGCCGTGGTGACGGTTCCCTTTGCTCCGACGGCGTGCGGTTAGGCATTTATCGGTCAACCAACCCCAGTGTCATGTCTGGACCAAGCGTCAGGCGAAAGAGCGGATCATCGGGACGTGGGAAGATGGATAAGTCCCATTCCCCATCGGGAATCGACCCGCGGGACAAACGGAAAGGAATCCGTGTATCGAGCAAAGAACCGGCGGTAACGGGAGAGCAGCGGATCCAGGAAGACACCAGTACCGTTGTTTCCATCAGCCAGAGCGCGGTGCAATGCAGCCCCGAAACGTCAACGACGACGCAGCAGCCTGCCGCCGAGGCGGCCCTCCAGGCCCAACGCGACCAGGACCGCATTCTGGCGCTGGAGTTGCTCGACCTCGAATGGACCTCGCTCTCGCCTGAAGTGCAGCGTGCGGTGGTTGCGCTGCTGCAAACGGTGACGGAAGGTCGGGAGGACTGATCTCAGCCAGGATCGGGCTGTCGGAGCGGTTTTCGCAGGCAGTTCTGCGGGGAGTCCAGTGCGCCTTTTAATTCTCGCCGAAAGCTCCTCGATCTCTCAGCCGAGGGTGGCGACGATCTTTGAGCCGTCTTTGAGTTTTTCGGTGGGGACGACGTTGCCCGGAACCGGCCGGCCGTCGACGGTGAGCGATTTGATGCCGCGGCTCACGCTGCCGGGATTCTTCACCTCGATGCGCACCATTTTGCCGCGGAAATGGCGGCGCATGGTGAAGCCCGGCCAAGCCTTCGGGATGCAGGGATCGATTCGCAGTCCCTCCACCTCCGGGCGCACGCCGAGGATCCAATGCGTGGCGGCGTAGTAGGCCCATGACGCGGTGCCCGAGAGCCAGGGCGTGCGCGCGGCGCCTTCGTTGACGTTATAACGCGAGTAGGTCGTCTGGCAATGCACGTAAGGCTCGATCTGGCGGATCTCCGCACGGTCGTTGTAGGCCGACGGGATGAACGCCCGGTAATAGGCGTAGGCCTGATCGCCGTCGCCCTGGAGACACTCGGCGATCACCCCCCAGCTCTGCGTGTGCGAGAAAATGCCGGCGTTTTCCTTGATCCCCGCATTGAAGAGCGTGGCCTTCATGATCTCGGGGTCGGCCTTGATGAAGGGTGGCGCGCAGAGCATCACGCCGTAGGGCGTGCCGAGGCGCTCCTTCATGGTTTGCAGCGCGCGCGTCGCCTGATCGGGGGTGGCGGCTCCGCTGATGACCGCCCACACCTGCGTGTTCATGTAGACCTGGCCCTCCGGGAAGTTCTTCGTGCCGTAGATCGTGCCGTCCTGACCGATAGCCCAGATGAACCACTCGCCATCCCAGCAAACCTGCTGGATCTTCCCGTCGAGTTTCTCCAGTTCGGCGCGGGCCCAGGTCGCCTCGGCGGTCTGGCCGAGCTTTTCCGCGATGCCGGCATAGACGTCGAGACCGAGGCGGACCTGGAACGCCACGAACACGCTCTCCCCCTTGTAGCCGAGCTTGATGCAGTCATTCCAGTCAGCTGAAAGCCCGCAAGGCAGGCCGTTGCGTCCGGTGCGCTCGAGGTTGAACTCGAGGGCGCGGCGCAGGTGTCCGAACACGGTGGCCTCGCCGGCGTCGGCGTAGGGCAGCACCTTCCGGTAGAAGTCGAGATCGCCGGTCTCAGCCACATAGGCGGGCACGGTATTGAAGAACCACAGGCAGTCATCGCTGCGGTATTCCTCGTCGGGCGGCGGCAGTTCGTGGCCGGGGCGATGGGAGAACGGTTTGATCACCGGGATCGCCCCGCCGTTGGCGAGCTGGCCGGTGAGCATGAGCTCGAGGCGCGGCTGCACACCCTCGCGCAGGAGCGGGATGGCGCCGAGCATGTCCTGCACGGTGTCACGGAAGCCCAGACCGTCGCGCTCGCCGTTGTAAATGAGCGAGGCCGAGCGCGACCAGGCATAGGTGATGAGCGCGTTGTAGGCGTTCCAGACGTTGACCATGTGGTCGAGGTCCGGGTCGGGCGTCTTGACCTGCACCGACGCGAGCGGGGCGTGCCACGCTGCCTTGAGCTTGGCGAACTCGGCCGCGCAGCGTTCGGAGTTGCCGAACTCGGCGACGGTCTTGCGGCCATGGGAGCCCACCGTGCCGAGCCCGAGGAGCACGATGATTTCGCGCGTCTCGCCGGGGGCGAGAACCAGATCCGCCTGCTGGCCGCCGACGACGTTGTCTCCCTCAGCGAGGAAATTGGAACACCGGCCCCGCGCCACCGCCTCCGGGGCCGCATAACCGCCGTAGCTGCCGAGGAAGCGCTCGCGCGTCGTTTCAACGCCCGCGAGCGGCGCTCCGGTAAGCGCCATCCAGGTGCGATGGCAGCCGGTGAGGTCCTGACCGTCGAAACCGTAGTTCGGATTGCAGGTGATGCCAAGGATGCCGTCCTCCAGCGTGGCCCGGGTGATGAAGAGCGAATACTGCAGGTTGACCAGGTCCTGGTAGGTGTTCCACAGGTTGGCGAATTCGCAGTAGGTGAAAACCGAGAGCTTTCGCTCGCGCTTTGACTTGTTGGTCACCTTCAGCCGCCAATACTCAAACGTCTGGCTGAGCGGCACGAAATAAAGCGCCTCGGTCGCAACGCCTGCATACCGGCTTTCGATAATGGTATAGGCCGTGCCGTGCCGGCAGGTGGATTTGTACCGGGCGAGGGGCTTGGCCACGGGTTGCCAGGCCGCCGACCAGAAATCACCCGACTCCTGGTCGCGCAGGTAGAATAGCCGGCCGGGCTGGTCGGCCGGAATGCTGTTGAAGCGCATCCGCAGGAACCGCCCGGTGGCGCCGCTCTTATAGAACGAATAACCGCCGGCGTGATTGGTGATGATCGCGCCATATTCCGTCGAGCCGAGGTAGTTGGACCACGGGCGCGGCGTGTCCGGGCGGGTGATGACGTATTCGCGGGCTTTGTCGTCGAAATGACCGTATTGCATGGAAGGGAAGGAACTTTACCACAAGACACAGAGCACACCGAGCGAGAGCTGCAGAGCGGCCTCTCACCGTTTTGGCTCTATCCATCTCTCTGCCTTCAGTGCCTCAATGGTTCAAATCTCAATTTCCTAGCCCAGCTCGGCAACGATCCTCGCACCAGTCTTGATCCGCGCAATGGGCACCAGATTCCCGGCCACCGGCGCGCCGTCGACGGTGAGCGATTTCACTCCGCGGGAAACGCCGGCCGGATTCCTCACCTCGATGTGCAGCCGCTTGCCGCGAAACACGCGGGTCGCCGAGAAGCCGGGCCAGTTCTTCGGAATGCACGGATCGATCCGCAGGCCGTCGAGCTCCGGCCGGATACCGAGGATATGTTGCGCCGCGGTGGTGTGCGCCCATGAGGCGGTGCCAGAAAGCCAGGGAACGCGCGAGCGGCCGTATTTCTTCGAGGCCGGCGCATGCGTGCTCTGGCAATGGACGTACGGCTCGATCTCGCGAATCTCGGCCCGGTCGTTCTGCGCCGCCGGCATGAACGACCGGAAGTAGGCGTAGGCCTGGTCGCCGTTGCCGCGGGCAATCTCCGCGAGGACGATCCAGCTCTGCGTGTGGCTGAAGATGCCGCCGTTCTCCTTGTTGCCCGGGTTGAACAGCACGGCGCGCATAACCTTGACGGGCGTCCGGGCGAACGGCGGATTGCACAGCGCCACGCCGTACCCGGAGGCAAGGTGCTTTTTCACCGCGGCGAGCGCCTTTTCCGTCTGCTCGGCGGTGGCCGCGCCGGAGAGAATGGCCCAGCACTGGGTGTTGAGGTAGATCTTCCCCTCCTTCGCTTTCTTCGTGCCGAAGACGGTGCCGTCTTCCCCAATCGCCCAGATGAACCATCCGCCGTCCCAGCAGGTTTTGGCGATTTTCTTGTCGAGCTTCTTGAGCTCGGCGAGCGCCCACTTTCGGTCCCTCGGCCGGCCAAGCCTGGCGGCGATGTCGGCATAGGTCTGGAGCCCGAGCCGGACCTGGAAAGTGACGAAGACGCTCTCGCCCTTGTAGCCGAGTTTGAGACAGTCGTTCCAGTCGGCGAGCAGACCGCAGGGCAACCCGTTGCGGCCGGTGCGTTCGAGGTTGAACTCCAGCGCGCGGCGGAGGTGACCGAACACCGTCGCCCTGCCATGGTCCGCGTAGGGCACGATCTCGCGGTAGAAGTGGACATCGCCCGTCTCGGCGACGTAGGCCGGCACGGCATTGAAAAACCACAGGCAGTCATCGCTGCGGTAGTGGCCGGGAGGCGTCGGCTTCATTTTTCCCGGCGCATGCGACCACGGGCGAATTTCCGGCTGGGCGCCGCCGGTCGCGTCCTGCCCCGACAGCATGAGCACGAGGCGGCGGCGGACCTCCTGCGGCAGCATGGCGGTGACGCCGAGCATGTCTTGCACGGTATCGCGGAAGCCGAAGCCGTCGCGCTGGTCACCGGTGTAGACGAGCGAGCAGGAGCGCGACCACTCGAAGGTCATCAGCGCGTTGTAGGCCCCCCAAACGTTGGTCATGTGGTCGAAGTCCGCGTCCGGCGTCTTGACCTGCAGCGCGTCGATGAGCCCGTGCCAGTGCGTCTTGAGCTTTGTGAGCTCCTGCTCGCAGGCCGCGGCGTTTCCGAACTTCTTGCGGACGCGCTTCGCGACGGCGGCCCGGCCGATGCCGAGCAGGACGAGGACGTCGGCCGTTTCGCCGGGCGCCAGCTCAAGGTTGCTCTGGATCGCGCCGCAGCCGTTGTCGGAGAAATGCCCGCTGTTGCCGCAGGCGCCGCGTTCGACGGCTTCGGGCCGGTCGAAACTGCGGTACACGCCGAGGAATTTCTCACGCTCGCAGTCGTAGCCGGCGATCTCACCGCCCAGCTGGGTCATCCACCACCAGCGCGACTGGTCCCAGTTGGAGAAATTGACGGGATCTTCCGGCAGGCGGCGGCAGGAGGAGGCGAGGATGAAGCCGTCCTTCCAGGCCGCGTCGGAAATGTACTGGGCGTACTGAAGGTTGAGCAGGTCCTGCAGCAGGCTCCACTCGGTGGTGAATTCGCAAAAGGAGAACACGCTCAGCCGGCGCGGCTGCGCGCCGGTGTTGGCGATCCTCAGCCGCCAATATTCAAACGACTGGTCCAGCGGCACGAAATAGGTGGCCTCGCTCCGGATGCCGCGCCACTCGCTCGTGATCACCGCATAACCCAGACCGAAGCGCGTGGTGGTCCGGTACTCGTCGAGCGGCTTGCCCACCGGCTGCCAGGCCGCCGACCAGAAGTCGCCGCTGTCACGGTCGCGCAGATAGAACTGCCGGCCGGGCAGGTCCATCGGCACGGAGTTGTAGCGGTGTCGCAGAAAACGGCCGGAGGCCGGCGAACGGGTGAAGCTGTAGCCGCCGGCGTTGTTGGTGATGATCGCGCCGTAGCGCCGGGAACCAAGGTAGTTGGACCAGGCCCGCGGGGTGTCGGGGCGGGTGATGACGTATTCGCGGGCTGCGTCGTCGAAGTGGCCGTATTTCATGGGGCGATGCCGAGGTGAACAAGGCTGGGGGCCCGAGGCAACATCGGCGGGTTGAGTTCTCTTGCATGGGAGATGACATCGGGAGCCGGGGCCCCCGCCCCCGTCTCTGCTCCAACGCCATCGTCCATCAACCCCAAAGACCAAAGCTGACCCCGCGGATTGCTTGAAAAGTATCGATGGTGACTCGGGCATCGTTGGCCTAAACCGCCGACCCGCCATCGGAAGCGAGCGCATGGGCGTTTCTCCTCGACCGCGCTTTAGGCCGAATTTAGACTCTGTCCATCCCAGAGAAAATTCTTATCAGGTTAAAATAGGGGAAGCGAATGTCGAAAAAAACCTTCTGTTCCACTGTGTTGCTGGCACTTTTCGCAAGCCTCCTGCTGGGCGCCCAGCCCGCTGCGACCAACCTAAGGATGCAGAAGGCCGTGGGTGCCGCAGTCCTGAAGACAGGGGAGGAGGCGGTCGTGCTGGGGTCCTGGGTCGCCCAGAACGGAAAGTACACGGACCCTCTCGGACTGCCAACGGGCGGATCGGACGGCGACCTGCGGTTGCGCCTGACGAAGGACGTGCCACGCGATGAGGCGCTGCGGCGCTGGAAGACCTTTCGCGAGGAGGTGACGAAGGCGGTGAAGGCCGAGTTTGGCCGGGATGCGGAACGGGTGCTGGCCACGATGAACGTGTATCCTCCGAGCCAGCTCATGGGTGCGGTGGAAGACACGGCCGACGCCGCGAGCCGGTTCCGCGAGCTGGGAACGGTTCCAAACCTGAGCTTCACGGGGAGCGCGAACATGCCCCTGGACCAGGCCTTGGTGGAGGGCCTTTATGGCCAGGGTTCTGCGGCCTGGACCCAGCAGTATGAGCGTACCGCAGGAAAGTTGTTCTTCATGGAGAAGGGTCGGGTGTTCACGGGCACTGCCGAACTCGTGAACCTCATCGATGGGGCCCAATCCTTCACGGCGGGCGGACTAGGGCATACGGCGGAGCAGTGGGCCGAGCACGGCGCCGGTGCGCTGGCCCTCGGGGACGGCCGACTAGTGGGGAAATACCTCGACCGGACCGAGCGGGATCTGGCCAAGAGCCGGAGCCTCGCCGGGCTCGAGACTTCGGGCCCCTGGCGCGAGGAGCTGCGGGCCCTCCGGGAGGAGCTGGCGGCGAACCCCAGGGCACTGAGCCGCCTCGAGCCGCGCATCGCGGAAGCCCTGCGCCAGGCCACCCAAGCGGGTCAAGTGCTGGCGCGCCTCGACGGCGCCTCCGGCGCCCAGAAGGCCATCCTGAAAAGCTTTCTCCGTGTCGCCGAAGATGGCCGCAACGCCCCCAAAGTAATCAATGATGCCCTGCTGAAAGTGCCATGGGGCCGGCTTGTCGAGGGAGCGATGCTCTACGTTGCCACCGCGGAAATCTCCAAAGCCGCTGCGGAGAAGGACCTGGCCAAGGCCCTGAGCGAAGCCTCGCCCTTCCTGCTCTCACTGGGCCCCGCGACACTGACGGTGCTGGCCCAGGAAATTCTGACTCAGGCGCGCGCCGGCGGGTACGACCTGGTGTCGGGCTACCAGGACGCCTTCGACCTGCTGGACGGGCTGATCACCATGAAGGGCTTCGAGGACGCGGGCTTTGACACCCACACGGTGAGCATCGACCGCCTCGCGGAGCGCTACCGGGAGGGGCAGGAAGAGGTCCTGCGGAACCTGATCCTCACCCTGTGCAGCAACGCCACGACGAAGGACGACAGTGTGGATGCCGCGGCGCGGGACGCCCTCTACGCCCGCTGCATGCCCGTCTTGCTCAAGGCTTGGCAGGCCCGGCGGGAGCAGTGGCGGAACGAGGCCATCGCCCTCAAGGCCAGCTATGGAGTGCTGCCGTTCCGGTTGTCCTACGAGCCTGCGCCCGTACTCTTCGAGGCGGCCAAAGGTAAAGCCCTCGCCACGGTCAGCTACGGCTTCGAGCGGGGCAGCGATGACCGGTTGGACCGGCTTCGGGGCCTGCTCCGGAACCTCTATGGAGCCGGCGCCTATGCCGATCCCGTGGTGGAGTGGACCGGTGGTAGTCCAGGAACCAGCCTGAGCACGAGTCGGATCTTCACCTTCGATCGTCCCGGGACCTATTCCGTTAGTGCGGTGCGGGTGCTGCGTCTCGGTGGGTGGCCTGCGGCGGGAGGGGGGCCCCTAGCCCAGCAGGAAATCCGCCAGACGGGGTTTGTGGACGTGGAAGTGGTGCTGTCCGCGCCCAACGTTGCCATGGCGGGGCGTGGTTGGGGCTACAAACTGGTGTCGGCGGAAGTTCCGCCGAAGAACCGTCCGCCCCTCGCTTTCATCGAGCGGTCTCGCAAAGAAGGCGATCCCTACACCGAAAGCTATTCCGGCAAGGACAACAGCGGATCGTGGACGGGCCGGCAGGAGAGTGGGATGAGCAAGGGAGCATTCGGCGCTCAGACGGTTCAGTGGCGCGTGCCGAAGGCGATCCTGCCGGGGCAGCCCGCCGAGTTTTGGATTGCGGCCAAGATCTCAGGGATCTTCGGGCAAGCAAGACCCACGATGTTCATGGCCATGTCAGGCGACGATGCCGGGTCGTTGAACAATCTCGTATGGTGGCCGGTGGTGGCCGTGCGGGTAGAGAGCGACCTTTCCAAAGCATACGGGAGCGACACGGACTATCCAGAGGACCGCTATGCAGTGACATTTCCGAATAGGGATGAGTTGGTTGCTGAGCTGCGAACAGGCAAGGCGGCGAAGTGGGCGATGACGCTCCGAGACTCTAGCAAGATGATCGTATTCAACGGAAGCGCGGGCGCTAGGGCCGCTGGTCATCCCTCTCCGGCGAAGATGCCGCTGGTTTCGTATACGGTGTTCGACGCCAAGCCGTCGGAATCTCCCGAGAAAGCGATCCC
>Ga0182021_10000179_pt1 | contig 61155 bp, 65 predicted proteins | sample 612E3MmetaG_FD_120493 | JGI IMG/M metagenome (GOLD analysis project Ga0182021, IMG submission 120493) | Permafrost microbial communities from Stordalen Mire, Sweden - 612E3M metaG (Illumina Assembly) | ecosystem: Environmental > Terrestrial > Soil > Wetlands > Permafrost | place: Sweden...
CCACCGATAACTTAGATAAGATGAAAATACCACCCAATTGACAGATGGTCAAAGTCCAAGTCTATAACATGACAACTATCAGCGATGCCGAACTGGTAGCCGGCACAGGCGCCGATCATATAGGTACACAAGTATCAACGCGAGAGATACCATACACCGTTAATCCAAAACTCGGCCATCGAATTTGCGAAGTTATCAAATCCTCCGCAAAAGCCGTGATAATCCCGATCTCCCGAGACCCTCAGGAGATCCTTGAGCTTGCAAGAATCGTGGAACCAGACATCATCCAACTTGCCAACGAAGAAAACATGATGAACCGCTATACCTTCACCAATCTACTAAGTGACCTAGATAGAAACGGGTTCAAAACCATCAAAGTCATCGCAGTAGGATCCGGGGACGAATTAGAGAAGGCCAAGTACTACTCAGAAAGATCAGACTTCATCATGCTAGACACATTTGGGAGTCCCCCTTCGGATCAGCTTAACGGGTTTATCGGTGGCACCGGTAAGACCAGCGATTGGAAACTAGACCGAACAATAGTAGAAAAAACCGAAAAACCGGTCATCCTCGCTGGTGGACTAAACTTGGACAACGTGACAACAGCCATAAAGGAGGTGAATCCCTGGGGTGTGGATGCAGCATCAGCCCTCTCCATCCCTGGTACGCGCGGCAGGAAGGACATCGAGAAGGTTAAACGATTTGTCCAACTCGCAAAAGAACTCGTTTAATCAATCTCAAGGTGACCTCCTCGTCATAGGAGACCTATGCATCGACGTCGACGTATTCACTGGACAAGGAGATTACAACTCTAGACGCTCGAGCAGAATCAGCCTCAGCGAAGGCGGCTCGGCTGGAAACGTCGCATTCATGGCCAATAGACTCGGTCTAGAGATTGGGCTGGCTGCACCTCTATCAGACGATCCCATGGGGAAATTATTAGAATCAATTATCCGGCAAAGGCATGAAACCATCAACTTTTACCCAATCACCGATCCTAACCAACTAACCTGCTTCATCGTAAATTTGATTAACAAACGAGGCGTAAGGAAAGCTTACTTCCAAAAGAACGAGGCAAATTGCAGGCTCGATAGCCTTCAAAACGTGGCCTCAAATTATAAGGCAATCCACATGTCCGGATACGTTCTCGAGCAATTCGATATTAGCGAAATAGAGAAGTTTGTACACGAGGTTAAGTCACACAGCGTTGAGGTATCGCTTGACCTATTTCCAAGAATTAAAAGTGCCTGTGAATCAGAACCGCAAATTTATCGACTCCTGGACCAGCTAGATCTGCTCATCGGTAACATCAAAGAATACAGAGACCTCACAGGTCTAAGCCGTTCTAAGGATATCATGCAGTTCTTCACAAAAAGAGGAATGAGAATCGTGATCAAGATGGGATCAAAGGGGTCCATCTACGCCGATCCTACAACATTGATCACATCACCTCCTCTTAGAGTCAAACCTGTCAGCCTCAAAGGCGCAGGAGACGTTTTCATCGCAGGATTCCTAGCCTCTCATCTCAAGGGGAGCAATATCCAAGAAGCACTAAAAACGGCAAACAAACTTGCAGGAATGCACATTGCAGGCAAAGACGACCAAATATCCCCAATAATGATCAATATTCAGGATTAGAATCTCTATTTTGAGTTATGACATACCTATACTCAATTATTCGCTTTTGAAGGACTAGATAAAAATGAATACACGCTCAATAATTTAAATTCTAACTAACGCTAATCTAATGGGATCAATTCATGGACGAGGTAGACGAGTTCAAAGAAAAATCGGGGATGACACTTCACGAGCAATACATGAAGCATCACCCACAGATACTATCGGATTTTGAGGCGGAGATGCCTAAGATCTGGGGGAAGACCTGGAAAGCAAATACGACCATTGGGAAGCTCCGAACCGTTCTTCTCCACAGACCGGGAAAAGAGTTCCTAAGTGTAGGTAATCCCACACCCTGGCCACCCCACGACTCAAGCCTCTCAGCCTGGAGGATGAGCTACAAACCCGCGGATCTAACTGAACTCACACGAGACTACGAGAAACTCGCAAAATCATATCAAGATGAGGGAGTCGAGGTCATCGAGAGGAAACCCGACCCCAATAATCCGCCATATCAAGTAAAGGGAATCTACACAGACGATGTCTGCCACCCCGCAGTCTACGGGCAGGTGATCCTCAGAATGTATGATAACATCAGGAGGGGCGAAGAACTGCCAACTTACCAGGCCCTCGCGGAGGCTGGTTGCCCTGTCGTCGGTATGATTACAGGTAAGGGGATGGCCGAGGGTGGCAACATAGGGTGGCTAGACGAGAAACACCTCTTCGCCGCCGTCCATTATCCTAGGTCAAATACGATAGATCAAGAAGTCTGGAGGGCGAATGACTGGGGTCACGAGCAGCTCAGACGAATCATACATAACCAGGACCCTGAGGTGGATGTGAGGATACTCCCAGGATACGGTCCCCGTCCACAGCTCACCCACTACTGCATGATTGATAGGCATACGTCTGTCGCGAATCCAAAGTGGCTAGACAAATATTTCCTCGAGTGGCTTAGAAGCGAAATGGACTGGAAGTTTGTGGTCCCACCAGACGAACTCTGCCGTATGGATCAGGGCATGCCTGTCGGTCCTGATACTGGTGTGGTGCTTGAGCCAATGAAGATCATCATACCATCCGGTGAACCGAAAGCCACCAAGTGGCTAGAACACGTTGGGGTCGAGGTCGTTGAGGTCGAAATACCAAGCCTAGTCGGCCCAAGAAACAGCGGCTCTATCCATTGTGCAACCGGCTCACTAATGAGAGACCGCGAACTACAAACGTAAACAGATAATGTATAAGAACTCATGAACACAAATTGTAACTACGTTTTATTAAGTGCGCGCGCTTAGTATACTAATAAGTATTTATCTAACAGTCATAACAATATATTGTTAAAATGCACATGAGATTAATTCTATTAATATTTGGATGTGTATATATATAATCCATTATTAATCACTTTTTAAACAATACATAATAAATATGAATTTAGGAACCATAATCGTTTTTATTATTAACGTATCGCTATTGTTGATCTAAATAATGTCCATGAAGGATAAGATGGATGTCCTCGACTTTCTGATTAACATACTTAAGGAGCATGAGGAAAATTTAAACGAGATTACTCAAAAACTCGAGACCCTATCCCAGGTGTACGACCCCAGAATGGTTGCCCGCGAACACAAGATACCTATCGAGAATGTGAAGAATGAGGTTGAGGAATCGATTTCAACAAAGTCTAATATCCTGATAGTCGACGACGACGAGTTCCTCACGGAAACATTCAAGGTCATCCTCGAAACCGTTGGCTACAACGTCGAGATTGCCACTTCTGGGATGCAGGCAATAGAAATAACAAGTGAAAGAAAGTTCGACCTAGTATTCATGGATATAAAGCTCCCTGATATCAATGGGGATGAAGTTGCCCGCATAATGAATAGACAGGGAAAAGATACAAAGATCGTCATGATAACAGGCTACGAGAAACTCGCTCAGGGGCTCAAGGACGAGCCGGTCAATGTGCAGGAGGTTCTGATGAAGCCGGTGAGCCCGAACAACATCATAGCAATGACGCAAAAGGCCTTGCATGAGCACAGGTAAACCCTATCTCAGTCAAGATTCGGGGAGTTTTCACGTCTGTTAAGCGTACACATGCGCGCACCTCTTACAAAATCTTACGACCTAGAGCATAGGTAAATTCACGTAATTTTAAACTGAGCCGTAGTCAAAAACACATATTACCCCCCATTCCAAAATAATACACATGGCTAAAAGAATACTATACATACAAACTAGTGGCACAGACACACCTGAGAGACTATATGCTCCATTCATACTTGGAGCAACCGCAGCAGCCATGGGCATTGAAGCCACAATCTACTTCATGATCCGAGGAGTGACCGTCGTAAAATCTGGTGAAGCTGAAAAGATCAAGATCGGAGGATTCCCCAGCCTTAAAGATATAATGGAACAAGCTATCAAGGCGGGTGTAACAATGATGGTTTGCGAACAAAGTTGCATGCTCTTCAACCTCCCAAGGGGAAGCTTCATCAGCGATGCCGGGGTCGTCGGAGCGGCGACCTTGAACGACCTACTCCTCGAGTCAGACGCCGTAATTAGCTTCTAGTACACCTTTTTTTAGAAAGTGTGTTGGCTCAAATCTCCTAGCTTGGTGAAGACTGGTTACCAGCAATTCTTATGTACAAACCAAACAGTATTCCGATTACTAGCCCCCCAAGATGAGCACCATGTGCAATACTATCGGGGGTGAAAATTCCTAGAAAGTCTAACAGGGCATAAACTGGTACTAAAACTATTATTGGGAGAGGAACCGTGAAACCCAGATACACTACCTGAAGTGGGTCGATGAGCGCGAGGGACCCCATCAAACCATAGATCGCTCCAGACGCCCCTATGCCTGGTATGAATTGGTTTGCGGCTGTGATCTGATAGCCGATATTACCAATTACTCCCGCGAGCAAGAAAATAATCATGAACTTTCCCGCTCCAACTAATCGCTCGAGAAGCGACCCAATAATTAAGAGCACCGCCATATTCACAAGAATATGTTCGATGCTAGCATGTAGAAAAATCGAGGTAATATAAGTCCATGGTTCACGCGCAGCAAACGCGGGAATGAACGCAAAATAGATCCAGCCTCGAGTAAAATTCTGGAGGGTGTAAATTATTACTGTTAACGCGATCAGAAAATACGTTAATCTGACCTGATGCGTCTCACCTCTACCTATTTCTGAATATACCATCTTAAACCAACCACCTATGCTTTCGAAATAGACGTTTATACAAGAACTGATAGTTTCCAACTACTAATAGTTAGTGAGGGCTTTTTTTCATTAATATTTCAGCACACGCAAGTCAGATACAAATATGTTATTATATCATCTGTCGCGTGCGCAATGAACCTCTTCTCTGTGATGTGCGTGTATGAAGTGATACGTGGTCTCCGATAGCCAACTTATGATACATCTTGGGCGCGCGTGCCTGGATCAGAGATTCACCTTATCCTCGAAGTTGAGCTCGTTTAGTAGGCTCTGCACCCAGGCTGTTAGTTGGGGGTTTAAAGTTTTATATGATGAGGATTGATTGATACAAAATCTGGACCTAGACACTATGCGCTTATTTCATTGTGAGCAAGTTGTAGAGCTTCAGAACCTTTCTTTAAGTGGAGTTTATGGCTTACTCAACGGGCGAGTGCGAGTATGGAGCGCACGTCTACCTTGTTAGCCATCTTTTTCTCGGAATATCCATTCGGCCGAGAAGATTATCCATGTTATGACGCGCGCGCAGATGTTCATTAGATATTTTAGAGCCAGTTCACGGTGTTTTCCTCCCGTGCTATGCGGTCTATCCCTGGTGCGCGCGTCTATACCTATCTATTTCTCCTTTCAGGATTTTGCTTTGCAAATTATAAATAACACTTAATACAAACTTCCCCAATCTTAGGTACATAACCTTGGAAATCTCTGATTTTCTCACCACAAATCTTACAGATCTCATCAGGTTTAGCAAATTGACTTAAAGTTTCCATGATAAAAAAATATATTAAAATTATATATGAACCAAATGGATTACGAACCTAGTTTAAATGAGTCTGTAAGAACTCTGAAAAATTAATAAAAAAGTATATTGGTAGCCCGGAAGAGATTCGAACTCTTGTCAGAGGCTCCAGAGGCCCCGATCCTTGACCGCTAGACGACCGGGCTACTGCCGTTTCTAAACCCGGAGGGATAATATAAGAGTAGTTGTGAACATTCCCGCTTTAATTTCATTCTAACAAAGGTCTTCAATATTACCTCTACACAGTAGGGAGTGTAACTAGGTGGCGAAAAACGCCTTCAGAGTTGGCGTTGACGTCTTCGTCCAAAAGGAACCCGATCTGAATCATTATGTCGTTCTGGAAAATGAGATCATAAACACCTTGAAGAAGAACCGAGCCTGGTAGATAATTAGTTATCAAAGACTTGAAACGGCACCATTCGAACTAAAAAAAGCCCTTGTCCCCCTCCTATAACTGAAAATAAAAGCAAAAAATTAAATGATCTGTTTATAACAATTTCTAGGCTCCACATGATCAGTTCTACACCCCCAAAATGGTAGCGTAGTTACCTGGAATGGATAAAGAAAGACCGGAGTGATTGGCATAAAAACCAGCCTAAAAAACCGCCGAGACGGAGAAGACCACGGTCCAGAGTGCGGCAGCGGGAACATGATAAACGACGAGGACTCAGGGGAGATAATTTGCGGTGGCTGCGGCCTCGTGATAAAGGAGTCGATGGTCAACGACGGCCCTGAGTGGCGTGCCTTCACAATGAGAGAAAAGGAGATCCGGAGCAGGGTCGGCGTCCCCCTCAGCTTCGCCATCCACGACAAGGGACTCACAACAGTCATAGGCAGGATCGGCCAGGACGCCTATGGTCGAAGCATCCCCCTGAACACGAAGCTGCAGATGCTTAGGCTCCGGAAGTGGCAGATAAGGTCACGCGTCCACAGTTCAACCGACCGCAACCTAGCGCTGGCCATGGCTGAGCTTGATAGACTCTGTGACAAGCTCCACATACCGGCCAACATCAAGGAGCAGGCCGCGGTCATCTACCGGAAAGCCCTCGACAGTGACCTCATCCGCGGTAGGAGCATATCCGCCATAGCTGCTGCCTCCCTATACGCGGGGTGCAGGATAACCCAGACCCCCCGCACCCTGAGGGAGATAACCCACCTGAGCCTGATAGACAAGAAGGACATCGCCCGCTGTTACCGACTCATGCTCAAGGACCTCGGCATACAGATGCCAAAACCTGATGCCCAGCTCAGGGTCCCAAAGATAGCCGCCAAGGTAGGCGTGGGGGAGAAGACACAGCAGACCGCCGTAGACATCATCCGCAGGGCCGAGAAGATCAGGACCCCTGCTGGCAAGGATCCGATGGGGCTAGCTGCCGCGGCCCTCTACATAGCCTGCGTCATGAACAACGAGAAGCGCACACAGAAAGTAATAGCTAACGCAGCAGGGGTCACCGAGGTGACGATTCGAAATAGGTACAAGGGGCTCAAGGACGCCCTTGGCCTAGAGATCTAAACCGGGCAAGAATTGAAGAATCATATATATCTTCGGCGAGTACTCGGTTGAGAGAGACGGCATGGCGGCTAAGCCCAAAACCCTGATCCTATGCATAGATCAGGACGATGACATAGGCAGGAAGGCCACGGTTAAGACCCCGATCATCGGCGTGGCCGATAACCGGGAAGCAGCCGCAAACCTCGCCATAGCAGACCCAGAGGAGGCCGACTCCAACGCCATGTTCGGAGCAGTCAAGCTCTACAAAGAACTCACTGCGAAATACCCCAATGAGGAGTTTCAGGTAGCAACCGTCGCGGGGGCGACGACCGGCGGCGTGGAGGCCGACCGGAAGATGGTCGAGGAGCTACAATCCGTCCTAGCCAACTTCCCCGCCACTGGAATAGTCCTTGTCACCGACGGCTTCACCGATGATGTCATAAAACCCATAATCCAGACTAGGGTCCCGATAACGAGCGTCCACCACGTCATTGTGAAACACAGCGAGAGAATCGAGGAGACCTACGCCGTCTTCGGCAAGTACCTGAGGATGATAGTCGACGATCCGTACTACTCCCGATTCGCCCTCGGTGTACCCGGAATCCTCCTCCTCATCTTCGGGTTCCTAATCGCCTCGAACCAGCTACAGAACGCGGGCCTCGCAGTCGTCTTCGTCGTTGGATTCGTACTCTTCCTAAAGGGCTTCGGCATATACGACAGGATAACGACCATCACGCCCAAGTTACCCCCACCTGAGGATCAGATAATCTTCGTGTGCAGGGTCATAGGCGTCTTGGTCGCATTAATCGGTGGTTACCAGGGGGCTAGCTCCGCGGCGCTCCTTGTACCGACACCGATTGAGCCCCTCTGGAACTGGACCTGGTGGGTGGGCGTCCTCCCCCTCTTCGTCTCGGTATTCCTTCTGAAGGGCTTAGACCTCATTATACTGGGTATAATGGTAGCCTTGACAGGCGGAGGCGTCTCCCACTACCTCCGGAAAGATGAGCGCCTCGGCCAGAGCATAGTCAGCCTCAACCTCGCCATCTGGATAAGGTTCATCCTCATGGAGTCAGCCCAGATCCTGCAGAACCCAGAGGCACCACTGAGCGTCTTCTCCCCACTCATCTTCTACACAATCGCCAGCATCCTAACAACGATAATCATAGTCTTCCTGACCTACAGGAGATACAAGCGCCTACCCTTCACATAGCCGATGCCTTTAGTCAAGGTTTTATCCGGCGGACCACGCCCCTACCATGAAGAGCGATGCTTAAGGACCTCCTCACCGCGCTCGGCGTCTACAAGGTTTACGGGCGCTGGTTAAAGAGCCAGGTGAAAAGCAGCGAGATGCCCCGCCACATCGGCATCATCCTCGACGGTAACCGGCGCTGGGCGAAAGGGCAGAACCTGGAGCCGTGGGAGGGGCACTGGGCCGGCGGTGAACACGTCAAAAAGTTCCTCGAGTGGTGCCTCAACCTCAACATAAACACCCTCACACTCTACGCATTCTCGACTGAAAACTTCAAACGAAACGAGAAGGAGGTCGCGGAGCTGATGAAGATTTATGAGAAGGCGCTTCGAGACATCCTCGCATCGGATGTGATAGAGAAGTACGGCGTCCACGTCATGGCGATTGGACGTAGAAACCTCCTGCCAGAGAACCTGCAGAAGCTCATCGCGGAGGTCGAGCAGGAGACGAAGGATTATAACAAGTTCTACCTCAACGTCGCCCTCGCCTATGGTGGCCGAGCCGAGATAGTTGACGCCACGCGGGAGCTTGCGGAGCTCGTGAAGGAGGGGAAACTCGAGCCTCAACAGATAAACGAAGACCTCATCGCGGAACACCTCTACACGAAGGACCTCCCCCAACAGGACCCCGACTTAATAATCAGGACGGGTAACGAGTCCCGACTGAGCAACTTCCTCCTCTGGCAGGCGGCCTACAGCGAGCTCTTCATAGTCGATGTCTACTGGCCCGACTTCAGGGAGATAGACCTGCAGAGGGTAATAAGCAACTACCAGCAGAGAAGCAGGCGATACGGAAGGTAGCTAGAAGATAGCCTTCTCGACGTCCCTCGGGAAGTCCGTGAGCCTCCTCGCCCCGTTCCTTGTTATTAAAACGGTGTCCTCAATCCTTACTCCTCCGAAGCCGTGGATGTAGATGCCGGGCTCATCGGAGACGACATTGCCCGCCATTAGTGTCTCGTTGCTCCTCTGGCTCACTGCCGGTGGCTCGTGTATCTCAAGGCCGACGCCGTGACCGAGGGAGTGGATGAAGTTGGGGCCATACCCCGCGTCCTCGATTACCCTCCGAGAGACCGAGTCTACATCTCTACATACGGCGCCTGGTTTCATCACGGCGTACGTGGCGTCGTGGGATCGTAGAACTGTCTCGTATAACTCTCTTCTTTTTGCGTCTGGCTTCCCGGCGATAAATGTCCTCGTGATATCCGAGCAGTACCCATGGTACGTAGAACCGATGTCGACGACTATTAGATCGCCTTTCTCAATCTTCCTCATTGTGCTAGATGCGTGGGGGTACGCCGATCTTGGCCCCGAGCCTACCGTGAACTCGAAGGCGTGCGCCTCCGCCCCCTCCCTCATCATTACATACGACGCCTCCGCGGCGAGCTGATGCTCGGTGACACCCACCACAAGCTTCTCCCAAAGCGCCTCCATCGCTACATCAGCGAGCCTCCCCGCCTCACCCATCACCTTCACCTCACCCGCGTCCTTCACGATCCTCTGAGACCAGACGACGTCCTGATCCTGTTTAAAGGCGACTTCGGGGAGCCTTTTTCCCAAGCGATCGATGAACGATAGGGGAAGCTCGTCGAACCCCGCCGAGCGGCATCGTTTCCCCCTTAGCTCATCAGCCAATCGATTCATGAGGCCAGTGAGGGAATAGGTCTCGACACGGCAGCCCCTGGCCTGGTCCCTGGTTACGTTTTCATCGAGTATCGTGACAAGGAGGAGGGGAGATGAGTCGGGTGCTACGATTAGGAAGCTCCCCCCAATACTACCAGTATAATACCGGATGTTCTGAGGCCTCGCGATTATGTATGCGTCGAGTCCGCGCTCGGCTGCTTTATTTGCGAGTTTGGTTATCCTGTTGGGCATAGGTTAATCCTGGTGGGGAAGGTTTAAAAAAGCGACGAGGCTTATGATGTTCTCAACTGATGAGAGCAACCTCCACGGGAGACGATGAACATCAACCATAATCCAACAATAATACGTAGTAATACTACAATAAACAAGCCCATCCCGAACATCAGACTTGAATCATTTACAGGATTATGGTAATTCAAGCGATCACCCGAGGGTAATTGCCTAGTCAAATGAGGGGATAGCCCGCAATCGAGGGGACGGAAAACGGTATACATAAGCAAGATGCTGGTCAAGAACTTCAAGTCATTCGGCGGCCAGATCAAACTAAACTTTCAACAGGGATTCAACGTTATAACGGGCCCCAACGGAAGCGGGAAGAGCAACATCATAGACGCGGTCCAGTTTGTCCTCGGTGAGCTCGCCTCGAAGAGGATGAGGGTCCCCGACTTCTCCGGACTCATCTATGACGGCGCTGGTGAGGAGGACCAGAACAAGCCACAGATCTCCCAGGTCACCATCTACTTCGACAACACCGACCGCGGCCTCGCCTCCGACAGGACGCAGGTCAGCATCGGGCGCAAGGTCGACAGGGAAGGGAAGAGTGACTACTACCTCAACGGGAAGCGCACGAGCAGAAAGGCGGTGCTCGACCTCCTCCACCTCGCGGGTATCAGCCCCGGCGGTTACAACATCGTCCTCCAAGGCACGGCGACTCGGCTGAGCGACCTGACTCCCAGCGAGCGCATGGATGCTCTCGAGGACCTCATCGGCATAAAGGAATATGACGAGAAGAAGGCCGAGGCAAAGGGGCGCCTCACCGAGGCGGAGAGGAAGATAGAGGTATCCGCCGCCCGTATCGATGAGGTAAGGAAACGAGTCACAGAGCTTGAGCATCAGAGGAACGACGCCCTCAGGTTCAACCACCTCAGCCGGGAGGAGAAACGCCTCACAGCCGTGAAGCTTAGCTTCCAGATCAACCAGCTCGAGGAGAAGCTCAGCGTCCTCATGACCCAGATGAGGGAGCGCGAGGTCGAGGCGGCGAAGCTCGAGGAGGAGAAGACCCAGCTCAGGGAGGAGAGGGAAGCAGCCCGCAATAGGATAGAGGAGTTCAACCGTGAGGCTGCCGAGCGCGGCAACACCCGCCTACCCATGCTAAAGTCCGACCTCGTTAGCAGGCAGACCCTCTCCAACGGCCTCATCAACCGCCTCAGGGAGATAGAGACCCGCCACGACCAGCTAGACAACCTCATCGCCGAGAAGGAGCGGGAGGCAAAGGCAACCGAGGCCGAGATAGCCGAGCGGAGGAAGTCCCTCGAATCCCTCCAGGCATCCGAAGGGCATCTCACAGAGCAGCTCGCAGCAAATAGACATGAACTTGAGGGCTACTCTCAGACGATCAACAGTTCCCGCGAGTCCGCTGGGGTGAACCAGAGACGGAACGAGGAGCTCACCGAGAACCTCGTCCCTATGCAGGAGAGCCTCAGCGGCATAGAAATCGAGATAAACAACCACCGAACGGGCATCACCACAAGCGCTGACAAGGTAGCCGACATCGAGGGCCGCAAGCTCGAATACGGCAAGACGATCGAGAGTCTCCAGATTAAGCTCTCGGAGTACGCCTCCCTCAAGTCCCAGGAGGCGGTTCGCCTTGAGGAGATGCTCAGCAACATCGAGGACCAGATAAAGCACCAGAGGGACCTCAGAAACACAATCGAGAGCGCGAACGACCTCGCCAAGGAGGCCGAGAGCACAATCACCGAATTCTCGGCGAAGCGTGACCTCTGGAGGCACATCGTCGTTGAGGAGCGGGCTCTCGAGAGAATCAGGGAGATCGGCGAGGCAGGGGCCCTCACCGGCTACCACGGTCCACTACGCAGCCTCATCAAGGTCGACCTCCTCAACCAGCGCGCTGTCTACTCGGCGGCCGAGGGCTGGATAAACGCCGTCGTAGTCGACGATGTCGTCACCGCCCTCGACTGCGTCGATAGGCTCAAAAAGACCAAGCTCGGGATGACCAAATTCATCCCCCTCGACCAACTTGGGAAACCCGAGCCGCTACCCGAGATCGCCGAGGACGGCGTCGTCGGAGCACTCAGCCAGCTCATCAGGTGCGACGAGACCTACAGTCCCGTCGTCCACCTAATCTGGGGGGACACCTATCTCGTAAAAGACGACTCCGCAGCGCTCAAGGTCGTCGCTGCCGGCCACAGGGCCGTGACGATCACGGGTGATGTCTACGAGCCGGGCGGGGGCATTAAGGGAGGGTTCTACAGGAGGCCCCCCGACTACTCTAAGCTCATCCCCACCGAGGAGTCTATAGACGGCCTCTCCAAGACGATCAAAGACCTCCGGCAGAAGCTCAAGACGCGCATGTCGGAGCTCAAGTCGAGCGGGGGCAGCCTCCGAGGCTTCAACGCCTTCATGGATGGCTCCAAGGAGACAATGTCAAAGATCGACATAGAAGTCGTCGACACGAATGAGAGGATCGAGCGCTTCCAAAAGACTCTCACCCAGGCCGACGAGACTATAGCAAAGTACCGGGCTGAAGCGGAGCGCGAACAGGGGATCATCACGGCACTCGAGGAAAGGAAGCAGCGTATCCTCCAGCAGATCGAAGGCACGAAGATCGAGATCGCCCACCTCAAGGAGTTCAAGCCTAGCGATGTCACGGACCTGGAGATCAAGAACGCCTCACTTTCCAAGTTCATCTCCGAGCAGCAGGAGCAGCTTAACAAGATCCAGAACGAGATCGCCGTTCAGAGGAGCTACATCGAGCGAATCCTGACCCTCCGCATGTCCGAGGCCTCCGAGCAGAAGCGGAGGATGCTCGAGGAGCTAAAATCGCTGGAGGACGAACAGATCCGTTCCAACCAACGTATCCTAGAGGTCAACAGGGAGATAGAGTCCGTTGGGCGAGACCTCGATGCGGTGTCCACTGAGGTGGAGGCGACGAGTAAGGTCCTCGACCAGCATCAGAAGACTCTTCGCATGGTCAACCAGAGGATGGAGGACTTGGAGAGAAGGCGTGAGGCCGAGGACAAGAGGATGAACCAGCTTAGCCTCGACATCGAGCGCCTCAAGCTTCAGAGTGAGCAGCGCCTCGATGAGCTCGCCGCCAACGGGTACGAAGATAAAGTGGATATCGTCGGTGTGGAGCTCGAGCGCGTCGACGGGCGCCTCCAGCTCGTCCGCCAGGAGAAGAACAGCCTCGGTGCAGTCAACCAGCTCGCCCTCGACCACTACGACGAGTACATGAACAACTACAAGAGCCAGAGTACGAGGATCAACGAGCTCGAGGAAGAGAAGGCGGGCATCCTCAAGTTCATCGAGCAGGTGGAGAAGGACAAGACCGAGAACTTCATGGCGGCCTTCAACGAGGTGTGCGAGAACTTCAGTCACCTCTTCAGCCGCGTCACGGGTGGCGGCGACGGCAGGTTAGAGCTGCAGAAGCCCGAGGATCCCTTCAGCGGGGGCGTCGATCTCTACCTCCAGTTCCCGGGTAAGCCGATGAGGCTCGGGAGCGGTGCCTCGGGTGGTGAACGTTCCGTGGCCGCCATCGCCTACCTACTCGCTATCCAGAAGTTCCTCAAGGCCCCGTTTTACCTCTTCGACGAGATAGACGCCCACCTCGACGACATCAACACGAGCAGGCTCGCCGAGGTACTCAAGGACAATAGCAACGAGGCTCAGTTCCTCATGGTAAGCCTCAAAGACGTGATGGTCCACAAGGCTGACCGGATATACGGCGTCTTCGCGCAGGGCGGCAGGAGCCGCGTCCTCGCCCTCCCCATGAAGGGGCCGCAAAAGGTTGAGGAGACGACTCCACCCTGACCGAGAGGAAGGAGAAGCCGTACTACCTCCGCCAGCCATGGGACATTCTCTTCAAGGAGAATAAGCTGGAGAAGGCGAGCCCCTGGGACATCAACCTCGTCCAGCTTCTTACCAGTCTGCTTGAGGAGATGGAGCGCGTCGGCATCGACTACAGGATAGCCGGCACGGCAGTGAACAGCTCAGTCTACATCTACCTGAAGAAGGCAGAGCTCCTACTTGCGATGGAGGAGCCCCCGGCACCACCGGAGGAGCGCGGGGAGGTCTACCTGCCACCACCTGTGCCGCTCCCATTCAGGTTCGAGTTCACGACCACCTCTGTTCAGGACCTAATTAACGCCCTCGAGCGTGCCCTTCAGGAGGAGAGCGGCCACGGCGAGGTGCACCGGCTCCCGACGCTACCCATCCCTGTTCCCAACTTTCTCGACTTCGAGACGTACCTCCTAGAGGTGGAGGCGCGGAGCGACGATTTGCTCGAGAAGATGAGGGTAACGGCGGACTCTGAGCTGAGACTCAGCAAGATGATAGCAGGTCTAGGTTGGCTCGACGCCGTGAGGCTATTCATGATGCTCCTCTTCCTCGCGCAGAGGATGGAGATCGATCTCGACCAGGACGATGAGGAGACGGACGTAACGATCAAGGTGAGGGCGAAGAATCTTTGATTACCATATCGGATAAGAGGCAGGTCAAGCTGACGGAGCTTGAGGCGGCACTCTACTCCGCGGGGCACCCGCTGGACATGGAGGAGCTCATGCAGGCGCTGGGTAGCAGGTCTGAGAAGATTGTGCTCCGCTATATCGAGGAGCTGGCCGGCAAGCTAAAAGCGCGCGGCGGGGCGCTTGAGGTCAAGACGCTGCCCGGGAACAGGGCGGCGATGCAACTCCGGCCCGAGTACGGTAGGATGGTGCGCCAATTCACGAACAGGCCGTTACTCACAGTAGGCCCACTCAAGACCCTTGGCTATATCGCATACAACCAGCCCATCGAGCAGGCGCAGGTCCTCGACTACCGCGGTGTCCACATCTACAGTCAGCTCAGGCTGCTTGAGGACATGGCTCTGATTAGCCGGGAGAGGACGGAAAGGGGTGTGATTATAAAGACAACGCCCTTTTTCTCCGATTACTTCGAGCTGAGCCAGGACTCGGAGAAGAGCAGGCAGCAGATTATCCAGCTATTCAGCAGTCTGCACCCGGAGCTCGTCGCCAGGGGTTAGCAGACGCGGGGGATGGGTTCCCCAATCGGCTTTCTCATTATCCTCGTACCGCCTACTAGGGTCTTCATCAGAACCATGCCTGGGTGGTCTGCCTTCACCTCGCCTATTATCTCTGCATCAACCCCGTACGGTGTAGCCTTTATTGCCGCTAACGCGGCGTCCGCTGTCTCCTGTGACACGCAGATGACCGCCTTCCCCTCGCAGGTGACCTCGTAGGGGTCGAGGCCGAGCATATCTGAAGCGGACCGTACTGCCTTCTTGACTGGAATCTTCCCGTCCTCGAGCCAGATGCTGACATGGGACTTTTCGGCGAACTCGTTCAGAGCGGATGTGAGTCCGCCCCTCGTTGCGTCCTTCATAGCATGTACTCCTCCTATTTTCAATGCAGCAATCACTGTCTCAACGATTGGTGAGACGTCTGAGACTAGCTCCGTTTTGAAACTGAGCCCCTCGCGGACGCTCATTAGAGCGATGCCATGGTCACCCACTGTGCCGGTGACTATTACCTTGTCGCCGGGCTTGGCTAGACTGTCGAGCACCCTCGAGCCGCGCAGCACACCGACGCCCGCGGTAGATATCACGATGCCGTCCAGGGAGCCCGCGGGCATGACCTTGAAGTCGCCGCTGATTATTGCGACTCCCGCCTCCTCGGCAGCCCCGTTCATGGAGACGACGAGCCGCTTCAGGTCGGCGATGGGGAAGCCCTCCTCGACGATTATCGAGTCAAGGATCGCAACGGGGTCTGCACCCATTACCACTGTGTCATTAACGGCTCCGCAGACGGCTAGCTTTCCAAGGTCTCCGCCGGGGAAGAATAGCGGGTCGACTGTGTGGCCGTCCATTGTGAGTACGACCTCCCTGTCCCCAACCCTGATGGATGCCCCGTCGTCGAGGGCGTCTAGGCCGACGCCGCCGAGGGCCTGCTTCCTGGTGAACCCCCCGAGGAATAGCTCCTTGATTAGGGCGTCCATCGCCGTCCCACCTGCACCGTGGGAGAGCTTCACATACTCGTCGCCGACCAAACCACGATCCCAGCCATATGTGGAGCGTCGAGAGATATATATATCCAAAAAGGCGGGGAAAACGGGGCGGGGAGCGGGCGAAAACCATACCTTTTTTATACCCCGTCCTATTCTACGCGTATAGCAACTCGCTCCATAGGAGGGGCAAGTAATGGTCTGGAACGACACACTTAGTAAGCGGAAGCCGACGGGCGGAAAGAAGAGGGCCTACAGGGCTCACAGGATATTCGACGTCGGTAGACACCCCGTCGAGACCATCGAGGGTGAGCAGAAGCTCAAGAAGGTCAGCGGTCGCGCGGGGATTGAGAAGGTCAAGATCGTCCGAGCGAACGTGGTAAACGTCTCCGACCCCGAGAGCGGGAAGACGGAGAAGCTGGAGATCCTCGACGTCATAAGCAACCCCGCCAACGCCGACTACAATCGCCGCGGCGTGATCACAAAGGGCACGATAGTGAGGACCGAAAAGGGCCTCGCCAGGATAATCTCGCGCCCCGGGCAGAACGGCGCGTTAAGCGCCGTCATCTACAAGGAATAAACCTTTTTCACCCACACCGCCCCAAAGGGGCTATGGTGTGTTCCACTTGAGATCAAAGGGCATGATTGTTATCTGGCCCGTCTACTTCGACTCCGCCCTTACCTGGGGTGAGGGGCGTCGCGTACCAAAAGCTATAGCGATCAGGGCACCAAAGACGGAGGACATAGTCAAGGCTGCGGTCTCAGTCGGACTCAAGGCTGAGCTACAACCCTCTGTAGCCTACCCGCGCTACCCCTGGATCAAGACGGGATATGTTCTAGTTGAGGCGAAGGAGCCCAAGGCAAAGGTTCTCAAGCTCATCGCCTCCAAGCTGCCACGCGGCGGTTGAGTCACCTAACGATTATAAGCCTCCCGCACGACACTTAACGCGTGCCCTATAAAGAGGAACGCCAGAAGCCACAAAGCATAGGCACCGTGATGCATGTCTCTAAGAGCACGGGCCTGATGATTGTCAGGGCGAAGGAGGAGGCGGGCATCGGCGACTTCGTCTACGACTCTAAGCGGAAGCGCGTCGGTGTGGTCTTCGACTTCTTCGGCCCGATCGGGGCTCCATACATCGCCGTGAAGCCCCATAGCGACCCAGCCCCATTCGTCGGGGTGGAGCTCTTCGTCGAGGAGAGGCGTAGGGAAAGAAGACACTAGAACGAATGTCTTACGCTTCTAGGTAATCGCGTATGTCTACGACCCTGCTGGATTTTAGATACACACGTGGGACGCGACGGGCGATATCACATGTCACCTCATGGGGTATGGTGTCAAGCATCCTAGCAATCTCCTCGACACTCGGAGCGCACCCGCCTCCGAACAGAGTGACCTCGTCGCCGCTCTCCACACCGGCTGTGTCTGTCAGATCTATCATGCACTGATCCATGCAGACTCGCCCCACGATAGGCGCCCTCTCGCCATTGTAGTCGGCCCAACCCTTGTTTGATAGACCCCTCCGGTATCCGTCCGCGTAGCCGACGGGGAGTGTACCGATGATGCTCGGGTGCTTCGTGGTGTAAGTGAGACCGTAGCTGATCCCTGCCCCCATGGGCACAGCCTTCAGGTTCGATATCCGCGTCTTGAGCGCCATCGCGGGCTTTAGACTTACCCGGCTAAGGTCAACCCCGCTACCCGACTCGTACCCGTATAACATGATTCCGGGACGGACCATGTCGAGATCGTACTCTGGGAGGTCTATTATCGCAGCGCTGTTGGAGACATGCTTAATCGGTGGCTCGATGCCCCTAGCCCCAAGTTCCTTCAGGACCAACATGAAGAGCTCGAACTGTCGGCGTGTGTACGTCTTGTCGGCGATGTCGGAGACAGCGAAGTGGGTGTAGATGCCCTCGAGTTCCACGTTGTGTAAGGCGTTGATCTTTGCTATCGCCCTAAGGGTCTCATCGTTGGGCTGGAATCCGAGGCGGTTCATCCCTGTATCTATCTTGATGTGAATGACGGCTTTGGCGTTGAGCCTCGCCGCGGCGTCGTCGAGTGTCTGAGCCTGATCGAGTGTGTATATGGTCGCAGTAATGTTTCTCCCGATGAGTGTCACGTACTGGGCCTCAGGTGTGTAGCCTAGGTTGAGTATCGGCGCCTCGATACCCGCGTCCCTTAGCTCCACGGCCTCCCTGAGCCTGGCTACCCCGAGTCTATCCGCCCCGTTCTCTAGGAATGTCTTTGAGGATGCAACCGCCCCGTGGCCGTAGGCGTCCGCCTTCACAGCAGCCAAGATCAACGACTCCTTGGCGGTCAGGCGTCTTACCTCATGTATATTGTGGGCAAGTGCGTCGAGATCAACCTCAGCCCATGTGGACATCTTGGTGCGAGCATCCATCGCTGATACTCCTGCGTCTCCTCCCAATATCGGTTGCCTTCCCACGAACCCGTTTTAAGCCTTGGCGGCGATAAACCCACATGGAGCCCCGCAGGGTGCTCATCATCCAGAACGACACCACAGAGAACCTCGGCCTCTACGAGGAGTTCCTCAGAGAACGGACAGAGGTGGATGTGGTGCACGCCTACTCAATGAGCAAGGAGGCTTTCCCAGGGACCGATACGTACTCGGCATTCGTCGTGGGCCCCACACCCATCTCCGCCAACGATATAAACAAGCACAGGTTTCTGACGAGGGAGTGGGAATACCTCTCAAGGGTCATTGGAAGCGGCAAACCCGTGCTGGGGGTGTGCTGCGGCGGGCAGATGCTAGCTCGGCTGCTCGGAGCCGAGGTGGTGAGGAGCCCGAGGAAAGAGGTCGGGGGCTCCAATGTCACGCTCACGGCTGAGGGCGTCGCCGACCCACTCTTTAACGGCTTCCACCGTGAGGTGCCCGTATTCCACTGGCACAGCGACATGTTCAAGGTCCCGGCTGGAGGCAAGCTCCTCGCCCGAGGTGATCCATGCCCCATTCAGGCATATGCTTGGAGGAACGTGAGAGGAGTCATCTTCCACCTAGAGATCAACCACGTCGAGGCGGGAAGGTGGGCCTCCGCCTACCCCGAAGAGCTTGTAGCCGTCGGAAAGACCCGCGGGCAGGTTCTCGATGAGTGCAGGGAACGGGAGCCCGAGATGAGGCGCCTAGCAGAATTGCTCGTGGAGAACTTCCTCAACCTTACCCACTGAAAAACCTCTTCAATAGGTGGAGCCGAATTGGATACGGTCGTGTTCCTGCTTGAAGATTACGAGAATTGAGGTCATACCGATTAATCTGCAGAAGAAGAAGGTCCTCGCCCTCTCTCGATACGGAAAGCTCGGTGAGGGGATGCCATTCGAGTTCATCCTCGTCCGTGTCCATACAGACGATGGTATCTCCGGTGTGGGCGAGTGCCCACCGCTACCACCGCTCTCGCCTGAGAATCAGGCGGTGGTCACGGAGATGATCAAGCGTTGGATTGCCCCGAACATCATGGGCATGGACCCCTTCGACCTCGACGGCATCTGGGAGAAGATGGACTACTGGGCCCCGACCTACCCGATGGCGAAAGCCGCCATCGACATGGCCCTCTGGGACATCATGGGCAGGAGCCTGAACGTCCCCGTCTACAAGCTCCTCGGAGGCGGCTCGAACGCCTCGAAGATACCTAACGTCGCCCTCATAGGCATCGACACTCCCGCGAAGGTAGCCATCGAGGGCAAACGCCTCGTCAAGGAGGGCTACACTGGTATTCGCCTTAAAATTGGGCCGAAGAGGGACGTCTCCTGCGTCAAGGCGATGAGGGAGGCCATCGGCGAGGATGTGACCCTACGCGTAGACTGCAACCAGGGCTACGGCACTACGGATGTAATCAAGATGATCAGGGAGATCGAGCAGTTCGACGTAGAGCTTGTTGAACAGCCCACAGTCTGGTGGGACTTCGCCACCCTCGCTAAGGTGGCGGGTTCCGTTGACACCCCCATTATGCCACACGAGTCCCTATTCTCCATGGCCGACGTAAAGACCCTCATAGATATGGGTGCCGTCGGGGTCCTTGGGCTGAAGACCTACCGCCCCGCCGGCGGCATCACCAACGTGAGGAGAATACTCGACATGGCGAGAGTGATGAACATCCCTACCCTCATGCACGACGACCTCGAGATGGGAGTGAGCCTCTCCGCCGCCTCCCACATCATAGCAGGGTGCGGCAAGGCGATAACCCAGAAGTGCGAGCTCTCAGGTTTCCCTGAGTGGTTCAACGAGGACATCATCAAGGAACCGGTGAAACTCGAGAAGGGCTACATCGAGTCCCCGAAGGGGCCGGGTCTCGGGTTCGAGCTCAACGAGGCCGCGATAAAGAAGTACACGACGGGGATCGTTACAGTCGGCTAAGATACCCTCCGCCAGGATCGTTCCCCCGGCCATGGTTTTTAAATCAGCAGGGTAAGGTCAAATTGTATGCTCCGTGAGTTGCGAGGGTTCGCTAAATTCATCTCCGCAGAACGGGGCGTAATGGTCTTCGCAATCGCTGTCGGCGCTGCCTTCATCATGCTTGACTCAGGTGCGTGGAACCAGGTATCGTACCTAGGGGTCATCGTGTTCCTCGGTTGGAGCGGCGTCGACGCTCTGAACAACGTCTTCGACAAGGAACTTGATGCTGTCTCCCACCCCTCCCGTGCGGAGTTCACGAGGAGGCTCGGCGAGCTGGGTTTGCCCGTGGCTCTTGGGCTGTGCGCCCTCTCCTCGCTGCTGGGTGCACTCTCATCGTCGATCTACGTAGTTTTCTGGGTTGTTGTAGGCATCTTCTTCGGTGTGCTCTATTCCGCTCCGCCGTTCAGGCTCAGGCAGACCCTCTGGAAACCAGTTGTGAACTTCACGGTCGGCGCTGTACCGGTGCTCATCGTCGCAGCCTTCGCCGGCGCAACCTACCCCAGTGTTCTAATGCTTGTCGCTGTAATCGGGACAACGACCGCAGTAAACAGTCTCTGGGAGGACTTGGCGGACTACGTCCCCGATCTCAAGAGCGGCGCGAGGACCATCCACATAGTCTTAGGGCCCCGTAAAGGGATGCTGCTGACTTTAGCATTAGGCTACGTGCTCATCCCGCTGATGCTTCTAGTTGGAGTAATGTTCAACCTTCCGATGGTTTTCTACATCATCCTATTGGCGCTCGCTGCGTTCGTTTCCCTGCGCCTCTGGTTGAGCAGGAAGATACTGGGCTCACAGGACATCAACCGGTTGCTTGAGTTGGGTAAGGTGCTCTCGAAGGACTTCGTCATCGTGGCGATCGTGCAGACGCTTAACCTGATGCTGAGTGGCTATCTGAGCACAAGGTAATGACTCCTTATCTCATATTCCGCGAGAGATAAATCGATTAGGTTCCCTCCAATAATTTATATTTAAAGACCAGCGCGATACTGCACAGGAGTCCAACGACAGTATTGTCCCTGGAACCTTGTCCAAGAGTTTTGACGGGCGGCACACTAATCGACGGAACAGGCCGCCCACCAATCAAAGACAGCATTGTATTGATGCAAGGCGACTACATTCTAGCCGCGGGAAAGAAAGGAAAGATCGAGATCCCTAAGGGAGCCGAGGTTTACGATGTCACCGGCATGACAGTCGTGCCGGGGTTCATCGACAGCCATTGCCACTTCTACGGGATGGGCATCTCGATGATTCGGGAGGTCCAGCTCCGAGACCCGCCGACACTGGAGACTGCAATGGCGCTGCTGAAGGAGAAGGCGAATACGACGAAGAAGGGGGAGTGGATACTCGGTAAAGGCTGGGACGAGTCCAAGTGGCCCGAGAACCGGTACCCGACGAAAGAGGACCTTGACGCTGTAAGCCAGACTCACCCCATAATGGTCGTGCGTATCTGCGGCCACCTTCTGACTTTGAACACGCCGGCACTCAAGATCGCGGGGATAACTAGGAATACGCAACAGCCCGAGGGGGGACAGATCGACATAGGTTCCGACGGGGAGCCTACCGGGATCCTGAGGGACTGTCGCCACCTGATCGAGCCCTTCATTCCTACGGTCACGGAGGAGACGGCGGTTGAGGGGCTGAAGATAGCCTCCGAGTACGCGCTGAGCCTCGGCTGTACGAGCATCGGCGACGCAGGTCTCGGCGGGGACGCCCTAAAGGCGTACCAGACGGCTCTTGCCAAGGGCTACCTGAAGGTCCGCGCCTACCTCTTCCTCAACGAGACCATCCAGAAGCAGAGCTACGAGACCGGGATACGTACCGGCTTCGGCAACGACATGATTAAGATCGGGCCGACTAAGCTGCTGATGGATGGGAGCCTCGGTGCGAGGACTGCGGCGCTCTTCGAGCCGTACACGGATGAGCCGTCGTCGAAGGGGCTGCTGATCATGCCGCCCGAGGTGCTAGACGATAAGGCGAAGATGGCGCATAGGAACGGTAACCAGATCGCGATCCACGCTATCGGCGACTATGCTATAGAGTGCGTCATCAATAGCATCCAGGCCGCGATAAAGGACGCGCCGAGGAAGGATCACCGCCACCGAATCGAGCACTGCGAAATACTTACGGCGGGGCAGATCGAGCGCATCAAGGAGCTTGGGATTATCCCGGCTATGCAACCTAACTTCGTTGGGGAGTGGGCGGGGCCGGGAAGCATGTACGAGCAGCGCCTCGGGGAGGAGAGGAACCGCCTCAACAACCCCTACCGAATAATGATCGACGAAGGGATAACCATCGCATTCGGAAGCGACGGGATGCCCTTCCACCCGATCTACGGCGTCTGGAGCGCAGTGAACCACGGTATAAAGGACGCGAGGATCAAACTGGTCGAGGCGATCAGGTGCTATACCCTGAACGGTGCGTACGCAAGCTTCGAAGAGGATATCAAAGGGAGCATAGAGACGGGGAAGCTCGCAGACGTGGCAGTAATCGATCGTGATCTAACCGAGATAAAGCCGGAGAACATCCGGGACGCGAAGATCTATATGACGATCGTGAACGGGAAGATCCTTTACCACAAGGGCCTTTAGTTTTTTTATTCCGGGTAGATTACCCGGTCTCTACCGCCCCGTATGTATATTGCTATTCTCATCACAATTGTTATTATAGCGCTTGCGTATGCGACCGTCATGAACATCGTCCTACGGGTTGCCATGTTTGCACAATAGCGACTGGATTTTTATCATATTTATCGGATTATCCGTTACTTAATTGCAAATATCTTATACATGAGACGAAGAAACGAGAAAACCGATATTACTACGAGACATGCTAGTCGATTGTCTCGACCGCCTCAAGCTCCTTGACGTAGTCGGGGCCGAGACCGTGCTCCTTCGCTCCGCTGATCATGAGCCCAAGGTACCTCTTTGTGGGCTTGAATGGCCCCTTCGGGTTCGTCGTCCTGTACGTCACCGCCTTCACCACCTTACCCGACTCGTCGACGACGTAGATTGTCTGCCTGTAGTAGATGCCATCTGGGACGCCCTCGATAGAATCTAGGTGAAGGAGTTCATCATCGTTCACATCGTAGAGCACTCCCCTGACGAGCTTCGCCGCGGCGGGCTCGATCCCCGTTACGCCGCCCTTGTAGGTGTGGCTCATGAAGTTAAACTGGACTTCCCAGTTTGGGAGCATCGCCATTCCCTTGTAGACCGCCTTAGGGCAGTGCCTCCTAAGCGTCTTCGAGTCCAGGAAGGAACCGTAGGAAAGTACAGCATGGGGCTGATGGAGGGCTGATCTGGTTAAAAGCCTTGCTTAGGTTAAATTTACTGGCCTAAGTGTGCTTATACTACTTGTCCCCGAGGATGTAGCGGTTGTACATCCAATTCACGTGCCCCGGGGTCAACTCGACCCTGAGTAGATCACCCTCCTCGGGCGTGGTCTTAACGAGGTCCATTCCCATCGCCTTGTACCACTCCCTCAGTTTCCGGCCGCTCTCGTCCACCTCCTCGGAGTGGCAGCTGAAGTGTGTGAAGCCGTTCTCGTAGCAGTAGATGTGGACGAGTGTGAATAGGCTACTGCCTACCCCAATCCCCTCGTTAAGACTCGCCATGTCGTCCCCATAGTAGCCCTCGGTGAGGTTCTCGTCCTCGTAGCCGAAGAAGAAGGCGATTGGCTCTTTGCCCGCGTGGACGAGGAGGAGGGTAAACCTTTCCTTCTCCCCCCGCTTGATTAGGTCCCAAGTTGTGTACCGTAGTTCCTCCCTGAATTTGCATGAGTCGATACCCAGAACATCATCGATCAGCTTTCTGTCGATGGACAGGTGGATGCTTATTTTGACGGTTTCTCTGAGGAGGCCGCCCAGCCTCTCTTCAACCCTCCTGACTGCCTCCTCGAAAAAAGGTGCCTCCTCGCCCATAGGGGAGCTACTTGATGCCGTACCGCTTAAGACCTGCGCCGACGATCTCGCGAATCATGTCGTCGAAGCTCCAGCCGCCCCGCAACCACATGAAGGGGTAGAAGCTGAAGTCGTCCACCGAGGCGTCGCAGTCGATGCCAGGTAGCGGGTTGATCTCGAGGAAATAGAGCTCGCCGCGGCTGTTGTACCTGTAGTCTAGGCGGCCCCAGTCATAGCACTGCAGGACCTTGACCGCCTTCAGTGTCGTCTCCTCGATCTCCCTCTTGAGCTTCGCTGGGAGCTTGGCTGGGCAGATATAGTTGGCGGAGGAGTCGTAGAGGGTCTTGGCCTTCTGGCCGAGGACGGTGCCGAGCTCCGGGGCGAACTTGCTGAAGTCCATCTCGAAGATGGGGAGGATACGTGGCTTCTCCTTGCAGATGAAGTTGCCGACAACGCCGACGCTGAACTCACGGCCGTCGATGAACTCCTCTGCGAGTATACCCTGCTTGTAGACGCCAAGCATCTCCTTGAGCTTCCGACGGAGCTGCTTCTCGTCGTGGACGACGTTATCGATGTTTATACCGATGCTGCTGCCCTCGTGGCTCGGCTTAAGAATGAGCGGGTACCTAAGCTTGGGGTCTACGAGGTCGCCCTCCTCAAAGAGTACGGTGAATGGTGCGGTCTTGACGCCGTGCCGCTCTAGCACCTTCTTCGTTGTGGGCTTGTCGAGACAGATGGCAGTCGCCATGATGCCTGCCCCCGTGTAAGGGATGCCGAGCATCTCGCAGAACGCTGGGATCTGGCTTTCCCTGCTCTCGCCACGGATGCCCTCTGCCCTGTTTAGGATGAGATCAGGCCTTTCCCGGCGGAGTGTCTCGAAGCATGTCTCGTCGGCCTCGATCTGGAGGTACTCCCAGCCGGCAGTCTCGATGGCGTGCTTGACTAGTGCGATGGTATGCTCCGGCTCGAACTCGACCTGGAACTCGCCTTTGTCATGGCGAGTGTTACAACAAAAAGCTATCTTTAACTTCCTGCAGCTAGGGGACGTCCGAAAGGACCTCCTTGTATATGCTGAGGGTCTCATTCTTGATCTTCTCCGGCATCGTGATTGCCTCGTGGACGCCGAAGAATAACTTGTAGAGCTCGTCCTCCCTGCCCTTCGCCTCGTCGAGGAACCTCTGCTCAAACTCCATCGTGAGGGGGCTCTTATCGCCGTTCTTCCACGCGAGGTAGAAGGCGAATAGCTGCTCGTCGCGACCCCTGCCTGTGAGGGCGTAAGTGTTGACGTCGCTTCCACCGAAGAGGCTGAAGTATTCCTTGCAGTCTTCTGTGAGCATGTTCTTCGTGAGCCCAACCGTCTTGGGGTCGAAGCCGCACGCCTTGATGAGGAGGTACATCTTGCTGCAGACGCTGCAGCTCATGCACCACCTGGTGTCGCGACCGGCTTCGGTCTCTACGAAGCAGCTCATGTGGTACTTCGCGACCTCAGGGTACCTCTTGTAAAGGGCGTAAACCACAGCTATGTCGTTGAGTGGCTCAATGACGCTCATCGTTCGGACGCCACCATTTGTGAGGAGGCGTGTGATGACGTCGATGTTTATAGTCCACTTGTGGCTCTGGTCGAAGGCGGGGTAGCAGATGAAGCCCTCCTTATCATAGTAGTACTCGCTACAGCTTTGCTCGTTGCCGAAGAGTATGTACTTCGCCTGGAAGGTGTTAGCAATTGGAAGAAGCATCATGGCGTACTGGGTGTTCTGGAGGCCCCAGCCAATCTCAGTCTTGCCCACGCCGAGGCGTATGCCGTCGCGCAGGTGGCCAGTTGTGTGGATTATCTTGTTCAGCTTTACCTTGAACTCGCTCTCGAACTCCTTGGCGAGCACGTCCTTGTGCTTCTCTTCGTATAGGAGGAGGGGCTCAACGACGTAAGCCGCCTGTGGGTTGAGGCCGAGCTCGCGGCAGACAGCCCAAGTTAGTAGGCTGTCCTTACCGAAGCTGAGGGCGACGACGCTGCTGTCGTCCCTGCTCGGCTGCTTGTAGGTTGGGAACTTTACGTCGTAGTCGTTGAACTTGATCTTCAGATTCATGAACTCCTTGATGAGTTCCGACGTCCTGGTCCCGTCTACGTCTGCGCAGCTTGGCAGGTCCATTAGGAGGTTCTGGAAGAACTGGGTCTGGAAGAAGGGGGCGGAGGTGTTGTACCTCAGCTCGCTCTTCCTCAGGGTCAGGGGGAGGTGGACGGTCTCGGCGTATACGAGGTTGTCAAAGAGGACATCCTTCGCCTCCTGGGGATAATTCTTCCAGAAGCCGTTGGGGTACTTTACGACATACCGCGACCCGCGGAGATTTATTTCATAACCCGTCTCGATCTGTCTCGCTTCCACAGAGAGGCTCGACACTATACACATACCTGCGTGGACTTTGTATCCAGAGTCGATAATCATTAATGCTACTTATTATTGCTTACTATCAGGTTAGACTCAGATCTTGACAGCAATATTGCAAGGAGAATTAATCAGCCACGGGATTGGCGACACGATATTCACACGTTCCCGCAATCTCGAGCAGTTGTTTGGATTTAGCAACATTTACTTGAAATTTGAAGGTGGGAACCCGACGGGGACCATGAAGGACCGCGCTGCTTACGCGTGTCTCAGGTTGGCGAAGGAACTAGGCTACAAGGAGCTGGCGATAGCCTCCTGCGGCAACTTCGGGGCGAGCTTCGTTCATCTCTCCCGTATCTTCGGAATCACAACGCACGTCTACATTCCGGAGAAGTACCACACGCCGCGGATTGCCGAGATGGAAAGACAGGGTGGCGTTATCCACCGGGCTCCGGGCACCTATGAGGAGGTAGTCGAGTCCTCTAGTGTTGAGGCGAATAGGCGAGGTTGGTACAACGCCAACCCGGGCACACCTGAAAACAGAACTGCCTCCATCGAGGCGTACGCCACAATCGCATACGAGATAGTTGAACGAATGGGGAGAGCTCCCGATGTGGTAGCGGTGCCAACAAGCAACGGCACTACACTTGCTGGGATCAACTTTGGCTTTCAGAGTCTGAGAAAGGCTGGCAAGACGAAGAAGAATACCGCTGTCATAGCCGCGAGCACTAGTGGGGGGAACCCGATAGTCTCCAGCTTCCTCGCGGGGAAAAGGCGGATCGAGAACTTACCACCTGACGGGATAGACGAGACGGCGATCAATGAACCCCTCGTCAGCTGGCTGAGCCTCGACGGGCAGGAGGCCCTCGACGCCCTCTGGGAGAGCGGGGGTTGGGCCGCCCATGTCACCGACGGTGAGATGGTTAGGTACTCGGAGATGGTCGCCTACGAGGAGGGTCTAGCGGTCCTACCTGCCTCCTGCGCTTCTCTTGCCGCCCTCACCTACTACAGTAAGGAGAAGAAGCTCCGAAAAGGGCTGGACCTCGTCGCTTTCTTCACGGCGCGGAACATGTAGTGCTTACCAACAATCTTATTCGGGACGACTGCGCGATAGATGTAATTCCGGTGAAACCGTATGCCCAAACCGATATGGATCGCCCGTGACCCATCCCAATGCTCCGGATGCAGGCGCTGCGAGCTTGCCTGTAGCATCGAACATGAGGGGTGGATGTGGCCCGACGCCTCGAGAGTGCGAGTCTTTATGCCGTTTCCAGGCGTCGAGGTACCACACCTCTGTGCACAGTGCATGGACTACCCCTGTATAGCCTCCTGCCCGGTGCAGGCGCTTTCGAAGGACCCTAACACAGCGGCGGTCATAGTCGACCGCGCGAAGTGCATTAGCTGCGGGGCATGCATCAGGGTTTGCCCCGGCACGGTACCTTATCTCCACCCGGGGGACAATAAAGCGGTCATCTGTGACCTCTGCAACGGTGAACCAAAGTGCGTCGAGGTATGCGCCGAGGCAGGATACAACTGCCTTACGATCGTCAATGAGCCACCGAATGTCAGCAGGAAAATCTACAGCAGGAATCCTTACGATACTGCGAAGGATCTCGCCGTAAAGATGTTCGGGGAGAAGGGCGAGGAGGTAATCAAATGAGCCGAAATAACGACGGCATCCCTGGTGGATACGCCGGAAAGTGGCTCGACGTAGACCTCTCCAAGCGCAGCTTCGAGAAGATCACTTTCCCGCGCAGCATGCTTGAGCAATACCTAGGCGGCAGGGGGATGGCGGCGAAGATACTCTGGGACAGGGTAGGCGAGAGGTGGAGTGAACTGGACTCCCTCGCCCCCGAGAATCCCCTCATTGTTGCCACTGGGCCAATGACCGGAATCTACCCCGGTGCACGCATCTGCGTAAGCGGCAAGAGCCCCGCGAACAACAGCGTCATAGGTAGCACCGCGGCGACTGAGACCGCTGTGGAGCTGAAGGACGCGGGTTACGATGGCATAATATTCACCGGCAAGTCAGAGACCCCCGTCTACCTATTTATCACGGACGATTCAGTTGAGCTTGTAGACGCCAAGCACCTCTGGGGCCTCGACTCCGAGGAGACTGTCATCGAGCTCAACAAGGAGGTTAGGGACACACTCGCGAAGAAGATGCCTCACGTTGGCCTCTGGAAAGAGCCCGCTTCGATGTATATTGGCCCCGCTGGGGAAAACATGGTGCGCAACTCAGCCGTCTGTACGAAGATCTGCCACGCCTGTGGCTACGGCGGCTACGGTGCTCTCATGGGCAGTAAGAACCTCAAGGCCATCGCTGTCAAGAGCAGGGGTAAGTTCCCAGCCGTTGACGCACCGGAGGCAGTCAAGGTCCTATGGAGGAAGGTCCACGCTGATCTCATCGCCGTATCCCCGATGCGTAGGTGGGGAACCGGCGCTATGGCCTATGGTGCAGGAGCCGGCACTAGCAGTGAGCCCATCAGGAACTGGCAGGAGGAGTGGCACGACGAGAAGCAACTCGGCGTCAACCGCTATATGGACCGCTACTGGGTCAAGGTGAAGTGGGCTGACTTCAACTGCACGACTAACTGCATGAAGGTCAGCTGTATAAAGTCGGGGAAGTGGAAAGGCGACATCACTGACGTCCCCGACTACGAGCTACAAGCCTACTGCGGTACCAACTTCGGAATCTATGATGCTGGCGACAACATCCACCTCAGCACCCTGATGGACAAGCTGGGGCACAGTGGCATCAACGGCGCAAACACCGTAGGCTTCGCCGCCGAGCTCTACCAGCGCGGTATACTCACCGAGAGTGACATAGGCTTCAAGCTCGAGTGGGGTGACGTCGAAGCGTTCGACAAACTAACGCGCATGATGGCGTACAGGCAGGGTATCGGTGATATCCTCGCTGAGGGCAGCTACCGCGCAGCGATCAAGATCGCGGAGATTAAGGGGCTCCCAAAAGATGAGATCCTCAAGTACGTCGTCCACGTCAAGGGCATCGAGATTGGCGCCCACGGGACCCGGAGCGACGCGGACTACACGCATGACATGACCTACGCCGCGAGTGTTCAAGGCGGCGACCACACCGCCAATGTGACCGACGGCTACAACGACATGACAGGTAATCTCTACTTCGACTGCGCAGTCTATTGCAGCTTCACCGCCCGGGGGCCCAACCTTGCCCTACAGTTCGACTTTGCTAAAGCAGTCACCGGATTCCCAATCACTATCACGAGCTGGAGGAAGGTCAACGGCCCGAGGATAACCACCTTACAGAAGGTGTTCCTCTTAATGGGTGGACCTGACCTTACGTGGGAGCCGATTAAGGATGATATTAACCCGCCGAGGTACTACGAGCCACTACCCTCGGGGCCATTTAAGGGTAAGACCACTGACAGGGAGAGGGTGGACTTGAGGATGCAGACGTACTTCGAGACCCTCGGCTGGGACGAGAGAGGCATCCCTAAGAAGGAGACTCTCGAGAGGCTTGACCTCGGTTTCCTAGAGAAGTCGGTTGCGAAGTACCGCTAAGCCCACTTTCACCAGCCCCCATTTTCTTCATTAGGACACGTTTTAAGCGACCTTTTCGAGTTCCTTCTAGATGTCGGTCTTCGACCTGCTCAACCCCCGGCTGCGGGATGCTCTAGCCGAGTTCGGTATGGTGAAACCGACGCCTCCTCAGGAGAAAGTGATTCCCCCGATCCTGGCGGGGGAGAACGTTCTCCTTATCGCACCAACGGCGAGCGGGAAGACCGAGGCCGCGATGCTACCCGTCTTCGATTCTTACATCCGCGAAGGGGACAAGACAGGGATCAACATCATCTATATTACCCCCCTTAGGGCGCTGAACCGAGATATCGACAAGCGCATGATGGCGTGGGCGGAGCATCTCGGGATAGACGTGCAGGTGCGCCACAGCGACACGACGCAAAAGCAGAGGCGGAGCCAACTCAGAAAGCCACCACAGATGCTAATCACCACCCCCGAGACGCTTCAGGCGATACTCCCCACGAAGGGCATGAGAAGGCACCTCACTTCCGTAAAGTGGGTGATAATTGACGAGATACACGACCTCGCCATCTCGAAGCGGGGAGCACAGCTCACCGTTGGGTTGGCGCGCCTCGACCAGATCGCTGCTAGGCCACCGCAGAGGATAGGCCTTTCCGCTACTGTGGGCAACCCTAAGACAGTAGCCGCCTTCTTAGCCGGCCCTCACCCAATCAGGATCGTCGAGGTCACCGTCGACAAGGACTACATTTACGACGTCGAGTTCCCAGAGTCACGGGACGAGGATTTCGACATTGGCAGCGACCTGAACACGACACCCGTCGCGGCCTCCCGCCTTCGTGCTATCAGGGACCTCGTCAGGGCACACAAATCGACCCTCATCTTCGTACAAGGCAGGGGGCAGGCGGAGAGCCTCGGCCATAAGCTGGGGAAGCTCGACCCCGGCATCGAGGTCCACCACGGGAGCCTTAGCCGAGAGCAACGCCACATAGTCGAGGACAAGTTCAAGGCGGGGGAGCTGAAGGCGATAGTCGCCACCTCCACCCTCCAACTTGGCATAGACATAGGCAACGTTGACCTCACCATCCAGTACAACAGTCCCCGACAGGTCTCCACCCTGATACAGCGTGTCGGTCGTGCCGGTCACAAGCTGAGCAAACTCTCACGGGGAATCCTAATCACCGCTTACGGGGAGGACGCGCTGGAGTCGATGGTCATAGCCCGGAAGGCGAAGGTGAACGAGATAGAGCCCATCATCCCCCACGAGAACCCCCTCGACGTCCTCGCCCACCAGATAACCGGCATGACCCTCGACTACGGTGAGGTCGTCGCCGAAAAAATTTTTTCTCTTATCCATAGTGGCGCAATCTGCTTCAAGAACTTAAGCCATGAAGACTTCGACGACGTGGTCGGCTTCCTAAACGCCATCAGAATAGTCAACAGGAGAGGAGATAAACTGGAGAAGACGAAGAAGGGTCAGAGATACTACTTCGAGAACCTCGGCATGATCAACGACGAGAGGCGCTACCCCTTTATCAACGTCGTCACCGACAAGGTCATCGGCACGGTTGGCGACGAGTTCTGGACGCTCCGCGCACGCGTCGGACTCAACGTCATCCTTAAGGGCAAGGTCTGGAAGATTTTGCAGATTGACGAGGACGAGGGACGCCTATTTGTCCTCCCCAGCGATGACCCCCTCGGCGCTCTGCCCGGTTGGGACGGTGAACTCATTGGTGTCACCAAGGACATCGCTGAGGAAGTGGGGGACATCAGGGAGAAGATTGCAGAGCGGATCAAGGTAAAGGGTCTCGATGTAACAGTCGAGGAACTATCCAGGGAGCTCAAGGTCCCACTTGCCACGATAGGGATCGCGGCTAAGGAGGTTGACGACCAGCAAAAGCACGGCTTCCCAATCCCCACGAAGGAATTCATACTCCTCGAGGCCTACGAGCGCTACATCATCATCCACACCGCCTACGGGAGCAAGGTCAACACAACCCTCAGCTGCGTCCTCGACGCCGCCCTGAGCGAGCGCGACCTCATACTCGGCTGGTGGAGCGACGCCTACCGTATCCTCATCGAGACTCCCCGGAAGGCAACGAAGTACGATGTCGACGACATCCTGAATGTCCTGAAGGGCCTCACGCCGGATGAGGCGGAGAAGAGACTCACCGAGTACATGGAGTCACGCTTCCCCTACGCCTACAATATGAAGTTCATCGCCGAGCGCTTCGGAGCCGTCCCACGGGGAAAAACGATGGGCTCTTCGGACCTTAACCGGCTCTATCGCAGATACAGGAACAGCCCCATCTACAAGGAGTCCCTCCGCGAGGTCTACAGGGAGAAGCTCGACCTATGGTCCGTGAAGGAGATTGCCACCCGAATATCCTCTGGTGCCGTCAAGCTTAGCTACGTCTCGGCGAGGGAGCCGAGCCCACTCGCCCGTCACATACTCGAGGCGTACGCTGACCTAGAGGAGCTCATGGACCCGAGCATCGACGTCCCCGACCAGCTCGAGTACATGCAAAAGAGCGTCCTCGCCCGCGAGGTGAAGCTGAGTTGCATGAACTGCAACGAGTGGCACGAGGAGGCGAGGATACGTGACCTCCCAGAACGCCCCACCTGTCCCCGCTGCGGCTCCAGCCTGCTCGCCGTCCTCCGCCGATACGAGGACCCATCCCACTTCCAGTCCCTTCTCAACCGCATTAAGGCGGGGGAGCAGCTCCTCCCCGAGGAGATGGGTACCGTCACGAATGGGCGCAAGACCGCCGATATGGTTCTCAGCTATGGGCATAAGGCTCTGGAGGCGCTCGCCGTCCACGGCGTCGGACCAGTGACCGCCTACCAGGTCCTTAGCAAGATGCACGCCACGGACAAGGGCTTCTACTCAGACCTGCTTAAGGCAAAAATCCAGTACATGCGTACTCGGCAGTACTGGGATGATAAAAAGAAGTAGGCTTACTCGTCGTCCTTGAGGTACTTGCTTTCGTCGTCCCCGGCCTCGAGGGCGAAGTTCATGTGCGCCATGCTCGCACCCGCGTTCAGCGCGGCGGCGACGGCGATAACCTCCGCGAGCTCCTCCTTCGTCGCGCCCGCGGCGATCGCCCTCTTCGCGTGGGCTTCGATGCAGTACGGGCACCTTGTGATGTAGGTGGCTGCTACAGCGCAGAGCTCCTTCGTCTTAACGTCGAGCTTACCCGGCTCGAAGACCTTCTCATCGAACTCGTTAAAGGCCTTGAGGACCTTCTGGTTCCAGTACTTTGTGACTTCCCTGTTTCTCTTCTTGGCGTAGTAGTATGCCATAGCCTACCGTCTCAGTGTGACCATATTCAAGCCTTACGGTTAGTGGCGCATGACGCTGGCGAGGGCAGTGAGGCTCCTCTCGACGCCTCCCCCTATCCCCTTGCGGTTTAGATCGGCGAGGCGCTTGCCGAAGGAGTCGTTGCCGAGTATCTCCTCTGTCAGAAGGAGTAGCCCGTCCCTCTCTATGTGTCTCTGGTGTATGGCGTGGGCGACTCCAAGCTCCTGTGCCCTCCTCGCGTTGCCATACTGCTCCGGGTGCTTCGGGACGGGGATAATTATCGAGGGCTTCCCGTAGCAGATGCTCTGCATCATCGTTTCGTGGCCGCCCCGGGAGACGACGAGGTCGCAGGCGTTGAGAACGTCGAACCTGTCGCTGACCCAGTCAACCTCGATGAGAGAGCCTCTTCTGGTGAGCTTTGAGTTGCCGTTAGGATTCCCCATCGACATAACTACCCGATATTCGTCGGGGAAAGTTTCGAAGATAGGAGCGAGTATCTTTAGCAGTGGTAGCCTCTCGGCGTGTGGGCCGCTTATCCCCGCGTAGACGAGCTTCTGGTCTGGTCTTAAACCCAGATCCGCCCTGATCTCGTCCCTGCTCCTCGCCTCCCTCGGCATCTTCGGGAGGATGGCGCCGATCAGCTCCACTTTGCTCTGGTAGGGGCCGGGTATCCTGAGACAGTCGATGCTGAGGGTGTAAGGGGCTGGGAAGTCGGGTATGAGTATCTTGTCGGCGTACCCCCACCCCCTGCCGATGAGGGTCATTATGACGCCGTCAGCAACCTTCGCGAGCATGAATATGTCCCTCTGCCGTGGGAGGAGGGGGGTAAACTGGTTGAGAATGAGGACAACAGGGACCTGTAGCATCTTCGCCGCGAATATTGATGAGAGGCGGGAGTCCGAGACGACAACATCCGGTTTATAGGCTTTGATGTGTTTGATCTCCTGATTGATCTGCCTCATGAATGTGGGGAGTGCCTTGACGCCCTGCCTCACGCTAGACCTCCTGAGGTCGATGCTGCCCGAGGAGTCGTTTGCCATCGAGATGGGCGGAACAGCGATTGCGCGGAAGCCCTGTCTCCTGGCATAGTCAACGCCCTCGAGGTAGGTGGAGAAAAGCACGTCCGCACCGCGTCTCCGTAGCTCGTTGGCGATTGGCACGTTCCGGCTGACGTGGCCGAGCCCTATGCCATTCGGGGTGAAGTAGACCCTCGCACCCCTGAAATCTCCCAAAGAGCCCTCACTCGCCTCTTATCTCGAGCCTCTTCACGTCCCCGCCCGGAGATTCCTCGGCGAAGATGATGGCCTGGAACTTGGAGACCTGTGTGCCCGGCACGATCCACGCATCAGGGGAGAGACCCGCCTTGACGCAGCACTGCGAAAGAAACTCCTCAGAGTCCCAGCCCCACTCTGTTGCGACCTGGGGCAGGAGGAGACCGCTCCGCCCCCCGCGTTTAACAATTAAGCCGTCGCAACCGACCTTGACTGCAGATGGACTCTCCTCCGGCTTCTTCACGCCAATCGATTCCGGGGGCGTGAGTACACTCACCTCAATGACAATCTCGCCTAGCTCCTTTCTGTTCAATTGTGGGAACCTGGGGTCCTCAAAGGCCGCCGCGTAGGCCACGTCGTCTACTGCCTCGACGAGGGGCTTGATCGGGTATGGGTAGCCTATACATCCCCTTAGCTGTGGCTCGCCACTGGCGAGCTTGTTGAGAGTAACGAAGACACCACACTCCTCTCGCGTCTTATGGGGGGCATCTTCGAAGCTGATCTCGGCCTTTGTGAATACGGCCTCTATCCTCCTCCTAGCCAACTTGACGAGGTAGGCCCCCTCTTCTAGTGTAAGGTCGAAGGTCATCTCGTTCCCTCTTCCATCATTCGGGTGCCTGGTACGTTTTAAAGCCTGCCTGAGATGCACCTAACCCCTCCCAGCACCGCTGAGGGTCTCGACAATCCTCGGCCAGTGGCTGCCTCTCCAATAGATGCTCCCGCAACGGGAGCACACCCAGTAATCATCGACGACCTTGTACGTCCCCTCGGGGACCCTATCGGCGACCTCCTCCTTCCCGACCTTGTCGACGGTGTTATTGCACTTCGGGCACCGCGCTTGGGTCGGGTCGTACTCCAAATCAAGCTGGGTGGTGAGCTGTCGTAGCGCGTCTCCGTCGCCTTCATCCTCGATGTATATGACCTCAACGCCACGCTTACGGGCCCTGTGAACAAGGACCTCGTCCCGTGTAAGCAGGATGCGACTCTCCCTCTTCGCAGCCTCTATCAACTCGTCGTCTGGGGCATTCTTCAGGTACTCGGTGTCGTACCCACCTATTCGCAGCCACCGGGATATGCTACCGAGCATGCCGTCTAGGAGGAAGCGTGGCCTCATATCTGGGCTAGAATTGTACCCTGGCGTTTATTCTTCCTTCTCCTCGGCCCTGCAGTCCTCACAGAGGAACTCGCCGTCGACGGCGCGCAGGTTCATCGAGTAGGTCTCGCAGCGGTCGCAGTAACCGACGGTGGAGGGACTGAAGCCGTTCGTGGCACCATTGATCTTGGAGTTCTCCCTCACGATCTCCATTATCGTGGGGATGATCCTGATAATGTCCTTGTGGCTGATGATACCGACGAGCTGCCCCTTGTAGGTGACGCCGAGGCGACGGATGTTGAGCTTATCCATCATATTCATTGCGTCAACTATCGGAGTCTCCGCCTTGACGACTCTGAGTGGGCTGGACATCACATGACCCGCGTTCACGCCATGAGGGGACATACCAACAGCTACGACCCTGAGGACGATGTCCCTCTCGGTGACAATACCGACGGGCTGCCCCTCGGTGTTGTTCACGACGATAGCGCCGAGCTTGTGCTCCCTCATCAATTTGGCGACCTCGGTGATATCACTCTCCTCGCTGACAGAGAATACGGGGCTCGACATGGCCTCCCTGACTATCATCTTGGGTTCAAGCTCGAGACTCAACGCCTAACGCCTCCGTTTTGACAACGGACTCTTGGTATAAAAAGGGTATGAGCTGATAACATGTAGTAACTGGTGAAGCCTCTAGTCACCGACGTGGCTGACGCATCCGCAGTTCTCGCAGATGATTATGCCACTATTTGCCTTAGCGGATACCATGCCGATCCACCCGCCGCACCTGCTGCACCTGACCAGGACACCGCCACCAACGGAGGAGGTCTTGACCTCACTCGCCTTCTCTATACCAATTAATAGGTCGGGCCTCCTTAGGCCGAGCCGGGACGCCATGATGCGTATCGAGTTCGGGCTCCTCGAGGGTATGCTGTTCTGGAGATCTGTAAGTGTAGCAATGGTTGGGTACAGTCTTCGTAGAGTGTCAACTTCCTGCTCGGTCCATCCTCTCGGTCTCATCATTGCATGGCTACCCCTGCTGTTAGGCGAAGCACGGGGCGATGTCTGCGTTCGCAATCTGAGAAGGTAAGGGAGTATGGTCCCCCGGTTCGTTCGACCCCTTCACCATCCCCTGGAGTTCCCCCAGACCTACCTGAGGGCTTCGTTCCGCCCATGCCTCGCCTCTCGGCGTGGCTGGGCCCCTCCGGTCTCAGGGACTCCCCGCGCTACGCCGAGTGGGCGACCCAGATCGTATTTGATGGTTCTGTTGCACGGATGGTTCATCAGCGCGGGTTGCGAGTGGAAAACGTTATCCACTCTTTGTCGCATCGCAGTAAATATTGTCACGAGGTGCTGAGACCAAAAGCGGTTTTCCCTGGGCCGTGAAACGACTATGGATCACCGACGCCTACTTGACTCATCCGGGAAAAATCACGACAATATAAAGGCCTGATGGCGAGTTAATTTTTTTTTGAATCACAACTATATGAAGGATCGATTAGGGTAAACGAAAGGTTTAATGGAAAACCACGGGTTGGGTTATGCGACTCCTTTGGACATCCACTATATCAGCAGGCCGGAGCTTGACCACCCCGACATGATTGCGGCGTGGCCCGGCATGGGCTACATAGCCAAGATATCTGCCGACTACCTCCGCAGGCGCCTCAACGCGAGGCTCTTCGCCGAGGTGACGTACTTCCACAACATGCTCGTCTACAACAAGGGCGTCGGCGAGCTCTCGCCCATCAGGCACAGGTTCTATGCTGCCACGTCGAGGAACCTCATCATTTGCGTGGGGGACGCACAACCCTCGATCCCCGAGGAGTCGGTTAGGCTCGCGGAGAAGGTGGTGGAGCTCGCCGTCGACTTCGGCGTGAAGCGGATGTGGACGATGGCTGCTTACCCGACGGAGTATACGGACGAGCCCAAGGTCTACGGGGTCTGCTCGGGGGAGGATATGAAGGAGTTCCTCAGCTCGCACGGGATCAAGGTTGTGGATGAGGAGGGGGTCGTCAACGGCCTCAACGGCGTCGTCATCGGCGTTGCGAAGAGCCGCGGCATACCCGGCGCTTGCCTCATGGGTGACATAAAGTACGCAAACGTGCCACAGCACCTCTCTTCACGTGCCGTACTCATCAAGCTCGCCTCCATCCTCAACCTCGAGCTCGACACAACCCTCCTCGAGAAGAGGGCGAGGCGTCTCGACGCCTCCATAAGGAAGAGGCTCGAGGTATTCGAGGAGGAAACTGACCTTCTCCCCATCTCGGACAAGAGGCCCGACTACATCAGTTAGATAAGAATCATAAGCAGCGGATATTTTTAGATCACCATTCGATGACCCTCGCTGACCCCTCAGACTCCAGAGCCTACTGCGCGCGCCGGATCTGGTTAATGCGATACATCCAAATATCCCGACGCAGGATAAGAGCGGTGAACGCCCGATGAAGCCATCCGAGAAGCTCTACTGGATCAAGGTAGGTCTAGCGCTATTCGCCGCCGTGCTCTGCGTCGCATTACAGGTATTCGGAAACATCGACGGCACACTCGTCTTCATGCTTGGGACGCTCCTCTACCTCGCGTCCTCCGACCTGCTCTCTGGGTGGCTCAAGATGGATCGCACCCATGGCCTAAAGGTGGGCGTGGGCGCTTACATCTTCATCTGGATAATGGCGTGGACGCTTCTCTACACGATCTTTAGGGTTGCGCCACTTTAGAGAACTTGTTCGCGGCGAGCCTGTAGTGTACTAGGTCACTCCAGGCGCTGAAGAATCCGAGGTCAAATGGCTTCGGCCTTCCCTTCATGAGTATCTCCCTGAAGTCCTTACTCTGCTTCTCCAGGCCCTCCTCGGTGTCGCTGGACCTGTTGAGGTAGTCCCGCTCGTCGCCGCTCCGAGCGGAGGTGAGTATGCCCTCGAGAGCCTTTACGTAGCCGTCCTGGAACTCGGGGTTTGCAAGTTTCCTGTTGCGCACCTCCTCAAGGGCTTTGTCAGCGTCGCTGAACCGCCTCTCGATGACGGCGTCGAAGAACACTATGACTGCCTCACGTGTCTTGCCCGTTGCCGTCAGGGCTCGGGGTCTGTCAGATCTCTTCATCGCTCTCTATTCCTTGCTCGGTTATCCTGATGGGTACCTCCCCTTCTGGGAGGCTAGGACTCACAGTTAGTTTGGCTATGCGTATATTATCTCTGCCCTTCCTGAGGAAGATTCTTGTGTGGCTCATGTGGCCGACTATGTGGCCGCCGACTGGCGTGACTCCCTTCGTGAAGAAGGCGTCGGGTTGGGACATCACTTGATTCGTTATCACGGCGACAGTGTTGAAGGCTCGGCTTAGCCTCATGAGCTTGTGTAAGTGCTTGTTGAGTAACTGCTGGCGGCTAGCGAGCATCTCGCGGCCGAGGTACTCGCTGCGGAAGTGGCTGGTTAGGCTGTCGATGATTATGAGGCGGATATTGTTCTCCTTGATGACCTCGTCGGCGTTGTCAAGTAAGACCATCTGGTGGTCGCTGGTGTACGCCTCGGCGAAGATTATCCGCTTGAGTGCCCCGTCGGGGTCGAGGCCGAAGCGCTGTGCTATATGTTGTATGCGCTCGGGGCGGAAGGTGTTCTCGGTATCCACGTATAGGGCTCCCCCGTTCAGCCCACCCTGCTCCTCGGGGAGCTGTACGGTGACGCAGAGCTGGTGACATATCTGGCTCTTGCCGGTGCCGAATTCTCCGTAGAACTCGGTGAGGCTCTGGGTCTCGAGGCCGCCTTTGAGCAGTGTGTCGAGGCTTGGACACCCGGTCGTGAGCTGCTTAATTTGCTTCCTTATCTCGACGAGTTCGTCACCGCGTACGAATGTGATGGCGATACTCTTGCGGGCCGCCTCTATGACCTTACTCGCTGTTTCCTCGCCGATCCCAGCGGTGATTAGCTCGGCCGTCGTCGCCATGGCGATGGATTCGACGGTCTTGAAACCTATCTCCCTGAGCTTCGCGGCCGTTGCGGGGCCGACTGATGGCAGATCCTCTATCGTCTGGTACTTCGCTTTGTAGTAAGCCGAGTCCATTGGCTCGGCTGCGTCTTTGGATTTGCCCGCCATTCCGTTTATGTCTCAGGGGCCGGGGTTAAAAGGGCGTCGGCGCGTGCGTGCCGTCCCCATTATTAGAAGAAGCCATTAAAAATGCTGTATATGGATGCTTCTTTTAGAAGTCGGCTCAGAATCTAAAAAAAGGGCCGACGGGTCGACGTATCAAAGCGTTACTGTACTTCTATATTCTCCTCGGGGAAGCCAAGCTCAATCAGCATGTCCTTGACTGTGTCGCGGTGGTCGCCCATGAGCATTATCTGCTCATCCTTGGCCGTCCCACCGCACGCACACTTGTTTTTGAGTTGTGTGGCTATTTTCTTGAGCTGGTCACCCTTCGAGTCGATACCGTCGATGATGGTCCAGGTCTTGCTCCATTTGCGGTTTTCTAACCGTATTCTTATCCGCTGCTGCTCCCGGCTCATCTCCTCGCAGACGCAAAGGTCCTTAGGGAGTCCGCAGACGGGACAAATCTCCGCCATTCTCAAGCATGAGTTAGTAGCCTCCTACTAAAAGCTTTGCTGTTTTTAGGGAAACCAAGAATTGAAGCGTAGCGGGCGAGCATTCTTCAAACCCTCTCCCTACTGTATATTTCAGGCAGTTTCAAAGGCGATTCCAACCAAAGAAGGCAGAGATCGGATTATCAAAATTTGCTGATATATCGAAGATGGCTAGAGTTATTTATTTTTGGTTAGATTTAATTTAATGCTCACGGTCAGGAAAAAAATACTTGATAAATCGCTAAGTGTAGTTCTGCAAGAGGCTGAACGCCTTCAACGCGTCCCTCGCGTCGAGTACGATGACGGTGTTCGTGAAGCAACTGATGAACTCTATGATGTTGATGTCGTGTCCCCCCATGAGCTGGGTTATGAAAGCTACGAAGCCAGGGGTAGTCTCCACGCGGTCCGGGCTAAGGAGTACGAGCGCGACGAGGTTGCTCATAACCTGAACCTGCTTCGGCATGTCTTTGCCGAGCCCTGTTTGGTCTACAATGTAGACGTAGCTGTCGGTGAGGTAGGCGGTGACGAGGTAGGGTATATTCAGCTTTATAGAGCTTATGAGGACGGCGATTTTGTCCTGAAGACGGACCTTCGACTCCTTTAAGATGCCTCGGACCTCCTCCTCCTGCAGCCTACGCTCCTTTGAAAGGTCCTCGGCGATGCGTATCACCGCCGCCTTCACCGCCTCGGTGCTCCCCTCTCCAATCTCTTCCTGGAGCATCCTCGCCAGCGCGCTGTAGTTGACTATCCCCATCTTTAGCGAGTCGAGTAGGCTTGGTCTCATTTGAATCGTCTCCCTCACGAGCTGCGCTACGGATTTTGTCCTATCCTTCTTACTCAATGCCATAAATGAAACATCAATGTGCTATTTTATAAATGCGTGCCCTATCTCGGCTCGGATCAATTATCTGCTGCTTTTCCAATGAAAAAGATCGTGTCAGGTGGCCACGGAGGGATCGGGCGCGCGTCTAAAACTATCTCCATTTAGCCAGAGAAGCTTAAATCATATGCGTTGCATACGGGAATTTTAGCCAGCATGGGAAATAAAATGGTTTACAAAGTAGCAGGTCACAACCATCGACCCTTATATCTCACCCCGACCAATTCAACCCAAACCGGTGACAATGATGTCGAGGGAGGAGTCGCTAATCGAGATACTCGAGGTCGCCTTACCACTGCCCCCCAAGGTCATCCTTGCCTACAAGAACATAGAACCTGTCTTCACAAGCGGAGACCTCGCAAGAGTCTGCGACATAAGCCGAAGCAGCGCCAAGTTCTATGTCAATAAAATGGTCCAGCTTCGCCTAATTGCTAAGGTCCCCCATAAACGCATGTACCAGAAATACCCAAACGCCACGACCTACAGCAGCTGGCTACGCGACCTGCTCAAACTCGCCATCGAGCCACTCGAGAACGGCCAGCTACCCCTCCCAGAAGAGAAGGAAGACGAGGAGTAACCGTGTCCCTTCGAGACATAGCCAACCCCAAGAAGAGGCGTGAGAGATTCACACGCACTCTCACCGGCAAGCAAGTCCGCGCCATGAAGAAACGCGGCTACGACGCCGAGCGTGAACTCGTAGGCATGATGCGCGAGCAGGGCTTCGACGCTGTCAGGGTTCCCGTCAGTGCCCCCAGCACCGAGCCTCTGCCCGACGTCTTCGCCGTCAAAAACTCGACAGTCGTCGCCTTCGAGGTAAAGAGCCAGGTAAAATACTCATACTACAAATCCGACCAGGTCGCCAAACTTAACGCCTTCCTCAATATCCACAAGATATACCCCAGACGCTATGCCGTCCTCGCGGGTAAATTCAAGTACAAGGGCTGGTGCTTCAGCATTGCCGAACGCCCAGGAGATTACACCCTTAAAACCGGTGAAGGACTAACCTTCAAGGAACTAATCACCAGATTAACTTGAGCCGAGTTTATATACCGAGCTTCTAATCCACTGCTCAACAGGCGACAGTGGATGGTAGTAGAACTTAGCTACGAAAAGGCCAGGAAGAATTGCACGACTGAATTCGCGAACTGCGACTCTACGGCTGATCTGCAGCCACTAACACAGATAATCGGGCAGGATCGTGCTGTCAAGGCACTCCAATTCGGCTTATCGATGAAGGACGAGGGCTTCAACATCTACGTCTCCGGTATGTCAGGTACGGGGCGCAAGACGGCAATCGTCGGCTTCCTCCAGGAGAAGGCGAAGGATATGCCGGTTCCATCGGACTGGTGCTACGTAAACAACTTCAAGGACCAGAATCAGCCGAACGCACTAAAGCTCCCCGCGGGGAAGGGCAAGACCTTCCGCGACGACATGGACAAGTTCACGGAGGACGTCAAGAAGGAACTCCAGAAGGCCTTCGAGAGCGAGGACTATGCCCAAAAGCGAGGCAGTACAGTGAAGAAATACGACGACGAGAAGACCGAGCTCTGGCAGGAGATCAACCAGAAGGCAAACGAGGCAGGCTTCTTCCTCCAGCGCAGCCCGATAGGAATAGCGATAATCCCTGTCATAAACGGGCAACCGATAGCAGATGAGCAGTTCACAGCGCTACCCCCAAAGATCAGGGAGCAGATTAGGGAGCGCCGTGAGAAACTACAGGACGAATTTAGGAGCGCCTTCCGCCAATTCAGAGATCTCGACAAAAACGCAGAGGAGGCAGTCGACAAATTCAACAAAGACGTTGCCACATTCGCTATGGATCACCTCCTCGAGACCCTCCTCGAAAAATATGGAGATATAGATGAGGTCAAGGAATTCCTCACTGAGGTCAAGAACGACATCCTCGATAACCTCGACACCATCCTCACAGCAGGGCAGCCAAAACAGCAGCCCGCTCTACCCTTCCTGATGCCTGGTACAACGGAGGACCCAACAAGCAGCTACAAGGTCAACCTCCTCGTAGACAACTCCGACCTTAAGGGAGCGCCTGTCATCACCGAGATGAGTCCCACCCAGCCACACCTCTTCGGCATAGTCCAGAAGGAAGCCCGGTTCGGAGCCCTACTGACCGACTACACGATGATCCGCGGAGGTTCAATCCACAAGGCGAACGGCGGCTTCATAGTCATACCCGTAGAGGACTTGCTAATGGACGCTGTCGCGTGGGACAGCCTCAAGAAGACTATAACTAGCAAGCAGATCAAAGTGGAGGATATAGCCCAACGCCTCGGTTACATAGCAACAAAGACGCTGACACCCGAACCCATCCCGTTCGATGCCAAAATTGTGATCGTCGGCAGCCCTGACATATATTATCTTCTCATCCAATACGACAGGGATTTCAAGGAGATCTTCAAGGTCAAGGCCGACTTCGATACGACAATGGAGCGGAACGAGGAGAACATCAAGATGTATGCCTCCTTCATGTGCACCCTATGCAACAAGTATAACCTAAAACCCCTAGACACCACTGGCATCGCAGCCGTAATTGAGTACAGCTCCAGACTAGCTGAGGACCAGGAGAAGCTCTCCACATGGTTCTCACAGGTCTCCGATATAATCAAGGAAGCGGCTCACTACGCCGACGAGGAGAAGAGTGAGTTCACCACTGGCAAACACATCGAGAGAGCCCTTGAGGAGAGGCTCTACAGGAGCAATCTAATCGAGCAGAAGCTGGAGAAGATGATCGAGGAGGGAACTATACTAGTTGACACTACTGGTGAGAAGGTCGGACAGATAAATGGCCTCAGCGTCATGGGCCTAGGAGACTTCGCCTTTGGGAAGCCGAGCAGGATCACGGTGAGCACGGGAGTCGGAAAGAAGGGTATCATCGACATCGAGCGCGAGGCCCAGATGGGCGGCCCGATTCACACCAAGGGGGTCCAGATATTGAGTGGTTTCCTACATGATCGCTACGCGAAGGAGTTCCCACTAAGCCTCACGGCTCGCCTCGTATTTGAGCAAAGCTACAGTGGCGTAGAGGGAGACTCCGCCTCCAGCACCGAGCTCTACTGCATCCTAAGCGCACTCAGCGAAAAACCGATCAAGCAACACTTCGCCATCACTGGATCAGTTAACCAGAAGGGCGAAGTCCAAGCCATCGGTGGTGTAAACGAGAAGCTCGAAGGCTATTACCAACTATGCAAGGCGAGGGGACTCGACGGGCAGCACGGTGTCGTCATCCCAGCTAGCAACGTCAAGCACCTCATGCTAAAGCAGGAGGTAATCGACGCCATGAAGGCGGGTAAGTTCCACATCTACCCCGTCTCAACGATCGACGAGGGCATCGAGGTCTTGACAGGAGTACAAGCGGGTGTTCTAGATAAGGATGGGAAGTACCCCGTTGGCACAATAAACCGCCTAGTTCAAGACACTCTCGCCAATATGGCAGAAAAGTCTAAAGAGTATAGAGAGGAGTAGGCGACAACAAACTCTTTTTCTTTTACCCTCATGTCCACTATTCTTGGCGCGTCTAAGTTGGAGAAGATCTGGGACGTTATCATTATAGGTGCGGGGCCTGCTGGTTTAACGGCGGGGATTTACACCGCGCGGCAAGGCCACAGCACACTGTTACTCGACAGCGGGAAAGTTGGGGGACGCGCCCTTGAGGCCCATAGAATAGAGAACTATCCAGGTTTCCCTCTGGGTCTCACCGGGGCTGAATTAATGGACCTCTTTACAGAGCAGGCCAAGAGGTTTGGCGTTGAGTTCAAGCCCGAGACTGTAATCGGGATCGCTGATGCTGGCGACTACAAGATAGTATCCACGCGTGGCGGATACCATAAGGGGAAGACAGTAATCATCGCTGCGGGCATCCAGCGCAAACAGCTCAGCGTCCCCGGCGAGATGGAGTTCAAGGGCAGAGGCGTTAGCTATTGCGCCATCTGCGACGGACCATTCTTCAAGGACAAGACAGTGGTTGTTGTGGGCTCGGGGCACGAAGCAGTGCAAGATGCTATCCACCTCACAAACACAGCTTCCAAGGTGATAGCCATATCCGGTAAAAAGGGCTATAGTGAAGATTATCCGGAATTAGCGACCCTCCGAGTTAACCCCAAGGTTGAGATCATTGAAGGGCAGGAAATCGCGGAGATTATTGGTAAAGAGTTCGTGACCGAGGTTAAGCTCACAGAGGGTAAAGTTGACAAACTAGCTACCGACGGAGTCTTCATACTTCTCGAACACATCTCCACCTCTAACATCCTCGTTGAGGCGGGCATAGACGCCGACGAAGGCGGGTGCATCATTGTCGATAGGAACCAGCAGACTAACCTACCAGGCTTCTACGCTGCTGGGGACTGCTGCTGTATAGGCTGGCAGGTGGTAACAGCGGCGGGCGAAGGGGCCAAAGCGGCCCTCTCCGCCATGAAGTATGTGAAACAGAAGGGAACAACTTGATCAAGATCGAGTATTTCCATAACCCGGTCTGCCCCTACTGCCCCGCGGCGAAGACCCTCGTTACAAAGGTTCTGGAAGGGCTCAATGACATTGAGTTGGTAGACGTCGACACATTCACGGACAAGGGTATCGCCCGTGGAATGTCGCTTAATCTCATGGCGGTTCCAGCCATCGCTATTAACGGGATCGTGAAGATCACCGGCTGGCCCTTCGAAGAGCGGGACCTTCTGGCCTGGATAGAGGAAGCCCGCAAGAAGTAGGGTCAAGCGCTACATTTTTACGAGCACTAGCCTTAGTCCCACTAACCAGAGGTGTGATTAGATGCGGTACTCAATAAAATCGGTCAAAGCCAGGGAGATTCTGGACAGTAGGGGCAACCCAACTATCGAGGTCGATATCACCACAGAGGGTGAAATAATAGTCTCTGCGGCGGTCCCGAGTGGCGCCTCGACCGGAATATACGAGGCAGTGGAACTCCGAGACGGTGGAAAACGTTACGGTGGCAAAGGAGTTACGAATGCGGTCGCTGCCGTTGTCAAGACCCTTCAACCGAAGCTACTTGGCATGGACGTCAGACAGCAGGCTAACATCGATGGGTTGATGATTGAAATCGACGGCACTGAGAACAAGTCTAAGCTAGGTGGCAATGCGATGCTTGGAGTAAGTCTAGCCTGCGCACGAGCCGCAGCAGCCTCAGATGGCCTTCGTTTATACGAATACATCGACAAGGACTCGTCTCTTCTTCCTGTTCCGTTCTTCAACGTCATCAATGGCGGTAAGCACGCTGGTAACCAACTGGACTTCCAAGAGTTCATGATAGCTCCCACCGGGGCGGAGAACTTCCGAGAGGCTCTGCGCATGGGTGCCGAAGTCTATCAGAGCCTCAAGAGTCGTCTCCAAAAGGCGTATGGTAAGACCTCGATAAATGTCGGGGACGAGGGCGGTTTCGCTCCACCGGTGAAGACGCCTGAGGATGCGCTCGAAGCACTCTGGGGCGCGATCCAGGATGCTGGCTATGTAGACGAAGTCAAGATCGGAATGGATGTCGCCTCAAGCACCTTCTACAAGGACGACTCCTACACTGTGGCAGGAGTCAATTACGACACCGATGAGTTGATTGAGTTGTACCGGGAGTTGGTAGCAGCTTACCCGATAATCAGCATCGAGGACCCGATACAGGAGGAGGACTACCAGGGTTTTGTGAAGGCGACGAAGCTCCTCCCCACCCAGATCGTTGGTGACGACATATTTGTGACCAACCCAAAGAGGCTAGCAAAGGGCATAGAAATGGGGGCTTGCAACGCACTTCTATGGAAGGTGAACCAGATAGGAACCCTTACGGAGGCTCTGGAGGCGGCAAACCTCGCGAAGAAGAACAAGTATGGTGTGATGGCCTCCCATCGCAGCGGTGACACGGAGGACCCGTGGGTAGCCGACCTCTCCGTCGGCATTGGCTGTGGGCAGATCAAGAGCGGTGCCCCAGCCCGCGGCGAGAGGACGGCTAAGTATAATCAGCTCCTCAGGATCGAGGAATGGCTCGGGGACAATTCAAGGTACTCCAAGGGCTTACTCAATTAGACTCTGCTCTTTTCAACTCACCTGCTTGGTCACACACTGCTGATCAAGCCAATACCAAATAAAAGTGGATTCTAGGGTGGAGGCCCTCAAGCCCGATTATAAACCTGAAGCTGGGATTTCACGGGGGCAAATATTATCACAAATATTGAGTGAATAGTCAAGTCGCTGAGTATATAATCGGATAGATACATCTCGTTGTAGGTCACGAGTTTGAGGATGCTACCACCGATGATTACCCCTGAAGCGGCTGGGAGGATAATCAAAGGAGAAAGGAGCGTCTCCCTCGACCTCGGTATATCCACATCTGACATCAATGTGAGCGGAGAAACAGTAAAATTAGCAGGTCATGAGGTTAAACTCGACGACCTTCGAGAAATATCTGGGAAGGATAACTCAGTGTTCTTTCCCGACAACGGCATTTTCTATCAAGTTGCAATCTCGTCGGGTAGGTTCTACAAGTTATTTCCAACAGCGGGAGCGCCTACGATCGAGATAGACGGGGTCAGGATGCACCGGACAAAGGAGACGACACCCGACAGAGACACGGATGAGAAGCTTGGCGTCCTCGGAGTAAGTGGAGGTCGGGTTCTCGACACCTGCATGGGACTGGGCTACACAGCGATAGGTGCCTTCAATAGAGGTGCGGAGGTCGTCGTCTCCGTAGAGAGGGAACCTCCGGTTGTCAGGGTAGCCCAGATGAATCCCTGGTCGAGTCGCCTCTTCGAGGGTGAGATCAGCCTCCTACTTGGCGACAGCTTCTCAATTGTTGATGTATTACCCGAAGCTTTCTTTGATTGGGTGATACATGACCCGCCCCGTCTCACCCATGCAGGGGAGCTCTACAGCGAGGAGTTCTACATGAAGCTGTACCGTGTGATGACCCGTGATGGGAGACTATTCCACTACACGGGGGAGCCGAGGTCCCGCTACAGAGGTGTGGACCTTCAAAGGGGAGTTCAGAGGCGGCTCAGAGCGGCTGGTTTCAGGAGGATGGAGTACCACCCCGGAGTGATGGGGATAACCTGCGAAAAGTGACTAGTTTTCGCCTAGGAGCCTGAAAAGCTCGTCTTGGCGGACAGGGTCTATCGTCTTCTGGGTTCCATTTGTTCGGGTTATGACCCTCCCCTCGGGTCTCTCCTTTACCTCTCCTATGATTGTAGCTTGGACTCCGATGCTCTCTATGGCGTCGAGGACCTTGCCAACGCTCAATTCGCTCACCGCAATCAGCAGGGAGCCCGAACTGAGGAGCTTGAGTGGGTCGATATCTAGTGTTTCGCAGATGATGCTAGTCTCGGGGGCGATTGGTATTAGGTTTTCCTCGACGCTTAGGCCGACTCCAGCGGCAGCGCCCATCTCGAAGAGCCCGTTTATGATCCCTCCTTCTGTTGGTGTGTGCATAGAGTGAATACCACCAGCTTCTACAGCCTTGAGGGCCTCGGGGACAACGCTGATTGAGTCGATCATCCTGCGCGCTCTTTGCAGGGTCTTGGGGTCGACTTTCTTCCTCTTCAGCTTCTCTTCGAGGTCGGAGGCGAGTATGCTCGTCCCCTCGAGCCCGGCTGTCTTCGTGAGTATGATCCTGTCACCCGGCTTCGCCCCGCCCGTGGTGACGTAGCGGTTCTTCGGGGCCTCGCCCATCATGAATCCGGACACTATTGGTTTCTCGAGCCCCGCGACGCACTCGGTGTGGCCGCCTATTATCTCGACGCCGAGCTCTGTGCAGGCTCGGTTTATCTCATCCATTATCTCCGCGAGTTTTCCCTCAATACAGCCCTCGGGGAGGAGGATTGTGTTCATGAACCAGAGTGGCTTGGCACCGCGTGCGGCGACGTCGTTGGCATTGACGTGTACGACGAGTCTACCTATGTTTACCTCCGCCCCGGTGATGGGGTTAGCCTTCGCCACGAGAACCTTGGCTCCAATGTCTATGATCGAGGCGTCTTCACCGATGGCGGCTCCCCTGATCACTCTGTCGGACTGCGCGCCGAGGCGGTTGAGAACACATCGCTTGAGGACGTCGCTGGGCACTTTTCCGATGCGGAGTCTGCTGCTTGGGGGCATTGGCGGGTCGTTTCTTAATTGGTGGGTAGCTGTTTAAAGGTTTCAAAGATGGCACTTTCACTCACCTCTCCGCAGTTGATCAGCTTGAACCTACGTAAAGCATAAATCCGCATCGAGGGAGCCCCTCACGGGGGAGACCATCCTTGAGCGACCAGAGACTCATCGTAGACGAGGGTATACTCGACATCAACTACATCCCACCTAGGCTGCTGCACAGGGAGGAGCAGATGCGAGCCCTCAGGCTCACCTACGACTTCATGCTCTCGGCTCCCTATGAGATGAGTCAGCGGGCCATCATTGTTGGCGGGGTAGGCTCCGGGAAGACGGCGCTCGCACGCCTATTCGGCAAGTGGCTCAGGGACGAGGCGAAGAGAAAGCGACTTAGGGTCGAGTACGTCCACGTCAACTGCAGGGAGCTCAGGGGTAGCCTCTTCATGGTCCTCCGCAGGGTCGTCAAGACGCTGCGCCCCGAGTTCCCCGAGAGGGGATACGCGCCGAATGAGCTGGTGGAGACACTCATGCAGATACTCGGGGAAGATAACGGGCAGCTCCTCCTCTGTCTCGATGAGGTGGACGCGCTCATAGACACGGAGGGGAGCGACGCCCTCTATCAGCTCACACGCGTACACGAGACCCAGCCCGACTCTCCCCGTAGGCTCAGCCTCCTCATGATCACGAAGGATCTGGGGGTCTTCGAGAAGCTCGACAGGAGCACGCTGAGTAGCCTCCAGAGAAACCTGATAGAAATGCCCGAGTACTCGACGCCGCAGCTCTCCGACATCGTGGCGGCGCGCGCCGAGGCCGCCTTCAGGAAGGGGGCGGTTCCACTTGAGGTCGTGGACTTTATAGCGGAGCTCGCCTCGTCGGAGAACGGGGACGCCCGCTGCGCCATAGACCTCCTCTGGGGGGCGGGGAAGAAGGCTGAGATGGACGGGGCGCAACAGGTCAGGCCGGAGCACGTGCGCCAGGTCTCGTCCAACGTCTTCTCACCGGTGAAGAAGGAGGGGATGAACCACCTGAGCCTTCACGAGAGGCTTACCCTGCTCTCTGTGGCACGATTCTTCCGCAACAGCACGTCCCCACACGTCACGACTGGGGAGGTGGAGCAGCTATACAGGGTCGCCTGCGAGGAGCGGGGGGAGACGCCTCGCGCTCACACCCAGTTCTGGAAGTATCTTGAGGGCCTCAAGGCGACGGGGATAATAACGTCGAAGGTTGACTCGGGGAGCCAAGGGCGCACTCAGCTGATAACCCTGGGGAAGGTCTCGGCCGAGGACCTGGAGCGGGAGGTGCTCAGGGGTCTTGAGCAGAAGTAGGGCTCAGGCGGAGGAGCTCCTCGGCAGCCGGGGGCGGGTGAGGACCCTCCAGGTGCTCGCCGAGAGCGGTGAGCTCAACATAAGCGAGGTGAGCCGCCGCACAGGGCTTAACTATACGAGTGTTGAGCGGCACCTCGCGAAGCTCGTGAAGCTCGGCCTCGTCAAGGAGAAGCGTTATGGGAAGATCAGAATATTCCAGACACTCTTTCAGACGCTGACTGTGAGGTTCGAGAAGGGGGGTACGCTCGACCTGGAGGTTGTCCAGGCGAAGACCGAGTAACCAAACCAGCCTCGTGGAGGAGACCTTCATTCAGGTGGTTGCGGTTTTTCTTTGGGGTCATTGGGCGCACGCGCAGCTGAAAAAGATCCTTCTGAGCGTCGCTGCCCATAAGCGGAAAAAATTGTTGTTGTCAGCGGGGTTTATACACGTAACTCACTTTGTTAGGTCAGTTTTAACTATAGAAAGTACCTCTGCGCTTGCGAACATATATGCTATATATGTGATGGAGAAGCTGACCGTACAGACAAGATATGATAATCGGAGTCCCTAGCGAGGTAAAGTCTGGTGAGAACCGGGTGGCTCTAACACCCCAGGCTGTCGAGGCATTGAAGGAGAACGGGCACCGAGTAGTAGTCGAGAAGGACGCTGGGGTCGCCAGCGGCTTCTCGAACGAGGAGTACCAGCGGGTCGGTGCCGAGATTGAGGGCAGCCACGAGAAGATTTTCGAGTCTGACCTCATCGTTAAGGTGAAGGAGATACTCCCTAAGGAGTATAGCCTGCTCAAGGAGGGCACTATCATAATGGCCTACCTTCACTTTACTGAGGGTCTGCTCGGATCGAAGCGCGTCTTCGCTGAAGCACTCATCAAGGCCAGGGTCACCGCATTCAGCTACGACACCGTCCAGGCAAACGGACTGACCCCACTCCTCGCACCAATGAGTGAGATAGCAGGTCACAACGGCGTTATAATGGGCTCATACCATCTCCAGACTCACCTCGGCGGGGAGGGCGTAATGATCGGCAGAATGGCAGGGTGCAGACCAGCTGAGGTTGTCATAATCGGCGGAGGATCAGTCGGCACAGGCGCGGCTAAGGCGGCCGTTGGCCTTGGTGCAAACGTCACAGTGCTTGACGTCAAGGTCAAGCGCCTTAATGAGTTGAACGAAATCTTCGATGGCAAGGTCACCACACTCGTCTCCGACAGGCACAATGTAGAGGAGAGCGTTAAGAAGGCCGACCTCGTCATAAACGGCGTCTTCTTCAACCCCCTCAGGACGAGGAAGAGGATCGTCACGAAGGAGATGGTGGGCAAGATGAAGCCAGGCTCCGTGATAGTCGATATAGGCTGCGACCCAGACGGTCCCATAGAGACCTGCCAGGAGACTCATCACGATCACCCTACCTTCAAATGTGACGGCGTTATCCACTACTGTGTGCCTAACGTTCCCGGGGCGGTGCCAAGAACCGCCTCTCAAGCCCTCTCCAACGCCATCCTACCTTACGTGAAAGATGTCGCTGACAAAGGATGGGTGAAGGCTGTGAGGGAGAATGCGGTCCTAAAGACGGGACTGAACATCGTTAACGGGAGCTTCGTTCACAAGGAAGGAGCAGCCTGCCAGAAGATGGAGTATCATGATCTAGAGGAGCTCCTCAAAGAGGAGTCAAAATAAAGTGTGCGTCAATTTAGATGAAACCACCTTTTAAGTCTCGATACAGTGTTACAGAATTCTTTAAGATAATCGGTAATAATTACTATTTTTCAACTTAATCTAGCAGAGTATTTGTAATATTCATGATTATTTTCATAATAAATTTATTAGCCTCGATAACACATTGCGGACGGGACAAACCCTAAGAACATGCGAGGAAGCACAATTGAAGACTGAACAAACAACAAGCGAAAGCCCGATCGCACTTGATATTCCCAAGCCACTTGATCAGCTCTCAGACGTGGAGCTCAACAGAAAATCCTGCATCGGCAGGGTCATGACACATACACTCAGCAATCTGACCAATTACTTCATAGTCAACGGCTTCCAGTGGCTACTCCCAGTAGCCCTCTCGAGGTCGACGGACCCACTGTGGCCAGACCCGGGGGCGTCAATAGACAAAAGGATCGAGGTTGACATCTATGGCGAGACGGTCCGCACGACCTCGAGCATGATCGTTCACAAGCTCATAGCCTCATCCCTCGCTTACCCTAAGTTGTTCATCCTTTCCCCGAACATCAGGATCGAGAAGGCAGAGCGCGCGAGGACAGGGAGACACGTCTACGAGTTCACCCAGCTGGACTTTGAGGCAAGAGGAGCAACGTCATCCGACATCATGAGGCTCGTCGAGGGCGCTGTCATTGGGCTCGTTGATAATCTGAAGAAGGAATGGGGAGAGGACCTTAGACTCCTCGGTAGGTACGATGCTCTTAAAGTAACAAAGAAGCCGTTCGCCACTTACGACGCGGTGAAGCTGGAGGAGGAGTATGGTCCGGGCTGGGAGATGAAATTTGTTGGCGAGATCAAGGAGCCGGCATGGATTGTGAACATCCCCCGGGAATTCTACGACTTCGAGGACTTCGATTCGGGTAGGTGGGACAACTACGACCTCATGATGCCGGGCTACGGCGAAGTGCTCTCCGGCTCCAGGAGGGAGTGCGAATACGAGAAGATGCTTGCGAAAATGGATCGGGAGAGTGTAAGGAAGGAGAACTTCGCGCTGATACTGAAACTGGCGAAGGAGGGCAGGATCAAGCCCACGGCGGGCGCAGGCATCGGCGTCGAGCGGATTGTGGGCTGGATAACGGGGGCGAAACACATAGGTGAGACCCAGCCGTTCCCCAAGGTCCCCGGCACTGTCTACGAGCTGTAAAACTCATTCCTTTTTTCGTTCTGTGGAAGCCGGATAAAATACCAAGGTCGTCCCCGACCTTCAGGAGAATGGCTAAACAAATATAGTATATACCCGCTCGATTACTGGGTAGGCTACTCGGTGTATACTCCCCCGATGGGGGCTCTATGAGCCCTCCAGTCCACGCCCGCTGAATCCTTCTTCACCCTGATATACTGGGATACTCTGGAGCCCAAAGCGTCAGCGCACGCCACGGCTGCCGATTCTGGCGTCCTCTGATAGAAGTCAGACTCCGGCATATTCTTCTCCTGGTGGCTCACGATAAGGTTCAGCAGCTTCACGCGGGTCGTTTCTGGGAACCCTGGGATAGATGAGATCCTGCTTGAGACAGTCTCTGAAGATAGGTAGACGTGACCCAACATGAAACCCTCTTTGCTCTCTATCATGCCGAGTGGCTCGGAGTTCTCCCTTAGAACCCCGACGTCGTGAAGGAAGGCTCCGGCGTAAACTAGATCCCGGTCGAGTGAGGGGTGGATCCTACAGGCGAGTTCACAATACTGAAGCACTTCCCACGTGTGCTCAAGTAGCCCGCCGGCGCATGAGTGGTGGAACATCCTTGCCCCGTAGAAGAGCTTGAACTTGCTCACGAAGATGGTGTCCGTGTTGAAGGAATCAACGAGGGACTTGAGCGAGGGGTCTTTGATTGTGGAGAGTAATCCCGTGACGTAGCCCCACATGGCTTCAACGTCCTGATTCGTCTTGGGTACAAAGTTTGAGAGGTCATATTCCCTTGGAAGGGCGGGGCGCATCGAGCCCCCGTCCCTGCTGCTGACCACTATCTGGGGGTAGCCCTGATGGGTGTTCTTAATTCCCTTCACCTGAATAATGGCAGCGAGGGTAATAGTATCGTCGAGCTCCTTGCAATTTATGGTCGAGCCGCTGAAGGCTGCGAACTTGATCTCGCCCGAATTGTCACCTAGATCGCCGGAGAATATTTCTCCCCTGCCAGTTGCGACGACTCTTAGAGACTTCGTTCTAACCTGTAGGAACGTCTCGATGGGCGTCCCGTCCACTAACGCTTTGATCTCTGAGGAATTCATGAGTTTCATCTCAACTAAAGGCCCCTCCTATTTTAGAAGATTGCCTATATAGCTTGAATCAACTATGATAGACTAGATGATACCAGTCGATAATCATCCGTGTGATGGTTGTGAGCGTGCGGCTGATATCCCGTAGGTCTCCTTCATGATCAATACCAGGGTTATGACCGTGAGGATGCCGAGCCCTAGACAGATTAGGTTGGGTATGAAATAACTGCCTAGGATATCCACTAAACTGCCGTAGATTGGGGTCGCAAGGCTCGAGAGGATGGTGCTCAGCCCGTTCATTACTCCTAACCCTATCCCTGCCACCTCAAGTGGTAGCACCTCGCTGACTATGCTGAAGAAGAGTATCCAGATACTGCCGCATATCCCCATGGCGAACCAGACCGCGGCGTAGACTGCGACGGATAGATTAGCGGGGAGGAAAATGAGTCCGCAGAGGAGTAGGAGGTTGGTGTTGAGAAAGAAGATGACTGGCAGCTTCCTCCGCTTGAGCTTGTCGCTGATTATCCCAATCAGGAGGCACCCAATGAACCCGGCAACCGTCCCGAGGCTGCTAACAGTCCCGGCCTCGATGTAGGTTAGACCCTTGTCCTCGATTAGTAACTGGTTAATCCAGTTGTAGATCACGAAGGTGAAGCCCGTCATAGTGAAGCCGATGAGGGGCGGTTAGAAGTTTCTGGTGTGGAGGACCTTACTTATGGATCCCTTGATGTTTAATCCTGTCTTGAGGGATGTTTCGAGGCCCTGTGGGCCATCCTTGAGTATGAAGAAGTTCATCCCCCAGTTTACGACGAGTACCACTAGCATCACCAAGTAGAGGGTCCTCCAGTTCCCCCAAAGGGTAACCGCAAGTGGAAACCCCATGTAGCTTGCGAAGGCGCCGATGCCGCTACTCGCACTCAGGACGCCGATCGCCGTGGCCCTTCTGTTTACTGGGAACCACCGGCTGATGAGAGTCACCGCGTTGATGTAGAAGACGCTCGTGCCCACACCCATGATGAACTGCGCCGCGAAGAGTAGTTCGTACCTGTAGCTAGCCCAGAATAGGACACTACCGACGCAGGTGAGAGCGGTGAACCCGACTATGGATTTCCTAGGCCCAAGGATGTTGGCGAGGAACCCCGCGGGGAACTGCATGACACCGTAGATCAAGAAGTAACCTGTGATCAGGAAACCCATCGCGCCACGGGATATGCTCAGCTCATCGATCAGGACAGGTGTGAGGGCAGAAGCCGCACTTCTCAGGAAGTTCTCGATGAGATACGTCACACTGATGGTCGCGATTATGAAGAGACCGATCTGTCTTTGCCTATCCAAGCGGTTCACTCGACGGTGATATTCGCACCTAGAATAAAAGCTAGTTTTAGTTAATGACAGCACGGGGGCATCCGGTCCCTGAAATAATATATTGTGCAATTAATCAAATTGAACAGACAGGTTGATCAGATGAATAATAAATCACACGAGATCAAAGTAGCGCTTCAAATCCAGAAATCAGCACACGAGGTCTTCGAAGCAATTGTAGACTCTGAGAAGATGTCTCACTACTTCATCTCGAAGAGCAGCGGGAGGATGGAGGAGGGCAAACGAATAAAGTGGCGTTTCCCTGAATTCGACATGGCCTTCCCAATCCGAGTCGGGAAGATAGCTCAGAACAAGTACATATCATATTACTGGAAGTAGATGGGAAGGAGTTTCTAGTTGAGATGACGCTCATACCTAGGGAGGGTGACGGGACGGTGGTGACCATAACCGAAAAGGGAAGGGAGAATGATGAGGCGCGCGCGCGCAAATGGTTCATGGGAAACACGGAGGGGTGGGCCAACTTTCTAGCATGCCTCAAAGCTTACCTCGAATACAGGATCAACCTGAGAAAAGGCGCATTCGACTTCCTAAAAAGATGAATAAAGCGAGCAGAAAGTGCAAGTCATCCAATCAAGCATTAGAGGTTGGTAAATGTGGTTTAAATGCACGTTTTTGGACATGATCCGATGTGAATGGCGCATTTTTCATGACTTATTAAGCGAATAATGCTGTTTAAGTTCCGATGGGTTACCCCTCCACTTTTTTTGGGGCAAATAATGGCCGCGCATTTCCGAGTGTAGATGCTCGCACTTATTACTTTAGTTGAACCTCAAGTTAACCATGGGTAAGATAGAGCACATCTGCGTCTTCGGAGCGGGTACCCTCGGCTGGCAGATTGCCTTACAGTGCGCAAACCACGGACACCCCGTGAACCTCTACGATTTATTCCCCGAGGTTCTGAAAAATGCAGAGCGAAACATACTGGGAGAACTCGAATCATGGGTGCATGAAGGTTGTCTCTCCCTAGAAGGGAGGCAATCCACGCTTCAATTAGTGAAGTTCGAACCAGACTCAGTCAAGGCCGTTGCGGGTATTGACCTAGTGATTGAAGCCGTGCCGGAGAGGTTGGAGCTGAAGAGAGGAGTCTTCAAGGAACTCGACGCCACTTGCGACGCCGACACGATAATATCCACTAACAGCTCATCGATCAGTGTCTCCTTGATCGAAGGCGCCACAAAACGGATGGATCGGGTTCTGAATACACACTTCTATTCGAACCCGTGGAAGAGCCGTATAGTCGAGTTGATGAGGGGGAGCATGACCTCTGACGAGACGATGGCTAGCGTCAGGGTCTTCATGAGGTCCATTGGGGTGCTTCCGTTGATAGTGCAGAGAGAGAGTACTGGGTTCATCCTAAACAGGGTGTGGCGCTCCGTAAAGAGGGAGTGTCTCCACCTCGTAGATGACGGCGTAGCCTCGTTCGAGGACGTAGACAGGGCCTGGATGAGCTTCTACGGCACAAAGATCGGGCCCTTCGGGTTGATGGATCGGGTCGGACTAGACGTCGTCATGGATATAGAGAACGTCTACTACATAGAATCCCGTGACCCTCGGGACTCCCCGCCCAGGCTTCTATTGGAGAAGATCGAGAGAGGCGAGCTTGGGGTCAAGACGGGTCGTGGCTTCTACTCCTACCCAAACGCTGCCTATCTAGCCCCTGATTGGCTGGAACCATAACTAGATACGGCTCGAATCGCTGTGGACCTTGCGGGACTTCAATATGTCCACCAGTTGGCTGTCCCTCCACACCTCGAGTTCATCGTAGGTATGGTTTCTCACTGAGTCCAGTTCATACACACCCTTGATGGCCTTTTCAACGGCGGTTTCTGGGGTCTCCGTCCACTTCGCCATTGTTTCCAGCCATTTCGCCTTAGAGACATCAATGTGCCTCATCAGGTACTCGATTCCCCCCTTTCCGCCTCCTAAATGGTATGTGAGGTAGGGACCCATTATAGCCCACCTGAGGCCGGGCCCGTTGACGACTGCCTTGTCGACGTCCTCGACGGATACGACGCCGGAGTCAACGAGGTTTAATGCCTCACGCCAGAGGGCCGCGGATAACCTGTTGGCGATGAATCCTGGAACCTCTCTCTTCAGCACGACAGGCACCTTACCAATGTCCTCCATGAGCTCGTAGGTCTTCTTGATGGTCTCTTGGGATGTGTGATCACCAGGAGATAGCTCCACGAGGGGTACAAGGTAGGATGGGTTCCACGGGTGCGAGACTATACACCGCTCGGGGTGGCGTTTAGCTGCCTTTTGTATTTCCGACATCATGAGACCCGAGGAGCTGCTCGACTGGATGACGCGCTCATCTGCGGCCTCGTCCATCTTGCCGTAGACTTCTTCTTCGCCGGGTAACTCTCGAAAACGGATTCTTGGACAAAGTCGGCTCCGCCCACAGCCTCGCCAAGGCTCGTTGTTGTGCTTAGAAGCTTGGAGGCTCTCTCGGCGTTCTTAGTAAGTCCCGCTTCCTCGAGGAAATGCATCTTTTCCTCGACTCGTTCAATGGCATTGTCCAGTATCTTCTGGTTTACATCTATGAGGGTGACTTCATATCCTGCGAGTGCGAAGAGGCTGGCCCAGCCCTGGCCGACGAGCCCGCTACCAACACAAACGACGCGCTTGACTCCATCTATCAACCGAACGAACACCCCCGAGAATACCTAGTGCTTATTCAGGCCGAGGATCTTCCTCGTTTCGCTCGGGTCGGCGATGGGTCTGTCGAGCTCCTTTGAGATGTTAGCCATCTTTTTAACGAGATCTACGTTGCTTTTAGCGAGTTCCCCTTTCCTGAGGAAGATGTTGTCCTCGAACCCGACTCGCACATGGCCTCCCTGTATCATTGCGGCTGTGCACATTGGTATCTCGTTCCTACCGAGAGCGCAGACGCTCCAGGTCCACGTCAAGGGTATCTGGTCGAGGCTATAAACGAGGCTCTTCATCGTCGGGAGGAAACCCGTCCTCCCAACCATCACGAACTGGATGTGCAGTGGCTCTGGGACGATCTTCTTCTCAGCTATCTGCCTGCAGGTGTTAATCATGCCCGTGTCGTAGACCTCGTGCTCGGGTTTCACGCCCGCCTCACGCATGTATCCGCACCACCGCTCGATCATCGGCACGGTGTTCAGAAAAACGTCGCCCGTGGGGTGGTCTGCCCACCTGTTAATCGTCCCCATGTTGAGGCTCATCATCTCCTCCCCGAGACGACACTTCTCCTTCACGAGTCGGTCCCAAACTTCGGGCGGGTTCCCAACTCTTCCCCCACCGGTTGTGACATTGATGACAACATCTATCCTCTCTCGGATCCTCTCTATGTACTCCTTGAGGACGGGATTTGGGTCCCCTGAGTACGCTTCACCAGTCTCTGGGTTCTTGGCGTGCAGATGTACAATTGACGCCCCCGCCTCGACGCTTTTCACAACCTCCTCCACAACCTCGTCGACTGTTTTAGGAACATACGGCGTATCCTTCCTTGAGACGTATTCCCCACCCGTGATTGCTGCCGTGATGATCAGATTCTCCAAACAATACACCTGTCTAGAAACTAGTTTAATCTTCTATAGAAGTTTTCACTCAAACACGGATGTTAGAAAATCCTAAGAATTGGTCCAGAAGAAACTAGACTCAGTTTTTAGACTTGGTTATGACTTCATATCCAGTAAGACACATGGCTTTCGAGCAGGTGACCATCTCGTCGATGCGCACGTGCTTCTCGACCTCGTCTGGGTAGCCGCGTGGGCCGTAAAGACAGCATTCGATTCCCGCTTTAGCTAGGTGGGCGGTATCGTTGCCGCAGTAGCTCCTCGGCGGGACAGCACCGATCTTAACCGGGTACTTGCCGGTGACCTTCTTGTGGTTCTCCTTGAGGAGCTTGACGACCTCGCTGCTTGTACTTACCCCCATGGGGGGCATTACCATGCCTCCGACGCGCCACTTGGGGTCAATAGGGTACTCGAACTCGTATTTGAACTCGGGGTCCTCCTTCTTTATCTCCTCAAGCATCGCCACCATCCGCTCGTTTATCTCCTCAATCTCGTAGCCGGGTGGATAGCGGAAGTCGACGATGATAGTGCAGAAGTCAGGTATGTTGTATGGGCCGGCGAGGTCGTAGTCGCGGTTCCTCCCCCCGATAATGCTACCCGCTACCCAGCGAGGCGCACCGGGGAGGTCGGGGTCACGTACCTCGAACTTAATATTGTCGAGTTTGTCGAGGACCTTGCGCATTTTCGTGATGGCGTTTATGCTCTCCTCCATGCGACTGATGTGTTCGCTACGTCCGATGGTATGTATAGCGAAGTCGTGGACGCCGACGCACTTTGTGAGTATGTTGTCGACGCTGTATGGCTCGGGGACGATGGCCATATCGGTCCACACTCCCTCCTTGAGGGCGTGGACGGTGCCAACACCTCCCTGAAGCTCACCGACGACGCACTCCACCACGAGGTCGCCATGTAGCTTCGCCTTGCTCCTCTTTATGGCAAGAGCAGCGCACATCATCGCGGCGTCTCCGCTCTTCATGTTGTGTATGCCTGCGCCCCAGAGTCTGTTTCCCTCGACCTTAGGTTCGTAGGGGTTCCACTCCCAGGAAGCTGTGATGGGGTCGATATCGAGGTGGAAACTACCCCAATAATGTTATATTACCAGACAACGATTATTAGCCCATGACCGAAGCGAAGCTATCAGGATACCCCTCAGTGAAGAAGTGGCTGGGTGGAATAAGCAAAGTCACGGGTAAAGCCTACCTATGGCATCTCGAATCTTACATGGATTGGGCTAAGGTGAATAGCCCCAAGTTCGGCTCAATGACCCCCGACGATTGGATTGAATACTCACTAGACGCGACGCCACGCCAAGTAAAC